>ERZ1739050.91-NODE-91-length-10325-cov-6.846251_pt1 | contig 10325 bp, 9 predicted proteins | sample MGYA00581759_ERZ1739050 | MGnify/ENA primary metagenome ERZ1739050 (study PRJEB42929, sample SAMN08275525) | rhizosphere metagenome | isolation source: Rhizospheric soil replicate 2 | host: Colobanthus quitensis and Deschampsia antarctica | place: Antarctica: Devils... | reverse complement strand
TGGCGGTCGACAGCTCGGGGTGCGGCGTCGTAGTGATGCGGGGTAACGGAGACGTCGGCTACGTGAAGCCGCTGGTGCCCATTACGGGGGGGCCGCCGGTGGCGTAACCGTTGCCGATCAGCGCCGGGCCGGGCTCGCGGCGTCCGACGAGGATGATCGTGTGGGGGATGTCGGCCGCGGTCAGCGCGATCGTGGTGTCCTTCGTAAGGGCAACGGCCTCGCGGCCGATGAAATCAACGCCGGTCACCGCGCCTGTGGTCTCGTCGAATTCGCGCGTGTAAATCAGCGCGTCCCACGTGCCCGGGATCATCAGCACCTCGGACGTGTTGTCGTCCAGGCGCGCGCCGCTGACGAGGTTCAAGTGCGACTCATTCAGCCAGAGCGCGTCCGGATAGGCGCGGTCGAACGTAATCGTCGCGCGCGCTGCCTTTGTGAACGCGAACTGAATGTTGTGGACGTCCGTGGGTACCGCGGAATTCGTGAGGACGATCTGGCCCCCGCCGGTGAACGAAGCCGCGCTGGCCAGAGCCAGAGTGTTGTCGATGGCGAAATTCAACGAGATGTCCGCCGCGCCGCCCGCAGGGATGGTCACCGTCGCCGGCGACGGCGTCACCTTCTCACCGATCACGACATTCGACTTCACGGTGAAGGTCACCGATTGCGTGCCGCTGTTCGTCACGTGCAGCGAACGTGTGTCGGTCCAGTTGCTCAACTGGATCGGCGCCAATCCGGGGCTGATCGAGGGCGGATCGATGCGGATCGGGCCGGTCGCGGCCGCAAAAACGTCGATGCGTCCCGCGCCGCCGGCCATGATCTCGTCATGCAGCACTGTGGCGTTGTTCATCAGCGCCAGCTTGATCTGCGCCGGCGTCCAGTCGCGGTGAAGCGCCTTCAGCAGCGCCGCGGCGCCAGCCACGTGCGGCGTGGCCATGGACGTGCCGCTCAGCGTCGCGTATGTGTTGCCTAGATACGACGACAGGATCGACAGCCCCGGCGCTACCACGTCCGGCTTGATGGCGAGGCTCTTCATGTTCGGCCCGCGCGAGGAGAAGCTGGTGATGGCGTCGCCGAGATCGCTCGCGCCGACGGTGATGGCATTGCGCGAGGTGCCCGGGCTGGCGATCGTGTGAAACCCGCTGCCGCTGTTTCCCGCCGCGATCGCGAACGTGACACCTGCCGCGGTGGCGTTGTCGATGGCAATCGAGCCCGGATCGTCGGGATTGCCGCTGCCGCCGAGGCTCAGGTTGGCGACGTCGACGTGGTCGGCGGTGTTGCCGTCCTGGTTCGGATCGGTGGCGCGCTCGATGGCGGCGATCACGTTCGACTCGCTGCCGCTGCCGGTAGATCCGAGGACCTTGTAGGCGACGAGCGACGCGTCCGGCGCCACGCCGGTGATGACGTCCGACTGCCCGGCCACGATGCCGGAGACGTGAGTGCCGTGGCCGTTATCGTCCATCGGATCCGCGTCGTTGTTGACGAAGTCCCAACCACCCTTGACTTTGAATCCGGGTCCGAAGCCCTTGCCGAGCGCGTCGTGCATGTAATTGATGCCGGTATCGATGATGGCCACGGTGACGCCGCTGCCGCGCGAGCCGAGCGACGACCACACTTTCGGTGCGTTGATGAGCGTGATGTTGGGAGGGTCCGCGAACGCGTGCATCGGCATATCGGTGACGATGCGCTTGACGTAGGGCAGCATCCGAAGCTGGTCGATGACTTCGCGCGGCGCGTCGATGGCCACTCCGTTGAAGACGATGGAGAACTCGTGCCGAATCTCCGCATCGACCGCCGTCTTGCCGCTGCGCTTCGTATTCAGGATCGTCGACAGGTCATTGCGGAACCGCGTGAACGTGGCCTGGTAATCGATGGCCGTCTTCGCGGCGACGTTCGCCGCCGCGGAAGGCGCGACGAATTCGACGATGAATCCGCTGGCCGGTTCCGCCCGCGACGGGATGACCACTTCCGTACCATCCGCCCGCTCCGCGTGGAATTGCGAATCGGCGGTGAGTTGCGCCGAGGCGGCGACAGCAATAGCTAGGACGGCGATTACGACCGCGAATTGACGCATATGGGGCTCCCAGGGCTTGCGAACTGCGTGCTGACGCTTGCCGCTTGAGAACAGTGGAAGCCGGGCGAGACGGTCGATATTTCCCGCCAAAACGATTATAGAAACCGGCGCAGATTCTCTTTCCACCACGGCCAGTCGTGGCCAAAGACGCCGCCCCAGATCTCCAGATGATTCGGGATCCCCTTCGACCAGAGCAGCGACGAGAACTCGCGGTTCTTGTCGACGATCGTGTCGTACTCGCCGGTGGCGATGATCCAGTCGGTGCGCGACAGCTTGCCCACCCACTCGCTGTCCATGTTCGGGATGTAGGCAGTCGGGCAGTGGAAGTAGCAGTTCTCGTCCCAGTAGCCGTCGAGCTGCGCGTGGATGTCGTAGATGCCGGAGAAGCAGATGGCGCGGCTGACCACATCCGGATAGCGCGCGGCGAAATTCGCGGCGTGATACGCGCCGAAACTCGCGCCGTACACCGCCAGGTCGCCGCGTTGTGCGCGGTTGAAGATGTACGGCACCAGCTCGTGGCGCAGATACGCGTCGTACTGCGCGTGACGCGCCGCGCGGACGGCGGGATGGACGCTCCGGTTGTACCAGCTCTCCTCGTTCACGGTGTCGACGAGCACGAGCTGGATCTCGCCGCCGTCGACTTTGTCCGCGAGCGAGTCGGGGATGCCGCGGTCAGCATTCTCGGAGTAGCGTCCGGCCGAGGTCGGGAAGAGCATCACCGGGCGGCCGAACTTGCCGTACCAGAGAAACTCCATCGGCCGGCCGAGGGCGTTGCTGTGCCAGGAGACGTGTTCGGTATACATATCGTTGGCTCGTTTGCGGCGGGGCGGGCGATTCTATACGATCCGCCGCCGGAGAAATTGATGCGAAAAAAGCGAATTGCACTCGTGTTCGGTATGGAAGACACCTTCCCCTGGGCGTTGATCGACGCCATCAACTCGCGCGGCGGCGATCAGGTCGAAGCGATGCCCGCGGAGATCTCGTACCTCAAAGATGACGGCGTCTTTCCATACGACCTGATCCTCGATCGCATCAGCCACGAGATCCCGTTCTACCGCACGTACGTGAAATGCGCGGCGGCGTCCGGCGTGCAGATCGTCAACAACCCCATATGGTGGTCGGCCGACGACAAGTTCTTCGACAACCTCGTCGCCAAGTCCGTCAACGTGGCCGTACCGAAGACCGTGCTCCTGCCGCACAAGGACTACCCGCCGAGCACCGAGGCCAAGTCGTTTCGCAACATGCGCTGGGTGAACTGGGATGAAGTTTTCGCCTACCTCGGCTTTCCCATCTTCATGAAGCCCGCGTACGGCGGCGGCTGGAAGGACGTTTACAAGTGCGACAACCAGCAGGAGTTTTTCGCCGCGTATGACCAGACCCGCGACCTGACCATGATGGCGCAGGAGGCCATCGAGTTCGACCGCTACTACCGCTGCTACGTCCTCGGCCGCAACCGCGTGCACATCATGCATTACGACCCGAAGCAGCCGCATCACCTCCGCTACGTGAAGAATCCGCCGCCGATGGAGCCGGAGTTCGAGGCCCGCGTTCGCCGCGACGCGATCGCTTTATGTGATGCCCTGGGCTACGACATGAACACGGTGGAGTTCGCGGTGCGCGACGGCGTCCCCATCGCCATCGATTTCATGAACTGCGCTCCCGACGCCGACCTGGCCTCGGTCGGCGAAGAGAACTTCAAGTGGGTGGTCGAAAACATGGCCGAGGCACTGATCGAGATCGTCACCAGCGGAAGGAAACTCGAACTGACGGGAACATGGCCACAGACGTTGAACACGTCGAAGGATGTGGAAACCCCCCTGTCATCCTGAGCCGCCGGAGGACGGTCGAAGGACCCCCTTCCTGGTAACCAGGGAGGGACGGCGGCGAGTCACGATGCAAGCACTGAGGAGGTCCTTCGACCGTCCTCCGCGACTGCGCCTTCGGCTACGTCGCTCCGGCGGCTCAGGATGACAGCCCGCGCGACGTCCAAGTCTCGCATCGCTGATACTGCTGATATCCTCCGCCCATGCCTCCACAACCTACATTCACCCTCGGCATCGAGGAGGAGTTTCAGGTCATCGATCCCGAGACGCGCGAGCTGCGGTCGCACATCGCCGAGATGTTCGCGGAAGGGGAGAAGCGTCTCAAGGAAGAGATCAAGCGTGAGATGCACGAGGCGGTCATCGAGGTCGGTACGCCGATCTGCACCGACGTCGAGCATGCGCGCCGCGAAGTGACCCGGCTGCGGCGCGAGATCATCAATCTTTGCCGCGAGAGCGGACTGCGCATCGCCGCCTCGGGCACGCATCCCATCTCGCATTGGTCCAGCGTCCCGATCACCTCGAACGAGCGCTACGACCAGATCGTCTACGACCTGCAGATGGTGGCCCGCGCGAATCTGATTTTCGGCTTGCACGTGCATGTCGCCATCGAAGATCTTGAGACGCGCATCCAGGTCATGAACGCGGCTCGCTACTTCCTGCCCCACGTTTTCGCGCTGTCGGTGAACTCGCCGTTCTGGTGCGGCCATAACACCGGCTGGAAAAGCTATCGCGCCAAGGTCTTCGAGCGCTTCCCGCGCACCGGTATCCCGGACTCGTTCCGGTCAAACAGCGAGTACGAAGAGTACGTGCAGTTGCTCATCCGAACGAACTGCATGGACAACGCGAAGAAGATCTGGTGGGACGTCCGTCCTCACCCGTTTTTCCCGACCCTCGAATATCGCATCTGTGACGTCCCGATGCGCGTCGAAGAGACCATCTGCATCGCCGCGCTCTTCCAGGCCATCACCTACAAACTGTGGTCGCTCTATCGCCGCAACATGGGATGGCGGCTCTACCGCCGCATGCTCCTTAACGAGAACAAGGCCCGCGCGGCGCGCTTCGGAATCCAGGGCAAGCTGATCGACTTCAGCCGGAACGAAGAAGTGCCGTATACCGATTTGCTCGAAGAGCTGCTCGCGTTCGTCGACGACGTCGTCGACGACCTCGGCTCGCGGGAAGCGGTCTACTACGCCCGCACCATCGTCGCCCGCGGCACCGGCGCGGACCGGCAATTGCAAAAGTACGAAGAGACGAAAGACCTCCGCGCCGTCGTCGACTACATCATCAGCGAGACGGAGCACGGTGTCATTTGACGAGACCCATGCCACGACGCGACATCCACGAGACTTACGATTTCTTCGAATACGTACGCGTGACGGATTCCGAGCCGCGGCCCTACCGCGACCGCATCGACGTCGCCATCCTCGACATGAACCACGCCTGGCCCAACCTCGGCCACGACTCGCTGGTTCATGCCGTGCTCGAATCCGCCGAGCCGCACCGCGATGCTCTCGTCGCGGCCGGCACGAAGGTACGCGTGCTGTCGTTCGACGTGCGCCGCTCGCTGCAAGTACCGCCATCACCGAACGGGCGCTTCCGGCTCTACATCGGCACCGGCGGACCAGGTCATCTCGACCCGCGCATGAACGACGGCGTCCGCGAAGAAAGTCAAGGAATCGCTGAAGATCCCGCTTGGGAAGCGCCGCTCTTTCGCCTCTTCGACGACATCGCCGCACATCCTTCTGCCTCGCTCATTGGCGTCTGCCACAGCTTCGGACTGATGTGCCGCTGGTCCGGCGTCGCGCGTCCCGAGTTGCGCGCCGAGAAGAGCAGCGGGATGCCGGAAAACGTCCTCTCCAACGAAGCGGCGACGCATCCGTGGTTCGGAGACTTCGCGAACCAACTCCCCGATCGCCGCCATTTCCGCGTCGTCGATAATCGTCTCTTCGATCTGATCGCCGCGCATTCCTCGGCCACGATCATCGCGCGCGAAGACGACACGAGCGACGGCGTGACGATGCTCGAATTCGCCCGAACGCCAGGCGGCTTGCCGCGCATCCTCGGCGTCAATCACCATCCCGAGATCATCGATCGCGAGCACTGCATGACGGTGCTTGAGGAGAAGCGCGCGCACGGCGAAGTCTCGGAGGCGTGGTACCGCGAACGCGTCGAGACGATGCGCGATCTGTTCGCCCACCTCGAACGCGAAAGCCGCCTGACCTCGGAGTACTCACTCCTCGGCCCCATCCGCCATCACCTCGGCGCGCTCATCGCCGAACGTTGCGAAGTCGCGATCGCGTAAGAACCATGGATCCGCGCTTTCGTGGTTTGTTCAACTCGCAGATCACACCGGAGCGTTACGAGTGGTATGTCCGCGAGCTGTCGTCGCGGCTCGACTCGACATTCGAATTCCGCTTGGCCGAGTCGCCGCTCTTCCTTCCGGACGATTTCAAACGATCCATCACCGACGCCGCGCAAGCGATCGTGACGCAGCTTTCGGATCCGTCGCGCATCGCTCAGATGAAGCGGGCCATTCCGGCGCGCTGGGACACGCCAGGCATGGACGCGCTGCCGAGTTTTACCCAGGTGGACTTCGCCGTCGTCCGCGAAAACGGCGCGCTCGTTCCGAAGCTGATCGAGTTGCAGGGATTTCCGTCGCTGACATGCCTCCAGGTCGTGCAGCGCGACGTCTGGCGCGACACGATGCGCACGATGGACGGACTCGATCGCGAATGGTCCTGCTGGTTCTCCGGGCTCGATCGCGATTCCTTCATCGATCTTGCGAAGCGCACCATCACCGGCGGCCACGATCCCGCCGAAGTGATCCTGATGGATATCGATCCGCCGAAGCAGAAAACGTATCCCGATTTCGCTGCGACGAAACTTCTCACCGGAGTCGACGCCGTCGATCCGCGCGCCCTCACCAAGCGCGGCAAGCAGCTCTTCCTCGGCAACACGCGCATCCGGCGCATCTACAACCGCGTCGTGTTCGATGAACTGATCGTCAAGAAGATCGAAATCCCGTTCGACTATCGCGAAGAGCTGGACGTCGAATGGGCGCCGCACCCGAACTGGTACTGGGCCTGGTCGAAGTATTCGCTGCCATTCCTCGATCATCCGTCCGTGCCGCGGGCGACATTCGTCTCCGATCTCGAGCGCGTGCCGGATGACTTCACCGCGCGCTTCGTGCTCAAGCCGCTTTTCTCCTTCGCCGGCGGCGGCGTGAACGTCGAGCCAACCGCGGCGGATCTCGACGCGATTCCCGCGGACGACCGCCACGCGTGGTGTGTACAGGAGAAGATCGAATACGAGCCGGCGCTCCAAGCTGCCGACGACGGCGGCGGCGTGAAGATCGAGATCCGGATGATGTTTCTGCGTCCCGACAATGAAGCGAAACCGATCCTCGCGCAGAACCTGGTCCGCCTCTCGCGCGGCAAAATGCTCGGCGTCGATTTCAACAAGCAATTCACCTGGGTGGGATCATCGGTTGCACTCTCGCCGGAGTCGTGAGCGACATCGAGATCCGGAAAGCGCTGTCAGGGTAAGCGCCGGAACGCTGGCGTCTCGCCGGCTGGCCCGCAGGCGTCCCGCGCCTGCGTTCTGCAATGCGCACGCTGACGCAACTTGCATCCGCGTACACGTGGCAGCGAGACGCAGCCACGCCAGCCGGCGAGGACGCCAGCGCTCCGATGCGACAGCGATAGACTCCCTCACCCATGCAGATTGCGAATTTCATCAACGGCGAATTCGTCCCGCCGCGTTCCGGCGCGTACTTTGACGACATCAATCCCGCCACCGCCGAAGTCCTCGCTGCGATTCCGGACAGCGATGAACGCGACGTTGACGCCGCCGTCCGCGCCGCAAAGGCAGCGTTTCCGTCATGGTCGCGCACATCCGCAGCCGAGCGAAGCAACCTCCTTCTCAAACTCGCGGATCTCATCGAGAAAAACCTCGACGATCTCGCGCGAACCGAATCGATCGACAACGGCAAAACGATTTCGCTGGCCAGGCGCCTGGACATCCCGCGCGCCGTTGCGAACTTCCGCTTCTTCGCCACCGCTATCCTCCACCAGTCCAGCGACGCGCATGTCATGGACGCGGCCGCGCTCAACTACACATTGCGGCAGCCGCTCGGCGTGGTCGGACTGATCTCGCCGTGGAACCTGCCGCTGTACTTGCTGTCGTGGAAAATCGCACCCGCCATCGCCGCGGGAAACACCTGCGTCGCCAAGCCAAGCGAACTGACGCCGCTGACCGCGAACCGCCTGGCCGAGCTGTCGCTCGAAGCCGGCATCCCGCCGGGCGTGATCAACATCGTGCACGGCTACGGCCACAAAGCCGGCCGCGCCCTGACCGGTCACGACGACGTCGCCGCCATCTCCTTCACAGGCGGCACAGTCACTGGTGCCGGAGTTGCTGCCAACGCCGCGCCGCGTTTCAAGAAGTTGTCGCTGGAGCTCGGCGGCAAGAATCCGAATCTGATTTTCGCCGACGCCGATCTCGACGACGCCATCGCCACCTCGATCCGCTCCAGCTTCTGGAACCAGGGCGAGATCTGCCTATGCGGCTCGCGCATCTTCGTCGAGCGATCGATCCACGACGAATTCGTGACGCGCTTCGCCGCTGCCGCGAAGGCGCTACGCATCGGCGATCCGCTCGATGATTCCACTGATGTCGGTGCGTTGATCAGCGAAGCGCACCTCCAGAAAGTGATGGGCTACATCGATCTTGCCACGAAGGAAGGCGGCACGATCGTCGCCGGCGGTCATCGCGTCGAACGCTCCGGCTACTTCGTCGAGCCAACCATCATCACCGGACTCGGAACCGATTGCCGCGTCCTGCAGGAAGAGATCTTCGGCCCCGTCGTCACCATCACTCCGTTCGACAGCGAATCCGAAGCAATCACCTTCGCCAACTCCACCCGCTACGGTCTCTCCGCCACCGTCTGGACCCGCGACCTCTCCCGCGCCCACCGCGTCGCCGCATCCCTCGACGCCGGGACCATCTGGATCAACTGCTGGCTCCTCCGCGACCTCCGCGTCCCCTTCGGCGGCATGAAGGAAAGCGGAGTGGGAAGGGAGGGCGGCTTCGAGTCGCTCAACTTCTTCACGGAAGCGAAGAATGTCTGCGTGAAAATCTAGGAGAGGGCTACTTCGGCTGCGAATCGCCGCCCACGTGTTCCTGAACCCAAGTATTCAGCAACGTGGCCGGCGAGACTCCGAGACTTGCCGCTTCCGTGCGCAGCTTTTCGGCCAACGCCTTCTCGACTGGAAAGTAGATCGTTGATGAATTGATGTCGATATCCATCTGAACGTCATGCGTCTGATCCCAAAAATCTGACAGGTCGTGGTTGTCCCAGAATTCGCCAATCTCCCGATACGACGAAGCTCCTGAAATCGTGGTTTTATTTGCGCCCATCACAACTTCATCGAGCCATACGAAGCCAGTAATTTTCAAGGTTGTGCCTCACGGCGTCTTCGGCACCAGCACCCAATCCGTCTTCACCCTCGTGCTCTCGTTGCCCGTCTTGTCCACAGACACCACCTCGTAGTAGTACGAGATGCCGCGGTTGACGCTCGTGTCGCGGTAGTTGGTGGCGGTGACGAGTTGCACCGGCGTCAGTGGAATCGTTCCGGCCGGACGCAGTTGCTCGATTCCGCTTCCCTCGGTGCGGTAGACCTTGTAGCCGGCCAGGTCGGGCGCGTCGACCGAATCCCAGACCAGGCGCACGCCGGCGGTTTCGACGAGCGCGGTGAGGCCGGCCGGCGGCGGCGGAGGAACGAGGTCCTTGAACGTGACGTTGACCGCTGATGACGGATCACTCTCCACGCGCGGCGGCCCGGCCGCGGCGAGCGCGGTCACGAAGTAATCGTGCGGACCGTAGGGCGGATTGTCGGTGAATGTCGCCGACGACACCGGCGACGTATTCACCGGCGTCGCGAATTCATCCGCCGGCTGGCCGTGCGGAAATCGATAGACGTTGTAGCCGGCGATTGGCGGCTTCTTCGCGCCGCTGATGGCCGTGTCGGGCGCGGCCCACGTCAGGACAACGCCTTCGCGGCGCGCGACGGCGGCGAGATCGGCCGGCGCCACCGGCACTGCCAACGGCACGATCGTCGCCAGATTTGAACGGTCCGCGCTCGCAGTCGTTCCGTCGGTCACCACCGCGCACGCGCGGCGTGCGGGCGTCATCGGTGGACAAATCCGTGTTCTGCACCGGGTGGCGGGGTTTTACCCGAAAGTACGCGCGTATCCGCGGACCCCGGTCGCGAAGCGCAAGCCGAGCCGGTGGCGCTCGTCGTGCGGCAGCGAGACGAGCGTGTACAGGCGCTGTCCGCGCACGGTGACGGTGGCGGAGTGCACGTCGGCGCCGGCCACGCGCGCGGAGATCGGCTTGCCGTCGAGCAGAACCTGCACGGGGCGCGGGCTTCCGC
>ERZ1739050.90-NODE-90-length-10327-cov-9.961449_pt1 | contig 10327 bp, 9 predicted proteins | sample MGYA00581759_ERZ1739050 | MGnify/ENA primary metagenome ERZ1739050 (study PRJEB42929, sample SAMN08275525) | rhizosphere metagenome | isolation source: Rhizospheric soil replicate 2 | host: Colobanthus quitensis and Deschampsia antarctica | place: Antarctica: Devils... | reverse complement strand
CCGACGGGGTGTACCGACTGCGTACCGCACGCCGTCAACGTCAGCGTGGCCATTGTTGCGCAGCGCACGAAGATGCGGGTTCCGCCCGCGTAAGGGGTCAGAACGTCACGACCTGGGTGTGGACGCTCTGGTCGTGGAGTTTCAGGGTGAGTGGCGCCCGGCCCCTGCTCCCCGGGTTCACCGCCATCCCTGCTTGAGAACGTCCTGGCTGACGAACCCGTAGCCTGGCGAACCTGTGATGGACACCTGCCAGGCCGCACCAAGGGAGACGTTCTCCTCGCCGACCGCGACCATGCCGAAATCCGTGGGAAGCGGCCAGCCAGCGATGTACTGGCATAGCTTCGGACTGCCCATCACGTCCTCGAGCGTGAACCGTTCCGTGCCGGTCCAATTCATCGCCTCAAGCAGAAGCCGACCGAGGAGATCGGCATCCAACTGATCAGCCGGCCGCAGGTGCATGGGCACAGTCTGAGACCCTGATGCCGATCCGACCTCACTAATACTCCGAAGAGCGCCTCCGCGGTTCCGCGTTGCCGTGAACTGCCAGCCTCAAACGCCAGCGAAGAATTGCCGGCCAAGACCACCACCTGGCCATCGGCCAGTCCCGGCGGTGACCGGAATGACGATCCTTGACCGGTCCCCTGTCATCGATGCGACGTTCCGAAAAACCTTGCTGACTGCCACCAAGATTCCGGGTACGGCGACGCCTCACCCGCCGCCCCCCGTCTTAGATGAACAGGGACAGAAGCGACAAGGCCTGAGCTGTATACCGATCGGCGCCGGTTTTGTGGTTCGGCGCTAGGACGCCAGAAACATTGCGATGTCGTTCTCGGCTGTGGTGATGCCTGCAATGCCGAAGTTCCTGACCAGGACGTTGACCACGTTGGGGGAAAGGAAGCCCGGCAGTGTCGGCCCCAGGTGAATGTCCTTCACGCCCAGGTGCAGCAGGGCGAGCAGGACGATGACAGCCTTCTGCTCATACCAGGCGATGTTGTAGGAGATGGGCAGCTCGTTGATGTCTTCCAGGCCGAAGACCTCCTTCAGCTTCAGGGCGATCACCACAAGCGAGTAGGAGTCGTTGCACTGTCCCGCGTCAAGGACTCGCGGGATGCCGCCGATGTCTCCTAGCTCCAGCTTGTTGTAGCGGTACTTCGCGCAGCCCGCAGTCAGGATCACCGTGTCGTTGGGCAGGGCCTGGGCAAAGTCGCCGTAGTAGTCGCGATCCTTGGTGCGGCCGTCGCAGCCGGCCATGACGAAGAACTGCCTGATCGCGCCGGTCTTGACGGCGTCGACGACCTTGTCGGCGAGGGCCAGGACCTGGTGGTGGGCGAACCCGCCGACCAGCTGACCGGTCTCGATCTCGGTGGGTGGCGGGCAGGTCTTGGCGTGTGCGATCAGGGCGGAGAAGTCCTTGGCCTGGCCGTCGACCCGGTCGGCGATGTGCTTGACCCCATCGAAGCCGACCACACCCGTTGTATACAGGCGGTCCCTGTAGCTGTCTTTCGGAGGGATGAGGCAGTTGGTGGTCAAGAAGACCACGCCGTTGAACGACTCGAACTCGGCATGCTGGCGGTGCCAGGCGTTGCCGTAGTTGCCGACGAGGTTCTCGTACTTCTTGAAGCCGGGGTAGTAGTGGGCCGGGAGCATCTCGCCGTGGGTATAGACGTCAACGCCGGTTCCCTGGGTCTGCGCCAGCAGCTCTTCGAGGTCTTTCAGATCGTGACCGCTGATCAGGATCGCCGGGTTGTTCCTTACCCCGATGTTCACGGTGGTGAGCTCGGGGTCGCCGTAGGACGTGGTGTTGGCCGTGTCGAGCAGGGCCATGACGTCAACGCCGAACTTCCCGGCCTCCAGGACCAGCGCGACCAGATCATCGACGCTGAGGTTGTCGTCCAGAGTGGCGGCCAGGGCTTTCTCGATGAACGCGAAGATGCCCTTGTCCTCATACTCCAGGGTGTACGCATGCTCGGCATAGGCGGCAATTCCCTTGACGCCGTAGGTGAGCAGCTCGCGTAGCGAGCGGACATCCTCGTCGTCCGTTGCCAGGACTCCCACCTTTGCCCCCTTGCTGTCGAACCCATCCACCGGAGTCACCCAGGTGGCGGCGTCGTGCAGGTTCGCCGGGATCGTGCCGCCGGCTCTCAGGATGTCCTTCCTGAGGTCCTCACGCAGGTTGAGTCCTTCCTCGACCCGGGCGACGAAGTACTTGGCGTCGAAGTTGGCATTCGTGATGGTGCTGAAGAGGCTCTCCATGATGAACTCATCAACCTCTTTGCCCGACACCCCCAGCTGCCGGGCCGCGGTTGCATGGACCGCGATCCCCTTGAGCGTGTAGATGAGCAGGTCTTGCAGCCGCGCGACGTCCTCGGTCTTGCCGCAGATTCCCTTGGTCACACAGGCGGCGCCCTTGGTCGTTTCCTGACACTGGAAGCAGAACATGCTCATGCCTTGTCCACCCACATTTCGATATTCACGGTCCAAACGGGTTCAATAGATATAGGCATTTTTACCATCTAGACCGGCAAAACCCCCCAAATCCGACGTGTGAGTCATCTCACCCCAGGTGGTGTCCCCTTGTTCCCACGATGGGAATCAGGAAAACTGCCCTCATGTCCCAGTCCCCCGGCTTGAGCCACCATCAGGTGCTGGCCAGCACGAGCCGGATGGCAGTTCTGGACCTGCTGCGGGCGAGCGACAAGGCGGTCGGCGTCCTTGAGGTCGCCCAGCACGTGGGTCTGCACCAGAACACGGTGCGCTCCCACCTCGACCTGTTGGTGCAGGCAGGGTATGCCGTACGACGAACCGAGGACCCCAGCGGGCCGGGCCGACCCCGCGTGGTCTACGAAGCGACCGGAGCGCCCGAAGGTGAGCGCAACTACGAGCTTCTCGCCGAATTGCTGGCCCAGCACCTCGTCGCCACCAGCGAACGTCCAGGCGAGGCGGCGGCGAACGCCGGGCGGAACTGGGCAGGGCTCAGCGAACACCGACTTCACGACGGCAACCCTTCAGGCCCAGCCGAGGCGCCGCCGATCAGCGAGGCTAACGCCGTAAGCACGGTCGTGCGGATGCTCGCCAACATCGGCTTCGCCCCTGAGCTGAGCGCGGATCACCGGGCCATCAGCCTGCACCGCTGCCCCTTCCGCGAGCTGGCCGAGAAGCACCCAGACGTGGTCTGCGGTGCCCACATGGGAATGATCCAGGGTGCTCTGGCAGAGCTCAGCGCGCCGGTCCGCGCCACCAACCTGCTCCCCTTCGTCCAGCCCGACCTCTGCATCGTCACCCTGGGCCAATAGCTCGCGCCGCTGATGGCTCCCCATGCGCCGGTAGCGAGGACCGCGGTAGTGGCCGCGGCCGTCACACCCGGTCGTCGTCGCCGTCGATTCTAGGGTCGGGGTCTCTGATCGTCATCGACCGATCAGTCTCAGAAAACCGCGAGTCTCAGGGCAGCTCGACGACGGTGCGCGCGGTGGCGGATTCGAACGCTGCGTCGAAAGACCTCTGAGGCGGGTCGAACACCAGGTCGGCAACGAAGCGCCGAGCCTCGGGCGCTCCCACCAGTCTGCAGTGGCCGGCGGCTTCGCCCTCGCGCGCGACGGTTTGGTTGCTGCCCAGGCCGGACGCAGCCGCCTGCTTGCCGAGGTTCTCGACGCCAATGGCGCCCTTGCCACCGAGGACATCCTGCGGGCTGCCGCCCTTGGCGACCAGACCAGCCTGGGCTTGCTGACGCGCGCAGGTCGACTCGTGGGGCGGACCCTCGCGACGCTGGTGAACTTCTACAACCCCTCGCTCATCGTCATGGGCGGGCAGATCAGCGCGGCAGACGAAGCGTTCCTGGGTGAGCTAAGGCGAACGGTGTACGGGCGCTCGATGGCCTTGGCCACACGCGACCTGCGCATCAAGACCTCGCCACTCGGCGACAGGGCCGGGCTGTTGGGCGCAGCGTTCCTTGTCGCGGACGAGCTCTTTGCGCGCGACTGCCTTGGCCGATGGATCTCCGACGGATCACCGTGTGGCCGAGCGGACCTTTCGACGCTCGGCGCGGCCTAACAGTTATCTGGGGCCCCGAGCGAAGATCACCGGGCCGTCGTCGCCATAGCTCTCCCCGCTGCCGGCGCTCAGATGGTGACGACGACAGGGATCGTCGCTGGAGGTTTGTGGAGCCGCACCAGGTTTCGTCCGGCGTTCTTGGCCTCGTACATCGAGGCGTCGACGGCGTGGAAGAGGTCGTCCATCGACGTGCCCGATGAGGGGTACGCCGCAACGCCGCCGCTGAGGGTGCAGCGGATCATCCGGCCCTCGAAAACGATCACGTTCAGCTCGCACCGGCGGCGCAGGTCGTCGGCAAACGCCAGTCCCGCGGCGGCATCTGCGCCGGGCAGGGCGACGAAGAACTCCTCCCCACCCCAGCGCGCCACCATCGCGTCGACCGGGACCTGTTCGCCCATCAGCCGGGCAAGCTCGACCAGAACCGCGTCCCCGGCCTGGTGGCCGAACTTGTCGTTGATGGTCTTGAACCGGTCGACGTCGAACAGGACAACGGCGAGTGGCTCTTCGGTCCGCTCAGCCTCGGCGATCATCGAGGCAAATCTCTCGACCAGGTGGCGCCGGTTGTGCAGCCCTGTCAACGTATCCCGGCTGGCCAGCTCGGCCAGGTCAGCCCGCAGCAGCTCGATGGTCTCGACCTGCCGGACAAGCTGATTATGCGCCGCGGCGAGACGCCGGCTCTGGTTGTTGGCCTCGGTCACGTCACGTGCCACAAGCACGGTTCCGAGGTCCCGGTGGTAATGGTCGATGAGAGTGGAGGCTCTCACCTGGAACTCGGTACGAGCGGAAGCGCCCCGCACCACGATCTCGGTCTCCCCGGCGCCGGGGGTGGCGATGCTTTCGCCGAACAGCGCCTCGGCTGACACGCCGATCAGTGTGCTGGGCGCGCCAGGGTTCATGTCGCGCAACAGGGCGACCGCGGCGGGGTTCAGGTCCAGGACCCTCCCTCCCGGGCTGACGGCCACGATCACGTCGCCGATCTGGTCGATGATCAGTGCCCGGGCCACCGGACTGAACGTGAACAGGTCCTGCCTGAAAATCGCATAGAAGATCACCAGGCCAGCCACCGCGAAGCCGAACGGTGTCGGATCGAGGTCGCCAAGGCCCCGGGCAAGATAGACCACGTTGGCCGCACATGGAATGAACGTGGCGAGGAGGATTGTGAGCCGCTGTTTCCGGAACGCGGGCGGCGCTTTCCACCAGCCCCAGGCAATGAACCCGAGACCGATGAGGAGCGCCAGATAGCTGTACCCGGTATGCCACCAGAAGCCTGGGCCGTACCCCCACGTGGCCGACCCGGTGAGGCCTGCCGCGCCCGCCCCGCGGTACACCAACAGGTGCCACGGGTTCGTCGCCGCAGCGATGGTGACCAGCAGCGGCTCGACCAGCAGCAACGCCACAAACCCCCGCCCCGGCGCCCACTGAGGCCAAGCGACGCCAATCCCGAGGCACATGAAGGCGCCGGTCGCGATGCCCACCCCGGGCAGGATCGCCAGGGAAGCGACCGCCGCCGCCGTCTGGTTGGCGGACGCCACGGCAACGGCGTCGGCAAGGGACGACACACCAAGTCCCAGCATCACTACGACCAGGGACATCGCGACGGTCGGGTTGTGCGCCTTACGCCGCCAGGTCAGGGCAGCGACCCACGCGAATACGACCGCGGCGACGGCATAGGCAACCCCGGTGGGATCACGCAGCACGACTACACACCTCCGCTCTGGACACACCGCGGGCGGTAGAAGCCCGATCGGCTGCAGCAGGAACAATCCGTGCGCATGTGACGGAACTCTCCTTGGAAGGCATCAAAGTCGAGCGGTGCTCGGAGAGTATCGGCAATCGGAGCCGTGCGTTGCGGATTGAGGCGGCGTCCCCGCCGTACTGCGCCGTGGGAGCCAACCGCACGCAACCGCTTCCGCACGCCCTCAGATTTCGTGAGGGGTGAAGCTGTTGCTGGTACCCGAGGTCAGCCCGCTGGCTGAGGCAGCCTGGCTAACCTGACGTCGCCCATGGGACGGCAGTGCCCAGGATCGGTCGATCGGCCGTGTTGATGATTTCGCCTGCGTCGGTAGTGACACGATTACATCCGCCGAGCTGGCTCGCGCGCATGAAAGCGTTGGCGCGCGCAACAAGATCGTCGGCCGTCTCGGCCAGCGCCGCAATGGTTGCGCCCACTGAGACGGTGACCCGAACCTGGTCGCTACCGCTCAGGATCCACGAGTTCTCCACCAGCATCCGCACCCTCTCGGCGGCGACTTGTAGTCCGCCTGCTTCGGTGCCAGGCAGAAGCGCAAGAAACTCCGTGGGCCCCCAGCGAACGGCGAGGTCACCTCGTCGAAGCCCGTTCGCAAACGACTGTCCGATCATACGGAGCACCTCGTCGCCGGTCTCGTGACCGAACCTGTCGCTGACGTCCTTCAGGTGGTCGGTGCCGACGGACAGGATGCCCATTGTCACGGCCCCGTCGCCCACCGCCCCCATGAGGCTCTGAAGGTACATGTCACCGAAACGGCGCGCGGTCAGGCCGGTCACGCGATCCAGTGAGTCGTCAGTGCGAACCCGACGCTCGCCATCAAGGGGGCGGCTCGTCTTGCCTGAGAAGACCTGGACGCTCCCGACCATCTTCCCTGCCCGGTCCCGCAACACCTCAGCCCGGACCGTGACCGGGACACAGTGTCCGTCCTTGTGGTGCAGGTAGACAAGAGCCTTGCGCGGCCTGCCATCTTCCATCACCGCGGCGAGCGGGCACCCGTGAAGGCACAGCTGCTGACCGGTGTCGTCGACGTGTCTCAGGATCCCCTCGGCGCAGCTGTGTCCCAACACGTCGTGCGCGTTGTATCCCGTGATGCGCTCAGCGCCGGCGTTCCAGTAGGTGATCCGCCGGTCCGGGGTCACGAAGTAGACGCCGTCGGACATCTGGTCGAGCAGATCCTGGTAGAACTCCTTTTCCACGATGCCCCCCCATGTATGTCGGTGCCGGTTCTGCGTCGGCCAAGGGCCAGTGCCGGTCATCCTCGTTGTTACACCCTGAGAATAGCGGCTCTGTGGGATCCGCCCCGCCGCCGGATGGTTCCGTCGGCTACGACTCATTTGGCCGCGAGGACGCTCTGAACAGACATCGCGCAGGAGCCCGTGGCGAACGGTATGCGCAGTGCGACGGTCTGCCCGGGCGGGTACACCTCGATCTGGCTGGAAGGTCTGGGCACAGTGCAGCCCGTTCGAGTAGCCGTGCCCACCCGGATGATGAACTGGGCGCGCTGGCCAGGACCAAGCCTGACCGGTGAACCTGCGGAGCCGTCTCGGGTGGCTGGTTGGCCCACGATGACCCCTGCGTCGTTGAGCAGCGAGACCCCGGGAAACCCGCGCATGGAGCAGGACGTGCCCGTGGTGTTCGTGAAGGACAAGCTCGTGTAGAGGCTGCCGGCCGCACCGTTCGTGGGCCCGGCAGCCAGACGCAGCTGACCGGTCAGGCAGGTGGCGACTGCTCCCGCGGTGATACTGGTAGTGGGTGAGGGCCTGCTGGTCCCGGAACCCGTCGGCGATGGTGAGCCGGCGGCGGTGGGTGCGGGAGTGAGACCGCCCACCGAATGCGACGTTGGCGTGGCTGAGTTGCTTGTATGGCCGATGACGACCGCCGGCACCCCAACGGCAACGAGGACGGCAGCTGCAGCCAGCAGGGGGACACCCCAGCTCTTCGTGATGCGTCGGCGTGGCATCGGAGCGTGTTGTGCGAGTCGGGCGATCTCACCCGGGGTGATGGTCCTCTCCGGCTCCGGCGCTCCGGCGTGGAGCAAGTCGCTGAGTCGACGCTCGAGGTCATTCATGCCCAACCTCCTCCAGAAGAGATTGAAGTTCCGGAATCGAACGAAGCTTGGCCAGCGCGCGAGAGGCCTGGCTCTTCACTGTGCCGACCGAGCAGTCCAGCGCCTGGGCGGTCTGGGCCTCAGAGAGGTCATTGAAGTAGCGCAGCACGACGACGGCCCGTTGCCTGGCCGGCAGCCCGGACAACGCTCGCCAGATCACCGGACGAAGCTCGCTTGAGGTCAGCTCGTCGGCCCCGGGCCGGTCAGGCAGCTCAGCCGTGGGCCGTTCACGATTCCACCGACGCCGCTGCCCACTGAGGAAGGTGTTCATCAGGACGCGACGAACATAGAAGTCCGGCGTGTCCGCTTTGATCTCGTCCCAGTGCAGCCATGACTGCAGGAGGGAGGTCTGAACCAGATCCTCGGCCGAGGCCCAGTTGCCGGTCAGCAGCCATGCCGATCGCAGAAGCAACCGGGAGTTCCGGTCGATGAAGTCCTCGACGCTGAGCAACCGACCCACCTCCTGACCCGTTCACCCATCAAGACGACCGGGACCCCAAGGAAGGTTGCATCAAGGGGGATGCCGATGGGCTACGGGCCGAAGGACACCCGGCGGGTGCTCAAAGGCCTAGTGCCGTGACCAAGCCCGAGGAGTTTGGCGAGCCGTCAACGAGGCTCTCTGCGGCGCTCACGCAGGCCCTCCTTCTCGGGCCCATAGACCTCGCCGTCAACGCGGGAGACGTAGTTGCCGCATATGTCGCAGCGCCAGCCAGTCTCGTAGATCCGGTAGCTGTGACCGTTCGCGGCGCAGGGCGTGGCAACGGTGCGCTTGTTCGCCTCGCGCCGGGCCCTGGCCCTCGCCTTCAGAACCGAGACGATGGTGCCGACAACGATGGCGAGAACCACCACGGTCAGAGCCAATGCCCAGATGAGGGTGGCGTTCATGAGGGTCCCCTTCCCACGCTGTCGAGACGGCTGACAAATGAGGATCAACCGAGCCGAACGTCGCAGCCCTGATCAGCGATCCACATCTCGGATGGTACTCCCGGCACCTTCGGAATCCGGGCTACCGCCACGTTCGCGGGTCAGTCCTTTCGGTCCCGCTTCTCGGTTCCTGACATCGCGCCCTCGTGCGCGCCGGTATGACGACTGGGCAGGTCCTCGGGATGCGTCTCCTTGGCCAGGCTGCTGGGCCACCACATGTGTCGACCGACATCCAGGTTCAGCGCTGTCACGAGCACCGATCGCACAATCAGCGTGTCGAGGAGAACTCCGAGCGCCACCGCAAACCCCATCTCGGCGAACGCCACCACCGGCAAGGTGGCCAGCACGGCGAACGTGCCAGCAAGCACCAGTCCGGCCGAGGTGATCACCCCACCCGTTGCCCCCAGGCCGATGAGGGCGCCACGCCTGGTGCCCGACTGCCTGGCCTCCTCGCGGACGCGGGTCATCAGGAAGATGTTGTAGTCGATCCCCAGGGCCACGAGGAAGACAAAGACGAACAGCGGAATTGAGGGGTCGGCGCCTGCGAAGTGGAAGACGTGACGGAAGGTCAGCGCGCTGAGCCCCAGGGCCGCACCAAAGGAGAGAACCACCGTCCCGATCAGGATGAGCGGGGCCACCACCGCGCGCAGCAACACCATCAGGATCAGCGCAACGACCAGCAGGATGAGCGGGATGATCACCTTGTTGTCGTTGCTGGAGGCGGTCAGGATGTCACCACGGGTGGCGCTGTCGCCACCGGCAATTGCCTGAGCTCCCGGCACCCGGTGGATGGCGTCTCGCACGAGGCCGACCGTGTCGATGGAAGCCTGGCTGTCGGGAGCCACGGAGAGCGTGCCGGCAAGGTAGACGAGATCGCCCCTGACCACCGGTGGGGCAACCGCCGAGATCCCCGGGACGCCGGCCATGGCTGAGGTCACCGCCGCCGCATGATCGGCCTTGGCAAGGACCACAACCGGCTGCCCGGAGCCGGCCGGAAAGTGCTTGGCCAGAACCTGTTCGCCGACAACCGAGTCCGGCGTGCCGAAGTACGCATCCTTGTTCTGGAGCCCGACCGCGTTGAGCTGGAGAAGGCCCAGCGCCGCCACGACCAGCGCCGCCGACGTGGCAACCCATGTGGCCCGTGGGGCGAGGGCGATCCGCCTGCCGACCTTGGCCCAGAAAGTGGTCTGGGTGTGGTCGACGGAACCGAACGTCGGACGAACCGGCCAGAAGATCCAGCGACCGAAAATGACAAGCAGCGCAGGCAACAGGGTGAGCATGACCGAGAGCCCGACCGCAATTCCGATGGCCGCGACAGGGCCAAGACCCTTGGTCGAGTTCAGGCTCGCGACGAGAAGGCAGAGCATCCCCGCAATAACCGTGAGCCCACTGGCCAAGACCGCCGGCCCCCCCCGGTGCACGGCGAAGGCCATCGCCCCGGGCCCCCCCCACTGGCGGCCTCCCCACCCCCCGGCACCGCGCGCCGCGCGCCGGGGCGC
>ERZ1739050.88-NODE-88-length-10418-cov-8.125060_pt1 | contig 10418 bp, 7 predicted proteins | sample MGYA00581759_ERZ1739050 | MGnify/ENA primary metagenome ERZ1739050 (study PRJEB42929, sample SAMN08275525) | rhizosphere metagenome | isolation source: Rhizospheric soil replicate 2 | host: Colobanthus quitensis and Deschampsia antarctica | place: Antarctica: Devils... | reverse complement strand
GAGCGGCTGATGCCGATCAAGGGCACACCGCCAAGCCTGATCAACGTCCCGAGCGGCTGCGCGTTCCACCCACGTTGCTCCTACGGCCATCTCAACGGAGGGGCCAGCGAGACCCAGCGTCCCGAGCTGGTCGAGATATCGCGGCGCCACCACCTCGCCTGCCACCTCTCCGCCCAGGACCGCCAGCGGATCTGGGAAGACGACATCAAGCCGAACCTGTGAGGACCGCGATGCGCCAGCCCGCTGACGCGACATCCACCGATGGAGCCACACCGTGACGTCCACACCGAGCGACTCCGCGACCTCGCGGTCGCGGCCCTCTGCCGACAGCGAGAACCTGCTCGTCGTCACCGACCTTCAGAAGCACTTCCCGATCCGTCGCGGCTTGCTGCAGCGTCAGGTTGGTGCTGTGCAGGCGGTCGACGGAATGAGCTTCAGCGTGCGCAAGGGCGAGACCTTCTCCCTGGTGGGTGAGTCCGGGTGCGGTAAGACGACCACAGGCCGCCTGCTGACCCGACTGCTCGAGCCCACTGATGGCACGATTCTCTTCGAAGGTCGCGACATCACGCACATCTCGCCAGGCAAGATGCGCCCCTTGCGTCGGGACGTGCAGATGATCTTCCAGGACCCCTACGGCTCACTGAACCCACGGCATACGGTCGGAACCATCGTCAGTGCCCCCTTCCACCTGCAGAACGTGAAGACCGAGCACGGCACCAAGAAGACCGTCCAGGATCTGCTCGAGCTGGTGGGGCTCAACCCGGAGCACTACAACCGATACCCGCACGAGTTCTCAGGCGGCCAGCGGCAACGCATCGGCATCGCCCGCGCGCTCGCGCTCAAGCCCAAGCTCATCGTCGCCGACGAGCCGGTCTCAGCACTCGACGTGTCGATCCAGGCGCAGGTGATCAACCTGCTCGAGGACCTTCAGAACGAGCTTGGCCTGACCTACGTCACGATTGCCCACGACCTGTCCGTGGTGCGCCACATGTCCGACCGGGTCGCCGTCATGTACCTGGGAAAGATGGTCGAGATCGCGGACCGGACCCCCCTGTATGAGCGCCCGATGCACCCGTACACCGTGGCCCTGATGTCGGCGGTGCCGATCCCCGACACCGGGCGGCGCACAAAGCGCGATCGCATCCGGCTGGAAGGCGATGTCCCCTCCCCGATCAACCCTCCAACGGCCTGCCGATTCCACACTCGCTGCTGGAAAGCACAGGAGATCTGCAGCACGATCGAGCCGCCTCTCGCCGAGCTCGCCCCGGGGCACCGCGTGGCCTGTCACTTCCCCGAGAACCTCACTGATCTGCCGTTGCCGAAGGTGCAGGACCGTGATCCCGCCACGCCGCAGGACAAGCCTCGCGGTCCAGCATGATCGACGGACTTTGACAGTCACCCGCTCGACAGCCGGTCCACGACTTGCGACGCTGTGACCATGAGCAGACTGTTGACCGATGATGAGATCGAGCGTCAGCTCGGCGACCTGAAGGGGTGGAGGCGTGATGGCCAGAGTCTGGTCGCCTCCTACGACGCCCCCGACTTTCCGACCGCCATTCGGCTGGTGGCCCTCGCAGGGGAGGATGCCGAGCAGATGCACCACCACCCCGATATCGACGTGCGATGGAAGGTCACCCATTGGCGGCTGTCCACCCACTCGGCGCACGGACTGACCCAGCTCGACATCGAGCTGGCACACCGGATCGCCGCCACTGCGAAGGACCTGGGTGTCGTGGTCAAGGAAGCTTCATGAGCAACGAGATGGCCACGAACATCGACACCAACGACCATGGCGAGCCTCATGAGGACAACATCTCGGGACGCCTCAACTGGCTGCGGGCGGGCGTCCTCGGCGCCAACGACGGCATCGTGTCCACGGCCGGCATCGTCATCGGCGTGGCCGGCGCGACCACCAACCGGACCGTCCTGATCACCGCAGGTATCGCCGGACTCGCGGCCGGCGCCATGAGTATGGCGGTTGGTGAGTACGTCTCGGTCAGCACGCAGAGGGACACCGAGAAGGCGTTGTTGACCAAAGAGAGGCGGGAGCTCGAGGAGACGCCGGACGAGGAGCTGGAAGAGCTCACCGGGATCTATGAGGCGAAGGGAATACCGCGAGCGCTGGCCGAAGAGGTCGCCCATCATCTGACCGCGCACGACGCCCTCGGCGCCCACGCCGAGGCAGAGCTCGGGATCGACCCGGACAACCTCACGAGCCCCACACATGCGGCGATCGCTTCTTTCATCGCGTTCACACTGGGATCGCTGCTTCCACTTTTGGCGATCACCCTCCCACCGATGTCATGGCGGGTTCCTGTCACCGTGATCGCGGTCGTCCTGGCCCTGGCCGGAACGGGGTTGCTTGCGGCTCGCCTGGGATCGGCTCCGGTGGGTCGATCGTTGTGGCGCAACGTGATCGGTGGCCTGGTCGCCATGGCTGTGACGTACGGCGTCGGCATGCTGGTCGGCCGCGCCATCTGACGCACTGGTGCTGCATTGTCCTCGACCCTGGCTAGAGACGATCGCCCAGGACGAATGGGGTGGCGGTCGGCAAGGTCTGTGTCGGGCAGGTTGCCAGGATGCGCGCCAAAGCGTCCCTCTCAGCGCCGGTGACCCACAGCCCGTACTTGACCTTCACTGCGACCTGACGGGCGACATACGCGCAGCGATAGGCCTTGTTGGGTGGCAGCCAGGTGGCTGCATCGCCGTCGCTCTTGCGTGCGTTCGTGGGCCCGTCGACAGCGAGCAGGTTGAGCGAGTCGTTCGCGTATGCCGTGCGCCGCGACGTCGACCACTGCTGCGCCCCTTTCTGCCAGGCATCCGAGAGCGCCACTACGTGATCAATCTGGACCAAGGCGGACGTGCTCTGGCCGCGGAGGAACGCAATGCCCGTCCCCGAGTAGGGGTCATGCAGAGTGCCAGAGAGAACGAGACAACCGTGGGTGCCAGTCTTGAGAGCGAATGACAAGAGATCCCGTCGAAGGACGTCGTTTCGGGTATCACACCCATTTCTGTCGACGTCAGCCCAGGCCTGGCCGAAGAGGGCACGGGCATACCCCGTTTTCGGTGCCCGTCCCTTGACCTTGAGCGTGCCGAGTGCAGCAAGGGCCGATCCTTCCTTCACGCTCGAAGTCGGTGGCCTTGCAACACTTCTCGTCGGAATGGTCGTGGCAGAAGGGGATGTCGAGCGTTCTGAGGGAGCGGGGGTTGACACTGGCGGGGTCTGCCTCAAAGGCGTGGTGGGTGCGGCGGCGACCGTCGAGGTTGCGTGAACCGACATGGCACCACCGACGAGTGCCGCGACCAGACCCGCGGCAACGGTCAGGGCGCCGCTGCGCCTGTTCAACGACGCCCAGTGAAGTCGGCCACGCATCAGCGCTGCCAAGCCGATGCCGGCCAACGACAACCCGCCGAGCCGAAGCAGCCGGGCAGTGTTGCCCGAGACCCCTGCGACCACCGACAACACCGCCAGGACCAACCAGGCCAAGCCCGCGCGGGACGGGTGTTCGGGGGGCATGGGGCACCTTGCTGAGTCCGTGGGATATCTCCCTCACCGTAGGACCTTCGCGAGCTTCGACGGGCTCCAACACCCATGCCACCGCGAACTTCTTGGCCTTGGCCAGGTCGTGGCGATGCTTATTGTTTGCGTCAGGAATCGGTCAGTTTTGTCCTATTGACCTGCCTGGGCGGCGCTACTCCTAATAGCGTCTGAGCGCTGGGTCCGTGAGAGCAGGAGGTGCACATTGAGCGCGAATCAGCTCGGCTGGTACTACTTCAATGGGCAGTTGCGCTATAAAGATGGGCTCGGCTGGACAGACCGGTACAAGCCCATCGAAGGTCCCGGTGCCACGCCCTCACCGTCGAACGGCAAGTCGTCGAATCACGCCGATGCACATGAGTCGCGCGGCGGGAAGCACAGTCGCCGGCGGTCCTATCTGCTGGCTGCGGCCTGCGCCGTCCTGTTGGGCCTCGGCGTGAGTGTGGCCCTCCACAGCCCGGGCACCCTCCACGGCTGGGTCTCGTTGGCGAGTGACCGGGCCGACCAGGCCAAGGCCCTGATCTTGCCCCAGCCAATTTCTACATCGGAACCTTTGACCGCACCTGGACCTCGAGACGTCAACGCCTTCGCTCCCGGCGGGCCCCCTCCAGCCACCGTCCCGCTCAGCTACAACCACCCGAGTCCCTCTGACTGCGTGAAGTTCCGGGATCAGATACGCGCATGGTCGGACTTCCAGAACGCACACCGACCCAGCGGTTTCACCAACAACCTGCCGTCCACCGGGGACGTGCAGTACCTCCACTCAGCCTGCGGCCTGAGCTACTGAGCGCGCCCTTGTTCACCTGCCCGCGCAGGCTCGTCCAAGGCACTTGGGCCACAGGGGCCACACTGGCAAGACTGTTCATCAGGTCCCCTTAGTCCGTTCGGTCCTAGTTGGGCAATTGATCGGCCATTGCTCACTGATCGCCAACATTTCCGCGCCCGAACGGCCTTACCTTTTGATCGTTGCGGTTCTCGGTCAATGGGAGGTACGGATGGTCGCGGATCAGCCTTGGTGGAGCCGGGTCAGGCAGCCGCGCCGTGTCACAGCTCAAGACATCCTGGTCCCCCCCAACCAGCTGATGGACGACTCCCAGGACGCGAGCCTGCAGCCCATCACATCCACGTTCTTCGCCGCCGACCAAAAGGGCGCGATGGTGGCGCGATCGAAGATCCTGATCTCCGGCTCAACCGCGACCCTGTCGGGCACCATGACCAATGAGACCGTCTTTGACGTGCATTTCAGCGGCACGCCACCGTATGCACGCACGCTCGACACCGACGGCAACCGCCCTGTCCTGTTGGGCGACTTCAACTCCCCGCCGCGAGAGCAACCATCCTCCGCGGACTGGGTGATGCACCCCGGCGCAAGCGTCCCGTACCGCAGCCTCCCAGTCACTTTGCAGGACTCCGACCCTCGATGGGACGGGACAGACTGGTGCGCCTCTTCGCAGTCCAATACTCTGAACACCCTGACCTTCAGGCGTGAACGGCAGCTCCCGATGATCCAGATCATCACCTGAGGTCGCGCCGGCTTCGCGGAGCCATCTCGGCGGTCTCCAGCCACCCCAAGAAAAGTCGAAGAGCGCACTCTTACGCTCTTCCTGCGTCGGTGCACTCCACATGAGTCTCCGACCAGCTGCACGTCGAGAAGCGAAGCGTGACCATTCCCCACCTTGATCGGACAAAGGAACATCCCATGAGCCTTCGACCGCACAGGCTTCGGACAAGTGTCATGACCGGCGCCATGGCCCTGGTGCTTGGCGCAACCTTGCTGACCGGATGCTCATCGGCCACCCCTTCAGCCCCGACGGTCACGGTCACCGCGCCCCCCACCGTCAAGGTGGTCACCTTCAATCCGGCGACGAGCGGCAAGCTCATGGCAGCCAGGATCGAGAAACGGGCCAAGACCGCGGGAATGAAAGTCACCGCGGTGGAGTGCAAGAACTTTCCTGACATCAAGGTTGGCACTGCTACCGACTGTCAGATGAAGGTCAAGGGAGTCGAGGAGGGTCTCCGGGCCACCTTCACCCAGCGAGAGGGTCACTACGTGCTCAAGGCGCAGAAGCTGACCTGGTAGCCGTCTTTTGAACGCCGGCGTTGCCGAGTCGTTCCCCATTGCGTGAATCGCCGGGCGGGCTCCCACAGGGGAGCGTGCCCGGCGTCGCTATGAGATCAGTGTCCACGGCCTGAACCCTCACCTCGAAGCAACCAACGAAGGCAGCACTGCCCCCGCGGTGCTGCCTTCAGGCGTGCCTGTCGAGATAACGAAACTGTCACACGATGAACAGGTAGGTGTCCAAGGCTGTCACTTGGGCGTTCATCTAGGTGTTCGAACTGTCACAAGGTTTTCATAAGGTCAACACCGCATCGTGGCTCTGTTCCTATTCCCCCCGAAACAGGTGTGCGATGAAAGTTCTTGCTGGCAAGTTTCAAAGGTCGGCGGATTCGTCCGGCGGACCCTCGTCAGGGGCGCGACGCGCCCGAATCCGTGCGCGTCGTCCGAAACATGGCTCTCGGGCCCGACCTACCCGGCTGATGGCGACGGTATCCGCCTTGCTCCTGCCGGTAATGCTGGGCTTGCCCGCCGTCACGGCCCAGGCCGCCCTCGTAGCCCCGGTGGGCCAGGGCTTCACGGTGACGCCGTCCGACCTCTCGTTCATCCTCAAGCAGATCAAGATCGCTGAGGCGCACGTGGCCAACACCACGTCGTTGACCGGCCCCTGCGGAGCACTTGTCGGCACCGGCCCCAACCAGCTCGCGAGCCCCCTGCTCTCTTATGGGCTGCGGACGGTCGACGGCTCCTGCAACAACCTTCAGCCCGGTCAGGAGACCTTTGGCGCTGCGGATCAGGTATTCCCGCGTCTGGGCTCCAAGTCATTCAGGCCCGCTGAGGGTTCTCCGGCCAACTTCTTCGGCCCGGGCCCTGCCGGACCTCAGACGTCCTACGCGCAGAAGAAGGGCCTTGTCTTCGACTCCGAGCCGCGGACGATCAGCAACCTCATCGTGGACCAAACTTCGACCAACCCTTCGGCGATCGCGGCGGCCGGCAAGCCGGTCAGGACCCAGGGCGCCACGGGCGTGGTGCCGTGCACCACGGAGCCGACCGCGACAACTGCGGGCATACCGGTGGGCTGCATACCAGCGCATCAAACGCTGTTCATACCGAACGTGACCACGGACGTCGGCCTCTCGCCGCCGTACAACTCGCTGTTCACGATCTTCGGTCAGTTCTTCGACCACGGCGTGGATCAGACCGTCAAGAGCGGCGGCACGGTCTTCGTCCCGCTGAAGGCTGACGACCCGCTCATCGCCGGTCCAGACCACATCCTCGGAAACGCCGACGACTTGGCCGCGAACCTGCGCTTCATGGTGCTGACGCGAGGCCAGAGCCAGCCCGGCCCTGACGGCATCCTGGCCGACGTACTGCCGAGCACCCTTGGGGTGCTCTGCACGCCCGTCGTCCCCCCAGCCACCCCGGTCGCCAATACCCCCGCTGGCTGCGACGAAACCGCCGACAACGTCCAGGACGCGACCAACACCGACTCGCCCTGGGTCGACCAGAGCCAGACTTACACGTCGCACGCGTCTCACCAGGCGTTCCTGCGTGAGTATGAAATGGTCGGTGGCTCGCCGGTGTCCACTGGCATGCTGCTCTCCGGTAAGCCTCGTGTGACAGCCGCCGCAGCAACGGCCACCAATCCGGTGACCGACGGTGGCATCTCCACCTGGAAGTCGGTCAAGGAGCAAGCCGCTGCCGAGCTCGGCTTCCTGTTGACTGACGCGGACGTGGCGAACATCCCGATGCTCGCTGCGGACCCTTACGGCAACCTCATCCTGAGTAGCGCAACCGGTCTGCCGCAGTACGTGACGGCATCCGGCCTCGTCTCAGGAAACCTTGCCACCCCGGTGCCGGTGCCAGCCGACGTGAAGCACTTCGACACACCGTTCCTGACCGACATCGCGCACAGCGCCGTTCCCACGACGAACGCCGCCGGCGCTCTCCTTCCCGACGCCGACCTCGTTGCCGGCAAGAGCCTTGACACCCCAGTCCCCGCCGGAACGTACGACAACGAGCTGCTCGACGCGCACTTCGCCTGTGGTGACGGCCGTTGCAACGAGAACATCGCCCTGAGCAGCATCCACCAGGTGTTCCACTCGGAGCACGACCGTCTGGTTGGTGACATCCAGAAGACTCTGGACGCCAACCCAACGCTGCTCGCGGCGTACCACGACACGCTTGCAGGCCCAGGCCTAAACCGCACGTTCTCCTACGGCGAGCGTCTTTTCCAGGCTGCACGCTTTGTCACCGAGATGGAGTACCAGCACCTGGTCTTCGAGGAGTTCGCTCGCAAGATCCAGCCTGCGATCAACCCCTTCCAACCCTTCGCCTTCACCCAGACCGAGCTCAACCCGGCGATCAAGGCCGAGTTCGCTCACGCCGTGTACCGCTTCGGTCACTCCATGCTGACCGAGACGATCTCCCGGAAGAACGAGGACCTGCCAGGCCCAGATGGGGTGTTCGGCACCGCCGACGACGTCCGCGGGAGCCAGAACGACATCTCGCTGCTCGATGGGTTCCTCAACCCACCGACGTTCACGCAGAGCGTCCCCGGTGGGCCGTCAGGCGCGCTGACCTCGGAAGAGGCAGCGGGCAGCATCATCATGGGCATGTCGGACCAGGTCGGAAACGAGCTCGACGAGTTCGTCACCGAAACACTGCGAAGCAACCTGCTGGGCCTGCCTCTGGACCTGCCCACGATCAACATGACGCGAGCCCGCTCCGAAGGGGTCCCCACGCTGAACGTCCTTCGCCGTGAGCTGTTCGCGTCGACGAACGACGGCCAGCTGACCCCCTACACCAGCTGGGTCAACTTCGGAGAGCACCTCAAGCACCCGGAGTCGCTGATCAACTTCGTCGCGGCGTACGGCACGCACCCGTCCATCGCCGGCGCAACGACGCTGGCGAGCAAGCGGGAAGCTGCACGGCTGATCGTCAACCCCAATGTCCTCGCCGGCGAGGTTGCTCCTGCTGACGCTTCGGCGTTCATGAACAGCGCCGCAGCAACCAGTGGTCTCGACAATGTTGACCTGTGGGTCGGTGGCCTCGCGGAGGTCACGAACCTGTTCGGCGGTCTGCTGGGAAGCACGTTCAACTACGTGTTCGAGAACCAGCTGACCAATCTGCAGAACGGCGACCGCCTGTACTACCTGGCGCGCACCCCGGGCATGAACCTGAGGACCCAGCTCGAGGGCAACTCGTTCGCCGAGCTGATGATGCGCAACACGAACGCTCAGGCCCTGAAGGCCGATGCATTCGCCACGGCGGACTGCAAGTTCGAGCTGAAGAACCTGGCTGGAACAACTGCGGGTTTCGCGTCATTCGGCAACACGGTCGCGGACGACCTCACGACCCCAGGGTGCGACGAGACGGCTCTGCTGATCCGCATGCCTGACGGCACGATCAAGTACCGCGCGGTCAACACCGTCAATCCCTCCGGGATCAACGGCCAAAGCGTCTACAACGGGACAACCAACGTGGACCGCGTCTACGGCGGCAACGACAACGACACCTTCTGGGGTGGTCTCGGCAACGACATCATCGACGGCGGTGGCGGCGCTGATGTAGCCCTCGGAGGTGAGGGCAACGACATCATCACCGACTTCGCCGGTGACGACATTCTGAAGGGCGGACCTGGCAACGACGCCATTGATGCCGGTCCCGGCCTTGACATCGTGCTGGGTGGCGATGGCAACGACTTCACCAACGGTGGAGCTAATACGAACTCGACCTTCGCCGGCCCCGGTGACGACATGGTGATCGCTGGACAGGGCCCAGACGAAGTGTTTGGCGATGGCGGCAACGACTGGGAAGAGGGCGGCGACCAGCCGGACCTCCTGATCGGGGACAGCAGCAACCTGTTCTTCCTGGACGACAGCCAGAGGCCAGGTCACGACATCCTGATCGGCCAAGGCGGCGACGATGATTACGACATGGAGGGTGGCGACGACATTGGTGTCGCCGGTCCCGGAATCGAGAAGGTCGCCGGAGGGTCCGGCTACGACTGGGAAATCGGTCTGAGCGACCCCCAGCCGCAGGACGCGGACCTGGCGCTGCCGATCATCCCTCTGGGGATCCTGGGGATCGGTGTTCGGGACAGATTCAACGAGGCGGAGGCGCTCTCTGGCGGAAACCTCAACGACACCCTGCGCGGTGACAGCATCGTGCCGTCAGCGATCGGTGGCGCCGGGTTCATCGGCTGCGACGTCTTGGATCAGGCGGGCCTTGACCGTATCGCGGGTCTTGACGCCCTGGTACCTCCACTGAACACCCCGGCGGCCTCGGTCATTGCGGCGTCCGCATCCAAGGACTGCCCGCTTCTTACCCCCGGCACGAACGTCTGGGGCGATGGCAACATCCTCCTCGGCGGTGGCGGCAGTGACCTGCTCGAGGGACGTGGCGCCAACGACATCATCGATGGTGACATGTACCTCAGCGTCCGTCTGAGTGTGAGGACCAACCCGGCCGACCCGGCCTCGGAGATCGGCAGCGCCGGAATCGAGAACCCAGGCCAGAGTGCCATGACCAGCCAGTACCTTCGTGACGCAGCTGGGGCCCTCACTGGGCCGACACTCCAACAAGCGGTATTCGCCGGAACGGTCAACCCCGGCAACATCGTGGCGGTCCGCGAGATCCTGACCGGCACCGGCGGCACAGACACGGCCATGTTCTCGGGCGTGCGGGCCAACTACACGGTCACGACGGTCCCTGCTGGTGCGGCACTTGGCGCGCCTGGTTCGGTGACCACGGTCACTGACCTGGTCGGCCTTGATGGCACTGACACGGTGACCAATGTGGAGGTCCTGCAGTTCGCTGACA
>ERZ1739050.87-NODE-87-length-10426-cov-7.812651_pt1 | contig 10426 bp, 8 predicted proteins | sample MGYA00581759_ERZ1739050 | MGnify/ENA primary metagenome ERZ1739050 (study PRJEB42929, sample SAMN08275525) | rhizosphere metagenome | isolation source: Rhizospheric soil replicate 2 | host: Colobanthus quitensis and Deschampsia antarctica | place: Antarctica: Devils... | reverse complement strand
AACAAGCAGATCAGCATGTGTGCTAGACTGGCCGTTCGCCAGAGCAGGAGTTGGCTGGCCAGCGGCCGCCACGGGTCCGCGACACCGCGCAGCGGCAGCATCGGCGGCGCGAACAGACGCACGATCTTCAGCGCCGCCGTGCCGCCGGTCGCGAGCCAGACGCCCTGCCACATCACGTCGCGCGTGCGGCCCGCGCCGCCGGCGCCGAACGCCTGCGAGATCATCGGATCGACGCCGAGGTTGACGCCGATACCGAGCATGGAGATGGCGAAGAAGATGTTGTTGCCGAGTCCCGCCGCCCCCAGCTCGCTCGCGCCGAGCCGTCCGATGACCGCCAGGTCGACGAGGCTCATGATCTGCGTCCCCGCCTGGGCGGCGGCGAGCGGGCCGGCGAGGCGGAGCAGTTGTCGTAGCTCTGTTCGGAAAGGGGACATGGGAGAAAGGGTGAAGAGTGAAGGGTGAAGAGTGAAAAAGGAAGCAGGATCTTGCGGAGTTGGCTCCCCCTTTTCCCTCTTCACTCTTCACCCTTCGCTTCACAGAGCACTCTCATATACGATCAACTCCTATGCGTTATCTCGTCACCGGCGGTGCCGGTTTCATCGGATCCAACTTCGTTCGTTACCTCTTCAACAAATACGGCGACGCGGCGCAGGTCGTGAACCTCGACAAGCTGACGTATGCCGGCATCCGCGAGAATCTGGCCGAGTACGAGGGGAAACCGAACTACCGCTTCCTGCATGGCGACATCGCCAACCCCGAGGATGTGGCCGAGGCGTACAAAGGCGTTGATGGAAGCGGCGTCGACGTCGTCGTCAACTTCGCCGCGGAGACGCATGTCGACCGCTCGCTGATGGAGGCGGGGACGTTCATTGAGACGGACGTCCACGGCGTGCTGGTGCTGCTCGAAGAGGCGCGTAAGACGAAGCTCACGCGCTTCGTGCAGATCTCCACGGACGAGGTCTACGGCTCGATCGACAGCGGTTCATTCACCGAATCCGATCCGCTGAATCCGCGCAATCCGTACTCGGCGTCGAAAGCGGGCGGCGACCGGATGGCGTACGCGTATTCGCAAACCTACAACCTGCCGGTCATCGTCACGCGCGCCTCGAACAATTTCGGGCCGTGGCAGTATCCGGAGAAGCTGATCCCGCTCTTCGTCACGAACGCCATTGACGACCTGCCGCTGCCGCTCTACGGCGACGGCCGCAACGTCCGCGACTGGCTCTACGTCGAAGATCATTGCGCCGCGGTCGACTTCCTCATCGAGCACGGCGTGAACGGCGAGACGTACAACATCGGCGGCGGCAACGAGCGCGAGAACCGCGAGATCACGCAGAAGATCCTGGAACTGACGAAGAAGCCCGACACGCTGATCAAGCGCGTGGCCGACCGGCAGGGACACGACCGGCGGTACTCGATCGACATGTCGAAGGTGGAGTCGATGGGCTTCCGCTGTGCTACGGATTACGACGCCGCCCTGCGTCGCACCGTGCAGTGGTATGTCGAGAACGAGCCGTGGTGGCGCGCGATCAAAGAGCGCAGCGCGGAGTTCAAGGCGTACTACGAGAAGCAGTACGCGGCGCGGTAATTCTCGCAGTGTGCGCGCACTACGCTTCATGACGCCGACGGTCCATTAGAATCCTTCCATGACGAAGCGGCTCGTGAAAGTGGCCGGGCTGCTGCTCCTCATCGCCGCGATCATCATCGCCTTCCGTTTCCTCCCGGTGAGCGAGTGGCTGAGAAACTTCCAAACCTACGTGCGCGGCCTCGGCGCGCTCGGATACGCCGTCTACATCGCCGTCTACGCGATCTGCGTCGTCGCGTTCGTCCCGGCATCGATCCTCACGCTCGGCGCGGGTGCGATCTTCGGATTCGTCGGCGGCACGGTCGTCGTCGTGATCGGCGCGACGATCGGGGCAACACTCGCCTTCCTCCTCGCACGCACGGTCATGCGCAAGCGCATCGAGAAAATGACCGAGAGCAACGCCAGGTTCCGCGCGCTCGACCGCGCCATCGCCAACGAAGGGATCAAGATCGTTTTCCTCGTCCGCCTCGCGGTCGTCTTCCCATTCACATACATCAATTACGCGTTCGGACTGACCGCCATCCCGCTCTGGCGCTACGTCGTCGCCACGTTCCTCGGCATCATTCCGGCGACGGCGGCATTCGTATTCGCCAGCAGTGCCGCGACGAAGGCGACAACCGGAGCAACGACTTCCATCACGAAGATCGTCTACATCGCCGGCGGCGTTATCGCCATCATCGTCAGCGTCCTCATCGGCAGGATCGCGACGCGCGCCATCAAGCGCGCCGGCGTTGCCGAACGGTAGCGGAACAGTAGCGATATGCTCCCGCACCTTCGGAGGTTCCTGATGAGCAATCCACTAGTTGAACTGGCGAAAACGGGGCAGAGCATCTGGTTCGATCAGATGGAGCGGCGGCTCGTTTCCAGCGGCGATCTGAAACGAATGATCGACGAGGACGACCTGCGCGGCCTCACGTCGAATCCGACCATTTTCGAGAAAGCGATCGGCGGCAGCGACGACTACGAAGAGCAGGTCCGCAACCTGGCAGCGCAGAACAAATCGCGCGAAGAGATTTACGACGCCATCACGATCGAAGACATCGGCAACGCGGCCGACGTCTTTCGTCCCGTCTACGACAAATGCAAGGGCGGCGATGGATTCTGCAGCCTCGAGGTCTCGCCGCTATTTGCCAACGACACTGCGAAGACTTCCGCTGAGGCGAAGCGGCTCTTCGCAACGCTCAATCGGCCGAACGTCATGATCAAGATTCCGGCGACGCCGGAAGGCATCCCAGCCATCGAGGAGTCGATCGCGAACGGGATCAACATCAACATCACGCTCATCTTCTCGAACGACGTTTACGCGCAGGTGATGGAGGCGTATCTGCGCGGTCTCGAACGCCGCGTCGCGCAGGGGCTGCCGATCAACGAGATCGCGTCCGTCGCCAGCTTCTTCGTCAGCCGCATCGATGCGCTGGCGGAGAAGCAAATGGAAGCGAAGCTGAAGGAGAACGACGATCCCGAGGTCCGCGCGCTCTTCGGCAAGGTCGCCATCTCGAACGCGAAGCTTGCCTACCAACTCTTCAAACAGACCTTCAGCGGCGATCGTTGGGAGAAACTGAAACACCACGGCGCGAACGTGCAGCGTCCGCTGTGGGCGTCGACCGGGACGAAAAATCCGGCGTACAGCGACGTGCTCTACATCGAGTCGCTGATCGGCCCCGACACCGTCAACACCGTTCCGCCGGCGACGTACAAAGCGTTCAAGGATCATGGCCGCGTGACGATGTCGCTGGAGCAGGACCTGGACGCCGCGCGCGAAGTGATGCGCAAATTCGAGGCGAAAGGCTTCGACATCAAGGCCATCACCGGCAAGCTCACCGTGGATGGCGTGAAATCGTTCGACGAATCGTTCGCGTCGTTGATGACCACGATCGAAGCGCGCCGCGATGAAGCGATCCGCGGGCTCGGCAAGCGCCTCTCCCTCCACCTCGGCAGTGCACAAGCAACGGTCGATCAGGCCGCGCAACGCGTGGAGAAAGAGAAGTTCGTCGAGCGCATCTGGAAGAAAGACGCGACGCTTTGGAAGAACGACGACGCGCACAAGAAGATCATCGGCAACGCGCTCGGCTGGCTCACGGTGGCGGAAGCGATGACGAAGGCGGCGCCGGAGTTGATGGCGTTCGCGGACTCCGTAAAGAATGATTTCGACGATGTCGTAGTCCTCGGCATGGGCGGATCGAGTTTGTGTTCCGAGGTCACGCGGCGGTTGTTCGGCGCGAGGAGCGGATACCCGCGGCTGAACGTGCTCGACTCGACCGTGCCGGCTGCCGTGCACGGGCTGGAGTCGCGGCTCGATCTGGCGCGGACGCTGTTCGTCGTCGCGTCGAAGTCGGGGACGACCACCGAGCCGGCGATGTTTCATCGCTACTTCTACGATCGGGTTGAGTCACTAAAGGGTGCTAAGGCCGGCGAAAACTTCGTCGCGGTCACCGATCCCGATACGCAACTTGGCAAGGATGCGAAGGCGGACAACTTCCGGCGCATTTTCATCAACCAGCCAGACATCGGTGGCCGTTATTCTGCCCTGTCCTACTTCGGAATGGTGCCAGCCGCGATTTCCGGAGTCGACGTGGCCACGCTGCTCGATCGCGCCGTACACGCGAGCCACATCGCGCAGTCGCCGGGCGTGAAGAAAAATCCGGCGGCGATGCTCGGCACGGTCATCGGAGCGCTCGCAATGCAAGGCCGCGACAAGCTGACGCTGATCACTCCCCCGCCGCTCGACACTCTCGGGCTCTGGATCGAGCAACTCATCGCCGAGTCGACCGGCAAAGAGGGCAAGGGCATCCTCCCGGTTGCCGGCGAGCCGCTGCTCGATCCGCGCGACTATGGCAACGACCGCCTCTTCGTCTGCGTGCGCATGCGCAACTCGGAAATGACTTCGAAGCTGAAGGCGCTCACGGATGCCGGCCATCCGGTCGTCGATCTCGTGCTCGAAGATTCGCTCGACATCGGCGAGATTTTCTTCACCTGGGAGTTCGCCACCGCCGTCGCCGGCGCTCTCCTCGGCATCGACGCGTTCGATCAGCCGAACGTGCAGGAGTCGAAGGACAACACCAAGCGGCTGCTCGCGGAGTTCGAGAGCAGCGGCACGATGCACGTCGATCAGGCGCAGATCGCACCTGATGATTCGGCGGCGATCGGCGCGCTCCTCGGCAGCGTGAAGCCGGGCGACTACATCGCGCTCACCGAATACTTCGTCGAATCGCCGGAACGCGATCAACGCATCGCCGCGATCCGCGAAACGCTCGGACGCGAGCTCCACGTCGCCACGACCACCGGCTACGGTCCGCGTTTCCTTCACTCGACCGGCCAGTTGCACAAAGGCGGACCGGCCACCGGCGTCTTCATGCAGCTCACCGGCGGCGGACATGCGGACGTTCCGATTCCCAACGAGAAGTTCACGTTCGGCGTGCTCGTGCGCGCGCAGGCCATCGGCGATTTCCAGTCGCTCGCCTCCCGCAAACGCCGCGCCGTCAGCATCGACCTCGGCGATGACGTCGACGCGGGACTCGGTGCGTTGGCGAAAACCGTGAATGCCGTACTGGCAAAGGTGACGAAATGACGCAGTCGCAATTCGGCGTGATCGGCCTCGCGGTGATGGGCGAGAACCTCGCGCTCAACATCGAGGAGCATGGTTTCCCCGTCGCGGTCTGGAATCGCGAGGGCACGGTGACGGACAAGTTCATCGCCAAACATGCAGGGAAGAAATTCACCGGCACGAAGTCGCTCGAAGAGCTGGTGCAAGCCGTCGAACGCCCGCGCCGCATCATGATGATGATCTTGGCCGGCGCGCCGGTCGACATGACCATCGACAAGCTCATGCCGCTCCTCGACGAAGGCGACGTGGTCATCGACGGCGGCAACTCGTGGTTCAAAGACACGCAGGCGCGGACGGCGAAGCTCGACGCGAAGAAGCTGCACTTCGTCGGCTCGGGCGTCTCCGGCGGCGAGGAAGGCGCGCGTTTCGGTCCGTCGCTCATGCCCGGAGGGTCGAAGGAATCGTGGGAAGCCATCAAGCCGGTGTTCGAAGTGATCGCTGCGAAGAGCGACTCCGGTCCCTGCGTCACGCACGTCGGTCCGGACGGCGCCGGGCACTTCGTGAAGATGGTCCACAACGGGATCGAGTACGGCGACATGGAGCTGATCGCCGAGGCCTACGAGTTGCTGCGTAAAGGACTGGGAGCGGATGCCGAGGAGCTGGCGGCGATTTTCGATGAATGGAATCGCGGGCCGCTGGAGTCGTTCCTGATCGAGATCACCGCGCACATCTTTCGCGTGAAGGATCCGGAAACCGGCGCGCCGCTCGTCGACAGAGTGCTCGACAAAGCAGGACAGAAGGGCACCGGCAAATGGACGGCGCAGATTGCGCTCGACCTGACTGTTCCCATTCCGACGATCGCCGCAGCGATCGATGCGCGCGTGTTGTCGTCGATGAAAGACGAGCGCGTCGCAGCGTCGAAGGTTCTGCACGGGCCGGACGAGAAGCCAACTATCACCGACCGCAAGCAGTTCATCGCCGACGTTCACGACGCGCTGTACGTTTCGAAGATCTGCTCGTACGCGCAGGGCATGGCGCTGATCCAGGCCGGCTCGCGCGAGTGGAAGTGGTCGATCGACATGCGCGAGATGGCCCGCATCTGGAAGGCCGGCTGCATCATCCGCGCGCGCTTTCTCGACTCGATCATGCGCGCCTACGAGCGCAAGGCCGATCTCACCAACCTGCTCCTCGACGATGAGTTCTCGGCGGACATGCAGAAGTCGCAGCCGGCGTGGCGCCGTACCGTCGCCTTCGCGCAGGCGAACGGAATCGCGGTGCCCGCGATGTCGGCAAGCCTCAGCTACTTCGACGCGTATCGCGCCGCGGAGCTGCCGCTCAATCTGACGCAGGCGCAGCGCGATTACTTCGGATCACATACGTATCAACGCAACGACAAGGGCTCGGACACGCCGTTCGTACATACGGATTGGATTCACATGTAAAGGCTTTGAACGACAAAGACACAAAGGGCACAAAGAGATCCCCTTTGTGTCCTTTGTGTCTTTGTGGTGAAAAGCCCTTATTTCGCACCTGCCCAGACATCGAGCCGCACCGGCACCTCGTCGTTCACCGTCACCAGCAGGTTGTGTGGGACGGTGATGCCGAAGTCGGGCATGTGAATCTTGAAGTCCGTGGTGGCGTGAATGCGGCCGTCCGGAATGAGCACGACGCGCACGAGGATGGTCATCCGTTTCGTGACGCCGTGCAGCGTCAAGTCGCCGGTGACGTTGATGTCGGCGGGCACGTTGGGCGCGATCGACGCCGGGCTGGTCACGCTTACCGACTTGAATGTGGCTGTGCCGAACTTCGTCGTCTCGAGATAGCGCTCGCGCATCTCTTTGTTGCGCAGGCTGACGCCGGTGTCGAGCGACTCGATGTTGATATTGATCTGGACACCCGCAGCCGAGGGGTTGGCCGGATCCGCGACGATCGTCCCATACATATCGCTCGTCTTTCCGTCGAACGAGTCGTAGGTATCCTCGGCGTGAAACTGCGCGACGTTGTTTCCGCCTTTGGTAATGGCGTAGGTACGCGATTGCGCGTGCAGCGTTGCGGCAGCGAGCAGCAGTCCGAGGATGATGGGAACTCTCATGCCTCCCGCGAACAGCAAGCCGTCACTTTCCGATTCCGGCCAGCCGTAACGCTTTGCGCACATAGGACGGATGCGGGATGGCGCCGAGCGCGGCGGGATCGATCCATGCGTACTCGCCTCCTCGCGCGCGCGGCCGCTCCGCGACGGTGAAGACTTCGAAGGTGATCCGGCGATTCGTCACCGTGTGACGGAACGTACCGAGCGTCGCGCCGGCGATCACGCGCAGCGGCGTGCCGGTGAGCAGCGTCGTGTCGCCGTGCGGGAGGTGGAACATGCCGCGCATGAGCGGACCCGATTCGCGCCGCATCAGCACGCGGCCGGTGCGGTCGGTGACGAGATAGAGCGGGATACGCAACTCACGCGTGGCCATCTTCGCTTTCGGATGCGGCAGCTCCTCGACCCGATCGCCGGCATACGCCGCACAGTGCCGTCGCAACGGACAGCGATTACACGACGGATTGCGCGGCGTGCAGATCAGCGCCCCGAGCTCCATCAATCCCTGATTGAAATCGCGCGGCGATTTCGATGCGGCCACCGACTCCTCAGCGCGAATCCACGCTTCGCGCATCAGCATCGGAGAGCCGAGCGGCGCCTCGATCGCGAACAGCCGCGCCACAATCCGTGCGACGTTGCCATCGACAATCGGCGCGCGTTGCCCATGCGCGATCGATGCAATCGCGCCAGCCGTGTAGCGGCCAATGCCCGCGATCGTCATCAGCTCATCGACGGTTGCCGGAATCATTCCGTCGAAGCGGGTCATCACATCGATCGCTCCATCGCGCAGCATCCGCGCACGACGGTAGTATCCGAGTCCGGACCACGAGGCAGTCACTTCATCGAAGCTCGCTGCGGCCAATGCAACGACATCCGGAAAGCGCGTCATGAATCGTTCGTAGTAGCCGAGGACAACCTCCATCCTCGTCTGTTGCAACATCACCTCGGAGACCCACACGCCGTACGGGTCGTACGCCCCGCGCCACGGCAGCGGGCGCTGATGTTTGCGGAACCAGTTTTCGGTGATGAAGGCGAGCCGGCGGGCTGACAAAACGGCTTGTATTGTATGCTTCGCGTCCGTCCTCCGAGGCCCGAACAACATGGAAGATCAAGCACAGGCGAAGCAGCCCGAAACGGAACAGGGCAAGTACGTTTACTGCATCATCAAGACCGACATCCCGCGCGATTTCGGGCCGGTCGGCATCGGCAGCCGCGGCGACAAGGTCTACACCGTTCCGTACAAAGAGTTCGCGGCCGTCGTCTCCAATTGTCCACTGATCGTCTTCGATCCGACGCGTGAAAATGCGCTGGCGCACGAACACGTGAACGAGCTGGTGATGAAGGATTTCACCGTGCTCCCGATGAGTTTCGGCACCGTCTTCCGCACCGAGAACGACATCAAGGAGTTCCTCAAAGGGACGTACGACGCGCTATCCGACGTCCTGCAGAAGATGGACGGCAAGATCGAGTTCGGCCTGAAGGTGAACTGGAACAAGGACCAGGTCGTCCACGAGATCGAGACGGAGAACGAAGAGATCCGCCGGCTGAAGGAAGAGATCCTGTCGAATACATCAACGTCGACCTACTTCTCGCGCATGCAGCTCGGACGCGTGGTGGAGTCGGCGCTGCAGGCGAAAGCGGATGCGTACGTCAGCGAGATTTACGAAGCGCTGCGCGACGCGGCCATCGCTTCGCGCTCGAACAAACCGATCGGCGACAAGATGATCCTCAACGCTGCGTTCCTGGTCGACCGCGAGAAGACAAAAACGTTCGACGATCAGATCACCGACATCGCAAAAAAGTACGAGAACAAGCTGTCGTTTCTCTACACCGGTCCGTGGCCGCCCTACAACTTCGTGAACATTCGCCTGAAGCTGGAGCGCGCGGAGCGGTAGGCCGCCGATGTTCCTCCTCGACGACATCCTCATGCTTCCGATGAAGCTCCCGATCGCGGGCTTCAACTGGATCATGAAACAGATCCAGACGATGGCGAATGAGGAGTTGCTCAACGATCAGCCGTGGAAGGAACGGCTCATCGAGCTGCAGATGATGCTGGAAGTCGGCGACATCAACGAAGAGGATTACGCGGTGCAGGAGGCGCAGGTCTTCCAAGCACTGCGCGAGATCCGCGCGCGCCGCGAGGAGCTCGCGCGGCAGCAGCGCGGCGGTGATGATGACGATGGCGGCATCGGTATTTACACCGGATACGGCCAGTGACGCTCGCGGCGGCGTTCGATCGCGTCGCCGATCGCCGCGTGATCCTGTTCGGCGGCAAGGGCGGCGCCGGCAAGACGACGGTCTCGATCGCGGCGGCGCTGCACCTCGCGAAGTCGCGGCCGGTGATCCTCTTCACGACCGATCCCGCGTCAAACCTTTCCGACATCCTGCACGGCGAGTTGCGCACCGAGGCGGTGGATGCAAGTGCGCTGTACCGGCGTTTTCTCGATCGCAATCTCGAAAGCTTTCTGGAGCTCGGCGACCGTGGAACGTACCTCGACAAAGGCGAGCTGCGGCGATTCTTCGAGCTGTCGCTGCCGGGCGTCGATGAGCTGATGGCGTGGATGCGCATCGGCGAACTCGTTGAAGAAAATCCCGACGCCACGATCGTCGTCGATACCGCCCCCACCGGCCACACCCTGCGCATGCTCTCCTCGGCAGATCACTTCCGCCAGTTCGCCGAGGCGCTCGACTCGATGCAGGCGAAGCATCGCGGGATGATGCGCCAGTTCACGCGGCGCGATGTTCGCGATGCGATGGACGCGTTCGTCGATCAGTTCGAAGCAAATGCGCAACGGCGCCGCGATCTGCTCACGAATCCGGCGCATGCGGCGTTTGTCGCGGTGACGCTGTCGGAACCGTGGGTAGTCGAGCAGACGGAAAGATTGATTCGTGACGTGCGCGCGGATGGCATCGATGTCCCGTTCACGGTGCTCAATCGCGCGGTCGTCGACAAGGATTGCAACCGCAGCCGCGACGATGCCGCGCGCAAGCGGCTCGCGCCGCTTATCGATCCGCCTCGCGCGCGCGTGCCACCCGGCTCGCCGCAGGAGAGCGGCCAGTGTAGCGCCTGTGACCGCGTGCCTGCCGACCCTCTGGGGCGGACGGCGGTTCGCGCCGTGCCCGCCCACCCACCCAGTCCCCCTGCCGGCCGCCCCCCACCCCCTGCCCTCACCCTACGCGCCACCACCACCCGCATACCCCCCCCCCGCGC
>ERZ1739050.86-NODE-86-length-10573-cov-8.338277_pt1 | contig 10573 bp, 6 predicted proteins | sample MGYA00581759_ERZ1739050 | MGnify/ENA primary metagenome ERZ1739050 (study PRJEB42929, sample SAMN08275525) | rhizosphere metagenome | isolation source: Rhizospheric soil replicate 2 | host: Colobanthus quitensis and Deschampsia antarctica | place: Antarctica: Devils... | reverse complement strand
GGGTGCGGAAGGCGATGGCAATGCGAGCGCATCGCCGGAAAATGTGGATCAAAATTGTCTCGGTGGCGTCGGCGGTAGGCATCGCGACCTTGGCGATTGCCGAGCCTGTCTGGCGGATCGTCGCGCCGACCGTGGTTCAGCGCTGGTTTGACCCGCATTAACTTTTAAGGAGCCTCTGAATGCACGACGCCCTAGTCCAAATCGCAATCCCATGGCTGAACGCCTTCGCGCTGGCATTGGTGCCGGTGCTAGGCGGCCTTGTGCTGGCGCTGCTGCCGTTGGGTGCCGCAGCCGAGGAGGAAGTAGTTGAGGGCGTGTTCGAAGGTGGAGATGCCGCCGATGCCGGAGAACTCCTTGTCGGGGAAGGCTTTTGTCAGTTGGGCCATCTTGGCCATTGAGAGCGGGAGGATGGCGGGGCCACCGAGGCCGCCGGGGGAGACGTAGCCTTCCACGTTCATTTCGAAGTCGAGCGTGGCCGGGTCGATGGGGGGGAGCGAGGGCCAGGTGTTCGAGGACACCACCGCGTCGGCGCCGCCGCGGAAGCAGGCTTCGGCTTCTTCCACAATGTTTGATGTCGCGGGCGTCAGCTTTACCCAGACCGGGATTTTCGAGACCTCTTTGACCGCCATCGTCACGACGGAGCAGAGCACCTTGTCTTTGCCGACGTTCGAGCCCATGTCGACGCGGTCCATGTGCGGGCAGGAGAAATTCAGCTCCAGCGCGTCAGCGCCTTCGTCCTGCATGGCCTTGGCGAGGGTCTGCCAGTTGTTCAGTTCCTTGTCGTTGCCGGAGCCGGCCATGATCGAGCCGACGATGATGTTCTTCGGGTAGGCCTTCTTGATCGCGGCCAGCTTGCCGATCCACCAGTCCAGCGGCTTGTCGGAGATCAGCTCCCAGTTCCAGGAGGCCATCACCGTCGTCCCCGGCTTCTTCGTCATCGAGAGGCGCGTGCCCTGATCCTCGGAACGGAGGAACTTCGTCTTCGGACCTTTCACGTTGACGACGGGATGGAGGCCGATGGTCTTGGTGACCACGCCGCCCCAGCCCGCTTCGAAGGCGCGAATGATGTTCGCGTCGGATTCCGTCGGCGGTGCCGAGGCCAGCAGGAAGGGGTTCAGGAAGCGGACTCCGGTGAATGTCGTCGAAAGATCGGCCATGGGGTTCTCCTCTTTTGGGAAACGGCGATTGTAACAAGGATGTGTGAGAGCCAGCCGGTAGACTCCGCGCTTATGAAAACGACAGCAATCCTCATCCTCGTCGCCGCGAGTGCGTTCGCGCAGCAGAATCCTGATCCCGCGCAGAAAGCGCGTCCTGTGGAGAAACCGAAACCTGCTGCCGCAAAGCCGTCCGATGCGGCGCCGCCGCCGATTCAGACTCCGGTACCCGACGCGCCCGCGCCGAAGGAGCATCCGCTCACCGCGCTGCCGTACACGCCGAGTCTCAATATGCCGTCGATGGATCTCACCGCGAATCCGTGCGCCGATTTCTATCAATACACGTGCGGCGGGTGGATGAAGAGCAACCCCGTTCCGCCGGACCAGGCGTCGTGGAGCGTCTACGGCAAAGTGACCGAGGAGAACGAGGAGTACCTGTGGGGAATCCTGATCGATGACGCGAAGCCGCGCGCGGACCGCACGGTCGTGCAGCAGAAGATCGGCGACTTCTTCGATGCGTGTACGGACATCGACAAGATCGAACAGCTTGGGGTCAGGCCTTTGCAGCCGCTGCTGGACGAGATCGCCGGCCTGAAATCGAAATCGGACCTGGGCGTCCTCATCGCGCACCAGCATCTGCGATCGAGCGGGAACGGCTGGATCTTCGGCTTCGGATCGACGCAGGATTACAACGACGCGTCGAAAGTGATCGCCGAGGCGAGTGCGGGCGGGTTGGGATTGCCGGACCGCGATTACTACACGAAGACCGACGCGAAATCGAAGACGATCCGCGATCAGTACCTGGCGCACGTCGCCTCGATGCTGGAACTGATCGGCGAGTCGAAGACGGGAGCGACGAAAAACGCCGCGACGGTGCTGCGCATCGAGACCGCGCTGGCGAAGGCGTCGCTGACGCGCGTGGAGCGCCGCAATCCGTACAACCTCGTGCACAAGATGACGGTGTCGGAGCTCGGAAAGACCGCGCCGGCGTTCGCGTGGAAAACCTACCTCTCGACGAGCGGCGTGAACGTCTCCTCGCTCAACGTCACCGAGCCGAAATTCTTCGCCGCGGTTCAGAAGGAACTGAGCACCGTTCCGCTGGCGGACTGGAAAACGTATCTGCGCTGGCACGCGGTGCATTCACGCGCGCCGTACCTTTCGAAAAAATTCGTCGAAGAGGATTTCAACTTCTATCGCAAGACGCTGCGCGGCGTGAAGGCGATGCCGCCGCGATGGAAGCGTTGCGTGCAATACGTTGACCGCGACCTCGGCGAGGCGCTCGGCCAGGAGTTCGTGGCGCGCACGTTCACGCCGGAGACGAAGGCCAAGACGGTCGAGATGACGAAGGCCATCGAGACGGCGATGGAGGAGGAGATCAACCACCTCGACTGGATGACGCCGGCCACGAAGACGCGCGCGCTGGAGAAGCTGCACGCCGTCGCGAACAAGGTCGGATATCCGGACAAGTGGCGCGACTACAGCACGCTGAAAATCGAGCGCGGCGATTATTTCGGCAATGCTTCGCGCGCCACAATTTTCGAATCCGCGCGCGACCTCGACAAAATCGGCAAGCCGGTCGACCGCAGCGAGTGGGGCATGACGCCGCCGACTGTCAACGCTTACTACAACCCGCAGATGAACGACATCAACTTCCCGGCCGGCGTCCTGCAGCCGCCGCTTTACGATCCGAAGCTCGACGACGCGCCGAACTACGGCAACACCGGCTCGACAATCGGCCACGAGCTGACGCACGCATTCGACGATGAAGGCCGGCAGTTCGACGCGCACGGAAATCTCAAGGATTGGTGGACCCCCGCGGATGCGAAGGCGTTCGAGGAGCGCGTCAATTGCGTCCGCGAGCAGTACGCGGGCTACACGATCGTCGACGACATCAAGATCAATTCGAAGCTGACCTCGGGCGAAGACGTCGCGGATCTCGGCGGGACTCTGCTCGCGTATGTGGCGTGGAAAGCGGCGGATCCCAACGAAACGAAATCAGTCGACGGCTTCACGTCCGATCAGCGGTTCTTCATCGGATTCGCGCAATGGGCGTGCGAAAACCAGCGGCCGGAAAATCTGCGCGCGAACGCGATCACGAATCCGCATTCGCCCGGCAAGTACCGCATCAACGGCATCGTTTCCGATTTGCCACAGTTCCAGAAGGCATTCAACTGTTCCGCGGACTCGCCGATGGTTCGCAGCAAGGCCTGTCAGGTATGGTGATCGCAAGCGGAAAAAGCGGGAGGCCCGACCCATGCGAAAAATCGTCGTAGCAGTGGCGTTGCTGTTCGCCGTTTCTTCGCAGTCGCAGCAGCCGCAGAAATCGGTGGCGACCGCGCGGCCGAATCCGATCGCCGCGCCGCCGCCTCTCGTGGAGAAGATCGACGTCTCGGTCGTCAATGTCGACGTCAGCGTCACCGATCGCCGCGGCCAGCCGGTGGCCGGCCTGACGCGCGACGACTTCGAGGTCCTCGAAGACGGCAAGCCGCAGCCGATCACGAACTTCTATCTTGTCGAAAACGCTCAGGTGCGCTCCGACAAAACGCCGAATGCGAATGCCGAGGCCACGCCGCCGGAGCAGCGCTTCCGGCGCAAAGTGCTGGTGCTCGTCGATAATTTGAACACGACCAAACGCTCGCGAAACGAGGCGCTGGCGAAACTGGAGCAGTTCATCGACGAACATTTCGACGACGGCCGCTACGACTGGTCGATCGCCACCGTCGACAGCCGCGTCCATCTGCTCCTGCCGATGACCTCGGACAAGCGAGTGCTGCACGCGGTCGTCGAAGGCATCCAGCGCCGCGGCACGAACCGCGAGCTTCGCGCGTCGGTCGGGCGCGGAGACTCCGCCCAAACGCATGTGATCTCCGATGTCAGCCGGCCAACGGACGAAGCGGGTGAGACCATCCACAACCCGAACGGAAACCTCATCGCCCAGGACAAGAACTGCTACGCGGAGATGGGGCTGACGGAGACGACGATGTTCGCAGCGTCATCGACGGATGTCATCGTCGATGCTGCGCGCGCGTTCGGCAGCAGCGAAGGGCGCAAGATGATTCTCCTCGTGACGGGCTACATGCCTTTCGGCCAGATCTCGCCACTGAGCCGCGTCGGCGAAGGTCCGATGACCGGCAATCACATGGAGGACATCAACAGGAAGGACAATCAGCTCATCGCGCTGCGCGACCACATCATCCACGAGGCAAACGCGTCGAACACGAGTTTCTACATCATCAATGCGGAAGGGCTCGACGTTCCGCCGATGGGTGAGAACGTGACGGTGTCGAACATGGCCAGGTCTTCGCCTGGGTCGGCCGCCGACGACACTTCGGCGATGTACTGGCTGGCCGGCGAGACCGGCGGCGCGTACCTGCCGGGCAGCCGGATGGAGAAGTCGTTCGAGGAGTTCGACCGCCGCTCGGCGAATTTCTACTCGCTAGGATTCGCGTCGAAGCATCCCGATGACATGCGCTACCACCGGCTGGCGGTGCGCGTGAAAGGGCATTCGGACTTCAAACTGCAATACCGCGACGGCTACTCGAGCGCGGAGACGGACATCCAGCTCGTGCGCGCGCTCCGCTCGCCGCTCGGCGCGGCGATGCAGGAGACGACGGTGCCGATGTCGCTGATCGTCGGCGATCCGCAATACCGCGGACTGACGGCGATCGTTCCGCTCCAGGCCGCGATGGCGATGGAGTCGCTGCAATACATCACCGACGCCCGCGGCTCGCGCACGCGGCTGCACGTCTACGTCTCGATCTTCGACAGCAGCGGCCGCAACATCACGGTCGCGAAGTCGTTCGCCGACATCGCCGTCCGGCCGAATGAAGCGACGACGGGACCGATGACGATCACGATTCCACCGCTCGCGCTCGGAAAGGGAACCTACGACGTAGTCGTGGCCGTGCGCGATGAGCTGACGGATCACGTGGGAGTGGCGACCCACAAGATCCAGGTGTGAGGGACCCCATCCTGCCGTTTGCAAGAGCACAGACACTCTTGTCTGTGCTCTTGCAACCGCGCGAGCTGCCGTTGAATCCCCAACCCCGGCCGGGCGAAGCGGTGCAGCCCCACACCCTGCGTGGAATCCGTGGGCGGCCGCCTCCGCTGTCGCGAATCTCTGGCGCGCCGGCTTTCCCCGCGCCGAGCGCGGGGCTGGATTGTGACGCGCGCCTCGGCGCGAATCGGACAGAGGCCGCGCCTACGCCAGCATCGGGATCGGCGGTTTCAAACCGCGGGTCCACGCGCGATGCTGCGCGATCGCGGCGATGAACGCGGTGGCGATCTTCGCCGTCTCTTTATCGCCGCCGGTGATGACACCCGCTCTCGGATCGGCATCCGGCCCTCCCTCGGGATGCGGGCGCGCGCCGCTCACTCCCGCCGCGGCGAGCAACTGCGTTCCTGCGCCGCTCGCGGCAATCGCTTTGTAGTGCTTGAACGCGTCGACGAGGAACTCGATCGCCTGCGGCTCGCTCGCCAGCAATTGCACGCCCGCTTCGCCGCCGGGAACGAAGACCGCGTCGAACAGGACTGAGCTGGCCGTCAGCACGCTGTGCTCCGCATTCAACTCGCCGCCCTCCGCAGTCTGAAACGGACCGACGTGGCGTCCGACGAGGTGCGTCGTTGCGCCCTGCGCCATCAGCGCCTTCTCCATCTTCGCGATGGCCGCACCGTCGCTGCCGTCGGAGACGAGGATCGCTACCTGCCGCGTCTTGATCGAATCCTTGATCGTATTGGCCATGCTCACGGCCGGCGACGGAGCGACGTCTCGATTCGCTTTTTTCGGTTGGTAATCGCGCGGATTGCCGTCGGCGGGGAAGCTCAGGTTCATCGGTCCGTCGATCTTCGGAATCGACTTCAATCCCAGCCCGACCGCGACGCGCCGGGCCAGTTCGCCGTCGACCTGATTCAGCATCGCCACCATTCGCTCGCGGACCGCGGCCACGGTGACCTTGCCGAGCTCGAATTGCAGCGCCTGGACGATGTGCTCCTTCTCCGGATCGGACTGACTCCGCCAGAACATGAGCGCCTGCGTGAAGTGATCGAAGAACTTGTTGCTGCGGCTCCGCACTTTCGAGCCGCGCATCTTTTCGGCGAACGATGCGAAGCCCGCGTCGGCAGCGCCGGCCTGGAACGGACAGCCGCCGCCGAGCGTGTTTGGCTCGTAGGCAACGCGTCCGGTATTAATGGTCTGGCGCATGTGGCCATCGCGCTGTCCGTTGTGCACCGGCGCAATGGAACGGTTGATCGGAATCTCGTGGAAGTTCGGGCCGCCGAGGCGAAGCAGTTGCGTGTCGAGGTACGAGAAGAGGCGGCCCTGCAGCAGCGGATCGTTGGTGAAGTCGATGCCGGGAACGACATTGCCGACGTGAAACGCGACCTGCTCGGTCTCGGCGAAAAAATTGTCGGGATTGCGATTCAGCGTCAGCTTCCCGATCCTCTGCACCGGCACCAGCTCCTCGGGGATTAGTTTCGTGGCATCGAGCAGATCGAAATCAAACGAGTTCTCGTCCTTCTCTTCGACGATCTGCACGCCCAACTCCCACTCCGGAAAATTGCCGCTGGCGATTGCATCCCACAAGTCGCGGCGATGAAAATCGGGATCCTTGCCGGAGATTTTCTGCGCCTCATCCCAGACCACCGAGTGCACTCCGAGGAGCGGTTTCCAGTGGAACTTGACGAAGCGCGACTGACCGCGTTCGTTGATCAGGCGGAACGTATGCACGCCGAACCCTTCCATCATCCTGTAGCTGCGCGGGATGGCGCGGTCGGACATGACCCACATGATCATGTGCATCGACTCCGGCATGAGCGAGATGAAATCCCAGAACGTGTCGTGCGCCGACGCCGCCTGCGGCATCTCGTTGTGCGGCTCCGGCTTCACGGCGTGAACGAAGTCGGGGAACTTCACCGCATCCTGGATGAAGAAGACCGGCATGTTGTTGCCGACCAGATCGAAGATGCCTTCCTCGGTGTAGAACTTGACGGCGAATCCGCGGACATCGCGCGCGAGATCGGTCGAGCCGCGCGATCCGGCCACGGTGGAGAAGCGGACGAATACGGGCGTGCGGCGGGCGGGCTCAGTCAGAAATCCGGCCTTCGTGTACAGCGACATCGCGCTGTCGTAGACCTGAAAGACGCCATGCGCCGCCGAGCCGCGCGCATGCACGATGCGCTCGGGAATCCGCTCGTGATCGAAGTGCGTGATCTTTTCGCGGAGGTGGAAGTCTTCGAGCAGCGACGGACCGCGGTCGCCGGCGCGAAGCGAGTTCTGATCGTCTTCGATACGCGTTCCGTGATTCGAGGTGAGGAACTGGTCATCGGGGTACTCGCGATACGGCTCGAGCGCGGTGATCTTGGCGCTGTTGTCCTGCCGCAGCTTCCGCTTCCCAGCCGGATCGGTCGGTGATGCCGGCGCGGACGCCGCCCGCGGCCCGCGTTTCTGTGCTTTCGTTTTTCTCGTAGCCATGGTTCCCCCTATGCGAGGTGACGGAATGCGCGAGGCTTGCCATGCTGCGCGAGCACCAGCAACCGCGCGAGGGCGGTTGAATCCCAAAACCGCCGTCTACGCGTTCAAATACATCTCCACGCACTTCGCGAACGCCTCGATTTCGATCGGCTTTCGGAACACGCGCCGCACCATGCTCGGCGATCGCTGGAAGATTGCGGAGTCGGGCAGCACACTGGACTCAGCGGAGGTGATGACCAGCACCGCAGGCGGATCGTCGAGCGACTTCACCGAGGGATCGGAGGTCAGCGCTTCGAGCGAGTCGAGAACGTCGATGCCGCTCATCTTCGGCATCAGCACGTCGAGGACGACCACGGCGTACGGTGTGGTGACGATGCGGTGCAGCGCTTCGACGCCGTCGCGCGCTCCATCGACGTCGACAGACTCATGCGCTCTCAGAAATTCGACGAGCAGGCGGCGGATGGTGTCGTCATCCTCGACGATCAGCACGTTTCCTTTGCGCATCGGGGCAACCGTGGTCCGGTCGTAGCATAAAGTCAGCCAGATGATCGCCATCGGACCCGAAGTCCTCCACGATTTCGAACGCGCCTCGGAACTCGAATGGATCGAGACGAACGGGCTCGGCGGCTGGGCGGGATCCTCGGTCACGTTCGCGAATACGCGCCGCTATCACGGCATGCTCGTGGCGGCGCTCCCTGGCCGGACGGAGCGGACAGTGCTGGTGTCGAAACTCGACGAAACCATCAACGGCATCGACCTGGGCGCGAACCGCTTTCCGGATGTCGTCCACCCGCGCGGGTTCGAGAGGCTGACGTCATTCCGGCGCGACGTCTTTCCCGTTTGGGAGTACGCCGCCGGCGGCGTGAAACTGCGCAAGACCGTCGTCGCGCCGCGCGGCGACAATCTGACCATCGTTCTTTATGAGGTCCTCGACTGCTCCAAGCCGTTCGAGCTGCGGCTCTCGCCGTTTGTGGCCGGACGCGATTACCACTCGCTGATCCACTGCACCGACGCGTCGCTGCCGTTCATCCACATCGATGTACCCGGCGCCACATTCAACGCCAAGCCCGATTGCTGGAAGGAGTTCGACTACGACCGGGAGCGCGAGCGCGGTCTCGATCATCTCGAAGATCTCTTCACGCCCGGGTCATACGTTCTGACGTTAAAACGCGGCGACGTGCTGCCGATCGTCATCGCGACCGAGGAAGACGAATGGGACGCGCTCGGGATGATCGACCACGAGCGTGCGCGGCGCGAAGCGCTGGTCGTGAATACGAGCGACGACTTCGCGCGCGCGCTGCACCTCGCCGCCGACCAGTTCCTCATCGAGCGCGACGAAACGAAAACGATCATCGCCGGATATCCCTGGTTCACCGACTGGGGGCGCGACACGATGATCGCGCTGCCGGGCCTGTGCCTGGCCACGGGACGCTTCGACGACGCGAAACAGATCCTCCGCCGCTGGCTGGCCGCATCGAACAGGGGGATGATCCCGAACCGTTTTCCGGACGGGACGAACGAGCCGGAGTTCAACTCGGCCGACGCCGGGCTGTGGCTGTTCATCGCCGTCTGGCGGTATCGCGAAGCGACGCATGACGACACGTTCGTGCACGACGAAGCGTTGCCAGTGCTGATCGAAGCGATCAAGTGGCTCGACCGAGGAACGCGCTTCGGCATTCACGTCGACCTCGACGGCTTGCTCTACGCCGGCGCGAACGGCGTGGCGCTGACGTGGATGGACGCAATCGTCGGCGGCCAGGCGATGACACCGCGCCGCGGCAAGCCGGTCGAGATCAACGCTCTCTGGTACAACGCGCTGCGCATCGTCGCGGAGTTGTCGACCGACAGTTCGATGCGCTCACGTTCGGATGATGTGCGCGAGTCGTTCGAAGCGGCGTTCTGGAACCGGCACTCGCAATGCTGCTTCGACGTCGTCAATCCGAACGATGCCGCGATTCGTCCGAACCAGCTCTTCGCCATCAGCCTCCCCTTCCCGCTCTTCGATGATGCGCGCGCCCAGGAAATCCTCGGCGTCTGCGAGGCGCAGCTCCTGACGCCGGTCGGGCTACGCACGCTGTCGCCGACCGATCCACGTTACCGCGGCCGGCTCGTTGGCAATCAGCATTCGCGAGATGCCGCCTATCACCAGGGCACCGTCTGGCCCTGGCTCCTCGGGCCGTACATCGACGCGCTGCTTCGCTATCGCGGCGAGGCGGGATTTGTGTCTGCGCGCACGTTGCTGGCGAACCTGCAGACGCACCTCGGCGAAGCAGGACTTGGCACGATCGGCGAGGTCTTCGACGGCGAAGCGCCGCATGCACCGCGCGGCTGTATCGCGCAAGCCTGGAGCGTGGGAGAAGTACTGCGCGTGCTCGCGAAGGTGGCGACCCCGAACGCGGCCGCCGATTAGGATGAACATACGATGTCTTCGACGCCTCACACTCACCCCGTAAACCTCGCCGTCGGCGGCGCTTCATCGCCTAAGGAGCGCGACGAGAACAAGCGCTTCGATCCCGTCTCGTTCGAAAACGATCGCGCCGTGCGGCCGCACATCGAGCATCACGACCGCGTGCAGACGCTGAATGTCGATGCCGAGATCCTGGCCTCGGAGCTGAAGCGAGCGATCAAGGGGGAAGTGCGTTTCGATGACGGTTCGCGCGCTTTGTACGCGACCGACGCCTCGAACTATCGCCAGGTTCCGATCGGCGTCGTTCTTCCGCGCGATGACTATGACCACATCGCCACCGTCGCGCTCGCCCGGCAGCCCGGCCCGCCCCTCCTCCCCCGCCCCGGCCGAGCGCCGCTGGCCGGGCCCTGCTGCAACCTGCGCGTGGACAGGCACACTTCGTATTACGTGCCCGACACCCGCGGCCCGCATCCCGCCGAAACGTCCTCGCCCACCAACGCTGGCCACCCCCTCGCCCCCCCACCCCCCGCCGCCCGAATCCAC
>ERZ1739050.85-NODE-85-length-10585-cov-8.288794_pt1 | contig 10585 bp, 9 predicted proteins | sample MGYA00581759_ERZ1739050 | MGnify/ENA primary metagenome ERZ1739050 (study PRJEB42929, sample SAMN08275525) | rhizosphere metagenome | isolation source: Rhizospheric soil replicate 2 | host: Colobanthus quitensis and Deschampsia antarctica | place: Antarctica: Devils... | reverse complement strand
GGTGACGCGGTTCCGGTGTCGTCGAGCAAGTCGTACTTCGGCCACACGCTCGGCGCTGCCGGCGGCATCGAAGCGGTGATCAGCGTCCTGGCGCTTCAGCATCAGCTCGCGCCGCCGACGCTGCGCCTCGACACTCCTGCCGCCGACTGCACGCTCGACTACATTCCGCACACGCCGCGGCCGATGGCGATGACGAACGTGCTGTCGAACACGTTCGGCTTCGGCGGCTCGAACGTCTCGCTACTTTTTCGCGCAGCATCGTAAAGTGGCGGGATGAATCGCGTTGCTATCACCGGCATCGGGATCGTTGCGGCGAACGCAATCGGTATTGATTCGTTTCGCGCGCTGCTCGACTCCGGGAGGAGCGCGATCGCGCCCGTCGAACGGTTTGATACCGCCGGACTCTCCGCGCACAACGCCGCGCTCGTAATCGACTTCAAAGCGCGCGACTACATCCCGGCCATGAAGCTGCGGCGGATGAATACGCTCTCGCGCTACGCCGTCTCCGCGACGCGGCTGGCGATTGACGATGCCGCCGTGTTGCTGCCCAACGACGCCGGCGTTGCGCTCGGCACCGCGTTCGGGCCGGTGCAGACGTCGGTCGACTACATGCAGGAGTACGTTACCAAAGGTGCGGCCCTTGCGCCGCCGCAGCTCTTCGCGGAGTCGGTTGCGAACGCGCCTGGCTCGCACATTGCGATCGAGCTCGACTTGCGCGGTTTCAACGTCACCGTCACCCAGCGCGAGTCGTCGCTGCTGGCGGCGGCCATGTTTGCGAGTGGACAGATCGTAAAGGGCACCGTGCCGTCTGCGATCATCGGCGGTGTGGAAGAGGTCAACGAGATGGTCTTCTCCGTTCTCGACCGGATTGGCGCGCTCGCGCATGCGAATGGCGAGTTAGCCGAGGCGCTCCGGCCGTTCGACCGGCGCCGCAACGGCATGTCGATCGGCGAAGGCAGCGCGATTTTTGTCGCCGAGGCGGAGCCGTCGCGCGAGCCATATGGATGGATCGCGGGATTTGGCATCGCCCGCGATACCTCGGCCACGATTTCGGATTGGGGTACAGGCGATGCGCAGGTCGCCGCTGCGCTGCGCGCCGCGATCGATGACGCGGATCTTGCGCCTTCCGACATCGACGCGATCTACGCGTCCGCGAACGGAACGAAACGCGGCGATCGATTGGAGATGTGCGCGATCCAGCGGCTGTTCGGCGAACACGTTCCGCCCGTCGTTGCGACGAAGGCTTACTTCGGCGAGTACGCGGCCGACGGCGGATTGCAGTTCGCCGCGGCGTTGCTGGCGATGCGCGATCAAAAACTGCACGCGTCATTCGGCTTCGATGAAGCAGAATCGGACATGCAGTTCACACCGCTCCGCGAATCGCGGCCCGCGAAACTGCGAAACATTCTGGTCAACTCGGTCTCGGCCGGCGGCGGCATCGTCTGCGCCGTGATCGCGAGGGAAAGCGCATGAAAGTGCTCGCGCTCATTCCGGCGCTCAATGCCGAGGAAAGCATTGGAGCGGTCATTCGCGACTGCAAAGCGGTCAATGCGGATGTCGTCGTGATCGACGACGGCTCGATGGATCGCACTGCCGCGATCGCGAGGGAGGCCGGAGCGCAAGTTGTTACGCATCCCGTCAATCGCGGCAAGGGCGCTGCGCTCAAGACCGGATTCGCGTATGCGCGCGAACACGGATTCGACGCCGTGATCACGCTCGATGCCGACGGCCAGCATCTGCCGCGCGAGATTCCGAAGTTTGTCTCCGCGCATGCGGAGACCGGCGCGGACCTCATCATCGGTGGACGCGCGCATCTCTTCGGCGAGATGCTGCCGCGCCGCCGTTTCGCGAACCGCTTTTCCGCGCGCTGTATCGCCTTCGTTTCGCAGACGAACGTGACCGACTCGCAGAGCGGATTCCGGCTGTACTCCGCGCGGCTCCTCGCCACGATCCGCCTGCGCAGCGACGGCTTCGACCTTGAGAGCGAAGTGATCGTGCAGGCCGGCTGCCGCGGCTTCAAGGTCATCACCATCCCCATCGACCTCGGGTTTGTCGACGGCCATTCGACGAGCCACTACAAGCCGCTCGGCGACACGCTGCGCATCGCGTGGACGGTGTTCCGCGCGCGTTATTTTTGGCGGTAAGGCTCTCTGTGGTTAAACGCTTCTCAGCGCGGCGTCGCAGCCGGCAGGTCGCTCTTCGCCAGCGGCTTCCGCGGCATCAGCTCCGGACGATTGGCCGCTTCCCACACGAATGTGGCCATGACCACGGCGGCCTGCATCAGGTCGTCGCGCTGCAGACGGTCGTAGACGTCGTAATTCGTGTGATGCGTGCGCTGTTCGTATTCGACTTCGTCCTGAATGAACTGAAAACCCGGCAAGCCGACGCCGTCGAACGAAACGTGATCGGTGCTGCCGGTGTTGCGCTCGGTGACGGTGGTGACGCCGAGATCCTTGAGCGGCTCGATCCACGATTGGAAAATCGGCGCGACGGCGTAGTTCTCCTGCGCGTAGATGCCGCGAATCTTGCCGGTTCCGTTATCGAGGTTGAAGTAGGCGGAGAGCTTGGCGTGCTCTGGCTTCATCGTCAGCGGTCCTGCGTTGGCGCGCATCGTCGAGGGGAGGTCGCGCTCCGCGGCGGTGGGCTCAGGACGCGATGCGAAATGTTCGGACACATACGCGCGCGATCCGAGAAGGCCTTCCTCCTCGCCGCTCCACAGCGCGATGCGGATGGTGCGCTTCGGCGCGATGCCGATTGCTTTCAGGATGCGCACCGCTTCCATCGCCACGACCACGCCCGCGCCGTTGTCGGTCGCGCCGGTTCCGCCGTGCCATGAATCGAGGTGGCCGCCGAGCATCACGATCTCGCCTTTTTTGTCGCTGCCGGGAATCTCCGCGATCGTGTTGTAAGCGTTCTTATCGTCGTCGTAGTACTTCGTTTTGACGTTGATCTCGAGCGTCACTTCTTTCTTCTGATCGACGAGGCGGGCCAGGCGGTTGTAGTGTTCCGTCGACATCACGATCGACGGCACCGGGTAACTCTCGCCGTCGCGCTGGTTGCCCGCCGCCTGCACGTGAAAGTTGCCGAAGTCGGCGCTGTCGGAGTCGATCATCACCAGCGGCTTCTCCTCGGCCAGAAATTTCGTGAGGGCTTTGCGGAAGGCGTTGCGCTTCACGATTTCCTCGCGCGTGAAGCGCGGTTTGCCGGGCAGCTCGTAGCTTTCCAGATCAGCGAGCATCTTGTCGGTAGCGCGCGAGAATTGCAATTGATCGTGAGGCTTGAGCTCGCGCGCGTCGCCGTTCAGGACGATCTTGCCCGCGAGTTTGCCGCGATATTTTTCGATGTCTTCGACGGTCTCGATCTTCACGCGGATTGGTTTGCCGGTGATGACGCCGTTTGTTCCCGGCGTCCAGGCGCGAGGCAGCGCCCAGAGTTGCGCGACGTCCGGCTCGGTCATGCGGACGGTGCACTCCTCGTACGACCAGCCGCGTCCGAACGGGCCCCAACTCTCGAGATGCGCGTTGCTCAGGCCGAATGCGGTGAGCTTGTCGCGCGTCCATTCGTTGGCGCGCTTCATGTTCGGCGATCCCGTCAACCGCGGTCCGACGAAGTCCATCAACTCCTCGGCCGTCTCCATGACCTTCGAGTTGCGGAACCCTTCCTGCCGGATGCGGTTCTGCATCATCGGATCGGGGCCGTCGGCGGCGAAAACGGAGGTCGCGAAAAGGGCAATCAACGCGAGAGTTTTTTTCATGGCCGCGCAGTCTAGCGGAATTGGTGGGACGGACGATGTCATCCTGAGGCCGGAGGCGCTGGAGCGCGAAGCGCGGAACGCCGGAGGACGGCGAAGGATCTCAAGATGCGCAACTCCGGCTGTAACCACCGGGATTCAACGCAGGTTGTGAAACTTGAGATCCTTCGGCGTCCTCCGCCGTTCCGCTGCTTCGCAGCTCCCGGCTCCGGCAGCCTCAGGATGACAAACGGCTGACGGAGCGCAACTCCGAAACGTCAGAGTTCCAGTTCACCCCAATCGACGGCGGTCGGCACGTTCGATTTCGCGAAGATCGTGTTGAGCATTTCCGTGGGTGTGTAGATCCGGACGTCGCCGAACTCGCTCGGGCGCCGGTTCTTCATCGTGAACAGCGCGCGCTGCGAGGCGTAGTCGAAGTTCGCGTGAAAGTCGTCGTCCTTCTTCTGATCGAACATGGAGCGGAGGACGTTGAGCTGATTGGAAAGATGGTCGGCGGGATCGACACTGACCGAGGCCTTTTGCTGTTTCGCGCTTTTCTTGCGCGGCGGCTCGATGCCAATGGCCATCGACCGCAGATCGTCGAGCTCCTGCGCGACGCGATTGCTTTTCGCCACTTTCTTGCCTTCGGCCGGGAGAAGGAGCGCCGGAATCTTGTTGCAGTTCGCGCGGTGGATGGCGTCGCTGCGCGTGATCCAGCCGAGGTTCGTGACGCCGCAACGCGCGGAAACGTTCGCGGTCAGATTCTCGATAAACGGCTTCACCGCGGTCTGGAACGAATCGTCGACGCCGTTGAAAAGATTGAGGACGTAGTGGACGCGGAACTCGTCGAGCGTCTGCTGCACCGTGCGCGTGATGGGGTGATCGCCGAGGTTGCCGGCGAGATCGTCAGCGAACGCGTCGAGATTGCCAACGGACGAATCGTAGACATCTTCGACCTGATCGATCAGTTCGTTGATGAGCCGCCAGAAGTCAAGTTTTCCATCCACAGTAGAGAAAAACGGCGATTCCTTGCTGAAGATCAGCCGGAGCTTGCGGAAGAGGATCGCTTTGACGATGTCCGAGGCGGCGAGCGTGGCGCTCGGAAGATGCGGCGTGAAGATCAGCACGCCGGAGTTCGAGAACGGCAGGAAGTCGATGACGTTCGAATCGAGGCCGGCACGCATGTCGAGGATGACGTAGTCGGCATCGAGACCGTTGATCGCCTCGATCAGCCGCGCTTTATTCGCGGCGCCGAAATTCGTGATCTCGTCGATGAGGTGCAGCGGCCCGGCCACAAACCCGAAGTTGCGGAAGGTGTGCTTGGGGTCGAGCTTGTCGTCGAGATGCGTAACGCAGCGGTTGAGCGACTCGCCTTTCCGAAAAAAATGATAGAGGTCCTTCTCGATCGGGACGTCGATCGCGTTGCGGATGGCCGAGGTGCCGGTGTCGAGATCGACGAGCACAGTCCGGCCGTGACGCGAGAGGGCAAGCGAGAAATTGATGGCGAAGGTCGTCTTGCCGACCCCGCCTTTGCCGGAAGAGATCGGGATGATCCGTTTGATGGCCACTCTCGTAGGGGACTTCGCGGCGGAGTGTAGCACCGCGCTTTGCTGCTAAAATCGCGCACCAGTGCTCCCGTCATCGTTCTACCGGAAGTTCGCGCTCTTCGCGGAGCTCGATGAGCGCGAGCTCGCATCGATCGCCGCCGTCGCCAGGACGCGCCGCTACGCGAAGGACGACGCCGTCTTTCACGCGGACGAGATCGGCGACGTTTTCTACTTGATCCGTGAAGGGCAAGTGAAGGTGACCATGACCTCGCCCGAGGGGAAGGAGATCATCCTCTCGATCCTGGCCGCGGGCGATTTCTTCGGCGAGATGGCGCTTTTCGACAACGAGCCGCGCTCGGCCACGGTCATTGCCATGGAGCCGATCGAGGTGGTCTCGATCTGGCCACTCGCCCTCCGCCACACACGCCACGAGAACTTGTCGGTCCAGCAGGGGTTCCGTGGGGCGGTGTGCCAACGGCTGCGGAACGCGTCGAACCGGATCGAGTCGCTGGCGACGATGGACGTGTACGGCCGGCTTGCGCGCTTCTTCCTCGATCTGGCGCGGCAGAGCGGGAAGGTGCTCGACAACGATTACGTGGCGGTGATCCGGCCGACGCATCAGGCCATCGCGAACATGATCGGGACGTCGCGCGAGACGGTATCGCGGCTGATTCACGATCTGATGAAGCAGAACCTGCTGCTGTCCGAGGGGAAGACGATTTACTTGCGCAAGTCGGCGCTCGACCAATTTCGCGCGGAGCTGTGAGCCGAACGCGAAGCGACCTGTCATCCTGAGTCGCCGGAGGCGTCGTAGGCGAAGCCGGAGCGCCGCAGGACGGCGAAGGATCTCAAGATGCGCTGCATTTGCTGAAACCCGGTTTCAGAGCAAGTCGCGTAGCTTGAACTACTAATCGGGTGATTTCTTCGCGCGACGCGAAGATTTTTAACGTTGGGATTCATCCGCGACTTCTTCATCATCGCGATCGCGTATCTGCTCTACACGCGCGTGCAGGTGAAACGCTTTCCGCCGTCGTGGGCCGGCAAGACCTCCACCGTCATCCAGGCCGTCACGCTCGGCATCACCATCGCCGCGAATGCCTTCGGACCCAGCCTTCGCCCGTTCCTGGAAATCCTCTTCCGCATTGCGCTGCTTGCGACGCTCTTCTCCGCATGGGACTACCTGCGCAAAGGGAAGGCGATGCTTCCCGCGCATCCTTGACCGCATCCGCTTGGTCTGCCTAGAATGCGCGGCTCGCGCGGCGAAATAGATGCCGGGCGCGCGCAGTTAGCGGTGTCCCGAGCCTCCATAGCTCAATTGGTAGAGCAGCAGACTCTTAATCTGTTGGTTCTAGGTTCGAGTCCTAGTGGGGGCACCAAATCAAGTACGATGACGAGGACTGGGCGCGCGCTCGGTCCTTTTTGCATTCGGGCGAAAGTGGCGGAACTGGCAGACGCGCTGGACTTAGGATCCAGTGGCCCAAAGCCGTGCGGGTTCGAGTCCCGCCTTTCGCACCAATCCAGCCGAAAATCCATCTGAAGGTCGTCAGCGAATGCTTCTGAATTATGAAGATGTCTCCCCGGTCAGGAAGATTGTCGAAGTGGAAATCCCTGCCGATCTCATTTCCGCGGAGGCGCAGCGCGTCACGGCGGACTTCAGCCGGCAGGCCAGCATTCCGGGCTTCCGTCCCGGCAAAGTGCCGGCCGGCATCGTGCGCACCCGCTTCGCCAAAGAGATCCAGGAGCAGGTGATGGAACGCCTGCTGCCGCGCACCTTCCAGGACGCGATCGCCGGCAAAGGCGTCGAGATCGTCGGCGAACCGCATCTGCAACACATGGATGCCTTCGTCCTCGGTGCGCCGGTCAAGTACAAGGCCGAATTCGAAGTGAAGCCGCACTTCGACCTCGGTGAGTATCGCGGACTGTCGATCGACGATCCGAAGATCGAGGTGGCCGAGACCGATATCGCGAGCATGGTCGAACGCCTGCGCGATCAGGCCAGCGTGTACCGTCCGGAGACGGAGCGCGGTCTCGAAGAAGGCGACTTCGCCATGATCGAGATGACGACGTCCGGCGACGAGATCGAACCTGAGACCCGCGGCGGTCACTTCCGCCTCGGCGAAGAGACTCCGATGCCCGAGTTGCACGACGCATTGCGCGGCAGGAAGGCTGGCGAGTCGGCGTCGTTCGAGAAGACGTACGCCGAGGATGCGCAGAACGAGAGCTTCCGCGGCCGCAACATCAAGCACGACGTCACGCTGAAAGAGATTCGCGTCCAGGAAAAGCCCGAGATCACCGACGAATTTGCGCAGAGCACGGGCGGATGGGAAACGATCGATCAGATGCGCGAGGCGATCGCCGCCGACATCCGCAATCATCGTGAGCTCGAAGCGAAGCGGCTGAAGCAGAATCAGCTCGGCGAGCTTCTACTCGGCGCGCACCAGTTCGAAGTGCCGGAGACGCTCGTCGAAGAAGAAGTCGGCAAGTCACTGCAGAACTACGCGCGCTTTCTGGCCTCGCAGGGCGTCGAGGTCGAGAAGGCCGAGATCGACTGGCGAAAGATGCAGGAAGAGTTTCGCCCCGAGGCTGTCAAACGCGTCAAGCGGGCGCTGATCCTCGAGCAGATCGCAAAAAAAGAGAACCTCATCGTCAGCGACGTCGAAGTGGACGCCGAGATTCGCCGCGCCGCGAAGGAAGCCGACCGCGACTTCGCCGAAGTCAAACACCGGCTGCGTCACGACGGCGGATACGAGGAGTTGCGGATGTCGCTGAGCCAGGAGAAGGCGCTCGATCTGGTGATGCACGAGGCCACGGTGCGCAGCGCGCAATGAAGTTCCCGCTCGATGCGCGACTTCTGTTCGCTGCGCGGATCGTGCGGCTGTTTGCGTACGGCTTTGTCGCCGTCGTTCTCGTTCTCTATCTGTCGTCGATCGGCCTCGACGACCACCGCATCGGCCTGCTGCTTTCGCTGACGCTGGCCGGAGACGTCATCGTCTCGCTCTACCTCACCACGCGCGCCGATGCGCTCGGCCGCAAACGGACGCTGCTCGCCGGCGCACTATTAATGATCGGGGCGGCAGTCGTTTTCGCGATCACGCACGACTTCACGTTGCTCGTGCTCGCCGCGACGATCGGCGTCATCAGTCCGAGCGGCAACGAAGTCGGACCGTTTCTCGCGGTCGAGCAGGTCGCGCTGACGCAGGTGGCGCACGGACGCGACCGCACCTCGCTCTTCGCCTGGTACAACCTGGCGGGATCGTTCGCCACGGCGGCCGGATCGCTCGCGGGCGGATTCCTGGCCGGGTCGTTGATGTCCCACGGCTTCGGCGTCGTGGCCAGCTACCGCAGCGCGATCATCGCGTACGCCGTTCTTGGCGCAGTCCTGGCGATCGTGTTTGCGAGCGTGTCGCCTGCAATCGAAGGGGAGCGCGCCACGAAACCGGCCGGCAGCTTGTTTCGCGTCGAGCAATCGCGCTCCGTGGTGAAGCGTCTGTCGGCGCTGTTCGCGATCGATGCGTTTGCCGGCGGAATGGTGGTGCAGAGCATCGTCGCCTACTGGTTCTTTCGCCGCTTCGGGCTGAGCCCGGCGGCTCTAGGAGCTCTTTTCTTCGGCGCGAATCTCGCCGCCGGCGTCTCGGCGCTCACCGCGGCACGCATTGCCCGCCGCTTCGGCTTGCTGAATACGATGGTGTTCACGCATCTGCCGTCGAACATCCTGCTGATCCTCATCCCGCTGATGCCGACGCTGCCGCTGGCGATCGCCGTTCTGCTGCTGCGCTTTTCCATTTCGCAGATGGATGTGCCGACGCGTCAGGCGTTCGTCATGGCCGCCGTTGATCCTTCGGAGCGAACCGCGGCCGCCGGAATCACCGGCGTCGCGCGGACGACGGGCGCGGCGCTCGCACCGGTGATCGCGATGCCGCTGATCGCCAGCCTCGCGCATGGCTGGGTGCCGTTCATCGCGGCGGGCGCGCTGAAGATCGTCTACGACCTCCTGCTGCTTCGGAGTTGCCGCGGCGTCAAGCTCGAAGGCTGACTTCGGCCACGGCGCGGACGAAGAGAAGCGGATCGATCGGCTTCCGAACCGCAGCGCTGAATCCTGCTTCGTCTTCGGCGTGCATGCGCGTCGGATCGCCGGTGACGGCGGCGTGGCCGGTCATTGGCGCGGCATCGAGGCGGATTCCCTGCATTCTGTAAGCAAGATCGAATCCGCGGTAGTCCGGGATTTCGGCCTGATGCGTGCATTAGGGTCGGCCCGGCGTTCATCCCATCTGATCGGAGTACCTGAATGACTGAATCGACTGTGGTTTTTACCTCTGAGGCTCATAGCGCCACCGCTGGCAACGAAATCGGCAAGCGCCTGCGCGAAGGTCTCGGCGGCCATTCGCCGGATGCTGTCATCCTTTTCGCCTCATCGCGCCACGACTACGCCGCCCTGCTTCAGGCCATTCACGAAACTGGCAACCCGCGTGTCCTGGTCGGCTGTTCCTCCGCGGGAGAATTCGTGAGCCGCGAGCGTGGCGAAGGAGCGGTCTCGGCAGTCGGGATTCGGTCGACCCAGATGATGTTTTCGGCCGGTTTGGGACGCAACCTTCGCGAAGATCGCCGCGGCGCCGCCGAGCAGATCGCGTCGTCGTTTCAGGGACGCCGCTCGACGCAGTTTCCCTATCGCGCGGCGCTCGTGCTCGCCGATGCGCTGGCTGGCTACACCGACGACTTCATCGAGCAGCTCAGCCTCGTCACCCTCGGCGACTATCGCTTCTTCGGCGGCGGCGCCGGCGACGACGCGAAGTTTTCGAAGACTCATGTGTTCTGCGGCACGGAGGCGGTCACCGACGCCGCGGTGGCGCTGGAAATCCTCTCCACGAAACCGATCGGCGTCGGCGTCAGCCACGGCTGGACGGCCGCGGGAGAGCCGCTGCGCGTCACCGAGGCACATGGCTCGATGCTCGTCAGCCTCAATGCCATGCCGGCTGTCGAGGCGTTCGAGGAGCACGCTGCCGCGACCGGTCAGCAGTTCGACCGCAGCGATCCGATCCCCTTCTTCCTCCACAACGTACTCGGCATCGATACCGGCTCCGGCTACAAGCTGCGCGTGGCGCTGGCGGTGAATGAGGATGGTTCGATCGGATGCGCATCCGACATTCCGACCGGCGCGACCGTTCGCATCATGAAGACCACCGATCGATCGGCCTCGGAGGCGGCGATGAATGCGGCGGCCTCGGCGCGCGAACAGATGCAGGGCACTGATCCGCAGTGGGCGCTCTGTTCCGATTGCGTCGCCACTCTCCCTCGCGTGGTAGCTGACCTC
>ERZ1739050.82-NODE-82-length-10710-cov-9.338714_pt1 | contig 10710 bp, 13 predicted proteins | sample MGYA00581759_ERZ1739050 | MGnify/ENA primary metagenome ERZ1739050 (study PRJEB42929, sample SAMN08275525) | rhizosphere metagenome | isolation source: Rhizospheric soil replicate 2 | host: Colobanthus quitensis and Deschampsia antarctica | place: Antarctica: Devils... | reverse complement strand
CCTCTTCCGACCGGTCCGCCGGGGGCTGCGTCGCGACGGCAGGTTGAGGACGTGCGGGGCCCGCGCCGGCCGCGACTTCTTGCGCCGCGCCGCCGTACGCGTGACCGCCTTCCGGCCACGCCGGCGCCGCGCGCGACGGAGAGCGGAAAGATAGCGGATGGCGTTGGACGGATGTGGGGACATGGGCATCACCTCCATATCGATTGCGTCATCGGAATGTCATTCGGATTCGAAAGCGTGGCCGAGGCTACGCCGACCAACGCTGCCGTCCGTGCCCGCCGGCCACGCCATCGCCTCAGCGAGGCCTGGGATCACGCGCGCGAGCCGCTCGTGGTGCAGTTCGGTCAGTTCCTCGAACATCCGCATCAGCATCGTTTCGACCGGCTCCCGCCCATCGCCGGCCAGCACCTGAAGCGCTCCGATCTGATACCGCGGCAGCCGGACCGTGAGCCTCCGCGTCCGCAGCGCCGGCGGCAGGACCAACGCCGCATCCCGCTCCAGCGCCTCTTCGATGGACGTCAACGGCCACTGCTGCATCGCATACGCCGCCAGCTCGCGAAGCTCGATCCTCTCGACGCCGCCCGTCTCAACGACCTCGATGTCCCCATTCGCGATCGTCGCCTTCATCTCCGCGAACGAGAACCCGAGGAGGTCCGCCGCGACGCGAATCGTGACGCGCGGCTCGGGATGTAGGAAGATGGCGCGGATGCGTTGGATGAGGAGTGGATCGAGCATGATTCGCGATCTCCTGTTGTCGTGCTATAGCATAGCGCCGCTCGATCGCAAAAGCAAGAGGAAATCTGATGTCGCAGCCTGAAGCAGTGCTCTTCGGCGCGCGACTACGCGAGTTGAGAGAGGAACGCGGCGAAAGCCAACGTTCGCTGGCGGCGCTGACCGGCATCACCTACGCCTACATCAGCGAAATGGAGCGCGGCCTGAAAGTCCCAAGCCTCACAACGATCATCCGTCTGGCTCACGCGCTGAAGTATGAGGTCACCGACCTCGTCGACGTCTTCACCGGCCGCGATCTCCGGAAGTTCGTTCCGAAGCGCAAGTAACGACGGCGCGGACGGCAACCGGTCCCCAGCACACGAGTGTAGGCTAAGGTGCGTAGTCCAAGCAGGGGTGGGGCTGCTGACCGCAAGGCCTACGACACCGAAGAGCGAGCTGGCGCCATCTGAACTTTTCCAGTTCCGCAGCCCATCACACCGGCTTGATAGGCTGTTCCGTGCGCAGGCCATTTCCCCGTCGCTATTCACCTGTCACCCCCGATTACTAAGATGAGGTTGCAGTTGTTCTCATGGTCCCAGCGGAGGAGCATGGGCTAGACTGCATGAATTAGTGTAGTAGGCCATGCGGTCTACAACTTAGTGATGAGGTTGAACGACCAAGGGATGTGGATGGACGCAGTCAGCAAGTGTCAGTGTTGCCAGACCGGTCAATCGTTCGAGAGGCCACGCGTGTGTCCGTCATGCGGTCGCGTATTTCGCGGAAGTGGCTGGGACGGCGTCGACGCACACTGGCGTTCCAAGCACGAATCAGTCGTCCCTTACGAACAGTTCTGGAACTCTCTCTGCGAACGTCATCGGAGCTAAGAGCTATGCGACTTCGCGCGTTGTCGGCGTCTCTCTTGATGGTTGTGGCCTGCACCACAGCGCTCATTCCTGGCGCCGAGAAGATCAAGGTTACTCGGGATCAGTCACTCGTCAGCGACTGCAAGAGTTTGGGCTTCGTGGAAGCCAAGCCCCCTTTCTCCACCCCGAACGATGCAAGAAATGAGATGAAGAACAAGACGGCGATTCTCGGCGGCAATGTCTTGTTTGTTACCAACTACGCCTTGAAAGCAACTGGTGTCGCGTATTCCTGCGAGCCGGAAGTCGCTGCCAAGATTCCTTGAGCATGCGCACCGCACGAACGGTCGTCCGACTCTGGCTTGCAGTTGACGCGGGCCGCTGCTTTCTCTTACTCCAAGTTGCGTACCATCGTGCGCGGTCCGCGCGGCTGAACCCGTGGCCGTTAGACCGCTGAAGGTGTTTGCGAATGGGCATCGAAATACTATTGGCGCTACTCTCCGGCCTGATAAGCATGATGGCTGGAGCCATTGCCTCCCAAGCGACAGTAGAGAAGTTCCTTCGACGACTGTTCAAAGTAACCCAACGAACGCCAACCGCGACGTACACCGAGCGCCTGGCGCATTTGACCGGAACGTTAAAGAAGTCGTCCGCTGACGTTGATGCAATCGTCGAGGAACTAGCGACCGTCGCTCGCGACAGGGAAGCCGCGGTGCTGAAATTGGAATCGGATCTTGCCGCTCTCACGACGCGCGAGCAAGAATTGCAGAAGCGAGTGAGCGACTTACAGAACCTTCCTTTGTCCGTCGCCGAGCACTTTGCGGCCATGACCTCGGCTGGCGAGAAGCGGAGCGCCCGACGCGACTACCTCCTCTTTGGTTTGGGTGTGTTAGTTAGCACCGTCCTTTCCATCATCTTCTTCTCGATCCAAGGATGAGGGAGGCGCGGGTGCGCGGTCTAACTCGGCGCCGGAGCCGACTTCGCCCCAGCGTCTGATAGGCTTGCTTCATGTCTCTCGCGTGACCGAAGCGGCTCGGCTGGGGACTTCCGAGGTGGCCTATGAAAGTATTCATTAGTTGGTCGGGCGAGCGGAGTAGAGCGATCGCGGACGTCTGGCGTCGTTGGCTGCCTAGTGTGCTGCAGGCGGTTAGGCCTTACTTCAGTCCTGATGACGTCGCCAAGGGCTCGCGTTGGTCTGCCGAAATCGCCAAGGAGCTCGATGCAAGCCGAATCGGTCTCTTAATCATCACTCCAGAAAATCAAGAGGCACCTTGGCTTCTTTTTGAAGCAGGAGCACTCGCGAAGAACCTTGATCGCTCGAAGGTTTGCCCTCTTCTATTTGGAGAGTTGGAACCGACTGATGTAAAGGGACCGCTTGTACAATTCCAAGCGGCCCAATTCTGTGAAGGCGAGGTGAAGCGTGTCCTGAAAATGATTAACTCAGAATTAAGCGATGCCGGCCTCTCCCCCGACGTGCTCGACGCAGTTTTTGAGATGTGGTGGCCGAAGCTTGAGCAGCAGGTTGCGAAAGAACTCGAAGCAGATGGAAAAGGCGACGTCGAGACTCGGAGGTCGGAACGCGACCTTCTCGAAGAAGTCGTCGCTCTGACGCGCAGAATGGCCGTAGATCGCGAGCGCGACCTTGAGCATCCGGTATGGGACGACCTTCTCATGAGCGTTGCTCAACTTGCGCGAGTCGCCAGAGGTCGATCGGGAGATGACGACACCATCCAAGCGATCAATCGCGTCCTCCGACCGTTGCAATACATCGCTCGTAGGGAGCGGCGCGGAGGGGCGCGCAGCCTTTCAAGGCACGCGCGTCACACGCTGATGGAACTCGAAGACGTCATCGGGGCCGATCTGAAGGCGGCTGCGCCATCGGAGCCTCCGGTCGACCCCGATAGCTAAAATGCGTGCGCAGCAACGTTACGCCGTCGTAAAGCTCTGAGCGCAGGCCCCTGCCGGTGGTGTCCGCTGGCGTCCTGAACCGCCGCCCTGTATCGTAATTGCACATGGACATCCCCCTTCGGCCGGAGGTGCTCCGGTGGGCGCGTGAGCGGGCGCGGCTCGATGTCGAGACGCTCGCGAAGCGCCTCGGCGCTTCGCCGGCGCGCGTCGAGAGCTGGGAGAGCGACGGCCGCATCCGGCCGAAGCAGGTCGAGAAGCTCGCACGTGCCACGCATACGGCCGTCGGCCTTCTGTACCTGCCGGAGCCGCCCGTGGAAACGCTTCCCGTTCCCGACTTCCGGACTCTACGGGATGAAGAGATGCGCACGCCCAGCCCCGATCTCCTCGATGTCATCGATCAGGCGCGGCAGCGGCAGGACTGGTTTCGCGATTACCTCGTAAGCGCGGGCGAAGATCCGCTCGATTGGGTCGGCTCGCTCCGCACCGACATGCCTATTGGCGTTGCGGCCGGCCACGTTCGCCGCGCGATGGCTGTCGATACGGAGCTCCGCCGGTCGGCGTCGACCTGGGAAGAGGCTCTCCGCCTGCAGATCGCGCTGATCGAAGAGCACGGCGCGATGGTGATGCGCAGCGGCATCGTCGGGAACGATACGCATCGACCGTTGTCGGTTGACGAGTTCCGCGGCTTCGCGCTGGCCGACTCGTACGCGCCACTCATCTTCATCAATGCCACGGACACCAAAAGCGCGCAGATGTTCACCCTCGCTCACGAGCTGATGCACATCTGGGTGGGTGTTTCCGGTGTTTCCAACCTCGACAAGACCTATCCGGCGGACGGAGCCATCGAGCGGTTCTGCAATGCGGTTGCGGCCGAGTTGCTCGTTCCGGCGGACGAACTGCGCGCGGCGTGGAAAGACGCACGAACGAAAGCCGATCCCGAGGGGGCGTTGACGCGCAGGTTCAAGGTGAGCAGGATCGTGATCCTTCGCCGGCTGCGCGATCTCGACATGATCAGCCGCGATACGTTCCTGCGGCAGTACCGCGAACAGCAGGAGGTCTTCGAACAGCAGCAGGAAAGGCGCGCGCCCGGCGGCGATTTCTACAACACGCAACGCAGCCGGACCGGCGACCGCTTCGCCCGGGCGCTGGTGGAAAGCGCGCTGGAGGGCCGCACGCCATATCGCGACGCGCTCCGGCTCCTCGGCATGTCGAACGTCGAAACGTTCCATCGTTTCGCGCGCGAGCTGAGGTTCACGGTCTGATGCCGTACGTACTCGACGCGAACACACTCATTCAGGCGAAGAACGAGTACTACGCCTTCGACATCTGTCCCGGTTTCTGGGAGTTCCTCGACGCTGCGAACGCGTCCGGCGATGTCTCGAGCATCGAGCCAATTGCCGACGAGCTGCGAAAAGGGCAGGACGACCTCGCGACATGGGCAGGCGCGCGGCGCGGAACATTCTTTCAGGCGCTCGATCCCGCCGCGCATGCCGAGATGACGATCGTCGCGGCGTGGGTCCAGCAGCAGGATTTCCGGGACGATGCGAAGCGCGTCTTCCTGGCGGGAGCCGATCCGTTCCTGATCGCGTTTGCAAAGGCGCACGGTTTGACCGTCGCATCGCATGAGGTGCACGTGGAAGGACAGAAAAACAAGGTGAAGATTCCGACCGTCTGCAAGGCTCTCGGAGTGCCGTGCGTCCGGACGTTTGCGATGCTCCGGGATCTGGGAGCGAGATTCGTCTTCGAGAAGTAGCACGAAGGGAAGGCGGATCAGCGGCGGTATCCCCATGGACGCTTCGTCAGCACTAACTTGACACTAGCTAGCTATAGCTAGTCGTGACGCGGTTTCCCGATCAGTCTGTCACTCAAATGGCATGCTAGCATCGAGGTGCCGAAAAGGTCTGCGAGCAAGCCCAAATGACACGGCTAACTGATGCCCGCGAAAGGCGCAAGTTCGAGGTGTTTGTCGAGGAGATTCTTGCCTCGGCCGCAGATGCTGTACCCGGTCACCTGGCTCAACTGAGCGTACCCGATCCTTTCCGGCTCCGCCTGAAGGTCCTCTACTCGCGAGACACGATATCTGCAGCGCTGGCGAAGCAGCAGAAGCTCGGAAACGTTCATGAACGCAACCCTCATGCGTTCAGGCTCGATGTGCCGGTGGGGCGCTCACCCTCAAGAAGAGTCCGGTTGCCGTTCGCAATCCTCGACGCCGGCCGGCCAAACATGTTCGTCGCGATCGCCGTCTGTGCCCGTGAAGAGTGGCAAGCGCTTGTTCGATTCCTCGATGCGCTATACCCGCAACTCGTGCCGGTGTACCTCTCTCAGCGTGAACTCATCGAATCGATCAAGACACTGCGCCACAGCACGCCCGATCTCGATCTTCGTGTGCGCGAAATGTCAGCGACGGAGAAGATCGAAACCGAAACCGGAAAGCGCAAGCGTTCGGTGCGGGAATGGACGGATGAGGATCTCGACAATCTTCTGATCCATGTCGAAGATCGACGCCAGATCATCAACAGTCTGCGCTTCGACTTTCATCGCCGCATCAACGACAAAATCGATGTGATCCCCACCCTTTCCTGCAAGGTGACGCGGAAAGCGATCGTTGAGATATCCGGACAGTTTGCGGTCGCATGGGACACGGTCATCGCCGATGTCGTGGCTGCAGGCGCAGAAAAATTGAAATTCTTCTCGAAACGAGGGTTGCGCGATCGGAACTACTCAGCCTCACCGCTTGCGATTCATTTCAAGAAGCAGGTCTTCGACGATGTCGCCGAGGTCCGCCGTTTCGTCGATGTAATGCGTAAGTACCCGCGCTCAGCGTACGCCGTCGAGCACGGCAATCCGTACGCACATCTGCAGCTTTCCGACCGGTACGACGGATCATCCTTCGAGCTTTGGGCAGTGACTTCCGATGAGATTCTCGTTCTGCCGCGGTTACGGGCGACGGAAGGAGCAGTCGAGCGGTTGATTCACTACATCTACGATGAATTCCGCGAGGGCGAAGTCACGGATGCCGGAGCTGCCTGAAGACGAACAGCGAAGGGCGCGCGACGTGGCCGAGGATTATCAATCCACGGTTCACGCGATGCTGGCGTTCTCGGCATTCGTCGTTCACGATTCCACGACACGGAGGCCGAACAGTCATTTCGGCTTCGGGCGCCGGATGACGACCTCCGAGGCGAACGTTGTCACACCTTCAGGCACCGTTACGCCCGATATCGTTGCGCAGAAGAGCGATTCATACGGCGTCGTTGCCGAGGTGAAACGGTCGCTCCCGTCCGACCGCACGAAGTGGTCCGCGCATGTCGGGCAAATACGCAAGTACGACGATGAGCTGACCGGGTGGTGGACGAGCGACAGACGCATGGCGATTTCGGATACGACGTTGCTCCTTCATCAGACGCGAAGCCGCGCGTTCATCAAGGTTCTTGACGACGAGCGGAAGGAGAATGCAGAGGCGGTTGGGCCGCACACGTCAGTAGTCGAATTCAATCGGTCCGACGAACGCCAAGTGAACTATTTCTTTCGACTGGAATGGGGTGACGTTCGCGATGCCGATCTTTCCGGCCGCCTGCGCGAAGGCGTCGCCGTTCCTATCGACAAAGTGATTCGCACGTTCGCGAATGTGAAGTGGGTCAGTTTGAAAGTTATCAGTGATCGACGTGGACATCGACTCTGTTCGGGTTGTCACGTAAGGTCAACGGGAGAGTTCCGAGCCCCCATTCTTCTAGCGGCCCGTTCTTGAACGCGACGTACTCTTGATGATCAACGACCTGCCCGGCAACGTCGTTGCGCCACAAACTGTAGATCCAAACCTCCCACACATCCGATCCTGAGCGGAATGTCTGCGACGTGGAAGGTTTGCCGTTCGGAAGGTGTAGCGCGTCTGTTGAGCGCTGCCAGCCATCCAGAAACTGTTGCTTGGTAATGCCGCGTTCCAGCGTGTAAAAGTTGGTGGCGGACATGAAGAGGGTCGGGGTCTGGCATCCGACCAAGAGCAAGGCGACCGCGAACGACAAGGGACGCAAACGCATCGGAAACCCCCAGGTCGGATGCTACACTCGACCGGTGCAGAAGAAAACACCGCCCCGCGACGTGAACCAGAACGTCCATCGAATCTTCGGCGAGATGATCGAGCGATCGGAGCAACCTCCGAACCGAGGCAACCTCAAAAAAGTCGCGCCGCCTCCGGCAAAGAAGAACGGCGCGACGAAGTAGCGGGACGGATGGCCCGGACTCACTCCGGGCCGTTTGTTGTCATGCTTGCCACGGTCACCTCCTGGAAACGTTTAAACAGCGCGCCGCGTATCGCACGCTGAATCTAATTTCCAAAAAGTTCCAACTGATGAAGTGAGGTCGGTTCGGGCCGTCTCTCCTTCTCGCGGGCGCGCTCCCTAATCTCGCTTAGGACGCTCGTTCCTTTGTAGTGGCGCGCCCGCCCGTCACCTATAGGATCAAGCAACCCTGCGCTGGCGATTAGCCTTAGGTCGCGGCTCGCGGTGGCAATATCGATCTCGGCCGCAGCTCGATACGTTGCGTTGCGAACTCGATAGCCGAACGTGGCATCTGAAAGCGCAAAGATGCTGCGCTCAGGAAGGTGGAGTTTTTGAACCAACAACTCAAGCTCATCCCACACACTCCGGGTCTCGCGAATGCGCCGGAGGAGCGTGTCTGCTTGTCGATAGTGCGCGATGATCACAAAGCTGATCCATGGGTCACATGGCGACTTAGGACTCCACGTTCGTGGACCTACGGCTTCGAGGACACGGTAATACTCGGGGGTGTTCCGCCCGAGGTACTCTTCGATGCTGCTGAATGTCGGATCAAGAATGCCGACGCGCGCCAGTACCAAAGTATGGAGGCAGCGAGCCATTCGCCCGTTGCCGTCTGAGAATGGGTGAATCTTCGCCAAGTTCAGGTGCGCCATCCCTGCTTTGATGAGGGGGTGCTCCGTGGTTGCAGCATTTAGATATGCGATTAGTTCCGCCATGAGGTCCGGAACGACCTCCGCGTCAGGTCCTTCGTAGACAGTCTCGTTGCGTTCTTCGTTCCGCACGTAAATTGCGCCCGGACGCCAGCGCCCCGGGTTCTTCTTCAAGTCGTACTGCGTAATCATGAAGTGAAGACTGCGGATCAGTCCTTCGCTAAAAGTAAAATGCGGATCGTTAGCAAGCTGGAGGACGTAGGTCATCGCGTCGCGATATCCTCGGATGGCGCGCCAAGTTTCAGTGTCTGCGTCCATCGGCTCTTCGTTCTCAATAGCCGCAACCGCATCTTCCTGCGACACCACAATGCCCTCGATACTGTTCGAGCCGCGAATACCCCGGGCGAACGTGGCGCGCCGAAGGATTCCAATCCAGCGAGCCGGCGTTTTTAGCTGATAGTTGAGGTTGGTGCGAATCTCGTCAACCTTAGCGATCGCCTCTCGCTCGGTGACTCCCAATCTAGCTGGCTGTGAAAAAAGCATAGCAAGAATGTAGGTTCAACTTGTCATAATGTCAAGTTGAACTTGACAGGACAAACTACAGGACCTAAATTATTGAATATGAACAAGCTGACTCCCGAACGCCGCGCCGCCGTCCTTTCCTGTCTCGTGGAAGGAAACAGCATCCGCTCCACGGTCCGCCTGACCGGCGTCGCGAAGAACACAGTCACGAATTTGCTTGTGCAGGCCGGGAAGGTCGCTGCCGAGTATCAGGACGGCGTCCTTCGCAACCTGCCCTGCAAGCGCGTGCAGTGCGATGAGATTTGGTCCGTCGTCTACGGGAAGGACAAGAACATCCCGCGCGAGGTTCGGGAGTCGTCGCCGTTCGTCGTCGGCAGCGTGTGGACGTGGACGGCGATCGATGCCGACTCGAAGCTGATGGTTAGCTGGCTGGTCGGACAGCGGAACGAGCAGTGCGCGGCGGAGTTCATCAACGATCTCGCTTCGCGCATCACCGGCAAGGTGCAGATGACGACGGACGGATTGAAGCTCTACATCAACGCCATCGAAGGGGCGTTCGGCGGCGCGATCGATTACGCGATGCTGACAAAACTGTACGGCGCAAGCGGCAATGACAACTCGGCGGAAACCCGCTACTCACCGGGCCGCATCAAAGGATCGGAGTTGGCGATCATGAGCGGCGATCCCGACCGGAAGCACATCAGCACGTCCTACGTCGAGCGCGCGAACCTGACGATGAGGATGAGCATGCGCCGCTTCACCCGGCTGACGAACGGATTCTCGAAGAAGTTTGAGAACCACTGCTACTCCGTCGCGCTGCACATGTTCTGGTACAACTTCATCCGCATTCACCAGACCATCCGCTGCACTCCGGCGATGGCCGCAGGCGTGACGGATCAGCTTTGGGAGATGTCGGATTTGGTCGCGCTCATCGAAGCGCGGGAATGCGAAGCGGCTCACGTTGTATCCTTCCGATGATGAAGGACGTACTGGAATCCTCCGCTCTGGAAATTGTAGAGGGTGAAACTTTCGGTCAGAGTGCCGAGATAGTGATTGACCGCCGACACTTTAAGAACTGTCGTTTTCTCGGGTGCGTTCTCCTCTACTCTGGCGGAGACAGTCTCCTCACTGATTGCGAGATTCTGAACGTCTCCGTGTCGCTCTCCGGTAATGCGGCGACTACCATCCAGTTCCTGCTCAGCCTCGGATACACCGATCTCACGACGATGCTTGCTATCCCTTCCAGCGTTCATTGATCCCAATTTCCGTAACATCAAACTGACCCACTACCCGCGAATGTGAAGTTCTACGACGCTGATCCGCCTCTTCACTCTCTGCTCGCCCTGTTGTGGATCGACTATTTCGGTCCCTTGGTCGCGGCGGTGGCATATGACGAAAATTTGAAGGCGTTTCCGATCGATGTCAGTTGTGCCGCGATTGCTGACGAGCTACAGCGTGCGTATGGCTCGCAGTTGCTGGAGAAGGACGAGCGATCCGTGGCGTTTCCGAGCGCGCAAGTCATTCGCAGAGCGCTCGACGCGCTGGTTTCGATGAAGCTGGCTATGTCAGTGCCGGCCGGCACTTCCGAGTACCGCGTGCTCTATCGCCAGATCAATGACGACATCCTTCTTCGATTTGCGTCGATGCTCAAAACGCCGGCTGAGAAAGTGACGGAGCAGGCCACCCTTCCATTCGGTGAGCCGCAGGACGCGGTCACAGGGTCGTCAGCAGCGTATCCGAAAGGACAGGGACAGGCATCGGATCACGCGCGGCCGCCGGCGC
>ERZ1739050.81-NODE-81-length-10729-cov-6.869777_pt1 | contig 10729 bp, 10 predicted proteins | sample MGYA00581759_ERZ1739050 | MGnify/ENA primary metagenome ERZ1739050 (study PRJEB42929, sample SAMN08275525) | rhizosphere metagenome | isolation source: Rhizospheric soil replicate 2 | host: Colobanthus quitensis and Deschampsia antarctica | place: Antarctica: Devils... | reverse complement strand
CCGCAAGGGACGAGGGACCGGGTGATCGTTGTCGACAGTAGCGTCTGGATCGACTTCCTCAATGGCCGGGATGCGCCCCATGTCCGGCTGACTGCGCGCGATCCTGGGCACGGACGAGGTCATCGTTGGGGATCTGATGCTTTGCGAGGTGCTGCAAGGCCTTGACAGCGAGCGGGCGACTCGGGACGTCGAGGCCCTGCTGCGGCGCTTCGAAATAGCCCATGGCCGGCGACGCGATTGCCGTTCCTAAAGAGCCAACCAGCGGTTCCGTCAATGCGGTCGACCCGTCGACGGGAACGGTCAAGTGGAAGCACCCGCTCATGAGCAACCCGTCAGGCCTGCTTGCCACCGCCGGAGGATTGATTTTCACAGGTGATTCGGACGGCTATATGATGGCGCTCGATGCTCTCACCGGGAAAGTGTTGTGGCACTTCCAGACCGGTGCTGCGATCCGCGCGCTCCTCGGCCTGGCGCCGAAGACCGCACGCCGTGTCGCAACGGACGGCAGTGAACAGGACGTTGCGCTCGATCAAGTCAGCGTCGGTGATCTGCTGCGCATCCGGCCGGGCGAGAAAGTGCCGGTGGATGGCGTGGTCGTCGAGGGCGCGAGCAACATTGACGAGTCGATGGTGACGGGCGAGCCTCTGCCCGTCGAGAAACACGCCGGCGATCGTGTGATCGGAGCGACGGTGAATGCCACCGGCTCGCTCGTCATGCGCGCCGAGCGTGTCGGCTCCGACACGCTGCTCGCGCAGATCGTGAACATGGTCGCGCAGGCGCAGCGAAGCCGAGCGCCGATCCAGAAGCTCGTCGATCAGGTGGCAGCGTGGTTTGTGCCTGCCGTCATCGCCATCGCGCTCGTGACGTTCGCGGTCTGGGCCTTCGTCGGGCCACAGCCGCGACTCGTCTATGCAATCGTCAACGCGGTGGCCGTGCTCATCATCGCCTGCCCTTGCGCCCTCGGTCTGGCCACACCGATGTCGATCATGGTTGCGGCAGGCAAGGGCGCGACGGCCGGGGTGCTCTTCCGCAACGCCGAGGCGATCGAGGTGCTGCGCAAGGTCGACACGCTGGTCGTCGACAAGACCGGCACGCTGACGCTCGGAAAGCCACAGTTGGCCTCTGTCGTCGCCGCGGCAGGCATCGAGGAGAACGAGCTCCTGCGCCTTGCCGCAAACGTCGAGCGTGCGAGTGAGCATCCGCTCGCCGCCGCGATCATCAGCGGCGCCGAGGGGCGCGGCGCGACCGTGCGCCCAGCCTCGGAGTTCGCGTCCATCACCGGCAAGGGTGTTCGTGGCGTTGTCGACGGGAAGCAGGTCGCGCTCGGCAATCGAGCACTCCTGACTGAGCTCGGCATCGACGCGGGTGAGCTGGTCGAGCGAGCGGAGACGCTTCGCACGGACGGGCAAACCGTGATGTTCGTCGTCATCGACGGCAAGCCGGCCGGTCTGATCGGTGTCGCTGATCCGGTGAAAGAGACGACGAGCGATGCCATCCGTGAGCTCCATGGTGAAGGGCTGCGCATCGTCATGTTGACCGGCGACAGCCAGACGACGGCGAAGGCCGTGGCGGCGAAGCTCGGTATTGACGAAGTGATCGCCGAAGTGCTGCCGGATCAAAAAGCGGAGGCGGTGAAGCGGCTACAGCGGGAAGGGCACATCGTGGCGATGGCAGGCGACGGCATCAACGACGCGCCGGCGCTGGCGCAGGCCGAAGTCGGGATCGCGATGGGAACCGGGACGGATGTCGCCATGGAAAGTGCGGGTGTGACGCTCGTGAAGGGCGATCTTCGCGGCATCGTCCGCGCACGGCGCCTCAGCAACGCGACCATGTCGAACATTCGACAGAACCTCTTTTTCGCCTTCGTCTACAACGCTGTCGGCGTGCCGATCGCGGCGGGCGTTCTCTATCCGTTCTTCGGCATTCTGCTCAGTCCGATGATCGCCGCCGCAGCCATGAGCTTCAGTTCTGTCTCGGTCATCGCGAACGCGCTGCGGCTGCGGCGTGCCAACGTTTAGACCGCTCTACCGCGCCGGCCGCTGGTCCGACGCGAACGATCGTGCAGCGAGTCGACTGTTTCAGACTGGACCTTTGCCTGCCCGATTGGTCGTTCCAGAAGATCGATGCGCGGAGAGAGGAGGATGGGCAATGATTTCCACAAATCACCTCTTCACGTGCATCTTGTCTAGCGCCGAACGGAGTGTCGAGGCGAGCCTCATGGCGTCATCGTTCGCCCAGAAGTGCATGAAGAAAAGCCGCGGTTGCTCTTCAAGCATGTGGCTGTGCAGCGCCGTTACCTGGACACCGCCGGCGCGCAATGTGCGAATGACCGGGTTCACTTCCGAGGCGATCATCACGAAGTCGCCAGCGATCGCCGCGCGACCATTGCCGGTCGGCTGGAAGTTGATCGCCGTGCCCGTGCCCATCGACGGCGGGATTTCCATGCCGTGCTCCACGATTTTTTCGGCGCGAGGCACGCTGAACTGATCGACCCCACCGTTCGCCTTGCCGGTATAGCGGAGGATGCGGTCGAGATCGGCGTTCGGCAGATCGAGCCCAGGAGACGGAGCAGGAGCGGCGGAAGGCGCAATCGGGGTCTTCGTCAGGGCGAGTGCGTCGTGCAGCGTCGTCGCCAGATTCACCGCACCGCCGTGGCCGCTGAAATGGAGATACATCACGTGCGGCGTCTCGCCGATCAGATGATTGTGCAGCGCGCTCTGCTCGATGCCGCCGCGCTGCAACGCGTCGACGACGGGCGTGATTTCGGACTCAAGCAGGACGAGGTCGCCCATTGTCATCGCTTGTCCGGCGGCGCTCTCTTTGAATGCAACCCACGAGCCGAGGGCGAGTGCCGGTTTGATCGCGACGCCATCGGCGACGACGCTCAGGTCGGCGCGCGGGAAACTCACCTTGTACACGCCGCCCGGTTGCAGCGTGCCGGCGCGCCCGAGCGCCTGTTCGACTTCTTTCCAGTCCGTACGCAATGCAGCCGTCTTCTTCGGCGTCGCGGCAACGAACATCACAGGAACAGCGACTGCCACTAGCAGCGATATTGTTCGACGCATCATCCGTTTCTCCTCACGCGGGCGTGATCCAAGCATCGTACACAGTTAGAATCCTGGCCATGTTATTGCCTCGTGCTCTCGCCGTCCTGGCTGTCATCGCGTGTGCGGTAGCCGTCCCGGCCGCGCCATCTTCCATCGCGGAGATCGGCGCGCCCACCGCGCCGGGAGCGGGCGAGCCCTTCCTGTCCGCGGCGCGCGACGGCCTGTTGATGTCGTGGCTGGAGCCTGCTGCGAGCGCTAAGGAATTCGCTCTACGTTTCTCACTCTTCCGTGGCGGTCAGTGGTCCGAGTCGCGGACGATCGTGCAGCGCGGCGACTTCTTCGTGAATTGGGCGGACTTTCCCTCGATCGTCGAGGACACGAACGGCGTGCTCTTCGCGCACTGGTTGCAGAAGAGCGGCAACAGCACTTACGCGTACGATGTGCGCGTAGCGATCTCGAAGGACGCCGGCCGCACCTGGACTGCGCCGATCCTGCTCAACCGCGACGGCAAGAAGGGCGAACACGGATTTGTGAGTCTCGCGCGGCTACCGAAAGGCGGCGTCGCCGTGACGTGGCTCGACGGCCGAAACATGATCGAGGGAAAAGAAGAAGGTGACATGACCATCCGCTACGCAACGATCGATGCGGCCGGCGCGATACGTTCCGACGTGCAGCTCGACGACCGAACGTGCGAGTGCTGCACAACCGGTATGGCCATCGCCGGCGGGCGGCCCGTGATCGTATACCGCGATCGATCGCCCGTGGAAGTGCGCGACATCGCCGTCGTTCGCCAAACGCCGGAAGGATGGGCGAAGCCGAAGCTCTTGCACGCGGACGGATGGAAGATTACCGGCTGTCCGGTGAACGGGCCGCAAGTCGATGCGCGCGGCAATCGCGTCGCCGCTGCGTGGTTCACCGCGGCGAACGAGCAGGGACGAGCGTATGTGGCGTTCTCCGACGACGGCGGCGCGACCTTCGGCGATCCCGTCGTCATCGATGATGGCAAGCCGGTTGGCCGCGTCGACGTGGTGATGCTCAACGCGGAGACGGTGGTGGTCACGTGGGCGGAGCAGACGGCCACCGGCGCGGATCTTCGCGCGCGCCGCGTGCCACGAAACGGCAAGCCCGGTCCATCCGTCAAAGTCGCTGAATCGAGCACTGCACGCGCCGCCGGGTTTGCGCGGGCAGCCGTCGTGGGGCGGGATGTTTACGTCGCCTGGACCGAGCAGAACGTCTCGGGAAAACGAGTGCATGTGACGCGCGTTCGCTTCTGAAGGGAACGGATCGGCTCGCCCGGCAGTTGCAGGGACCGGGATTTGCAGGACGATTGATCGAGAAATGAGACGCACCGCCATTGCTGCAGCCTGGATCGTGGGAGCGACCGTACCGCTCCTCGCGGCTACGGTATTCGTCTTCGGCTGCTGCGTGCTGCCGTTCCACGGTGTCATTCATAAGGCGATGCCGCTATGCGATCTCGCCTTCGACTTCATACGCGGCGAGCATCACGACCATCACGAAGGCGCGCAACAGTCGGTTCCCGCAAGCCAAAAACAGGAGCCGGTGAAACGGATTGCAACCGGCCTTCCGCGCTCCTTCCACGTTGCCGCGACCTCGGACGGGCGGCGCATCCCAGCGCCGATCAACACCACCGCCTACCGCAGCTTCATCGCGCTCGGTGCGATCCGTTGCGATCAGGACGTCGGGCTGCACGTGCTGGTCGGTACATTCCTGATTTGATCCCGCCTTCGCGCTGGCCGCACTCGCACGAGGATTCGATCCTCGCCGCGCTCGCCGGTCACGCGCGTTCTCCGCGCACTTCTTTCCGCTGAAGTGATCGCTTCCGCAGGCGCGCTCGCCGCGCCGCTTCGAAGCGTTCCGCGATACGGAGACTCACAACATGAAGCATCACGTTCACACGTTCGCGTGCGGCGCTGCGCTCCTCGCCGTGATGGCGATGGCGCTCGTCGCCTGCGGCGGCCGGGAAACGATGGCGTCCAGGAGCGCAGCCGCCTACGACGAGGCGAAGAAGGAAGGTGTACCGATCGCTGCAGGCGAACACGGCGGACATACGGCCGAACCAGGGGCGCAGGCGACGGCGGACACCGGCCACGCCGCGATGGACGGTATGGACCACTCGCAGATGAGCGGCATGGATCACTCGACGATGCCCGGAATGCAGCACGGCGCGTCGGGCACAGCGGCGCACGATATGGCCGGGATGGACCACTCCAAGATGCCGGGTATGCAACACGGGAAGCAAGGCGCGTCGACGCCCGACATGACCGGAATGGATCACTCGTCGATGCCGGGGATGGATCACGCGCAAATGGCAGCGATGCAGCACGGCACGATGCCCGGCATGCAGCACGGCGCGGTGACGGCGACGGCGATGCCGGCGCCATCTGCATCCAACGCAGCGATTGCACAGACACAACCCGCCGCTACGCTCCGCGCCGACGAGTTCGACGCGCCCTCGCCGCTGGCCGTCGACGAAGCGGCCAAGGCCGCAGCAGGAATGACGCATTCAATGGAGGATGCCGCGCCGAAGGCTCAGGAACCCGCGCATCCGCCCAAGCCTCCATCCGAGCATCACCACGATCACGACACCGGAGCGGCATCATGAAGCGACGTTCGTTCGCGTTGCTCGTAATTCTCGTCTTCGCGTCGGCGTGCGCGACCGTACCTCGTGACGCCGGCGTGAGCGATGTGCGAGCGGCCGTCTCCGAACGCACCGGCCAGTCGGTCGAGTGGTCGGGCCAGCCGTCAACGGCCGACGATCCGCGTATCCGCGCGCTGCTCAAGGGCGAGCTGACGGGGGACAAAGCCGTCGCCGTGGCGATGGTGAACAATCCGCGGCTGCAGGCGACGCTCGCAGAGCTGGGAATCGCGCGCGCCGACCTGCTGCAAGCGAGTGTCGTCCGAAATCCACTGTTCGAAGCGGAGATTCGCTTTCCAAGCGACCCCTTCCGGCCGTTCGAACTACGCCTCGCGCAGACGCTGGTCGATCTCATCCAGCTCCCGCGCCGGCGTGCGCTCGGCCGCGCGGCGTTCGACGCTGCGAAACTCGGCGTCACGTCAGAGGTCGTTCGTTTCGCCGCCGACGTGCGCGCACAGCACGCCGAGCTCCTCGCCGCGTCGCAACGCGTCGCCATGAGCAGCCTGAATCTTGAAGCGGCGAAGGCGTCAGCGGAGCTTGCCCAACGCCAGCACGACGCGCAGAACATCACCGATCTCGATCTCGAAAACGAGCAGGCGCAGTACGAGCAGGCAAAGGTCGATCTGGCGCGGGAGGAACAGCGCCTCGTCGTGGCGCGCGAGACGCTCGTGCGGGCGATGGGCTTGCGCGACGACTCGATCGATTGGCGGCTACCGCAGGCGTTTCCGCCGCCTCCACCGACCGAGCAGGATCAGCAGCAACTGGAAACGCTCGCCGCGGCACGGCGGCTGGACATCGATATTGCGCGCCGCGAGGTCGAGATCGCACGACAGCAGGTGCCGATGGCGAGGCTCGCCGCGCTCGGCGACATCACCGTCGACGGCCACTATCAGCACGATGCGAGCGGAACGAAGACCGTCGGCCCCGGCATCGAAGTGCCTATCCCGATTTTCAACACTGGTGCACCGGCGCGGTCGCGCGCGGAAGCCGAGTATCTCCGCGCGGCGCACATGCTCAACGCGCTTCTGGCCGAATCGTCCTCGCACCTTCGCGCGGCTCGGGCGACCGTCGCCGAAGCCCGCGCGCGCCTCGAGTATTACCGCGATGTCGTCGTTCCGCGGCGATTGCGCATCGTCGAGCTGACGAAGCTGGAGCAGAACTCGATGCTCGTCGGCGTCTTCCAGCTCCTGCAGGCCAAGCAGAACGAGGCGCAGGCTCGCCGCGAGTTCATCGACGCGCAGTTTGACTACTGGGCAGCGCGCAACGCACTCGATCGCGCCGTCAACGGCGTCGCGGCGGAGATGCCATTGACGACCGCGAGCGATCAGCGTTCCAGTCAGCGCAGCACGACATCGCCCGAAGGAGGCCACTGATGTTTTCGCGCCGCAAACTTCTCTTCTCTTCCGCGGGCGGTGCGCTCGGCAGCCTGCTTCTCGGCCGCCGCGTTGCCGCGCAGCCACCTGCCACCGATGCAACACACTCGCATCTCGCCCCGGCTCGCCGCGATGGTGGCCGCACTCCCGTCATCACACCGAACGGCTCCTCGCTTCCGTTCATGATGGACAACGGCGTGAAGGTCTTCCATCTCACGGCCGAGCCGGTGAAGCGCGAGTTTGTCGACGGATTCACGGTCAACTGTTGGGGCTACAACGGAATGACTCCCGGTCCGACCATCGAAGCATTTGACGGCGACCGTGTACGCATCTACGTCACGAACAAACTCCCCGAGGGGACATCAATTCACTGGCACGGCTTCATCCTGCCGAATGGCATGGACGGCGTGACCGGTCTCACGCAGCCGAAGATCGCGCCCGGCGAAACCTTCGCCTACGAGTTCACGCTGAAGCAGACCGGCACGCTCATGTATCACCCGCACTCCGATGAGATGACGCAGATCGCGCTCGGGATGCAGGGCTTCTTCATCATCCATCCCCGCGACGCCGCCGTGCACCGCGTCGATCGCGACTTCGCTATCTTTCTCAATGAGTGGGCGATCAAGCCGGGCACCGCCACGCCCGATCCCACGGTGATGCTCGACTTCAACGTCTTCACCTTCAATAGCCGCGTGTTTCCCGGCACCGATCCACTGCTCGTGCGCACCGGCGATCGCGTGCGCATCCGCGTCGCCAATCTGACGATGGACTCGCACCCGATGCACATTCATGGGCACCGCTTCTTCGTCACCGGCACCGACGCCGGACCGATCCAGCAGTCCGCATGGATTCCGGAGAGCACGGCAAACGTGCCGGTCGGCACGACGCGCGACATCGAGTTCGTGGCCGACAACCCCGGCGATTGGGCGTTCCACTGTCACAAGTCGCATCACACGATGAATCAGATGGGTCACGGCCTCCCGAACCTTCTCGGCGTCGATGCGGCGAACACCGAGCAGCGACTGAACGTGCTCACACCAGGAACGATGGTGATGGGAGCGACCGGCATGGGCGAGATGTTCGAGATGCAGCCGATGATGGCCGGTCCGCGCAACAGCATCGCTATGCGCGGCGGCGAGGGGCCGTACGGCACGATCGACATGGGCGGCATGTTCACCGTCCTGAAGATTCGCGAGTCACCCGACTACAGCCGCGATCCTGGCTGGTACGAGCAGCCGCGCGGAACGTCCGCATATCGCGTTGACTCGATGTCGACCACGCTTGCACCACTACCCACTCACGAAGGCCACGACAAATGACGCGGCGGAGCAAAGTGGTGATCGCCGTCGTCGTCGCGCTCGTCGTGGTCAGCGTCATCGCACTCGCGGCAACACTTCGCTACGGCTTTAGTGCGCACGACGAGCCCACCGCAATGGAGCGGACGATTGCCCGGTCGATGCGGCATTGGGCGGTACCGTCCGACCTCCGCGACCGCACGAATCCGGTTCCGCTGACACCCGAGGTGCTCACCGAGGCGCGCGCGCACTTCGCCGATCACTGCGCGGCGTGTCATGGAAACGACGGGAAAGGGACGAGCGGGATGGGCACGAAGATGTACCCGAAGACGCCGGATATGACGCTGGCGGCCACGCAGCAACTTTCCGACGGCGAACTGTTCGCGATCATCGAAAACGGCGTGCGCCTCACCGGGATGCCGGGCTTCGGCAACGGCACCGCTGAGTCGGCGGCGGGGAGTTGGACGATCGTTCACTTCATCCGGCACCTGCCGCAAGTCACGCCGGAGGAGATCGCGGAGATGGAGAACCTCAACCCGAAGTCACCAGAAGAATGGCAGCAGATGCAGCAGGAAGCAGCATTCCTCGCCGGGGGCGACGCGCCCGCGGAATCCACTCACGCACAACCGCATCACCATTGAAAAGGAGCAACACCATGAAGAGATTGTTTGCGATGTCGCTGTTCGTCGTCCTCGCCGCAACCAGTGCGTTCGCGCATGCCGGTCACATCCACACGTACATGGGAACCGTCACCATGCTGCACAACGGCACGCAGTTCATGATGAAGACGTCAGACGGTAAAGACCTCACCATTGAAACGGCGCCGAAGACTTCGTGGCTTCACGCCGATGGTCACGCCGCGAAGAAGAGCGAGCTTGTCGTCGGGTCGCGCGTGGTCGTCAAGATGAACACGGACGGCAAGACGGCGGCGAGCGTGAAGATGAGCGCGCCGAAGAAGTAGCGCGCGCATCGTTCCTGTGCCTTCCGGCCGCGTCGCGGGACGCGGACCTTACCGATCACGCCCATGCGGCCAGTCCCGCAAAAGGAAACAGAATGAGCACCACATTTGAGATCCGTTTCAAACGTCTGCGGGGCATCTCCTTCGTCGGGTTGTTCCTGGCGATACCAGGCTCTCTCTGGCGCAGATGAACATGAATCCCTATTTCACCGCGATCACCCGGCCAGTCGATAGCCACTCGGTCATGCTGATGGCGCTACCCGATCTACATGGGTCCGATCGCGCTTCTGCTCTACGTTCTCGCGGACAAGGAGCCGCGGCCGGGCGAGCATGAAACGGGTTCATCCACCCGATGCACATTCGCGGCGGACCGTTCCAAGTTGTCGCCGTCGATGGCCAGACGCTGCAACCGGCGGCCCGCTATGAAGCGGATACCGTCAACGTGGCGCCGGGACAGCGGTACGACGTTATCTGGACCGCCCGGCTACCGGGCCGGTGGCTCCTCCACTGCCATATCGCGCACCATATGACGAACAACAATGTCGAAATGGGCGGGGGCGGCGGCCTCATGATGGAGATCGATGTCGCTCCGCGTTGAACCCGCGTCGCGCCGACCGTACGTCACGGCAGTCGATCCGTGTGCACCACGCGCCGTAGGCGAGACTTGTGGTCGCCTCCCGGAGCCTTCAGAAATGCACGGGGAGCGTGAAACTCGGGTTGATCAGGAGAACGAATAGTGCGGCAAGCAATGGCTTCTTCACGTTTTGCTCCGTTCCACGTGCCTTGTCAGGGTCGTTCGTCTCGCCAACCTGTGCTCGGTGCCGCAACCCAGGCCGGCGGGAAGGAGGTCCGCGTCGACGACGCACACTCGCTAGCCCGCGCTCCCAGGTTGTGTTCGACATCACACCTCCGTATGACGGGAGTCATCCCACCTGGCGGATCCTCGCTCCGAAGCAGTTCAAAACCGCCTTCACGAACGTTCACAGGGCGCGCCAGGCCGTGTGCATTCGGGCAAACGCGATGCATGATCACTGCGAACCGCGCCGCGACCGCCCTTCCGCTATCATGGTCCCGCCCTGAAAACAGTCATCCTGGCCGGCGGACTCGGCACGCGACTCAGCGAAGAAACGATCATTCGACCGAAGCCGATGGTGGAGCTTGGGGGACGTCCCATCCTCTGGCACATCATGAAGCTCTATTCGCACTTCGGCATCCACGATTTCGTGGTCTGCCTCGGCTACAAGGGCTACACCATCAAGGAGTACTTCGCCAACTACTTCCTCCACAATTCCGACCTCGCCACAACCCTCACACAAACCCACCTGAAAGTGCACCAGCACACCTCGCACCCGCGGACGAGACCACCGGCCGAGCCAGGGCAGTCAAACCCACCCACGGGC
>ERZ1739050.80-NODE-80-length-10755-cov-6.850748_pt1 | contig 10755 bp, 10 predicted proteins | sample MGYA00581759_ERZ1739050 | MGnify/ENA primary metagenome ERZ1739050 (study PRJEB42929, sample SAMN08275525) | rhizosphere metagenome | isolation source: Rhizospheric soil replicate 2 | host: Colobanthus quitensis and Deschampsia antarctica | place: Antarctica: Devils... | reverse complement strand
GACGCCGGCGCGGGCGGCGATCGACTCGGGCACCACGTCGCCGACCGAGCCATTGTCGCGGATCGTGAAGCCGAGGGATGCGTTCAGGTCCGCGCCTTTGAAGCGGCCTTCCTGATACTTGAGCGCGGTGTTCGCCTTGTCGTTGTAGATGAGATGCCAGCCGGACTGCTCGATGCCGCCCAACGGCGGCGTGGCCGACATCGATGTCAGCCGCTGGTTCAGGAAGCCACGCCAGTCGTACGGCGCAACTGCGTTGAGCGCAGCCACGATGTCGTCGAAGGTGTACGGCTTCAGATCGGGATGCCCGCTGGCGCCGCCGTAGAACGATCGCGTGAAATCGTCGAGCGACTTCTTGCCGCTCGTGAGCGAGCGAATGGTCATGTCGGCGTCGAGCCAGAGCAGCTCGCCTTCCGGGTAGTAGTCGACGCTGCGGCGCCAGTTCGTCGACGCGCCGGGCGCGTCGTACAGAAGCTGCGCGGCGACGGCCGTGTCGAGCAGCGGACGCCATGTGCGTCCGGTGTGCTGCGTCATGTTCGCGGCGATCTCGGCGAGGTTTTCGCGGTAGTCGTCAGCGCTGAGGATGCCGCTGCGCACCGGGAGAAGATCGCCGAGGTATTCGGTGAGACCTTCGTAGACCCAGAGAAGCTCGCCGGTCATCGGCTTGTCGTAATTGTTCGTGGCCAGACCGGCCGGACGGCGGTACTTCCCGTTCCACGAGTGAACGAACTCGTGCGCCATCAGCCCCGAAACCCACTTGCGGCTGACGTCTTCGCGCAACGTCGCTTCGTCCGTGCGGTCATCGCTCGACTCGTGATGCTCGAGGCCGAAGTGCGCGACGGCGTCGCTGAGCGTGAGCAGCCAGTCGTAGTGCCGATAGTGATTCGCGCCAAAGACGGCGGTGGTCTCATCGACCAGCCTTCCATACTGCGTCGCGAAGTCGTCCGGCGTCTGCGTGGCCTCGGCGCTCTCCGAAAGAAGGTTCAGTGTGTGCCGCAGCGGCGAGTGGCTGACCAGATCGATCTTGCGCAGCGTCAACCCGAGCTGCACCGGCGAGTCGACGACGGTGGTCAGCGTGGCTTGTTCGAAATGAATTTCGTCGCCGGTGCGGCTTCGTGTCTCCAGCGCGGTCGCGTACAACCAGCCGGCCGGTATGCGCAGCGACGCATCGACCTGAATCGAATCGCTGGCCACGCCGCGCGGATAGAGGAGGACCGTGTTCCAACTCAGCACCGCCAGCCGCGGCGTCGTCGAGGCGCCCGCGGTGAAGTTGGCACCCGGCGCGGGTGCGATGAAGTCGAGATCGACGTCGAGCGACGTCGCGCCGGCGGGAACGTCGACGTTGAACGCGAACATCTCTACCGGATCGCGCAGCCACGTCACGGCCTGTCCGTTCGCGGTGATGCGCAGGCCGGCCAATCCGTTGATCGGCCCGGTCGGCCCATGCTCGCCCGGAATCCATTTCGGATAGAAGAGCGTCATCGGCCCCGGCGACGCCGGAATGGTGAGATGCGCGTGGTAGACGTTCGAAGCCACACCGGTAGCATCGACGCGCAACGTAATCGGCGCGGCGGAAAGCGCAAAGGCGATGAAGAGCAGCGGCACCACGTTCGCAAAACGTTTCATTCGAAGATCTCCTGAGACGCGGCATCGTAGACCAACAGAACATCGATTGCGCGCTGGGTTGTCTGCGACTGGGCGAGTGGCACCGCCGGCCCAAACTCGCGGGGTCCCGCGACCGGCGACAGAACCGCTTCGAGGATCGGCCGCATCTGCGAGAGCTGTTTGATGCGGATGACGAGGTCCCACGCCGGCTCGAACTTTTTCCATCCGGCGCTGTAGAAAAAGTGTTTCAGCCGGTGCTTGAACGATTCGTGCGCCGACGCCGCGCTGAAGATCGAGCGCCAGCGGTAGAACGATTCGTAGGCCCACTCGTAGCCGCGCTTCAGTTCTTCCGGAGACATGCTCTTCGGGCGATAGACAACGTTGCGCGTGTCGTAGAGATCCCAGTTGCGCGTCGCAATCCGGTTCTCCGCTTCCATTTCCGTGAAGAGGGCCGTGCCCGGATAGGGCGTGAGGATGTGGAAGGTTGATGTAGTGAGGCCGGATTCCACGGCCCAATCGACTGTGCGTGAGAAAACATCGCGATTGTCGCCGTCGAGACCGAAGACGAAGCTGCCGTTGATCATGATGCCGAGGCTGTCGAGGCGGCGCACGACGTCGCGATAGCTGCGGTTCAGGTTCTGACGCTTGCCTGCGCCGGCCAAGCTTGCGCTGGACAGCGTCTCAAAGCCGACGAACAGGCTGCGCAGCCCGGCCGCCGCTGCTTCTTCGATCACGTCGTCGCGCAAAATCGAATCGACCGTTGCGGCGCCCTGAAAGACGCGGCCCATCCCGCGCATGCCGCGGAACAGGTCGCGCGCGAAACGCGGATTGCCGAGGAGGTGATCGTCCAGGAAGTAGAGGTGCCTGCCCGGAAGCCGCGCGATTTCGGCGAGGGCATCGTCCACGGCCTGCGTGTAGAACGAACGTCCGCCCTCGAAGAAGCCGTCCTTGTAGCAGAACGTGCAATGGTGCGGGCAGCCGCGGGAGACGACAATCGAGTTCGGCACCAGGTAGCGATGCCGCTGAATGAGATCGCGCCGGATCGGAGGGAGACCCTGCAGCGTCCGCACCGACGACTCGTAGCGTCGCCGCGGCGTTCCCGCTGCGAGGTCCCGCAGAAAGCTGGGAAACGTGTACTCGCCCGGCCCGAGCAGGATCGTATCCGCGTGCGGCGCCGCCTCGGCTGGCAGCGATGTGACGTGCAGCCCGCCCAGCGCAACGTACGCACCGCGCGAGCGGTAGTGGTCCGCGATCTGGTAGGCGCGATACGCGTTGGTGATGTAGACCTGAATGATGACCAGGTCAGGCTCATCGTCGAGATCGAGCGTCTCGACATGTTCATCCTGCAGAGAGATCTCGAGGTTCGGATCGAGATACGCGGCCAGAGTTGCCAGGCCGAGGGGCGGAAAAAGCGAGTACTTGATCGGGCGCCAGTAGGGGCTGGTCGCTTCGGTCAGTGCAGGAAGAATGAGCTTGACGCTCTTGATCGGCTGTCGCACGAGAAGGACTTTATATCAACAAGTACTATCGGATCAAACCGTCCTGGGAGCGCGGGCGTCCCGCCCGCCTTTGATTGGCGCGAGAACTGCGGGCGAGACCGCGCTCCCAGTCACTCGGTCAACGGACCCTCCGCTCGTCCTTCGATGAACTGCTGGACGATCGGATTGGCCGACTGCTGAAAGACCTCGGGCGTCCCCTCCTCGACGATGCGGCCTTTGTAGAGCATGGCCACGCGGTCCGCGATCTTGAAGGCCACTTTCATATCGTGCGTGATGGTGACAGTGGTCGTGTTCAGCGTGCGGTCCATCTCCACGATCAATTCAGCGACGACAGCGCTGATGACGGGATCGAGGCCGGTGGTCGGCTCGTCGAAGAGCAGGATCTCCGGCTTCAGCGAGATCGCGCGCGCGAAGCCGACGCGGCGGCGCATGCCGCCGGAGAGTTCCGACGGGCGTTTCGACGAGACACCCGGAAGGTGCACGAGATCGAGGCATTCGTCGACGCGCTCGCGAATCTGCTGCTCCGTGTACTTCGTATGCCGCCGCAGCGGGAAGGCGATGTTCTCGAAGACCGACATCGAGTCGAAGAGCGCGCCTTCCTGAAACGACATCCCGAACTTGCGCCGGAAATTGTTCAGCTCCACTGTCCGCAATTCGCCGATGTCCTGGCCGTCGATGATGATCTTCCCGCGGTCGGGTTTCATCAGTCCGATGATGTGTTTCAGCGTCACGCTCTTGCCGGCGCCCGATCCGCCGACGATGACCAGCGCCTCGCCGCGGGCGACGTCGATCGACATGTCGTCGAGCACCTTCCGCCCGCCGAGCGTCTTGTCGACGTGCTGCATCGAGATCATCGGAGTGTCGGCGGCCATGTCAGAACAGGAGCTTCGTCAGGAAGAAGTCGGTAAACAAAATGATCAGCGACGCGCTCACCACCGCCGCGGTGGTGGCGCGGCCGACGCCTTCCGCGCCGCCGCTGGTGTAGTAGCCGCGCACGCAGCCGGTCAGCGTCAGGATCAGGCCGAAAAACGCCGACTTGATCAAGCCGCTCCAGACGTCGTTCATGTGCAGAAACTGATAGGTGTTGTTTTGATAGACGACTGGATTCGCGCCCATCAATTTCACGCCGACCAGGTAGCCGCCGCCGACGCCGAGCGCATCGCCCAGGATCGTGAGGAGCGGGAGCATGACGATGCCGGCGATCACACGCGGAACGAAGAGATATTGCACGGGATCGGTGGCCAGCGACTGCAGCGCATCGAGCTGCTCGGTGACGCGCATCGTTCCGATTTCGGCCGCCATCGACGAGCCGACGCGGCCGGTCACCATCAGCGCCACGAGCACCGGCGCGAGCTCGCGCAGCATCGCCAGCGCCACCACGCTGCCGACGAAATTCTCCGCGTGCACGCGATGGAATCCGATGTACGTCTGCAGCGCCATGACCATGCCCGTGAACATCGTGGTCAGAAAAACGACCGGGATCGAATCGACGCCGACGCGCACCATCTGCCGCAGCCACTCGCCGCCGTCGAAGGGCGGGCGGAAGGTCCAGAGGAACGTCCGGCCGAGCATCCCGAACCAGAGGCCGGTCTCTTCGAAGAGGTGGATAAAAACGCGGCCGATCCGTTCGAGCAGGTTCATTGGGGGAATCGCGAGCGTATATGAAACGCGCGGCCCTCGGGGTACGTGCGCGGAACGCGCGCGCTGATGCGGCAGAACACTTCATACGAAATCGTCTGCGACCTCTTCGCCAGCTCCTCGGCGGTGATGGCGTCGCCGAGAAGAATCACTTCGTCGCCGACTGCGGCGTCGGGGATGTCGGTGACGTCGATCGTGACCAGATCCATCGACACACGGCCGACCACCGGCGCGCGTTTGCCTCGGATTGAGACGTCGGCGTTGTTCGACAACAGCCGGTCGTAGCCGTCGGCGTAGCCAACCGGCAGCGTGGCGATGCGGCTGGGCCGAGTCGTATGAAAGGTCGTCCCGTAGCCGACTGCGTGGCCTGCCGGCAGCTCTTTCAGCCGCATGATCTCCGTCCGCCAGCGCAGAACCGGCTCGATCGTGCCGGTGGCGATTGAAATTGGCTCCGGCCCGTACATCGCGATGCCGACGCGCGCGAAATCGCCGGGCCGCACCAGCCCTCGCAACGTCGCTGCGGAGTTGGCGAAGTGATGCCGCGGCGCGTCGATGCCGGCTTCGCGAAGCACAGCGAGCATACGGTCGTAGTTGGCGATCTGGATTTCGGTGAACGGATCCGCGACGTCGTCCGCGTTCGCAAAGTGCGTGTAGATGCCGTCGATGCGCAGCCGAGGCGTAGCGCGGATCATCTCGATCACGCCTGGCAGTTCGGATTCGACGACTCCCATCCGCCCCATGCCGGAGTCGAGTTTCAGATGGATGGCGATGTCGCGATCCTGCGCGATCGCGCACACATCGTCCAACTCCTCGGGACCGATGACGCCGATCGTGATCCGATTGTCGATCGCAACGACGATCTGTTCGCGAGTGACCGGCCCGAGGACCAGCAGCGGCAGTTTGATTCCGGCCCGCCGGAGTTCCAGCGCTTCCTCCAGCAACGACACCGCGATCATCGCCACACGATCCGCCGTCAGCCGCTTCGCCAGCTCCACTGCGCCATGCCCATAGCCGTCGGCCTTCAGCACCGCAACGAGCCGAGCGCCGGTCGGAAGCGACCGCGCGATCACATCGACATTGCATTCGAATTGATCAAGATCGATGAATGCATACGTCGGCCGCGACTCACGAAGAGTAGACATGCACGTCCTGCCCGTTCACAGCGCGCGCCCGATCAGAGGCGAGAAAGCAGATCACCTCGGCAACCTCGTCCGCCGTCATCGCCGCCGGCGCTCCGCCGCTCGCATCCGCCCACATCTTCGTATCCACCGATCCTGGGCTGACGCTGTTTACGCGCACGCCGAATTGCTTCACCTCGACCGCCAGCGCCTCGATCAGTCCGATCACCGCTGCTTTCGAAGCGCAATACGACACCCATCCCGGAAACTTTTCCGGCCCCGGCACGCCGGAAATCGACGCGACGTTGACGATGGCACCGGCACGTCTTGCGATCATCGAAGGCAGCGCGCGCCGCGAGGCGAGAAACGTCCCGCGCACGTTCACCGCGAACATCCGATCCCAATCCTCCAGCGTCACCTCGGTCAAAATCTTCGGATCGATCATCCCCGCACAATTGATGAGGATGTCGCAGTCGCCGAGCCGCGATTCCGTCTCCGCGAAGAGCCGTTCGATCGCGTCAGGGTCGCTGACATCGCCGTCGATCGCGAGCATCTCGAGCCCGGCCACCGTCGCAGTCCGCGCGAAGGCCGCCACGAGCGCGCCGCGCGACGCCAGCATCTCCGCGGTTGCGCGTCCGATTCCTGACGACGCGCCGGTCACGATCGCCACGCGCCCTTCAAATTCCTGGGGCGACATATAATCCGGCGCAGGCTACCCCAAAACCGCAGAGATTGAGGAGAGCATATGAATCCCGATCTGAACAACTGGATGCAACTCGTTTTCCGATGGGGTCACGTCATCGCCGGCGTGATGTGGATCGGACTCCTTTGGTTTTTCAACTTCGTCAACGGCCCGTTCGCGGGCAAACTCGACGCCCCTACCAAGAAGCTCGTCGTGCCGGAGCTGATGCCGCGCGCCCTGTTCTGGTTCCGCTGGGGCGCCGCCTGGACCTGGATCACCGGCTTCCTGCTCCTCGGCCTCATCTACTACCAGACCAGGACCGTGCTCTTCGATCAGGACCACATCGGCAATCCGTGGCTCTGGCTCGCCGTCGTCCTGATCGCGCTGGCCGTCGGATTCGTGATCTACAACCTGATCCTGAAGAAGGTCGCGAATGTGATGGTTGCGAGCGCGATCAACCTGCTCCTTTTCGTCGCCGTGTACGCCGTCCTCGAATGCGTTGGCCACTTCAGCGGCCGCGCGCTCTACATCCACGCCGGCGGAATCTTCGGGACGATGATGGCCCTCAACGTCTGGATGGTGATCTGGCCGTATCAGCAGAAGATCATCAAAGGCGTGAAGGGCGATCAGCCCGCGGCCGACGCCGAGACCGTGCGCCAGGCCGGCATGCGCTCGCGCCAGAACACCTACATGTCCGTGCCGCTGATCTTCCTCATGATCAGCAACCACTATCCGACCGTCTACGGCGCCGACCCGCTCGTCCGCGACGGCAGCCTGGCCGCGGTCATCATCCTCGGCTTCCTCTTCGTCCGCTGGATGTACGCGAAAGCCGCGGCGGTGCAGGGCTTCTGAGTTGAAGCTGCTCCAAATCGACGCCTTCACAAACATTGCGTTCAAGGGAAATCCCGCCGCCGTCTGTTTCATGGACGGCGCGCGGGACGACCATTGGATGGCGAACGTCGCCGCCGAGATGAACCTGGCGGAGACGGCGTTTCTCACGTCCGGCGACGACGGCTGGGGACTGCGCTGGTTCACGCCGGCCGTCGAAGTCGATCTTTGCGGCCACGCCACGCTGGCGTCCGCGCACGCGATCTGGAGCGAAAACATCAGCAGCGATGAAGTGCTCCGCTTTCATACGCGCAGCGGCGTACTGACCGCGAAACACGACGGCGACATGATCGAGCTCGATTTCCCCGCCAAGCGCGAGGAGCCGATCGCCGCTCCGGCCGGCTTGCTCGACGCCCTCGGCGTCAGCAGCGCCGCGTACGTCGGACGGAATCAGTTCGACTACATCGTCGAGCTGCCGTCGGAAGCCGAGGTGAGAGCGCTGAAGCCGGATCACGGCGTGCTGCGGCAACTGCCGGTTCGCGGCGTCATCGTCACCGCGCGCGGCATTGGAGAGTACGCTGACTACGACTTCATCTCCCGATTCTTCGCGCCCGGCTCCGGCGTCGACGAAGATCCCGTCACCGGATCCTCGCACTGCTGCCTCACTCCGTACTGGTCCGAGCGCCTCGGCAAGACGGAGATGAACGCGTATCAGGCCTCGCCCCGCGGCGGCGCCATCCGCGTCCGCCTCGACGGCGACCGCGTCAAACTCGCCGGCGACCGCGTCAAACTCGCCGGCCACGCCGTGACCGTTCTCCGCGGCGAACTGCTGGCGTGATCACCATCGCGCCCGCCGACGACCTCTTCATCGTCCGCGAGCTGATCACCGAATATGCGAACTCCCTCGGCGTCGACCTTTCGTTTCAGGATCTCGATCGCGAGCTCGCGACACTCGACTCGTTCTACGAATTGATCCTGCTCGCATCAATCAGGCGTTGCAGCGCGCCGATCAGATCGATCACAGCGAAGGCAGTCATCGACGACCGCACTGGCCCGGTTCGACCGAAGCCGCGCAGTTCGGCAGGAGACCGTAATGGAAGACATTCGCAACTACCGCATCGAGGAGGAGAAAGATAAGCCCCGCGAAGAAGAGCGCGAATACGAAGGCGCGCAGCGCGAGGAAGTGCCGTTTCACATTCCGCGGGACTAGAAGTTTTTCACGCGGAGACGCGGAGGCGCGGAGAAAATCAGAACACCATCTCCTCATCGCTGAGCCCGAAGTAGTGTCCCAGTTCGTGAATCACCGTCTCGCGGATCTGGCGATGCGCGTCGCTGCGGCTGTGGCTGACGCGAAGGATCGGACCGCGGAAGATCGCGATCTGGTCGGGCATCCGGAAGGAGTCGTACGTCCGTCGCGTCATCGGCGTGCCGCGGTAGATGCCGAGGAGCTCGCTGTGACCATGATCGTGGCCGTGGTCGCGATCGAGAACGTCGAGGTCCGAGGCGTGGGGCTCTTCTTCGACGACGACCACCACATTGTCGAGCAGTGCGGCGAAGCGCTCGGGGAGCAAGTCGAGCGCCTCTTCGACGAGGCGCTCGAACTCGGCGGGATTGACTGCCACTACCAGCCCGTAATGATGTTGAAGCCGGTCACCCACCCCTGCGTCGGGCGTTGGAACGGCTTCGCGGCGTAGAACTCCAGCGGAATGTAGGCGAGCAGGACGCGCACGCCGCCGCCGACGCTGACCACCGGCACGCGGTCGGTGGCGTTGTTGCGCGAGAACCGCACATCGAGGTGCTCGTTGCTGCTCCACGCCGCGCCGGCGTCGACGAAGCCGAATAGCTCCGTCGGCACGAAGCCGCTGATCAGGCCGAACTGCTTCGTGCCGATCACCGGCACGCGCACTTCCAGATTGGCCACTCCGATCTTCGAGCCGACCAGGCGATCAAACACCGGGCAGGCCACCGACCCCGGCGTGCGCACGCACTCCTCCGGGCCGATGGAATTGATGTTGTAGCCGTGGATCAGCGAGTCCTGCCCGATGTAGAGCGGCGAAATCTTTCCGCTCTCGGAATCGGTGCCGTATCGCCCGTAGTAGATGCCGCGCACCGCAACGGTGACGGGATTGAAGAAGAAGTACTTGCGCCAATCGGCCAGCGCGGTCTGGAACTTCAGATCGCCGGACAGGGTGGATAGCTCGTAGCGATAGCGCGTGCCGCGGACCGGTGAGAGGAATCCGAAGACTGTGCTGTCGCCGACGAACGCCGTCGCCGCATGGCCGAGGCTCAGTGAATAGTTGAAGGGCGAGCGCTGCGTGGTGTCGGCGACGATCGTGTTGCCGACGAAGTAGACCGTTTCGAGCTCCGACTTCAGAGCCTGATGCTGGAATCCACCCGTGAACTCGATACGGCGCGTCTGGCTGAACGGATACTGCACGACGCCGGAAACGTCGTCGAAGCGCTGGATATCGCGCTCCTGCTGCACCACATCCGCGATCACCGTCTGCCCATTGACCGTGATCGGCGCCTGGCCCGTGCCGGTGATTGCGCTGACGTAGGGAAGGTGCGTCGTATCGATGCCCCAGTTCAGGCGATGGCGTTGATTGAGGTAGAAAACTTCGCCGGCGAGCTGATCGCCGACCGTGCCGACGCCCGAGGTGCCGCCGCCCTGGAACGTGATTCCAATGTTGTGGTAGCCGAGGATGTCGCTGTAGTAGGCGCTGACGCTGCCGCCGACGCCGGTGCCGAACGAGCTGACGCCGACGCCGATGGTCGGAGGTCCGAGGTAGGCGATGTGCAGGCTCGGGCGGTACGACGTCTGCGTAAAGGTCGTGCTGGCGGGCAGCAGGCCTTCTTCAGGTTTCTGCAGATACGCGGTGATGGTCGAGCCGGTGCCGCGCAGCGGCGGAAGCTGGCCCGCGCGCGCGCTTGACGGCGCCGTATTCGTCGTCGCGACCGCGAGCGACGGCGGGTTCGCCGGGAGCTTGTAGATGTTGTAGTTGTCGCCCTCGTACAGCGAGAAGGCGTTGTCGCCGGTGCCTGTGGCCACGGAAAGCGCCGGCGCCAGCCCGGTCATGCCGGAGACGCCGGTCTGCACGTTCGTCACGCGCGAGACCGAGCCCGGCAACGAGGCCAAGCGCGACAGGGCGGCCGGCGATCTGGTGCCCGACGAGCTGATGGTCGCGATGGCCGCCGACCGCCTCGAGCAGCACGACGCCCAGGACGGCTTCATCCTCGACGGATTTCCGCGCACGCTGGACCAGGCCTCCGCGCTGCAGCACCAGCTCGATGGGCTGCAGCGACGCGTGACGGCGGCACTGCTCGTCGACGTTCCCGATGACGAGGTGATCCGCCGTCGCGACGACGGGCCCTGGGAACTCGCGACCGA
>ERZ1739050.78-NODE-78-length-10828-cov-7.528265_pt1 | contig 10828 bp, 7 predicted proteins | sample MGYA00581759_ERZ1739050 | MGnify/ENA primary metagenome ERZ1739050 (study PRJEB42929, sample SAMN08275525) | rhizosphere metagenome | isolation source: Rhizospheric soil replicate 2 | host: Colobanthus quitensis and Deschampsia antarctica | place: Antarctica: Devils... | reverse complement strand
GGGCACCCCGGGCGCACCCGCCGTGCCAGCCGCGGGCGCCGTGGCTCGCAAGGGCCCCGATACGCGCCCGAGCCCGATGCACTCGCCCGACCGCTCCGGAAACCACTACGACATCGCATACAGCACGCCCGAGCAATGGCGCATGACCGATCCGCATAATCTCCTGCTCATCGTCCACCTCGGCTTCCATCCGGACGGCGACGGCCCGTATCAAAACTCGGTAAGCTCGATCGATGTGCCCACCCAGGGGGGAGGGACGACAAGCTACGCCTTCAATTACGGCACCGATCAATTCGTGGCGACGGCCGTATGCGGGCAGCAGGATGTCGACCCCGACACCGCCGAGGCTTTCAAGGTCCCTCTTCTTCGGTCATTGACCTTGCCTGACGGAACGTCGTATTCCTTTACCTACACCGGCCCGATCGCCGACACGATCGCCGGCCTGAACACGGTGGACGACCGCTGCCACGCAGGAGAAATCGCTTCTGTAACGCTGCCGACCACGGGGAAGATTACATACGCGTATCAGGAGTACGATCTGCCAACGAGCGGGTGCGCGGCGGACTCACTGGCGCAATCGTCCGGCATTTACACTCGATTGCTGCAGGATCCGCTGCATACAGGAAATGATCAGAAATGGACTTACGGTTTAAGTCTGGTCACACCCGTGGGACAGCCGGACATTCTCTGCCCTCCCGGCGGAACGCACACACCGGCCCCCCCCACGAGAGCCGTGAATACCGTGACGGTAACGACGGGCCAGGTGGAAGGAGCGGGCGGCGTCGTCGAGCAGAAAACGCGTTATCACTTTTCTGTTTGGGGCGTAAGGAATCGAACTGCTCCTGACGGCACGACCGCCCGGGATTTTGGCCTTCCATTCGTCCGCGAGCTTCCCACGTTCGGATCGAGATTCCTTTCGGCCGAGGTGCTGGATAGCGCTGATAATCCCCTGAGGCAGACCTATGTCAATTACCAGTACGACTTTGGCTCTTCGACCGATCAGTTCGACTCGAACCGGCGCCTGACTGGCAGCCGGACGGTCTTTTTCGACGACGACGAAGTGACGGCGAACTCTCTGCACAAACACTATGTCGACACGGACTCCAGCGACTACGACGGTGTCGGCCACTATCGCGTGAGCACCACGAGCGGAGATCTCGCCGGCGTTTCGCGCACCGTGACGACGGCATACAACACGGTCGATGCGACGGTCAATGCAAATGCTCTTTCCACAGGCAGCTACGACTCGTCCTCGGCGGGAGGCACTTTCGTCACTCCGTCCACCGGTGCACCGTGGGTTCTCAATCTTTATCCGACAACGACCGTACAGGAAGGTTCGGGCACGGCAGTTCAGGAGTTCTGCTTCAATCCGGCGACCGGTTTCCTGAACGGAATGCGCACTCGCGGCGGCGCTTTTCGCGCCACATCAGACCTTGTGGCCGCATTCGGCCCTGGCACAAGCGGCGGAATCGCAGGCGCCCTCATTTCCGAAAAATATTATGGCGGCGACTTCACTCTTCTGACCGCTCCTTCGTCAACGTCGCTTTGCGATTCGCTTGCGAATCCCGGTCCCCTCGGTTACGACATCCGTCATTCGTACAGCAACGGCGTCCGCTCGACCTCCGAATATTTTTCGGACAATTCCACAGTCGGCTTCAAATTCCTCGATCGCGACATCGACTCATCGATAGGCCTGGTCACGCACTCCCGCGACTCTGCTGGCATCGACACGACATATGCCTATGACCCCTCACGCCGTTTGCTGACGTCCCAAACGGGTTCCGATGCCCAGATCGGCTACATCTATACGAATCCGACGGCGTCCTCAGGAGCCCGCGTAACCATCTCTCAATCCTCGGCTACGAGCGGTAGCCCACAAGTGGAATTTCAATACGATGGCTTTGGCCGCGTTACGCGCCAAAGCCGGACGCTTCCATCGACAACTGCCGGAGTCGCGCGCTGGGCGCGGCAGAGCACCCAATATGACGCGATGGGCCGCAAGAGCAGCGTTTCGGAATCCGAGGAAGCCGACATCCCGTCTCACCTTATGACGTTCACAGGATACGACCGGTTCGGTCGGCCGGCAACGGTCACAAAGCCGGACGGAAGCGCGACGACATTCCTGTACCACGGCGTGCGCGAAACGGAGCGTACGTCGCGCATTAGACAAACAGGCGCTACCGATACGCCCGCCACAACAAAGGAGTTCTACGACCTCCACAGGCGTCTGAGCCAGGTGAGGGAACCGGGCGACAATACTGTCACCGACTACACATACGACGTCGGCGGACGGCTGCATACCTCTTCGTCGGCCGGCGCGGGAACGACACAACTGCGTACCTTTACGTATGACAACCGTGGCTTTCTTCTCTCGGAAACTCATCCTGAGCTCGGGCAGAACGGCAACGGCACAGTCTTCTACGAATACTATGACGCCCGAGGTCACGCGCGCCGGAAACTGACCGGAAGTGCGAGCGGTCTTTACGACATTCGCTTCACATACGACGCGAGCGAGCGGTTGACGTTCGTATACGACTATGGCGGCAGCCGGGAGCTAAAGCACTTCCTATTCGGAACGTCGAACGACCCCCAACTCGGCAAGCTCACCCAGGCAATTCGTACGAACCATCTGGCTGCCGGAGACGTGGCCGTCACCGAAACCTATCACTATCAATCCACCTCGGGCCGCCCTTCGGATCGGCAGACGGACATTACGAGCGGCGGCGTCACCTTGCAGTCGTACAAGCAGCTCTTTTCTTACGATGATCTGGGGTCGATTACGCGGCCAGGCTATTCGTACGACTGCATTTCCAGCTCATGCGCCGGCGTCAACGGCCTCACCGGTGCCGCCTTTGAATACAAAGATGGATCGCTCTCGAAGATCCCCGGCTACGCCTCGAGCATCTCCTACTCAGGCAACGGCATGATTTCGGCGGTCGTACACGAAAATGGGGTTACCGACACGATCACATCCGATTCGAGTGGTATGCCGCGGCCGGCATCCATCGCCATCACCGGTTGGAGCACCTCGTGCGCCGCGCCGGCCGCTCCGGTAATTACCGCCTCCGCACAAGTGTGCGCGAGCTCCGCCAACAACAGCGCCTCGGTTCCCTCCAATGGAGGCGTTCAATTTCAATGGTCGATCTCCGGCGGTCAAATCACATCGTCGACCACGGGAAATGTCATTACCTACACGGCCGGCAGCACGAGCCCGGTGGTTTTGTCAGTGACCGCGTCCAATACATGCGGAACGAGTCCCGCCGGAACTCGCAATGTGACGATTGCCGCACTTCCGACTGCGACCGTCAGCGGAAGCGGTCCGTTGCAGTCCGGCAGCAGGCAGATCCAGGCGGCGCTCACGGGAACGGGATTGTGGAGCGTGATCTGGTCTGACGGTGTGACGCTGCAATCGTCGTCCTCACCGCAATTCAGGACCGTCACTGCCGCGGGTACCTACTCGGTGACCTCGGTTTCCGATGCCAACTGCACCAACAGTACGAGTAACGGTTCCTCTGCGGTAGTCACGTCCAACTCGCTGCCAGCACCCGTCGGACTCATCGCTACGACTCAGGATGCAGATACACGAATGGTCCATTTGCTCTGGGCATCTGTAGCGGAATCCACGGGGTATCGGATCGAACGAACGACGTGCCTGACCTGCGGATGGGCAACGCTCGCGACTGTGACCGGGGCTAATACGTATGACGACACGGTCAACGCCAGCGCGGTGCCTGTTGCATACTTGTATCGAATTATCGCTACAGCGAGCGGAAGTGCAGAGTCGCCGCCCAGCCCGATCGATTACGCCACGACGGCCACGATCCTGTTCGCAGAGCCGATCGGAAGCAACGGTGTCACGCCGATCCGCGGCACTCACACCCAGGAGTTGCGCCGCGCCATCGACGCTCTTCGCTACAGCGCCGGGCTGCCGCCGTACATGACTCCAACGTACTCTGACGGCTGGCCGAACTACAACGCTCCGACCGGGATCATTAGCGCAACTCACGTGGCGGCGATGCGCACAGCGCTCGACGACGCTGTGTTCCACCTCTTCGGCGTCCACATGTCATTCAACGGTGAGGCGCCAACCTCGGGCCACGGCATCTACGCCTACCAATTCAACCAGCTCCGTACGGGGGTGAAGTGATGCGACGGCTACAGATCATGATCGGGCTCGTCTTTCTGGCCCTGGCGCCAATGGTGTATGGCCAGAGCGATTCAAAGCGCTATGTAGTGACGTTGAACCAAGCCGCTTCGCCCGCCGCCATTGAACAACTGGCCATCCGGTATGGCGGACGTGTCGATCCGCTCTCCTCCGGCGGCGCGCGACAATTTGCCGTGACCATGACGCCTTCCGGCGCCCAGCTACTCGGCGGTGATCCCGAAGTTACAGCGGTGGTCCCGGAAGCGACGGCCGCATCCCTGTCCGGACGGCTTCACCCTGCCAGCGAAACCTACGGCAGCGACGGCAGTAGCGGCGCCTACAGCTACGACGGTTCCGGCGATATCGTCGGCATAGGGTCGGATACGTTTCTCTATGACGCCGAAGGACGGCTGGTCCGCGCCACGGTTCGCACAGTGCAGGAGGATTACGCCTACGACGCCTTCGGTAACCGCACTTCGGCGACCGGAGCGACGAACTGTCTCGGTCAGTCGCCGTGCGCCACGCCGGTAACCGTAACACCTTCCACCAACCACCTCGGCGGCGTCTCGTACGACGATGCCGGCAGCATCACAGCGGCCAGCGGCGCCACGTACAGCTACGACGGCGCTGGGATGATGACCCGCTCAATCGCGGGAAGCGACGACCGCCAGTACGTTTACACCGCCGACGACGAACGGATCGCCGTACGGCAGGGCGTGTCGTGGAACTGGTCAGTCCGCGATCTCGGCGGAGAGGTTCTGCGCGAGTTCACGAGCGTCGAAGGCGCATCGCTGGCGCAGAGCAATCGACTGTGGACGAAAGACTACGTGTGGCGCGACGGACTCCTCCTCGCATCCACCGACGCCACCGGCACATACCACTACCACCTCGATCACCTCGGCACGCCCCGGCTGATCACCGACGCGAACCACGTCCGCGTCGCCGAGCACGCCTACTACCCGTTCGGCGCAGAGATGAGCATCACTCCGCACGAATCCACCGAGGAGCCAATGAAGTTCACCGGCCACGAGCGGGACATCGTGGCGGGGGGTTACCTGACGCTTGATTACATGCATGCTAGGTATTACTCGCCCACGGTCGGCAGGTTCCTGAGTGTGGACAGTGCGGCCGCGAACGTTTACACGCCGCAGACTTGGAATCGGTACGCGTACGCAGGCAACAACCCTTTGAGGTTCGTTGATCGGAATGGCTTGGAGGCAATCATCTTCATCGTTGGTTCGGGGTCAAAAGTTTCCGAGTCAATGGGGCACGCCGCACTTTGGATCACGTCCGGAAAAGAACGGCACCTCGTGAGCTACGGGGGCGACCAATTAGCACGAAAGGACCCGCGTGGACTCGTTCAGCACTACCGCAGCGAGGGGCGCACTGTGAAGGCTTTCCACCTGAAAACGACGCCACAGCAGGACGCGGCGATGTTAGCTTACGCGAAGCAGCAGGAACGTAACGGTTACGGAACTGATAGCACGAAGCCGGGCGCTGGTCTCATGGTGACTGAGAACTGCACAACGGCCGTATGCAATGTGCTCTCGGCAGGGGATGTGATCAAACAGAACGATCATCCTGGGCGCATTTTTGGTTACTTGGATGCACCAGGGGAGCTTGAGTCAGAGCTGGAGGACGGCTCGCTGAAAGACCTCGTGAAATACGAAAATATTTACCCACCATACGAGACCAAGAGCCAAGGAAGTTGGGGGAAACGGGGGGTTCTTATGCTGAACGACCCGAACGACCCCTTCCGGGGCTCTGGGTTTTGCGATGCATCCAACTCATGTCACTGAAGATGCGCGCAGTATCGCTGATGGCGTGTGGAGTAGGTGCGGTTGTCGTACTTATCGCGTCAACGGCGTGTCGAGCATATGAACGTGCGAAGCAGGTCCGCACCGTAGCCGACATGCAGAGCATGTGTGCAGGGATCGACGGTGAAAAAGAAGCGCGCCGTCCGCTAGACGAAGCGCGAATCAAAGAGTTAGTCAGGCGGGTGGCGGGCGGGCGTGATGCGTGGGGCAATAGCGTTCTGGTCGGTGTACGAAGCACTCCTGCTGGACTGAGATACATGCTCGTGTCGATGGGCAGCGATGGTCGGCTCGATGTCGATACGCTGCTCCGCTACTTCGATGAGGTGCCACCTAGCGTCCGCGACGACGCTCGAAGTGACATCGTTTTTATCGACGGCAAAGATGTGACGCACGGCGGGAAATGATGGCGAACTTGCTCCGCTCAACCTCCGAATCAATCCATAGCGGGTCATAGCGGGTCACTGCGGGTCGCGAGCTACGAGACCGAGCGCATGACGTGCTTGGTGCAGGCGCGGAACAACTCGGCCGGCAGAACGCCGAGAGCGGCGGCGAGGCGGACGAGGGTGAGGGCGGAAGCGTTCTGCCGTCCCTTCTCGATGGAGATGATGAAGGTGCGATGCATCTCGCAGAGATCGGCGAGCTGCTGCTGTGTCATGCCGCGTTCGGTACGCATCTCCCGCACGGTCTGACCGATTAGCGTAAGGACCGGAACAGCGGCCATCGTGGAGCGAAGCGTAGGAGCCGCTCCGAGACGCGAAGTCGCTTTTAGCTCACGTCGTCGATAAAATACATCGGCACGGACATCGATCGTCCCAGCCACTCTTGCAGTAGGGCGGTGTCCGACAGATGACGGGAGGAAACAGCGATGATGGGCAGACGACTCTTTGCGGTGGTACTGCTAGGCTCGATGGTGGTCTCACTCGCTGCCGCAGAGGAAGAGAAACGAGCTGTGCGCGTCGCGCCGGAGCAGGTTCTTCTGACATTGACGTCGGACAATGAGGCGGTGGAGTTCTGCACGGCGCTCGGGGAAGTGAAGGCGAAATCAGGAATGGGATACGGCGCTGGCGAGGAGAGCGTGAGGAGCACGATCCGGCAGCGCGCCGCGGGCATGGGCGCGAACGTGGTGCAGATGCGCCCCCCGGCGCTCAACGGCTTGATGATCATGTCGGGCCAGGGAACGGCGTATCGCTGCTCTGAGGAGGCGCTGGCGAAGCAGAAGGCAAAGGCGGCCGGGATCGCGCGCCAGGCCGAGGAGCTGGAACGGCGTGCAGCGAGCCCGATCGTGTGCGAAGCGGGCGCGGACTGCGAGCTGAAATGGTCACGAGTGATCCCGTGGCTTCAGGAGCACTCGACGTGGAAGTTCCGGAACGTGACCGACACGCTGATCACGACGGAAGGACCGATGGAGACGCCGGATCCAGCGTTCGAGGTGACGAAGGTTCCGGCCGGTGACGGGAAGACGTACCGGATCGCGGTGCGAACGTTCTGCGGCAGCTCGGGATGCAACAAGAAGCGGATCGCGGAGTTGAGGCTGAACTTCCGGGAAACGCTGATCAAGCCGGTCGTCGCCGATCAACCACGAGCGCAGTAGTGCGCGCGGCGCGCCCCGGCGCCGGCGACCGTAAATACGGTGGGGATACGGTGTTGCGTCGATGGACGAGCCGCTGAAAAGTCGCTACGCTCGCGGGCGCTCGCGCACGCGGGTGGAGCGCAAAAAAGGGCGATCAAAATGGCCGGGAACGGCTCTGCCGCCGTGTCGAGTGAATGGCCCGTCGTCACGGTGCGGGGAAAAGGTACCAGGGGCCGGTAACGCCGGGAAACGCACGCTTTCAAACCAGACGGCGGCCGGGTTCCATACCATTCCGCACCACCCTACGCGCATGCACGTGCGAGCTTGGAGGCTCTGTCGGCGACAATAGGAGCCGATGGCAACTCGCCGGCGGCCGGGCAGCTCGAAGAAGCATCCTCCCAAGGCGTCGAAATCCGCCGTTAATCATGTTGTAGGTCTACAGCTTGATAACCGAGCCGTTTTGCATCTTTCTCACGACGGCGCACCCGGAGGCGCTCGACTACGAGACACGCAACCGGTTCGTGATGCTGACGGCTGACGAGTCGAACGAGCAGACCAAACGCATCCTCGAGCAGCAGCGGTGGAACGAAACGCTCGAAGGACTCGTGGCGAAGAAGAAACGCGACCCCGTGATCCGTCGCCACCGGAACGCGCAGCGCCTCATCGAACCGCTGCACGTGGTCAACCCACACGCGCCGTCGCTCTCGTTCCCCTCGGCGGCGTCTCATCCTCCGTCGCGAACAGAAGAAGTACCTCACGCTCATCAAAGTGATCGCTCTGCTCCATCAGCACCAAAGGCGGCGTAGATCAGTCGAGATCGGCGGTGAGTCAATCGACTACATCGAGGTCACGACCGGCGACATCGCGCTCGCGCAGCAGCTCGCTCCGGCGATCCTGCGGCGGAACCTCGATGAGCTTGCCCCGCCGACACGGGCTCTCTTCGACGCGATCCGCCAGCTCGTCGCAGCGAAGATGAAGGAGCTGAAGGTGCCGCAGCAGTACGCGCACATCGGCCGCCACGAACTGCAACAGCAGACTGGCCTTTCGTACTGGCACCTGCGCGTCTACCTCGGGCAGCTCGTCGAGTGCGAATACCTCTCCGTTGTGCGCGGCGAGAACGGCAAACGGCACCTGTACGAGCTGCTCGGAGAAGGCGACGAAGATGACCCGGCCGCGGAGATCGCCCCCTAACCCTGCGGGACCTTGTGGGACCTTGTGCGCAAGGTGCCCGCGCAGCTACCCGGCAGCGAAATCAGCAGCTTCATGTGGGCGGCCCGGCGACCTTGCGGGCTTGTGCGGAAACCCCACCCCACCTAACGACGACTCCTCCTCTCCAACATGGTGTTGGTGAGTGGCCGGGCCGTCGCCGATGAAAGGAGAAGAGGATGACGATGACCCCGCAGCAGCGAACAAAAATGCAGCTCCTCCTCGTGCGGTTCGTGGAAGCGATGACGGCGTGGAACTGGTCAGGCAAGACTCTCGTCAGCTACGAGCAGAACGTGCGTGCGTTCTTCGAGTGGCTCGAAGCGGAGACGGAGATCGAGGTGCTCACCGAGGTCTCACCCGACACGCTGGCGTCGTATCAGATGGCCCTGCTCTCGATGACGAAGAAGAACGGCGAACGGCTGTCAGTCGGCACGCAGCATCAGCGGCTCACAGCCATCAAATCGCTCTTCCGCTTCCTGGTCGCCGAAGGGAAGGTGCGCACCAATCCGACGACGGCAATCTCGCTCCCGAAGAAGCGCGTCGTGCTGCCGCAGCCGCTCATCTCAGCGAAGGAAACGATCCGCATGCTCGACCACATCGACACGACCACCCCGATGGGCCTTCGCGATCGCGCCGTCGTCGAGCTGCTCTACGCGAGCGGCATCCGCAATGCGGAGCTGCGCGCTCTCAAGCTGAGCGACTTCGATCCGCACGCCGAAGTCATGGTCATCATCGCCGGGAAGGGCAACAAGGATCGCGTCGTGCCACTCGGTCCGGTCGCCTCAACGATCATCAGCGACTACATCGCCCAGGCGCGGCCGAAGCTCGCAAAGCGGCCGAACGTGCCGAATCTCTTCCTCACCAAGAACGGCTATGCGCTCGATGCACTGGCAGTGATCAACATCGTGAAGCGTGCGACGGCTAAGGCCGGGATCAGCAAGCCGGTTCGTCCGCATCGTCTCCGTCACGCCTGCGCCACGCACATGCTGCGCGGTGGAGCTGACATCCGCCACATCCAAAAGCTCCTCGGTCACTCCTCGCTGCAAACGACGCAGATATACACGAAGGTCGAGATCAGCGATCTGAAGAACGTGCATCGTCGCTATCACCCGCGTGAGCGAGGCCGCCGATGACTTGGCTCGAATCGCTCATCAACGGCTACGGACAAGCACGTGCGGCTCGTGGCGTGAAGGCGAACACGATCTACAGCGAGACCGTGAAGCTGCGCATCTTTGCAGCGTGGCTCCTGCGTCGCGGCGTGATGGACATCCACGCCGTCGCGCCGGAGCACATCATCGGCTACCAACAGAACCTCGTGACAGTCGAGCGTCGTACGAAGGCCGGGCCGAAGAAGCTCTCAGCGGGCTATCGCCACGATCTGGTCCGGTCGGTCTGCCGGTTCTTCGGATGGCTCACCGCGGAGCGTCGCATCGTCATCAACCCGGTTGCGCGAATCGAGCTCGGTCACGCCGAACCACATCAGCCAACGAACGTGATGACCGAAGCGGAGACGGTGCTGCTCATCGACTCGACGGATGGCGACTCGCCGATCCTCATCCGTGATCGCACCATCCTCGATGCTTTACTCGACCGGCCTGCGACGTGCCGAGATCGCCGCGCTGAACATCACCGACGTCGACCTGGCGGAAAGAGTCGTTCTCGTTCGCTTTGGAAAGGGCGGGAAGAGCCGCATCGTGCCACTCGGAGACACGGCTGCAGAAGCTCTGGTCAACTACTTGACGAAGGCTCGGCCGGCTCTTCTTCGTCACCCCGGCGTCGTCGCTCTCTTCCTCATCACGATCACGAGTGCTCGTGGTCAGCGGCTCGGGATGAAGTCACTCAACGACGTGACCAAGCGCGCTGCGAAGCGCGCAGGCATCGAGCGCCGCGTCACTCCTCACACGCTGCGCCACTCCTTCGCCACGCATCGCCTTCGTGCCGGTGCCGACATCCGCCACGTGCCGGAGCTACTCGGTCATGCCTTCGTCTCCCCCCCCGAGCACCACACTCATCCCGTCCTCCGCCACCCCCCCCCACACCCCCCCCCCACCCCCCCCCGCCGCACACCCCGCCCCCCCAACAACCCCCCGG
>ERZ1739050.77-NODE-77-length-10836-cov-6.906595_pt1 | contig 10836 bp, 13 predicted proteins | sample MGYA00581759_ERZ1739050 | MGnify/ENA primary metagenome ERZ1739050 (study PRJEB42929, sample SAMN08275525) | rhizosphere metagenome | isolation source: Rhizospheric soil replicate 2 | host: Colobanthus quitensis and Deschampsia antarctica | place: Antarctica: Devils... | reverse complement strand
CTGCGGGCGATAGTGCGCACGCTGCTCGCACTGGGGACGGACGAGACGCTGAGCCTGGGGCGACCAACGCCGCCGGACGTGCCGGGCTACGCGTGCACGCCCGGCGCTTCGTGGCCGCTGGCGTTCACATACTCGACGTAACTCCCGCCATACACCCTCGGCGCCGCGCCGCGCTCCTCCGGAAGCTCGAGCACGCGGTTCGAGAGTCCGCGCAGGAACATGCGGTCGTGCGAGACGAAGAGCATCGTTCCTTCGAAGTCGTGCAGCGCTTCGACGAGCATCTCTTTCGTGGCGAGGTCGAGATGGTTCGTCGGCTCGTCGAGCACGAGGAAGTTCGGCGGATCGAGCAGCATGCGCGCGAGCACGAGGCGCGAGCGTTCGCCGCCGGAGAGCGAGCGGATTTTCTTTTCGACCTCGTCGCCGGAGAACTGGAACGCGCCGAGGAGACTGCGCAGCGTGCCGATCGATTCGAGCGGAAAGTCTTTCTGGATCTGCTCCCACACCGTGAGGTTCGGATCGAGGACGTCGAAGGCTTGTTGAGAGAAGTAGCCCATCTTCAGCGACGCGCCGAGGCGGACGGCGCCGGCGTCGGGATCGAGCGAACCGGAAACCATCTTCAGTAGCGTCGATTTGCCGGCGCCGTTCTTGCCCATTACGCACCAGCGCTCGCCGCGGCGGACGAGGAAATCGAAGCCGTCGTAGATCGGCCGCTTGCCGTACGACTTCGAGACGCCTTTCAGCGTGACGACGTCGTCGCCGGAGCGCGCCGGTTTCCGGAAATCGAACTTCATCGTCTTCCGCTTTTTCGGCGGCTCCAGCTTCTCGATCTTGTCGAGCGCCTTCACGCGGCTCTGCACCTGCGCGGCCTTTGCGGCATGCGCGGCGAAGCGATCGATGAAACGCTGCTCCTTCGCCAGCATCGACTGCTGCCGCGCGTACGCGGCCTCGCGATTGGTCTCGCGAATCGCGCGCTCGCGTTCGTAGAACTCGTAGTTGCCGGAGTAGGTGACGAGGTCGCCCTCGTCGATCTCCACGATCTTCGTCACGACGCGGCTCATGAACTCGCGGTCGTGCGAGGTCATCAGCAACGAGCCGTCGTAGCGCTTGAGAAAATCTTCGAGCCAGATGATCGACTCGATGTCGAGGTGATTGGTCGGCTCGTCCATCAGCAACACGTCGGGCCGGCCGAGGAGGACTTTGGCCATGGCCACGCGCATCTTCCAGCCGCCGCTGAGCGCACCGGCGTCGCCGTCGATGCGGTCTTCTTCGAATCCGAGTCCGTGCAGAACTTCGCGCGCGCGGGCTTCGAGCTCGTAGCCGCCGAGGTGTGCGTAGTCTTCCTGAACGTGTCCGAAGCGGTCGAGGATTTTTTCCAACTCGCCGGCACGACCGGGATCCGACATCGCGTTCTGCAGCGCTTCGAGCTCGTGGTGGAGATCGCCGAGGCGTCCGCTGCCGGCGATCGCTTCGTCGAGCACGGAGCGGCCCGACATCTCCTCGATGTCCTGCCGGAAGTAGCCGATGGTCATCTTCTTCGGCACGGAGACGTCGCCATCGTCCGGCGATTCCTCGCCGACGATCATGCGAAAGAGCGTGGTCTTGCCGGAGCCGTTCGGCCCGACCAGGCCGGCGCGCTCACCGGGATTGAGCTGGAAGGAGGCGTCGACGAAGACGAGCTGCCGCCCGTACTGCTTGGAAATTCTGCTGAGGCTGATCATTACCGGGCGGCAGAACGCCGTCGCCGGTGATCGCATTTCGGCCGAACGGCTTCAACGCCATCTTCGGTGATGCGATAGCGAAACGGGATGACGGTGAGATCGAGCGGCGGCGTGACGCGCGGCATCACGCGGCGCACCACCGGCACGCGAACCTCGAACGGATCAGCAGCACGCGGCTCGATACTCAGAACCGCACTGAGCATCGCGGCGCGAAGGGGAGCGTTGGGGTCGGACATGTCGAGGCAAACGTACCCGGTGGCGCGTGTATTCGCTCTTGCCGGTTCGATCTAATCGTCTTACGATTGCCTCAATCGATCGTAGCAACCGGGATACGTGGAGATGAGAATGAGCCGCACTAAGGTTTCTTCGAAGTATCAGGTGGTAATTCCGAAGGATGTTCGCTCCCGCATCGACGTCCGCCCCGGTCAGGAGTTTCAGGTGATCACCAAAGGAGGCGTGATTACCTTGGTTCCCGACAAGCCGATTGCTTCCATGCGCGGGTTCCTTCGTGGCATGCGCACGACCGGATTTCGTGAGAAGAAAGACCGGCTGTGATCGTTCTGGATTCGTCCGGCTGGCTCGAGTTTTTTACGGACGGCCCGCACGCCGCTGAATTCGCATCGCGTTTGCGTCATCCCGCAAACGTTCTCACTCTCACGATCGCGATCTACGAGGTCTACAAGTGGATCAAACGGGAACGATCGGAAGAAGAAGCCGTGCAGGCCGTTGCGACGATGAAGAAAACGCGTGTGGTCGATTTGACGGAAGAACTTGCGCTTACGGCGGCCGACCTGAGCCTCATGCATCGGCTGGCCATGGCCGATTCGATGATGCTCGCCGCCGCGCAGGCCCACAGCGCGGAGCTGGTGACGACTGATTCAGGATTCGAGGGAGTCCCGGGCGTCACGATCTTTTCAAAGAAGCGCATCAATTGAAGTGAAGGAGTCTTTCATGCCGCCTACTCTGACGAACGGAAAGATCTGCTACATCGAAATCCCGGCCAGCGACATCGAGCGTTCAGCCGACTTCTACACGAAGGTGTTCGGCTGGGCGACGCGGAAACGCGGCAATGGTCAGCTCGTCTTCGATGACACGACCGGCCAGGTCAGCGGAACGTGGGTGACCGACCGCCCGCCGTCGACGCTGCCCGGCCTGCTCGTCTACGTTATGGTTGATGACGTCAACGCAACGATCGATGCGATCACCGCGAACGGCGGCGAGATCGTGCAGCCGGTCGGAGCGGACGCGCCTGAGATCACGGCGCGGTTTCGCGATCCGGGTGGGAACGTACTCGGCCTATACCAGCAGCCGGTGTAGACACAGCCGGCGATTTCCAACGCTACTCCGGCGTGATGTAGGCGCCGCAAATCCCACCGTCGACGAGGAACGAAGTTCCCGTGATGAACGACGACTCATCGCTCGCCAGGAACAGCGCCGCGTTGGCCATCTCCTCAGCGCGCGCGAAACGCCCCATTGGGATGTGGACGAGGCGGCGGTTGCGGCGGGCGGGGTCGGCCAGGAGCTCGGCCAGCAACGGTGTTTCGACGGGACCGGGGCAGAGGGAGTTGGCGCGGATGTTCTGGCGCGCGAACTCCACGGCGATTTCGCGCGTCATCGCCAGCACGCCTCCCTTGCTGGCGGTGTAGGCGATCTGCGGGACGGCGGCGCCCATGATGGCGACGAATGAGGCGGTGTTGATGATCGAGCCGCCGCCGGCGCGGAGCAGGGCGGGGATCGCGTATTGGCATCCGAGGAAGACGCCTTTGAGATTGACGTTGATCACCATGTCCCAGATCGCTTCGGTGGTGTTGGTGACCGATTCGTCGTTCGGATGAAAGATGCCGGCGTTGTTGAAGACGACGTTGAGTTTGCCGAACGTATCTTCTGCAAATTTCACCATCGCTTCACAATCGGAGGCTTTGGAGATGTCCGCGGCAAAGGCGCGGGCGTTATCGCCGATCTCGTTCGCGGTCGCTTCGGCCGCGTCTTATTTCAGATCGACGACGACGACGTTTGCGCCTTCCTTCGCAAAGAGCAGACAGGACGCTTTACCGATTCCGGAGCCGCCGCCGGTGATGAGAGCTACTTTGTTTTCCAGTCGCATGTGTGTTCTCTCCCTGTCATCCTGAGGCTGGCGAAGCGCGCCGAAGGATCTCAAGATGCGCTGCATCTGCTGAAACCCGGTTTCAGCGAATCTCGCGTAGCTTGAGATCCTTCGCCGTCCTCCGGCGGCTCAGGATGACATCTACGCCATTTCAAAATATCTTCGCCGTTCCCAATCCGTGACGACGGCGTCGAATTTTCGTTGTTCGGTCCGGAAAAAGTGCAGGTAGTGATCGACGACGTCTTCGCCGAATGCCTCGCGCGCGAAGGCGCTCTCGGACAGCGCCGCGATCGATTCGTTCAGCGAGTGGGGCATGTGCGGGAGGTCGGACGCGGCTTTGTAGACGTCGCCCTCGAACGCCGGCGGCGGCTCGATGTGATGGGCGACGCCGTCCAGTCCCGCGGCGATGGCGGCGGCGAAGGCGAGGTAGACATTTGCGTCGGCGCCGGGCGCTCGGCATTCGATTCGAAGTGACGGTCCGCTGCCGACGATGCGGAAGCCGGCGGTGCGATTGTCGAAACTCCAGGCGATGCCGGTCGGCGCGAAGGAGCCTTCGACGTAACGCTTGTACGACGCGGGATACGGCGCGAAGAATGCGAACAGTTCGCGAATGTGCTTCATCCATCCGCCGAGGAACCAGCGGAACGTTGATGAGCATTGGATGGAGCCGAGGGATTCGTCGCCGGCGAACTGCGGCTTCTTCCCTTTCTCGTCCCACAGCGACATGTGGATGTGGCACGACGAGCCGGCGTAGCGCTCATCCCACTTGGCCATGAAGGTGATGGCGTGCCCCTGCTGCCAGGCGATCTCCTTCGCGGCGTGCTTGTAAATCGAATGCCGGTCGGCCATCTCCAGCGCTTCGGCGTAACGCAATCCGATCTCCTGCTGGCCCGGTCCCCATTCGCCTTTCGACGACTCGACCGGCACGCCGGAGCGTTCGAGGTGCGAGCGGATCGCGCCGACGAGATGCTCCTCCTTCGTGCTTTGGAGGATGTGGTAATCCTCGATCACGCGGCCGATCGGCGTCGCGTGGATAAAGCCTTTTTCGGCGACCGTTTCGTAGGAATCCTTGAAGACGTACAGCTCCAGTTCGGACGCGGCCATGACGGCGAAGCCGGCATCGGCGGCGCGCTTGAGTTGATGCCGCAGCATGCTGCGAGGCGCGACCGACACCAGCTCGTGCTCATGCTCGCGATAGACGTCGCACAACACGAGCGCCGTCTTCGGCAGCCATGACGCGACGCGCAGCGTTTCGAAATCGGGGATGGGACGAAAGTCGCCGTAGCCTTTCGCCCATGAAGTGAATGCGTAGCCCGGCACCGGGTCCATGTCCATATCGCATGCGAGCAGGTAGTCGCAGGCGTGCATGCCGTGCGTCAGGATTTCATCGACGAAGAAGCGACCGACCAGACGCTTTCCGACGAGTCGTCCGTACATGTCCGGAAAGGCGGCGATGACGGTATCGATCTCGTCGTCGGCGACGAGACGTTTGAGAGTGTCGGTGTCGATGCGTCCTTGCATGGTTTAGCTCACATCCACATACACCGTCTTCCACTCCGTATATGCATCGAGCGCGGCCAGCCCCAGCTCGCGTCCGATGCCGCTTTGTTTGACGCCGCCGAACGGAGCTTCGAGGTGGACGCTGCTTCCGGAGTTGATGGAGATGTTGCCGGTCACGAAGGCGCGGGCGACGCGTAGCGCGCGGGCGACCTCGCGCGTCCAGATCGAGCCGGAGAGGCCGTACTGCGAGTCGTTGGCCATCCGCACGCCGTCGTCTTCCGAATCGAACGGCATCACGGCCACGACCGGGCCGAAGATTTCTTCACGGGCGATGGTCATGTCCGGATCGACGTCGAGGAAGACGGCGGGATCGAGATAGGTGCCGGCGCCTTCGCGGGTTTCGCCGCCGGTTGCGAGCGTCGCGCCTTCCGATCTGCCGGTGGCGATGTACGACAACACGCGGTCTCGATGTGCGGCCGTGACGAGCGGACCCATCTCCGTTTCATCGTCGAGCGGATCGCCGACGGTCACCTTGCCGAAGGCCTCGATCAGCGCTTTCGAAAAGCGGTGATAAATCGAGCGCTGCACGAGGATGCGGCTGCGCGCGCAACAATCCTGGCCGGCGTTGCCAAGCGATGACGAGACCGCCGAGGCGACGGCTCGATCGAAATCGCAATCGTCGAAGATGAGGTTGGCCGACTTGCCGCCGAGCTCCAGGCTCACGCGTTTGATGTCGCGTGATGCGAGCTCCATCACCCGTTTGCCGATTTCCGTCGAGCCGGTGAAGGCGAGCTTGCGGACGAGCGGATGCGTGAGGATCGCTTCGCCGACCACCGATCCCTGGCCGGTCAATACCGTGAAAACGCCCTCGGGGATGCCCGCTTCGAGCGCCAGCTCGGCGAGCCGCAGCGCGGTCATCGGCGTTTGTTCGGCCGGTTTGAGGACGACCGTGTTTCCCATCGCCAGCGCCGGCGCCGACTTCCACGAGGTGATGGCGATCGGGAAGTTCCAGGGAACGATGATTCCGCAGACGCCGACCGGCTCGCGAAAGGTCATCAGTACGCCGGGCGCGGCTCCGGGGATGGTCTGGCCGCCGGCCTTGTTCGTCGTGCCGGCGTAGTACTCGAAGCAGTTTGCCGCGAGGCCGACTTCGTCGCGCGAGTCGCGGATCGGCTTTCCTACATGTCGCGAATCAAGCCTCGCCAACTCTTCGGCATTTTCACGAATTCGTTACGGCAACCGCATCAGCATCCGCCCGCGATCGCGCGGGTTCACGGCGCGCCACTTCGGAAACGCGGCGGACGAGGCGCGGATGGCGCGGTCGGCGTCATCGGCAGTGGCCTGCGGAATCGAGGCGAGCGTCTCTCCCGTCGCCGGCTCGATCAATGCGAATGCGGACACGCGAGCCGTGCAGTGCAAGTCAGGGGCCTTGCGTGGGAAATCGGTCACGCGGAGGCCTTCGATTTTCTCCGCGTCTCCGCGTGAAAAAGTCGTTCCGTTAGTCAGGTGCGGGCAAATCAACGGCCGGTTCGCCCGCGAGCGTGTGCCAGGCGATTGCCGCGAGCACGACCAACGCACCAGCGATCGCAAACGCTGACGGTTTCTCGCCGAGGAAAAGAAAGACCCAGATCGGATTCGAGACCGGCTCGAGCATGCCGGTCAGCGATGCCTGCGTCGCGGTGACGTAGGCCAGGCCGCGCACGAAGAGCACATACGCGATGGCGATCTGGAAAACGCCGAGGAAGGCGAGGACGGCGAACGAGCGGGGCGTGAGTGCGAGGTCGCGGCCGACAAACGGCAGCACGGCCAGCGCGCAGACGACATTGCCCCACGTCACGGCTGCCTGCGCTGCGCGTTGTTCGCGTCGCAACACCAGGATCAGGGCGGCGAAGAAGACCGACGACACGAGGGCCATCCCGTTGCCGGCCATCCCGCGCGTTTCGAAACGGCCGACGAAGAAGAGCGCCATGCCGCTCATGGCCACGGCGATGGCGATGACGTCGCGCGCGCGCATCGGCTCGCGCAGCACGATCGGCGAAAGGAGCAGCACCCAGACCACGCCGGCGTACTGCAGAAAGATCGCGTTCGCGGCCGTCGTCCATTTCGTGGCGATGACGAATGCGGTCAGGCAGGCCGCGTAGCTGATGATGGCGATGATGAACGCGGGCGTCGATTTCCACTGCCGCCGTCCCCAGACGTTGCGCCCGAGGAAGAGCATCAGCGCGATCGCGGCGAAGAGGGAGCGGTAGAACGTAACCTTCAGGCCGGAGTCCGCCACGGCCTTGATTCCGATGCCGCCGGTCGACCAGAGGATCGACGCGGCGACGATGAAGAGTGTGCCGCGCGTGCGATCGGTCATCGGCGGCGGATTGTAGCGTCGCTACGAGCGCCGTTTCTGTCTGACGGTGATCGCGTAGCCGACCAATCCGCTCAGCACCATCACGCTGTTGGTCACCACGAAGACCCAGTTGTGCAGGAGAAGGCTGTAGATGGTGAAGCCGGTCGATGCGGCGAGCTGGCCGATGAAGAGCCAGGTCGAGACGCCTTCGCTCGTGCGGGCCTGCCACTGCTTGCGAATCTGATTCGCGATCGTCAGCACGAGGATGACGGAGCTTGCCCAGCCGATCGCGTCGACCACGTCGCGCTCAGTTGAAGAACGCGCCGCTGTCGTCGAAATGCGAGCGGAACTCACTCTCCGCCGGCGGACACGGAAGCGGATCCTCGGGCGGCGGCACGACCAGCGCACATTCGCGGACGACGTCGGCGAGCGTGTCGATCTCGATCGGTTTGTTCACCATGGCGCTGACGAGCGCGGCATCGATAGGGGCTTCGCTGTTCGGGTCGCGCACCGCCAGGATGAATGTCGTCGCCTCGGGGCGCTCTTCGCGAAAGCGCGTCAGGAACGCGAGCCCTTCACCGCCAGCAAGGCTCATGTCGATGAGGATCAGCGCGTAGTCGCACTTGCGCGTTTTCTCGAGCGCGTCCTCTGCGCCGACGGAGGTGTCGACGCCGAGGGGCTGATGACGAAGGATCGTGAAGAGCATGGCGCGAAGGGCATCGTTGTCTTCGATGATGAGAACTCTCGCTTCAGTGGCTGACATTACGTTTCGTCCTTTTGCACATCGGGAATGTCAAAAGCTATGCCAGTTCAATTCACTTTGTCGGTCGGTATCGCCGTGGTGTCCGGCGGCGGGCAGTCGGGAAGCTGGGGGCGTTCGTCCAACGCGTTCATGCAGGCCGTGACGGTGGACATGAGCAGTTCGACGTCGAACGGTTTGCGGATCGAACCGGCCACGAGGTTCGGATCGAGATCACGCGGCTCCGTGCCGGCGGTGAGGACGAGGACCATCGGCCGCGCTTCGGCCGGGAGTTTTTTCAGCTCGTCGAGGACGTCCCATCCGCTCTTCATCGGCATCATGAGGTCGAGGAGCATTACGGAGTAAACGCACGTGCGCAGCCGCGCCAGCGCCTCCACGCCGTTGCGCGCGCCGTCGACTGCGAAGCGCCGGCGGCGCAGGATGGTGAACAGCAGCGCGCGGATGGCGTCGTCGTCGTCGACGATGAGGATGCGTTTTTCCTTCGTCGGCATCTCGCGTATATCAGCAAGTTCGTTGCCTACGAAGTGGATTAGTCGATTAGTGGATTCGTAGATTCGAGGATCAGAGGCGGCTGAAGGTTTTCTTAATCCACTAATCCACTAATCACGAATCCACTGCTTCACTTCACGAGCCGCGATATCTCGCGGAACTCGTCCGTTCCGGAGTTCACGGTCAGCTCGAACAGCACCATCTCCGTTGAGCTGAGACGCGCGCCGTCGGAGATCATGCGGCGGATGGCGATCTCCTTGTTGGCTTGCATGCGCGAGGAGATGGCGTCGGCGACGATGGTGACGTCGTAGCCGTTCGCGATGAGATCGCCGACCGTCTGGTACACGCAGACATGCGCCTCGACGCCGGCCACGATGGCTTGACTGCGATGCAGGTTGCGCGTGGCGGTGACGAACTCCGCGCAGCCGTAGCCGGAGAAGCACGACTTCTCGATCGGGACATACCCGGAGGTTTCCTCGAACGCACGGCGGATGATGGGGACGGTGGCGCCGAGGCCATGGACGTATTGCTCGGTGAGGATGGCGGGGATGTCGACGATCCGTGTGCCGCGCACGAGCCGCTCGATGTTGCGTTCCACCGCCTCGCGCTCGCTGATGACAGGCATCAGCTTCAACTGCACGTCGATGACGATGAGGAAGGCGTCGGCGCGGTGAAGTCTGGGCATCCCGAAAAACACTACACGAATCCCGCCACAGTTAAACTGCGCGCGTGTCCGCCGTTCTCGGCCGCCTCTTCCAACTGATCGGAATGATCATCCTTCCGATCGGCCTGCTCACCGGATTGTTGAAGGACAACGTGGCGCTGGAAGTGCGCCTGCTGTTCATCGGCGGCGCGTTTTTTCTTGTGGGATGGCTGATGGCGAAAAAGACTGCGTGACTGGCTCTGGCGGCTCATGACAAAATTTTTTGTTTCCAAGGGTAGGTAATTGCCTCTGATAAGTCCCTCCTTATTACGGCTCCCGGCCATTGATTCGAAAAGGAGGACTTATGCCAAAGATGAAGGACCTCGGGATCAACGTGATTCCCGAGACCATGCGGCCAGCGGAATGTCTGCCGTTGACCGTCGGTCCCGTCTGCTATCCGGGCGGGGTAACGTTCGATGCGGCGTTCCAGTCGACGGCGACATGCATCCCGAACTCGTGCGGCGTGGCGCCACCGTCCGAATTCGCTCTGGAAAGGAGAGCTCGGCGTGGCAGTGCTGATCGCCGAGCTGGCGTCACCCGAGAACGCGGCTCTGCCATTCTTCGAATAGCGCTACTCATCGATCGCGATCGTCTCTACACGATCGCCGCGCTCGGTCTGATCGACCACCGCGGTCATCCCCGCGGTCACGCGGCCGAAGATCGTGTAGCCGCCGTCGAGATGCGGCTGCGGCGAATGCGTGATGAAGAACTGCGAGCCTCCGGTGTCGGGGCCGGAGAGGGCCATGCCCATCGCGCCGCGCGTGTAACGCTGCTGGTTGATCTCGTCGCGGATTGCGTAGCCTGGCCCGCCTTCCATGTCGTTGCGCGGATCGCCGCCCTGGATGACGAAGTTCGGCACGACGCGCATGAACGAGCTGTTGTCGAAGTACTTTGCGCGGGCAAGCTGCGCGAAGTTCCATGTGGTGACCGGCGCGTCCTGCGTCAGGAGCGCGATCCTGATATTGCCGCGCGTCATGTGGATCGTGGCCGTGTGCGGATGGTGCGACCACTCCACGATCTGCGCGGAGTCGGTGCGCGTGACCGGAAGCGGCGTGTACTGCGGACGCGGCTTCTTCAGCTTCTGTTCGATCGCGTCCGCGGCGCTGCGACGGGCCCCCCGACCGGTATCCCCGCGCTGCCCGCGCCGCCCGCCCCCCCCCTCCCGATCGCCGACCCCCCCCACCCCCGTGCCCAGGGGCACCCCCCCATCCACCCTGTGGGTCC
>ERZ1739050.76-NODE-76-length-10854-cov-8.098805_pt1 | contig 10854 bp, 11 predicted proteins | sample MGYA00581759_ERZ1739050 | MGnify/ENA primary metagenome ERZ1739050 (study PRJEB42929, sample SAMN08275525) | rhizosphere metagenome | isolation source: Rhizospheric soil replicate 2 | host: Colobanthus quitensis and Deschampsia antarctica | place: Antarctica: Devils... | reverse complement strand
GGCGCCGCGAGTCTGTCTCGGGCGGGAGCTGCCGCGTTGTGTGTGTTGGGGGGGGTGGGGGGGGGTTTTTCTTTCGGCTGGTTGAGCCGTCGCTTTTTCTACGTGGGCGCGCCCGCCGCGGGTGGCGTGTTCGTCACCGGAGTGCCGCCACGGAGCGTGCCGGCCACGGTGGTGCAGAACCTGATGGGCGGCAGCATCGTGGCGCGCCGCGACGCCTACGATGCTATCGGCGGATTCGATGAGTCGTTCGTCGGATGGGGCGGGGAGGACAACGATTTTTTCGACCGGGCCGCATTCCTCGGCGGCGTTCATCGCTTCGCGTACATGCCCATCCTTCACCTGCACCATCCGCCGCAACCGGGCAAACTCTCGCTCAGCACCGGCGCAATCAAGCGGTACCGCGACATGGAGAACGTCGATCCCGGCGAGCGCATCGCGCGGCTTCGTGCGTTGGAACAGGGACGGATGGAAGGTCCCAATACGGAGATCGGACTGTAACGCGTACAATCGCGACTGGATGCCTGGCGGACATAAGTTCTGGCGCGACACCGCCATCCTCGCGCTGATTGCAGCGGCCGCGCGCCTGATTTTTCTGCGTTTACTGCCGGCTGGTGTCGAATCCGTCGATCTCCACTCCTGGCAGCTCGTCGCCCTCGAATTGCGCGCGGGGCGGAATCCCTATCACACCACGCCCTTTCTGAACTGGCCGCCTCTATGGATGCAGATCATTGCGGTGATCGACAACGCGTCGCAAGTGCTGCGGATTCCGTTCGCGACGTTGCTTCGTCTGTTTCTGATTGTGGCTGACGTGTCGGGAATCATTGCCGCCCATCGCCTTGCCATTTTTCTGGAAGCGAAAAAGGCGCGAGCAATTGTCCTCTTCGGGCTTGCGCTGAACCCGATCTGCATCCTTCTCGTTTGTCAACACGCGAATTTCGACACGATCGTGGCCCTGGCGGTCCTGCTCGCCGTCAGCGCCGTTCTGCGATTTGTGCGTTCCGAAGATCCGGTCGATTGGCTTTATGCGTCGCTCGCGATTGGAATCGGAACGCTGGCAAAAACAATTCCGATCATTCTCATTCCGTTGTTATCAGCAAGGTGGAAAACGCTCGATCATCGTACGCGTATCCTCGGCGCGCTCCTGCTCCTCGGCCCGGTCGCTCTCGGTCTGAGTATCGTATTTACGCTCGCCCCCCAGGATATTCTCCAGAAGGTGATTCAGTATCGATCTCTGGGCGGAGTCTTTGGCGCGAGCGGAATTTTTGCCGCAACGGTCAATGCGCAGGCGGCGCGGATGGTGAGGATCGTCCTGCTGCTCGTGCTCGCTGCGGTCGTCATACTGGCGACGATGCGAACGGCACGGCGCGATTCGAATGACGGGCCTTCGCTCCTGCTTCTCGCCGCCTTTCTTTTGATCGGAATTATCCTTTTCGGACCCGGCTATGGACCGCAGTACATCGCCTGGTTCTTGCCGCTGCTCGTATTGACGGCCACGTCGTTCGATGCTGTCTGGCGCCGCATCCTGGTGGTGTGGGGCGTCGTTGCGGTTCTCACATATCTCACCGAATATCTGCTTCTGCGGTCGCACGGCTCACTGCTCCTTCACTTGCGTCCTCAACAGAATTTCGCCTGGACGGGCGCGCTCGCTACATCTTCAGGGTTGACGCTTCTTCGCCTGCCGCTGTTTTTGGCTTATTGCGCGCTCTGGGGAAAAGCGGCGGCTCTTCTCATGCGGCGCAACGGCGACGCCTCGACGGCCTAGAACCGGAAGTAGATAAACGGGCTGGAGTCGAGGGCTCCGAACAGCGCGACGATCAGGATGACCGACGTGGTTAGGAACGCGCCGCCGACCGTACCAAGCCCGAAGACAAGTTGCCGGCCGGATAACGGATGTTCCTTTACCTGCATGTCGAAGTATCGCTGCATAAAGCCGATGGTTTGATGCGGCCTCTCAATCCAAAGGCCTGCGAAATGGCCACAGACAACCAGAACGAGACCGGCGAGAACGGTCACCGGAAGCCAATGATTGCCGCCTGATCCGGGCGACAGGAGACGCGCAAACATCGCTCGCGTGGTCGCTGCTCCGACGGCGCGGAACGGTACCCACGCCAACGATACGAATAGAAGCGTCAGGCACTGGCCGGCGAAGCGAGGCATACGCATCCCGAACGCTTTCCATCCGCGATGAATGCAGAGCGCGGCGCCGTGCAGCGCGCCCCAGAAAACGAAGTTCCAGCCGGCGCCGTGCCACAGACCACCGAGAAGCATTGTGAGCAGCAGATTGACGTATGTCCGCGACGGCCCGTTGCGATTGCCGCCGAGCGGTATGTAGACGTAGTCGCGCAGCCACTGGCTGAGTGTGATGTGCCAGCGCTGCCAGAACTCGGAGACATTGCCTGAGAGGTACGGCATTCGAAAGTTTTCCGGAAGGTCGTAGCCGAGCATTCGGGCCGTGCCGAGGGCCATGTCCGAGTAGCCGGAGAAATCGCAGTAGATCTGCAGCGTATAGGCAATCAATCCCGTCCAGGCCATGCCGCAACTCCACGCGGCGGGGTTCTGAAACACGGCGTCAGCGATCGGTCCGACCTGATCCGCGACAAGCAATTTCTTTCCCAATCCCACCAGGAAAAGAGATCCGCCGTCCCGAAGGCGGGTCCGTGTCGGTCCGATGATGGTGCCGAGCTGCGGGAGAAAGACGGAGGCCCGAACAATTGGCCCTGCGATCAGGTCGGGGAAAAAGGATACGAACATCGCATACTCGATGAGCGTCCGGCAGGGACGAAGCTCGCGCCGGTACACATCGATCGTGTAGCTCATCGATTTGAACGTATAGAAACTGATTCCGACGGGAAGAAAGACGTGCAGCAGGGGGATGCCCCGTCCGTAGCTGCCCAGAACGCCATTGAGCGAATGGATGAAGAAATCGGTGTATTTGAAATAGGCGAGGCAGCCGAGGTTCGTGACGATGCTGAAGATCAGCCACGCGCGCCGCCGGGATGGAACCGGCGTCCGATCGATCTTTGCCGCGGCCACATAATCGATTCCGCTGATGAGCAGTAGAAGACCGAGATACCGGTAATCCCAGGCCGCATAGAAAAGGCACGACGCCAAACAGAGTGCTCGCTTGCGCCAATCATTGGAGCGGATGAGGGAAAGCAACAGCAGCACTAGGATGAGGAAGCCCGCAAACCGGAAGCTAGAAAAGACCATTCTGTTGCAGCCTCCGGATTTCATCCGCGAGCTGACGGGCGACCGCGACATGGCCAGCCGTATTGAGATGGCCGCCACCGAACCGGCTGTTCGGGAAGCCGTATGGCGCCGTACCGATCCGCCGGAATTCGTCGAAGGACGAGCGGAAATTCACACAACTCATGTGGGCGGCACCGCAGAAGCGCTCGAACCGTAGTTCTGCGTCTTCTATGGGCACATTGAAGAGAGGGAGGAACAGGAATGTGACGCGGCCTTTGTACGCGGACCGCAACAAGCTGAGCTCTCGCTCCACCGGATACGCCGGCGGTGCTTCGGCACGGACTGGCGGTGGCTGGAATCCTGCGCGGAACCAGGGAGGCTCTTTCGATCCGTTTCGCGCAATGTCGAGCCGGGCGATCGCGTAGTTGATGAGCGCAGAGTGTTCGCGGATGAAGCCGAGCGTTCTCGTAATGCGTCCGTACGCGTAGGGCGCCGGAACCACAGGCGTGAGGCGATTTCCGTCCTGGAAAAAATGGACTTGATCGGGATGAAACGCGTCGGGCCCCAGATCGTCCGCATTCAACTCGATGACTACCCATGCCGGCTGGATGCGGCGAAGATAGCTGGCCGCCTGCACCAGGTAGTCGGCCGGAGAGGATCCCGCGGCTCCGGCATTCAGCAACCGGACCGGCTTCGAACCGGCCAGCATCGACTCCGCGACCGCGGTAAACGCTTCGTCGTCGTTCACCTGAAACGCATCGGTGTACGAATCGCCGATGACGAGGATCTGAGGACAACGCGCGCATCCGTGCGGAGAGAGCCGGATGCCGCGGCTGTCACGGTGACTTTCGCCAAATCCTTCGCCGATCCGGTGGCGGCCCGTCGCGATCAGGGCGTGTGTGACCGGATCGGGACTTACGCTTCCGAACAGAAGCAGGCGAAAGGCCGCTTCGAACGTGAGAAGAGCCAATGCGATTCCGGCGATCGCGGCGAGTAGCGTTCGAAAACGGCCGCGGCCGCGCGTGTTTGCCGCGTCGTCGCTCATCCAGCCAAGCATAGCAATGGCATCACGAAGTTTCCGCTACTGAGGCCGTCGAACGCGATCGCGGATGAACGACTTGACGTCAGGAGCGGCCCCGGCCACGTTGTCGCGAACGTAGCGCCAGCGGCGATACGCGGGAATGTGGGTGAGCCAGACGACGCGCTGTTCCGGCGGGAGGCGGCGAAACAGCTCGATGGTCTCCGCCGAGAATTGCGACGGATGCGAGGAGAGATCGCGCAGCAGAACGTCCCACGTCTCGCTCACGTTCAGAGCCTCGGCGTCCCGAACGCGGCGCAGCACACTCGGGGCACGCCAGGCGGTCGAGATACCACCGCTCGTCGGTTTCAGGATTCGTAGTCACCGGGTTGAGCGCGGATTATGCGCGTCGGAGCCGCCGCCTGTGAAGCGCCGCGCTCGCGTCACGTATCCTTACCCGTCAATGCGCGTACTGATCCTCGGCGCGGGCGGGATGCTCGGGCACAAGGTATGGGAAGTTTTCCGGGAGCGGTTCGACTGCCGCGCCGCGATGCGTACGCGTCTGCCGTTGCCGCTGTTCGACGATGAACGCGTCATCGATGGATTCGACGCCACGAACTTCGATGCCGTCGCGCGGCTGCTCGCGAAGGTCGAACCGGCTGTCGTCGTCAACTGCATCGGCGTCGTCAAGCAGCTCGCCGCGGCGCAGGATCCGATCGCGTCGATCACGCTCAACTCGCTCTTTCCGCACGTCGTCGCGCGCGCGTGTGCCGAGGCGGGAGCGCGGATGATTCATATCTCGACCGATTGCGTTTTCGCCGGAACGCGCGGGCATTACGGCGAGGACGACGTTCCCGACGCCGCCGATTTGTATGGTCGATCCAAGCTCCTCGGCGAAGTCGCGGACGGCGCGCTGACCATCCGTACCTCGATCATCGGCCGCGAGCTGCGAACGTCGAACGGCCTCGTCGAATGGTTCCTTTCGAATCGAGGCGGCGTAGTGCGCGGCTTCACCAACGCCATCTTTTCCGGCGTCACGACAGTGACGCTCGCGCGCATTCTTGCCGCCGTCATCGAGCAGCATCCCGGCATACACGGGCTGTATCACGTGGCGGGCGCGCCGCTCAGCAAGTACGATCTCCTCATGATGCTGAATGCAGCGATGGGAGTGGGCGCCACGATCGCGCGCGACGACAGTTTCGTCATCGATCGCAGTCTCGATGCAACACGCTTTCAGGCCGCGACCGGCCTCCAGCCGCCGGAATGGCCTGAGTTGATTGCCGCGCTGGCGGCGGAATCGCCGCGGTACGAGCGTTGGAGAACGGAATGATCCTCGACGGAAAGCGGGTGCTGGTCACGGGCGGCACCGGGTCGCTCGGCGGCAAAGTGGTGCGCGCTCTGTTGCGGGGCGACGTGGGCCGGCCCGCCGGCGTCACCGTCTTTTCGCGCGACGAAGCGAAGCAGCACGACATGCGCCTGTCGTTTATGAATCGCCCGGCCGCGACGGACGAAGTGATCTACACGAACTCGCAGCAGCTTCTCAATTTTCGCATCGGCGACGTCCGCGATTACGCCGCCGTCCGCGCCGCGATTGAGCATGCCGACGTCGTCATCAACGCGGCCGCGCTCAAGCAGGTGCCGTCGTGCGAGTACTTCCCGGTCGAAGCGGTGCAGACCAACGTCATGGGCGCCGCGAATCTCGTCCGCGCCATCCGCGAAAGCGGCGCGCGCGTCGAAACCGTTGTCGGCATCTCGACGGACAAAGCGTGCAAGCCGGTCAACGTCATGGGCATGACCAAGGCGCTGATGGAGCGCATCTTCGCCGAGGCCAATATCGAGTGTCCGTCGACGCGATTCGTCTGCGTTCGCTACGGAAACGTCATCGCCTCGCGCGGTTCTGTCGTACCGCTGTTCGTCGACCAGATCGCGAACGGCGGGCCGGTTACGATCACGACTGAGGACATGACGCGCTTTCTGCTGTCGCTCGATCGCGCCGTCGAAACGGTCTTCGCCGCAGTCGAGGGCGCGCGCGCCGGCGAGACCTACGTGCCGCGCGTTGCCGCGGCGCGCATCGCCGACGTCGCGTCGACATTGATCGACGGCCGCGAGATTCGCATCGACGTCACCGGCGTCCGCCCGGGAGAGAAAACGCACGAGATCATGGTCTCCGAGGAGGAGTGCCACCGCACCATCAGCCGCGGCGACTATTACGTCATCCTGCCGATGCTTCCGGAGCTGCGCGGCAAAGAGCCATTCACGCCCGCGCTCACAACCGAGTACTCAGCCTCGGCCGTCAACCTCGAAGGCGCCGCGTTGCGCGACGCGCTGGCGCCGTTCATGGCGGCAACGCGATGAAAGTCGTTACCTGGCTCGGCACGCGTCCCGAGATCATTCGGCTCAGCCGCGTCATCCCGTTGCTCGACGCATATGCGGAAAACACGCTCGTGCACACCGGCCAGAATTACGATGAGAACCTCAGCGACGTTTTCTTTCGCGAGCTGCAGGTCCGCCAGCCCGATGTCCACCTCGGCATCGAAGCCAGCTCGTTCGGCGCGCAGGCCGCGCAGGTGATCGAGAAGTCTTTCGAGTTTTTCTCGCGAACCCGCCCCGACCGCATCGTCATCCTCGGCGACACCAACAGCGGCCTGGCCGCCATCAGCGCCGCCCGACTCGGCATTCCTGTCTTTCACATGGAAGCCGGCAATCGCTGCTTCGACGATCGCGTCCCCGAGGAGATCAATCGGCGCATCATCGACAACTGCAGCGACGTGTTGATGCCGTATACGCATCGGAGCAAAGAGAACCTGCTGCGCGAAGGCTTCGAACGGAAGCACATCGCCGTCACCGGCAATCCCATCTTCGAAGTTCTGCAGTTTTATCGTCCGCAGATCGATGCCTCGGATGTGATGGAGCGTCTCAATCTCGCGCCGAAGGGATTCTTCCTGGCGACGCTGCATCGCGCCGAAAACGTGGACGAAGAGCAACGCCTGCGCGGATTCGTGACCGCGCTCGACCGCGTGGCCGCGATTCACGGATTGCCGATGCTGATCAGCCTTCATCCGCGCACGCTCGATCGTCTCAAGTATTTCGGAGTCGACCTCGGCGCGCACATTCGGGTGATGAAGCCGCTCGGCTTCTTCGACTTCGTGCGCCTCGAGACCGAGGCCGCGTGCGTGCTGAGCGACAGCGGAACCGTGCAGGAGGAATGCTGCATCTTCGGCGTTCCCAACGTGACGCTGCGCGACGTCACCGAGCGCGCCGAGACCATCGAGTGCGGCAGCAACATTTTGACGGGCGGTGACGGCGCCGCGATCGAGCACGGAGTATCGCTCGCGCTGGCGAAGTCGCCATGGACCCCGCCGGCCGAGTATCTCGCGCCGAACGTGTCGCAGACCGTCGCGAAAATCGTATTGGGTTACGCAATTTGATGCCGCGCGTCTCCATCATCATCCCGGTTTACAACGGCGCGAACTACATGCGCGAGGCGATCGACAGCGCGCTGGCGCAGACCAGCAGCGAGATCGAAGTCATCGTGGTCAATGACGGTTCGCACGACGGCGGCGCCACCGCCGGGATCGCGCGCTCATACGGCGATCGCATTCGCTACATCGAGAAGGAAAACGGCGGCGTCTCCTCGGCGCTCAATCGCGGCATCGCCGAAATGCGCGGCCGCTGGTTCTGCTGGCTCAGTCACGACGACCGCTATCTGCCGGAGAAAGTCTCCACGCAGCTCGCGTTTCTCGATCGCAATCCCGAGGTACGCATCGTCGGCTGCAACTTCGAGATGATCGACGAGCACGGCCGCGTCACCAGCGAATTTCGCGAGCATCTCAGCATCGTCCGCACCGGCCGCGAGGTCCTGAGCTCCTGGATTTACGGCTGCGGATTGATGATCGACCGCGCCGCGCTCATCGACGCAGGCCTCTTCAACGAATCGAACCGAACGACACAGGATCTCGAGATGTGGCTCCGCCTCTCCGAGCGCGATTCGATCCATCTCATTCCCGACGTTCTCGCGCAATTCCGTCAGCATGCCGAGGCGGGAAGCCAAACCGAAACGCGCTACCAACGCGACAAAGACGAGCTCTTCGCCCGCATCCTCGACCGCTACGACGCCGCCTACTTTGACCCCGCCGCGACAACGCCGCGCTTACGTGCGGAGCTCTACTGGTTCCTGGCGACCAACGCGATGTCGCGCCAATCATGGGGCGGCGCAACCCTCGCAGTCGCTCGCGCCTGGCGCGAATGGCCGTCTCCGCGCAATCCCGCGTTCAAAGCACGCATCGTCGGTCCGCGCATGATCGTGCGATGGTGGGCGCTGATGCGATTGATGATCCAGACTCCCCGCCGCATCGCGCGGCGCGTGTTGCCCGAGGCTGTCATCAACCGCTTGCGCAGGCGAAAGTGATAACGGCCCAGCGGAGACGTGGATGTTGCGGAGAAGGCGGGGTTCGTCCCGTTTGACATCCACGAGCTTGAGAAATAGGGTTTCTCCATGGTCACGACGCTGGACATACCGGAGCCTCTCATCGAGGAAGCCCGCCTGCTTCTGGGGCTGGAGTCAAAGACCGATACCGTCGTGGTCTCGCTCCAGGAATTGATTCGACACAAGCGCATCGACGAACTGAAAGCCATGATGGGAAACGTCCGGCTCGAGATCGATGTGCCTGAGTCGCGCCGCAGACAGCATTCGTGATCTTCGTCGATACGTCCATCTGGATCGAAGCCCTTCGCTCAGCCGAGAGCGCGGCAGCAATTGATCTCACCGCACTGCTCGATTCCGACCAGGTCGTTTGCCGCGCCTGTTCGTGTGGAGATTCTCGCGGGGGCGTCGAACCGTGATCCCGTTTTCTTCCCGACGGAGCAGCCATGGACGCGCATCGATGACTGGCTGAGCTTGCAAGGGCCGCGGGAGAGCGCTTCAGTTTCGCCGACCTTCTCATTGCCGCGATCGCCGCCGATCATGATGGACAGATTTGGTCTCTCGACAGCGACGTTGCCCGCATGGCGAGCATCGGCATCGTGACCATCGTTCAAGTCTGATGCGCGGAGCAGGAAGACTGCTTTCTCCGTCTCTCCGCGCCCTCCGCGGGAAACCGTCACCCTTCGCTTCGACTCCACTCCAGGATCGGCGCGATCTTCCCCTGCCGTTGATCGCGTGCCGCCACGCTGCCTTCCTCCGTCACTGTGAACGTCAGCACGTTCTCACGAAGGATGTCGTACGAGCCGTACGGCTCCGTGATCGTCACGAAGTAGCGGCCCGGCATCAGAAAGTCCGCCGGGATCCGGCAACCGAATCGCTGTGGTCCGCGCTCCCAATCATGATTCAACTTGCCGGACGGATCGGCGCTCGTCGACGTCAGCAACACCTCGCCTCCGTCGTTAACGAGCCGCATCTCGATGCGGCCTGCCGGGAACTTGTCATGGATGGCGATGTCGAAGAAGACATCGATCGGCGCGTTCGCCGGAAAGCCGTCGCCGCTGGCCGGGTCGGCGCTCGCGACCGAAACGGACCGGTACTCGAACGCGCTGAGAATCCCGTGCCGTGGCGTCCAGACGAAATCGTTCTCCACGCCCTCGGACAAATACTTCCGAATGATCTCCTGCGCATCGCCCGCCGCCTTGACCTGCCCGTTCGCCAGCCAGATCACCTTCTGGCACAGCGACGACACCGTGGCCATGTTGTGGCTGACCACGATCACCGTCCGTCCCTCGGAACGGATATCGCGCATCTTGCCGAGGCACTTCTGCTGGAACGCGGAGTCGCCGACGGCGAGCACTTCATCGACGATCAGAATGTCCGGCTCGAGATGCGCCGCGACCGCGAAGGCCAGCCGCACGTACATCCCCGAGGAGTAACGCTTCACCGGCGTGTCTAGGAACTTCGCGATCTCGGCGAATTCAACGATCTCGTCAAACTTGCGCCGGATCTCGTTGCGCGACATGCCGAGGATCGCGCCGTTGAGGAAGACATTATCGCGGCCGCTCAACTCCGGATGGAAGCCGATGCCTACTTCGAGCAGGCTGGATACGCGTCCATACAGATCGATGCGTCCCTCGGTCGGCTCGGTGATGCGGCTGAGAATCTTCAGCAGCGTCGATTTCCCCGCGCCGTTCTTTCCGATCAGTCCGACGACCTCGGCGTGGCCGATCGAGAAGGAGACGTCTTTCAGCGCCCAGAACGGCTCGCGCGCCGGCGCCGCCAGCCGTTTCCGGAACGCCGCCTTTGCCGTCTCGAAAATGCGCTCGCGCAGCAGCGTGTACGCCGTCCCCTGCTCGCCGAGGCGATAGGTCTTGCCGATGCCCTGTCCGATGACCGCGTCGTTCATCACATCACGTCCGCAAAAATCCGCTCGGTCACTTTGAAGTAGTAGACGCCGGCCACGAGCAGCACAATCGACGTCGCTGTCCCCGCCACGATGCCCGGCACGTAGAGCGGCGTCGTGCCGAGCAGCGACCAGCGAAAGCCGTCGATCACTGCCGTCATCGGATTCAGCGAGAAGAGAAAGCGCCACTTCGGCGACACCGACGACGTGCTGTACGCGACCGGCGCAACATACCGGACAAACTGAGTGCGAAACGGCACGAGGTTCCGCACGTAGCAGTAGCGCCCCGACAGCGCGGACGGGAACACGCCAGAGGCAGTC
>ERZ1739050.75-NODE-75-length-10856-cov-8.057772_pt1 | contig 10856 bp, 10 predicted proteins | sample MGYA00581759_ERZ1739050 | MGnify/ENA primary metagenome ERZ1739050 (study PRJEB42929, sample SAMN08275525) | rhizosphere metagenome | isolation source: Rhizospheric soil replicate 2 | host: Colobanthus quitensis and Deschampsia antarctica | place: Antarctica: Devils... | reverse complement strand
ACGGGCAGGGTGGCGACTACGCTCTCGCCCTGCGTGAGCTCTTCGACCTCGACCCACACGACGTCGCCGCCGTGTCGGCCCCCCCAGAGACAGGAGCCCTGGCATGAACGCCATCAGGATGAGGCTTGGCACCCGCCGGAGCACTCTGGCCACCACGCAGTCCGGGTGGGTGGCGCAATGCCTGCGTGATCTGGGGCATGAGGTGGAAATCGTCGAGATCACGACGTTCGGTGACACGTCCACCGCTCCGCTGTCCAGCATCGGCGGCACCGGGGTCTTCGTCACCGCCATCCGTAAGGCCCTTCTCGACGGCGAGATCGATGTCGCCGTTCACTCGCTCAAGGATCTGCCGGTCGCACCGGAGCCGGGTCTGCGGATCGCTGCGATCCCCGCGCGTGAAGATCCCCGCGACGCGCTCGTGGCTCGTGACGGGCTTACCCTCGGTGAGCTTCCGGCCGGATCGGTGGTCGGCACCGGCTCTCCACGGAGGGCTGCCCAGCTGACCGCGCTTGGCCTCGACGTCAGCGTCATGGACATTCGTGGCAACGTCGACACGCGGATATCCTTGGTGCACAAAGGTTCTTGCGATGCCGTCCTCCTTGCCCGAGCCGGTCTTGCCCGCCTCGGACGGCTCGACGAGGTCACTGAGTCGCTCGACACCCAGCAGATGCTCCCCGCTCCCGGGCAGGGCGCGCTCGCGGTCGAGTGTCGCGAGGATCGCCCCGACGTGATCCAGGCTCTCAACGCGTTGGACGACCCTGACACCCGAGCGGCCGTGACCGCCGAGAGGGCGCTCCTGGCAGCGCTCGAAGCTGGATGCACCGCGCCTGTTGGTGCGCTGGCGACAGTGGCTCAGGGCGAAAATGGCGCTGAGCTCCATCTGCTCGCTTTTGCCGGCAGCGAGGACGCGAGCATCGCGCTTCGCCGCTCCGCCGCCGGTCCGCTCGGGGATCCTGAGCGCCTTGGCCGTGAGCTGGCTGCTGTTCTGCTGGCGGATGGTGCAGACAAGATCGTGGGTCTCCGGGCAGCTCAGCCGTCCGGTGGCGGCTCTCCGACCGACCAACCCGACGCCCGTGGCCCCGATGGTTCGCCAGGCGCCCCCTCCTCCCTGCCAGAGTCCTCCCGTCCAGACCAAACCGCTACGGAGCGTGTCTCGTGAGCCCCACGCCCACCACCTTCAAGGCCCAGTCACCCGAACCACAGCCCGGCAAGGCCGTTCGCCAGCCCGGACGGGTTGCCTTTGTCGGCGCCGGTCCTGGCGACCCCGGCCTCTTGACCCTCCGCGCCGCGGAGTACCTCGCCGAGGCCGATGTGGTCGTCATCGACCAGATAAGCCGCGAGGACTTCGTGGCCCGTCATGCCCGCCCCGACGTCGAGATCATCGACGCTGGCCATGGCGAGCAGGGGCAGCCACTGACGCACGCCTCGCGGGCGAAGCTGCTCGTCAAGGCGGCCAAGGCGGCTGGCGCCGTCAACGGCAACGGGCTCGTTGTGCGGCTCATGGACGGTGACCCGGGCATGTTCAACGGCCTCAGCGAAGAAGCGCTTGCCTGCCGGAAGGCCGGGATCACGTTCGAGGTCGTGCCCGGCGTCAGCGCAGTCAGCGCCGTGCCCGCCTACGCCGGTGTGCCACTGACGTCAGCCGCCTCACCGTCGCTCCACGTCATCAGCGGCGAGGCCACCAAGGTCGACTGGACCCGCTCCACAGCCGACAACATCACTGTGGTGGTCCTCGGAACACCCGAGATCCTCAGCAAGGCGCTCGGAGAGCTGCTCGCGGCTGGCCGTGACGGGGCCACCCCTGTGGCGCTCACTGAGCGCGGCACGACCATCACCCAGCGCACGCACACCACCACGCTGGGAGAGGTGGTTGCCCTGATCGCCACGGCCAAGGTCGAGTTCCCGTCACTGGCCGTTGTCGGTTCGACGGTCGGGCTGCGCGAGCAGCTCTCATGGTTCGAGACCAAGCCGTTGTTCGGCTGGAACGTGCTCGTGCCGCGTACCCGCGACCAGGCTGGGTCGATGACCACGCGGCTCGCGTCCTACGGTGCGACGAGCGACGTGGTTCCCACGATCAGTGTCGAGCCGCCCCGCACGCCGCAGCAGATGGAACGGGCGATCAAGGGTCTGGTGACCGGCCGCTACGAGTGGATCGGGTTCACCTCTGTCAATGCCGTTCGTGCTGTTCGCGAGAAGTTCGAGGAGTTTGGCCTCGACGCACGCGCGTTCGCCGGGCTGCGGATCGCCGCTGTGGGCGGTGCGACGGCGGGTGCGCTTCGTGAGTGGGGTCTCGAGCCCGACCTTGTCCCGATCGGCGAGCAGTCGGCAAACGGCCTGCTCGAAGGGTGGCCGCCCTTCGACGAGATCCTGGACCCCATCAACCGGGTCTTCCTCCCGCGCGCCGACATTGCCACCGAGACCCTGGTCGCGGGCCTGCAGGACATGGGCTGGGAGGTTGACGACGTGACGGCATACCGCACGGTTCGCGCGGCACCGCCGGCAGCGTCGGTCCGTGAGGCGATCAAGACCGGCAAGTACGACGCTGTGGTCTTCACGTCCTCCTCCACCGTGCGCAACCTGGTTGGTATCGCCGGCAAACCGCACCCCTCCACCGTCGTCGCCTGCATCGGCCCGGCCACCGCCAAGACCGCTGAGGAGCACGGCCTGAGGGTTGATGTGCTTGCTGCCGAAGCCTCCGCGGCCGCGCTGGTCGACGCCCTTGCCGAGTACGGCGTGGGCCTGGCGGCTGCCGCTGCCGAGGCCGGTGAGTGCGTCGTGCGACCGAGCGCCCGAAAGGCGTCCACCCGTCGGAAGGCCAAGTAGTGGCATTCCCGACCGAGCGGCCGCGTCGCCTTCGTCAGAGTCCCGCGGTGCGCGCGCTGGTGGCTCAGACGCGCCTGCACCCAGCCGAGCTCGTTCTGCCGGCGTTCATCCTTGAGGGCGCTGCCGAGGCACAGCCCATCACCTCGATGCCAGGGGACGTTCAGCACAGTCTCGACTCGTTGGAGCTGGTGGCCACGGACGCCGTCGCCGCCGGCCTGGGCGGTCTGATGCTCTTCGGCGTACCCACTTCACGGGACGCCACAGGCTCCGGAGCCGATGACCCAGAGGGCATCCTCAACGTGGCTCTGCGCCGGTTGCGCGACGTCGTTGGCGACGATCTGGTGATCATGGCCGACCTGTGCCTGGACGAGTTCACCGACCACGGTCACTGCGGGGTGCTCGACGACCAGGGGCGGGTCGACAACGACGCCACTCTCGAGCGGTACGCCGCCATGGGCCTCGCGCAGGCCCGCGCGGGCGCGCACGTGCTGGGTCTGAGCGGCATGATGGACGGCCAGGTTGGCTACGTCCGTGCGGCGTTGGACCAGGCCGGTTTCACCGAGACGATCATCCTGGCCTACGCGGCCAAGTACGCGTCCGGGTTCTACGGGCCATTCCGCGAGGCGGTGGCGTCCACCCTCAAAGGGAACCGGGCGACGTACCAGCAGGATCCGGCCAACAGGACCGAGTCCATCCGTGAGGTCGAGCTCGACCTCGCCGAGGGTGCGGACATCGTGATGGTCAAGCCGGCGCTTCCCTACCTCGACATCCTGGCCGAGGTGGCTCAGATGTCGACGGTGCCGGTCGCGGCCTACCAGGTGTCGGGGGAGTACGCCCAGATCGAGGCGGCTGCCGCCCACGGGTGGATCGACCGCGAGCGCGTCATGATGGAGTCGCTGACGTCGATCCGGCGGGCCGGTGCCCAGTTCATCCTGACCTACTACGCCCTCGAGGCCGCCAGACTCCTGAGCTGAGGCCGACAAGCCCGACCGAACACCGCTCGGGCACCGTCTCGGGTCCTGGAGGACGCTCAACGGTGCCGCGGCGGTGTCCGGTGGGGTCACTGCGCCTTGGTGGCGAAGTCGGTCGTGTAGGTCTTGGCCAGGTCGATCGTGTCCTTCTTGCTCTTCACGTTGGCGTTGAAGGTTCCGAGAACGTCCAGCACGGTCTGCGGGCCGCCCTCGGGCATGATCCCGTCGGCCGTGAACATCGGCGAGGAGTCCTTGATCGACTTGACGTAGAGGGCCATGTCCGGACCGGCATAGTCGGCAGGCATCTTCGCTGCGATGTCGGCAGCCTCGTGCGAGTCGATCCACTTCATCGTCTTGACGAAGGCGTTGACCACCTTCTGCACCACTGCCGGGTTGGCCTTGACGTACTCGCAGCCCATGTAGAGCGAGGCGGCCGGGTACAGCCCGCCGAGGGCAGCCCTCGTGCCCTCCTCGGTGCGCATGTCCACGATGACCTTGCCCAGCCCCCGGGCCTCGATGTTGGCGATGGTCGGGTCGGTGGTCATTCCGGCGTCGATCCCGCCGTTGGTCAGGGCTGCGATGAACGTTGGACCCGCTCCAGCCTTGACCGTCGTGTAGTCCTTGGTCTCCAGCCCGTTCTTGGCCGCGAGGTACTGCGTGAGGTAGTCGGTCGACGACCCCGGAGAGGTGACGCCGAGCTTCTTGCCGGCGAAGTTCTTCGGCGAGGTGAGCCCTGCTGCAGCCGAGTTGGACACGACCTCGGCCTCGCCGGGTACCTTGGCCAGCTGGACGACGCTCTGGATGCACTTGCCCTGTGCCTGCAGGGTGATGGTGTGGTCGTAGAAGCCGACGACACCCTGTACCTGGCCGGCGACCAGGACGTTCTCAGCGGAGGCACCTGAGGGTTCGGAGAGCATCTTCACGTCCACGCCCTCGGCCTTGAAGTAGCCGAGCTGCTCGGTCAGCTTGGCCGGCAGGTAGATCACCTTGTCGATCCCGCCGACCATGATCTGCACCTGGGGGTTGGTGCCCTTCGCGGGTGCAGCGGCTGCAGAGCCACGGCACCCCGACATCGTGAGGGCGGCTATGGGGACCAGGGCAAGGACGAGGACAGTTTTCGTACGACGCATGACGGGGCTCATTTCGTGAGGGAGTGGGGCTGAGTGGGGGTGAGACGTGTGGGGGGACTCGGAGGATGGACGTGGGGGCGGGGAAGTGGTGGCTGCCGGGGGGCTCACAACCCCGCGGCGGTGGAGGTGGTGGTCGGTGGGCGCCAGGCAGTCAGTCGCAGCTCGACCTTGGTGAGCAGGTACTCGGCGACCAGTGCGATGACGGTGGTGATGACCATTCCGGCGTAGATGCCGGCAGCGTCGAAGTTGCCCTGGGAGTGGTTGATCAGCAGGCCCAGACCCTTGTCTGCGCCGGTGAACTCGCCGACGATGGCGCCGATCAGGGCGAAGCCGAAGGCCACGTGCAGGCTGGCGAGAATCCAGGAGGTCGCGCTGGGCAGGATGATCGTGCGCATCAGGTCCCAGCGACTTGCGCCGAGGATGCGCGCATTGTCGACCAGAACCTTGTCGACCTCGCGGGCTCCCTGGAAGGCGTTGAAGAAGACCGCGAAGAAGACCAGCACGACCGCGGTCGCGACCTTGGAGGACATGCCCAGGCCGAACCAGATCACGAAGAGCGAGGCCAGCACGATCCGGGGAATCGCGTTGGCGCCCTTGATGAACGGTGCGAGCACGTCCGCGAAGAATGGGCTTCGCCCCAGCAGGATTCCGAGGACTATGCCAGCCAGGCTGCCGATGAAGAAGCCGAGGACGGCCTCCTGGAGCGTGATGGAGATGTTGACCCAGATGGTGCCCTGGGACGTGCCTACGGTGAACCAGGTCACCAGCTTGGCCCAGATCTGGCTGGGCATCGAGTAGAAGAACGGGTCGATGATCGTCCGGGCAGTGAGCTCCCAGGAACCGAGCCAGAGAAACACCAGGGCGGCCCGTACGGCGTTGACGAACAGCGACGAGCGGCTGCCGCGACCGTGGATCAGTGCGCCGAGGAAACCCGATCGGCGAGGGTGTGTCGGCGTCGCGCCGGTAGCGGTCGTGGTCAGGGTGGCGGTGCTGGTCTCAGGCAACACGGACGGCTCCTCGGGCACGGGTGATCTCGACTTCCTCGCGCAGGCTGTCCCAGACGCGCCGGTAGAGGGTGGTGAAGGCAGGGGTCAGACGAATCTCCTCGACCTTTCGCGGGCGCGGCAGGTCGATGGTCACGACATCTCTGATGGTGGCCGGACCGGCGGTCATGACGAACACGCGGTCGGCGAGGCTGATGGCCTCGGTGAGGTCGTGGGTGACGAAGACGACGGCCGCTCCGGTGCCAGACCACAGACGCAGCAGCTCGTCCTGCATGAGCTCGCGGGTCTGCACGTCCAGCGCGCCGAAGGGTTCGTCCAGCAGCAGCAGGGATGGCTCGGTGATCAACGTCTGGGCCATCGCGACGCGCTTGCGCATGCCGCCTGAGAGCTGGTGGGGGTAGCGGTCCTCGAAGCCGGTCAGGCCGACCCTGTCGATCCACTGGCGAGCACGTTGCCGGGCTTCGTCGCGATCGACCTTGCGGTAGCGCAGCCCGATTGCGACATTGTCCAGGACGTTCTTCCAGGGCAGCACCGCGTCGGTCTGGAACATATAGCCGACCCCCTCGGGGATCCCGGTGACCGCCTTGCCGTTGACCTCGGTCGTTCCGGAGGTCGCAGGCTCGAGGCCGGAGATGAGTGAGAGGGCCGTCGACTTGCCGCATCCGGTGGGGCCGACAATGCTGACGAACTCTCCGCGGGCCACCTCGAGGTCTACGTCGAGGAGAGCGGTGAAGGCCGACCCGCCAGGGGTGGCGAACTTCTTCGTCGCCGCCCGCATCGAGATGGCTGGGGGTGTGATCTGGGTCATGCCGTGGAACGTAGACGGGTCCTCGTCCGCAGGCCGGGATTGTGCACGTTGTGTGAGCAGACCGCACAAGCCGCATTCTGCGCATTCTGCTCAAAGCACTGTGGGCGGCCTATCGGCATACGGTTGTCGCGTGCCCTCACCCACCCGGCCACGCCGTCGCCTGCAACTTCGGACCCAGGCAGTGCTCTTCCAGGTCGCGCTCCTGACCATCGTGCTGCTGATCGGTCTGACCGTGTCTACACTCGTGCTTCGCCATGACCTTGAGCACCAGTACGAGCAGCGTGCCCTGGCGATTGCCCGAAGCGTGGCGCAGGACAAGAGCCTCGCCCGCGTGGTGCTCAGCTCCGGGCCCACCCCTGACGGCCCGGTCCAGGCGGAGGCGGAGAGAGTCCGCCGCGCGACGCAGGCGCTGTACGTCGTGGTCACGGACGACGCCGGCATCCGGTACAGCCATCCCAACCGCTCACTGGTGGGACACCGGGTCAGCACCGACCCCTCAGAGGCCCTGGCGGGTCGCGAGCTGGTCGCCATACAGCGAGGGACCCTGGGGGACTCGGCCCGGGGCAAGGTGCCGTTGCGTGCTGACGACGGCTCGGTTGCCGGGGAGGTCAGTGTCGGGATCAGTACCGTCGAGCTCGATGCCCAGATGCGTGAGCTGGCCTTGCTCCTTGTCATCATCTCTGCGGCTGCGCTGGCCGTCGGGGTGCTGGGCGCGGTCACCCTCGGCCACAGACTTCGCCGCACCACGCTGGGTCTGGAGCCCGAGGAGATGGCCGACCTGCTACGTGAGCATGCAGCGGTGCTGGGCGGCGTGAGAGATGGGGTCATCGCCATCGACCACGAGGGGCGGGTGACCGTCTGCAACCCCGAGGCGATGCGGCTGCTCGGTGGTGAGGTGCGGCTGGGACAACCGCTGGCGAGCTCTGGTGCTCCGCCGGTAGTTGAGGCGTTGTTCGCCGTGAGGCCTGCCCCGGCGGGAGCACTGAGGGTGATCCGTGAGCAGGTGGTCCTGGCCACCCGGCTTCCCGTCCAGCGGGACGGGCGGGATCTCGGGCTGGTGCTGATCCTGCGGGACCGCACGGACCTCGATGAGCTCGGTCGCGAGCTTGAGGCGACCCGCGCCCTGACCGATGCGTTGCGCGCCCAGGCTCACGAGTACACCAACCGGCTCCACGCCCTCAGCGGGATGCTGCACCTCGGCCATGTCGAAGAGGCGCAGTCCTATCTTGAGGAGCTTCACGGAAGCGTCCGCCATGGCGATGGGGTCGAAGACCCTTATCTCGCAGGCCTGCTCGCCGCGAAGTCGGCCGCCGCATCAGAAGCCGGTGTGCGGCTCACTGTCGGAGATCCGACCTGGGCCCCCGGGCGTCTGCGACAGCCCCTTGACGTCGTCACGGTGGTCGGCAACCTGGTCGACAATGCCATCCGCGCCGCAAGAGACGGCCAGCGGCGACCGGCGTGGGCCGAGGTGACGCTCGTGTCCGATGAGGAGGACCTCGTGGTTCACGTCGTCGACAGCGGTGACGGGGTGACGCCGGAGCAGGTCGAGAGCGTGTTCGCCTCCGGCTTCACCACGCGTGACGTCGAGCCGGACCAGCACGGTCTGGGGCTGGGGCTCGCGCGCCAGACGGCCCGTCACCATGGCGGCGACGTCCTCCTGGTGCACACCGGGGACGAGGAGCGAGGCGCGGTCTTCACGGCGAGGATGGCAGGCGTGTTCGCCTCCTCGAGCGAACCCGCACATTCGCAGGGCGGCCCGCATGGTGCACGCAGATGATCCGGGTCATGGTCGTAGACGATGACTTCCGCGTCGCCCGGGTTCAGGCGTCATACGTCGCGCGAGTCCCCGACTTCGAGGTCGTCGGCACTGCCCACAGCGCCGCTGAGGCCGTCCGGCTGGCCGCAGAGCTGCGCCCTGACCTGGTCCTGCTGGATGAGTACCTGCCGGACGCCACAGGGTCCTCGGTGATCGGCCGCCTCGATGCGGCGGTCATTGTCATCAGTGCGGCGGACGACGCTGTATCGGTGCAACGGGCTCTCGCGCGAGGGGCGATCAACTACCTGGTGAAGCCGTTCGCACCATCGGTCCTTGTTGACCGGTTGAACGCCTTCGCGCGGTTCCACCGGCTGCTGGCCGGCGACAGGCGGCTTGACCAGACGGACGTGGACCGGGCGATGGTCGTCCTGCATGAGGGAGACTCGCCGACCGCCTCGATGCCCAAGGGGCGCTCGGCAGTGACCGCGGACTCGATCCGCGAGGCCTTGAGAAGCTCGGGTGAGGCGATGACCGCCCAGGCGATCGCCGAGGCGATCGGGGTCTCGCGAGCGACCGCCCAGCGCTACCTCGCTGACCTCGCCAAAGCGGGTCGAGTCGACCTGACCTTGAGGTATGGCACGACCGGCCGCCCCGAGCACCGCTACGAGTGGCTCGGAGCCGCCGCCGACTGAGCCGGAGGGAGACCCGGAACGGCCCGGCACCTCGCGGGTACCAGGCCGTTCCGTGTGGTGTCGCTTGGGCCGAGGGTCAGGCCTCGACCAGCTGGACGTCCAGGACGATCTTGACCTTCTCGCCTACGAGCACGCCGCCACCCTCGATGGCGACATTCCAGGACAGTCCGTAGTCCTTGCGGTTGATCTCGGTCGTTGCCTCGAAGCCGGCGCGGGTGCCGCCCCACGGGTCGGCACTGATGCCACCGAAGTCGAGGTCGAAGGTGACCGGCTTGGTGACGCCCTTGATGGTGAGGTCGCCCTCCAGGGAGCTGTTGGTGACCTTGGTGGACTTGAAGGTCATGGCCGGGTTGTTCTCCACGTCGAAGAAGTCAGCCGACTTCAGGTGGGTGTCGCGGTCTGCGCCATTCGTGTCAATGGATGCGAGCTGGACCGTGGCCTCGACGGTCGAGTCCTCGAAGGGCTGCGCGACGTTGACGACTGCAGCAAACTCCTTGAACTGGCCGCGGACCTTGCTCACCATGAGGTGGCGAGCGGTGAAGCCGACCTCACTGTGGGAGGCGTCGACGTTCCAGGTGCCAGGCTTGAGGTCGGACAGGGTGCTCATCTGGGTGTGCTCCTTGGTTGTGTGGTGGTTCGTCACGATTTGTGGTGATCTCGTTCTGCTGATGACACTAGCAGGATGAAGTTTATCTTTCAACTAAAGCGGGGTAGGATTCATTCCATGAGCACAGACGCACGTGAGCCAGAGTGGCTCGACACGGAGGAACAGAACGCCTGGCGGGAGTATCTGCGGGCGAGCCGGATGCTGGAGGCCGTCCTGGACAATGACCTCCAGGTCCACGGGCTCCAGCTCTCCGAGTACGAGATCATCTCGGTGCTGTCCGACGCCCCGGGGCTCCGGCTTCGGATGTCCGAGATTGCCGAGGCCGTCGTGCAGTCGCGGAGCCGGTTGACGCATACGGCCGGTCGCCTGGAGAAGCGCGGATGGGTCCGTCGTGAGGCCTGCGTGGGCGATCGTCGCGGGGTTGAGCTGGTGCTGACCGAGGCTGGTCGCTCAGAGATCGCCCGGATGGCACCGACCCACGTCGGCAGCGTGCGCAACAACTTCGTGAGCCACCTCGCGCGCGAGGACTTCCTGGCCCTCGGTCGATCCATGGCCGCTGTCAGCCGTGGCATCGAGGGCACCGGGGCGTGCGAAGAGCTTCGGGAGGCCCAGAAACTCGCCTGAGCCGAGTGCGCCAGGCCGCGCGACTGAGATACTGGCTGGCATGACTGCCCCCACAACTCCATACCCGTATGCCGCGCCTGCGTCCCTGGCATTGTTGGAGCGTGCCACGGCAGTCACTCCCGGCGGAGTGAACAGTCCTGTGCGCGCCTTCCGGGCCGTTGGGGGGACGCCGCGGTTCATGTCCAGCGCTGCTGGTCCCTACCTCACCGACGTCGACGGCCGGGAGTATGTCGACCTGGTGTGTTCGTGGGGTCCGATGATCCTTGGGCACACGCATCCAGACGTGCTGGCCGCGGTCCAGGCCGCGGCGCTGAAGGGCTTCAGCTTCGGGACGCCGAGCGAGAACGAGGTCGCCCTGGCCGAGGAGATCGTGACCCTGGTCCAGCCGGTCGAGCAGGTTCGCCTGGTCAACAGCGGTACCGAGGCGACGATGAGCGCCCT
>ERZ1739050.74-NODE-74-length-10905-cov-9.405253_pt1 | contig 10905 bp, 13 predicted proteins | sample MGYA00581759_ERZ1739050 | MGnify/ENA primary metagenome ERZ1739050 (study PRJEB42929, sample SAMN08275525) | rhizosphere metagenome | isolation source: Rhizospheric soil replicate 2 | host: Colobanthus quitensis and Deschampsia antarctica | place: Antarctica: Devils... | reverse complement strand
AGCTCGCGATGTCGAGCGGTTCCTGGCGCCTCATTAGGCTGTGCGCGTGAGCGAAGCGATCAAGGTCCCAGTCATCAAGGTCTCGGTCATCGGCGCTGCCGGACGGATGGGGTCTGAGGTGTGTCGCGCCGTCGAGTCCGCGCCGGACCTGACCCTGGTCGGCCGGTTCGACCAGGGAGACGATCTCGATGACCTGGGTGGCGCCGACGTCGTCGTTGAGTTCTCGGTGCCGGGAGCAAGCGCTTCCAACGTCGCCCACTGCATCGACCGTGGGACGCATGTCGTGGTGGGGACTACCGGCTGGACGCAGGACAAGCTCGAGGTGGTGCGTTCGCAGCTGAGCGGCAGGCCCCGGATCGGGGTGCTCATTGCCCCGAACTTCGCCATTGGCGCCATCTTGATGATGTCCTTCGCCCAGCAGGCCGCCAAATACTACGAGTCCGTGGAAGTCGTCGAGCTGCACCACCCGGACAAGGTCGACGCGCCCTCTGGCACGGCGGCTCGCACTGCCTCTCTGATCGCCCGGGCCCGTCACGATGCCGGGCTCGACGACGTGCCCGACGCGACCACTTCTGATCCCGAGGGCGCGCGCGGCGCAAGCGTGGACGGCATACACGTGCACGCCGTGCGGCTGCGGGGTCTCGTCGCGCATCAGGAGGTCCTTTTCGGCGCGACCGGTGAGCTGTTGACGATCCGGCATGACTCGTTCGACCGGGTCAGCTTCATGCCCGGCGTTCTGGAGGGTGTGCGCCAGGTCGCGGACCACCCCGGGCTGACGGTCGGGCTCGAGAGCTATCTGGGCTTGGCGTGACTCGTTCGCCCTGCTCACAATCGGCGCGCCAAAGTCCCTAGGTTTGGTGCCGATCGGCCGCAAAGTCCCTAGGTTTGGTGCCGATCGGCCGCAAAGTCCCTAGGTTTGCGTGTCAACCCCAGCCGAGGGCTCTCAGTGTCGCGGCGGTGGCTGCTGCCAGGATCACCACGACCAGGAACGGCGCTCGCAGCAGCAGCGCGGTGATCGCAACCGCAACGCCCGCCGCCCGTGCATCGAAGGTCAGCCCACCGCTGCTGGAGGTGAACGTCTGGACCGCCACCAGGGCCGACAGCAGTGCGACGGGTAACATCGCCGCCACCCTCGAGAGGACCGGCCCGTCCAGCACGTGGTGCGGGACGACGTAGCCCGCGAGCTTGAGTGCGAACGAGAGCCCGCTGGCCAGCAGCACGGTGGTCCAGAGGCTCATCCGGCGGCCTCGCCATCTGGAGGTGTGCTCACGTTGACTTGGCCGGCCTGATCACGTGGGGGCAGAAGCCCCGCCACGGCCGCGGCCAGAGCGGCAACCAGGACCGGTATGCCGACCGGTGCGTGAGGGGCCACTACCAGTGCGATGACGGCTGAGACGCCTGCCACCGCACGGGCCTCCCCGGACTTGAGCCGCGGCCAAAGCAACGCGCAGAAGGCGGCTGGCGCCACAGCGTCCAGTCCGAAGACCTTGGGGTCGCCGAGGGCATTTCCCAGGAGGGCACCGAGGATCGTCAGGAGGTTCCAGAGGACGAACACCGCGAGCCCCGTGGCCCAGAATCCGAGCCGTTGTCCGTTCCTTTCGGTCTGGGCGATGCCCACCGCGGTCGACTCGTCGATGGTCAGGTGGGCGGCGGCCAGCCGGCGCAGCCCGCTCACCCCGAGCAGTCGCGACATCTGCAGGCCGTAGAGGCCGTTGCGTACGGCGAGCAGGGTCGAGGTCGCCACTGCCACGGCACCCGAGCCCCCAGCCGCGATGATACCTACGAGAGCGAACTGCGAACCGCCGGTGAAGAGCAGGGCTGAGAGGGTGATCGTCTGCCAGAGATTGAGCCCGGCTGTCACCGAAAGGGCTCCGAAGCTGATGGCGTAGGCGCCGGTCGCCACGCCCACCGACAGGCTTTGCCTCAGGATCTCTCTGCGGCGGCGGTCCGACAGCGGGGGCTCGAGCATGGGTTCTGGCATCGACGTCTGTGCGGACCCGGGTCAGTCTCGCGAGAGGTCTGCGGTCAGCCGGACCTCGCGGACGACCTTCCCGTTGACGTCGATGACCCGGTCGCGATAGGCGCTGTCGGGGGAGAGGCCGGCCGCTGTCAGGAAGGCCCGGGAGGCCTCGTCGGTGACCAGGATCCAGGTGCTCAGAGTGTGAAATCCCTTCCCCCGCAACATGTCCACGGCGGCATTGAGCAGGCGTGAGCCGTGACCATTGTGTCTCGCGTCGGGGTGGACGCCAAGCGCCAAGATCTCGCCCGAGTTCTCAGTGGCATCCGCATCCCCACTTGGACCAACGGCGGCGAAGCCGACGACCTGCTCTCCGGCGCAGGCCACCAGCAGGACATGGCGAGGTGTTGGCGGATGGGTCAGTGACTCCCGCCAAACTCGCGCGAAGCGGGGTCCGTCGAACTGCTCGACCACCTCGGCCGGCAGGACATGGCCGTATGCCGCGCGCCATACGGCTGCCTGGACCAGACCGACCGCTGCCGCGTCGCTCGTCCGAGCGATCCGGGCGCTGGCATCGGCAACGGGACCCGTGGCGGCGGCGTGCGCCCGCTCATGGGCTTCGGAGTGCGGACGGCGTTGGTCGTGGGGCACGTGGCCATCCTTCCATCCGGGTCGAAGGGGCGCCTTGGGCGACACATTGCCGCAGCGCGCGCGAGGTCGCCATACTTGATCCCATGCTTGGCAACGACTTCATCGACCCCGACGAACCACTGAACGCCGCCGAGTCGGGGGCCATCGAGGAGGCCTTGCTGGCGGCGTCGTCAGGCCGCATGCAGCGTCCAGCCGAGGTCTTGTCCTTCGATGAGCTGCTCGCGGGCGACCAGCGCATCGAGCCGCGCGACGAGATGCCCGAGGCCTATCGCAAGACGCTCATTCGCCAGATCGCCCAGCATGCACACTCTGAGATCATCGGCATGCAGCCGGAAGGCAACTGGATCTCCCGTGCGCCGTCCTTGCGCCGGAAGGCCATCCTGATGGCCAAGGTGCAGGACGAGGCGGGGCACGGGCTCTACCTCTACAGCGCTGCCGAGACGCTGGGCATCGACCGAGCGGAGCTGCTGGACATGCTCCACAGTGGCAAGCAGAAGTACTCCTCGATCTTCAACTACCCGACCCTGACGTGGGCCGATAACGGGGCGATCGGCTGGCTTGTAGACGGCGCGGCAATCATGAACCAGGTGCCGCTGTGTCGATGCTCCTACGGGCCCTACGCGCGAGCGATGATCCGCGTCTGCAAGGAGGAGTCCTTCCACCAGCGACAGGGCTTCGAGATCTTGTGGACCTTGATGCGGGGCACTGCAGCGCAGCAGGAGATGGCGCAGGACGCCGTGAACCGTTGGTGGTGGCCGGCGTTGATGATGTTCGGACCACCGGACACTGGTGAGGCGGCCACTCCCGGTGGGCACACCGAGCAGTCCATGGCCTGGGGTATCAAGCGTTTCAGCAACGATGCCCTGCGTCAGAAGTTCGTCGACATGTCCGTACCCCAGGCGCAGAAGATCGGGCTGACACTGCCGGACCCAGATCTGAGACCGAACGAGGAGACAGGGCACTGGGACTTCGGCGTCATCGACTGGAGCGAGCTCTGGCGCGTCATCAAGGGTGATGGGGCCTGCAACGCCGAACGGATCGAGCATCGGGTCCGCGCCCACAACGAGGGGGCGTGGGTGCGCGAAGCCGCCAACGCGTATGCCGCGAGGCAGACCGGCGCACCGCATGACGAGTACGTCGCATGAGCACACCTGCGGTCAAAGGGAGCGCGTCTGAACGCAGCTGGCCCCTCTGGGAGGTCTTCGTCCGCGGCAAGCGAGGCCTGTCCCACGTCCACGTCGGCTCGCTGCACGCACCGGACGCGGAGATGGCGCTGCGCAATGGGCGGGACGTCTACACCCGTCGTCAGGAGGGAGTCTCCCTCTGGGTTGTACGGTCCACCGACATCACGGCCAGCAGCCCCGACGAACGAGACTCGTTCTTCGACCCCGCTGCCGACAAGGTCTACCGCCACCCCACGTTCTATGAAGTGCCCGAGGATGTCGAATACCTTTGAGCGAGAGTGTGATTGATGCGGTAGCGAGGCTGGCGGCCGCGGCTTACTGCCTCGAGCTGGGCGACGACGCGCTGATCTACGGGCAGCGCCTGGGCGAGTGGATCAGCCGCGCTCCGCAGATCGAGGAGGACATGGCCCTGGCCAATATCGGCCTCGACCTCGTCGGCCAGGCGCGCGTGCTCCTGACCCGATCCGGCGAGCTTGACGGCACGGGCCGCACCGAGGACGACCTGGCTTACTTTCGCGACGAGCGCCAGTTCCACAACGTCCATCTGGTCGAGCAGGAGCGCAGCGACTTCGGGTTCGAGATGGCCCGGATGCTCTGGTTCTCGGCATATCAGCGCGAGCTCTATGCCGCCCTGGTCACGTCGAAGGATGAGACCCTCGCCGGCGTGGCCGCCAAGGCAGTCAAGGAGGTCGCCTACCACCGCGACCACGCCAGCCAGTGGGTGTTGCGACTGGGCGACGGCACCTCCGAGTCGCACGTGCGGATGCAGGATGCGCTCGGGCGGGTCGCACCCCATGTCGCAGAGCTGTTCGAGGACGATGCCGTGAGCGTTGCGGCAGCCGAGGCTGGAGTCGGCATACTGCCATCTTCCCTGTGGGACAGGGCTTTTGACCATGTCTCCCGAGTTGTCCGACAGGCCACACTGACCCTCCCTGCCGAACCCACCTGGCGTTCGCGAGGGGGACGGGACGGAGTTCACTCCCGCCCGATGGGTTACCTGCTCGCCGAGATGCAGCACATTGCGCGCTCACACCCGGGTGCCACATGGTGACTTCACGAGCGATGGGATCTTCGGAAGGACCTTCGGCCGGAATCCCGAAGGGAGATTCGACCGGAACCTCGACCTTCGACCTGCGAGCTGCGATCGCGGCCATCCCGGATCCTGAGGTGCCGGTTGTCACGATCGAGGACCTCGGCATTCTCCGCGAGGTTGGGGTCGATGAGCAGGCCCGCACCGTGACCGTGCTGATCACCCCGACCTACTCGGGCTGCCCGGCGATGGAGTCGATTCGTCACCACATTGAGCACGTTGCCAGGCGTCAGGGGTACGTCGCGAGCGTGCAGACACGGCTCAGCCCGGCGTGGACCACCGACTGGATGTCAGCGGCAGGTCGCGACAAGCTGCGTGAGTTCGGGATCGCGCCTCCCGGCGATCCGCGGTCCGAAGTCGTTGGTCAACCGGTAGGCCTGCGCCTGATGGCTCGTCGGGTCACCTGTCCGCTCTGCGGTTCGGATGACACAGAAGAGATCTCACGGTTCGGCTCGACCGCGTGCAAAGCCCTGCGCCGGTGCAACGAGTGCCGTGAGCCCTTCGATGAGTTCAAGGCCATGTGATGACGTCCCTGATCACCACACCGGCGCGCCATCGCGCGCGCTTCCATACCCTCACAGTCACCGAAGTCGAGCGACTCACCGACGATGCGGTCGCGCTCTCGTTCGCCATTCCGGATGAGCTGGCCGACGAGTTCGTCTTTGAGCCTGGACAGCACCTCACGCTGAGGACCACCGTTGACGGACAGGACGTCCGCCGGTCGTACTCGATCTGCCGATCGCGTCCGGAAGCATTGGAGCGCAAGGAGCTTCGTATCGCGTCCGCTCGCCTTCCCGGTGGCCTGATGTCCAACTGGATCAACGACAGTGTCGCTTCCGGCGACAAGATCGAGGTGATGACGCCGCTCGGCGGATTCACCTGTGCCACGCAACCAGACGCCATACGCCACCACGTGGCCATCGCTGCTGGTTCGGGGATCACTCCGGTGATGTCGCTGATCTCGAGTGTGCTGGCCGAGGAGCCCAGGTCACGCGCAACGCTCGTCTTCGGCAACCGGCATACGACCTCAATCATGTTTCTCGAGGAGCTTGAGGATCTGAAGAACAAGTACCCCGAACGGTTCCATCTGATCAACGTCCTTTCGCGCGAGGCTCAGGACGTCGAGCTGTTCAGCGGCCGGCTCGACCGCGAGCGGCTGCAGCGGATCCTCGGTGCCATCGTCCCGGTTTCGACAGTTGACCAGTGGTACCTCTGCGGTCCGTTCGGCCTCGTCGAGACTGCCCAGGTGCTCCTGTCCGACCTTGGCGTCGACTCCCACCAGGTCCACCACGAGGTCTTCCACGTCGACGACGCCGGTCTGCCGGTGGTGGCGAGTGAGCCCGTCGCCAGGGCTCCTGGCGCGCCATCCGAAGCTGTGGTGACCGTGAACCTCGACGGTCGCACGACCGTGATCGAGATGCCGTCGCGCAGCGAGACCATCCTGGCCGCAACGCTGCGTGCCCGCCCGGATGCACCCTTCAGCTGCACGGGCGGAGTGTGCGGCACATGCCGAGCCCGACTGGTCGAGGGGGAGGTGCGGATGGATCGCAACTACGCCCTCGAGCCTGAGGAGATTGCTGCCGGGATCGTGCTTGCCTGCCAGTCCCACCCGGTCACGGCGACGGTGGCGCTCGACTACGACGCCTGAACCCGCAAACCTAGGGACGGTGTGTGCTTTTACTCGCCAAACCTAGGGAACAGTGGGCGTGTTCAATCGTCAGCTCGGGTGGTGGCAAGAGCGCATAGTCCCTAGGTTTGGCCCGTGGCGAGGGACACAGTCCCTAGGTTTGCGGAGTGGGTTGGCGGGGCTGACGACGGACGTAGGTCACGAAGGCGAAACCGTCACGGCTCTGACGAGTGGTCTCGTGCCAGTGACCGGCGTCGAACGGGGGGAAGAAGGCATCTCCCTCCGGGGACTGCTCGATCTCGGTGAGCATCATCTGGTCCGCGAACGGCATGGCCTCCCGATAGACCTGACCGCCGCCGATAACGAAGACCTCGGTCGGTCCGGCCAGCGCGAGCGCATCTGCCAGAGAGTGTGCGACCTCTACCCCCGGCGCATGCCAACCCTTCTGGCGGGTGATGACGATCGTGCGCCGGCCGGGCAGTGCACGTCCGATTGCGTCATAGGTCTTGCGCCCCATCACCATCGTGTGGCCCATTGTGGTGGCTTTGAAGTGGGCAAGGTCCTCCGGCAGGTGCCATGGCATGTCGCCATCACGCCCGATTACGAGATTGGCGCCCACAGCGGCAAGCACGGTGATCGTCATACGGCGATCGGGGCTTTTATGCCGGGGTGAGGGTCGTAGCCAACCAGCTCAACGTCGGACTCGACGAAGTCGTCAATCCCCTTGCGCTCAGGGTTGATTCGCAGTTGAGGGAGGTCGCGGGGCTCTCGGGTCAGCTGCAGCTTGGCCTGGTCCTGGTGGTTCAGATAGAGGTGTGCGTCACCGAGGGTATGGACGAAGTCGCCGGGCTCGAGCTCGCAGACCTGAGCGACCATCATCGTCAACAACGCGTACGAGGCGATGTTGAAGGGCACGCCCAGGAAGATGTCGGCCGAACGCTGATACAGCTGGCAGGAGAGCCGGCCGTCAGCGACGTAGAACTGGAACATCGTGTGGCACGGCGGCAGGGCCATGCTCTCAATATCAGCGACGTTCCAGGCGCTGACGATATGCCGGCGCGAGTCCGGGTTGGTGCGGATCGAGTCGACCACTGCCGCGACCTGGTCAACGGAGCGCCCATCGGGAGTGGGCCAGGATCGCCACTGTTGCCCGTAGATCGGGCCGAGCTCACCGTGCTCGTCGGCCCACTCGTCCCAGATCTTGATGCCGCGTTCCTGCAGCCAGCGGACGTTGGTGTCGCCGCGAAGGAACCAGATGAGCTCACCAACGACCGACTTCATGTGCAGCTTCTTGGTCGTCAGCGCCGGGAAACCCTGCGAGAGATCGAAGCGCATCTGTTGGCCGAACACGCTGAGCGTTCCGGTGCCGGTACGGTCGCCTTTGGGGGTCCCGTTCTCCAGGACGTGGCTGAGAAGGTCCAGATACTGACGCACGATGAAAACGTAACACTCGGAAGACTCCGACCGGGGTCGCCAGCAATCGCCCGACCCACATCATCCTGCATTTTCGAACCTCACCGGTTGGGGCGATATCGTGGCCCCATGTCTAGTGCGCCCTTGTTCGGCAGAGTCCTCACGGCCATGGTCAGCCCGATGAACCTCGATGGGTCCCTGGATCTGGATGGCGCCCAGAAACTGGCCGCCCACCTGGTGGACAACGGGCACGACGGACTGGTCGTCAACGGCACGACGGGCGAGTCGCCCACCACCAGCGACGCAGAGAAGATCGAGCTTGTTCGCGTCGTCGTCGAAGCCGTCGGGCACCGCGCACACATCGTCGCCGGAGCCGGCAGCAACAACACCGCCCACTGCGTTGAGCTCGCCCGGGCCGCCGCAAAGGCCGGCGCGCAGGGCCTGCTGATCGTGACGCCGTACTACAACAAGCCCCCCCAGGAGGGCGTCCTCGCACACTTCACCACTGTGGCGGACGCAACCGATCTGCCGGTAGTCGTATACGACATCCCCGGACGAACGGGCACGCCGATCCACACGGAGACCTTGCTGCGGATGGCTGCCCATCCCCGGATCGTCGCCGTCAAGGACGCGAAGGGCGACCTGTTCGCGGCCAGCGAAGTGATGTCGAAGACCGACCTGCAGTGGTACTCCGGCGACGACGTCCTCAACCTCGCTCACCTCACCCAGGGCGCGGTGGGCATTATCAGCGTGGTCGGTCATCTGGCCGGCAGGCAGTACGCCGAGATGGTCGCCGCGGTCGCCGGGGGCAACCTCCCGCGGGCCATCGAGATCCACCGGCAGCTGATCCCCGCGGTCAACGCCATCATGCACGTCACGCAGGGCGCGATCACCGTCAAGGCCGCACTGCACGATCGGGGTGTGATCGCCTCGGCTGTCGTGCGGCTGCCGCTGGTCAGCCTCACCAACGACCAGCTCGCCCTCGTGCGAGAGGGCCTTGATCAGTCAGGACTGACTTGAGCCACCCCCACCCAGAGCTGACCTCGCCACCGCCACTGGCGACGAACGGCGTACGCGTCATCCCGCTCGGTGGTCTGGGTGAGGTAGGCCGCAACATGACCGTGATCGAGCACGCTGGGCGCTTGTTGATCGTTGACTGCGGGGTGCTCTTCCCGGAGGACCATCACCCGGGGATCGACCTGATCCTGCCGGACTTCGAGTACATCGAGGATCGGATGGATGACGTCGAGGCGATCGTGCTCACGCATGGTCATGAGGACCACATCGGGGCCGTGCCGTTCCTCCTGCGGCTCAAAGCAGACATTCCGTTGATCGGTTCGACGCTGACGCTGGCGATGATCGAGGCCAAGCTCAGGGAACACAAGATCAAGCCCTACACGCTGACGGTGACCGAGGGCCAGCGCGAGAAGCTCGGTGTCTTCGACTGCGAGTTCGCCGCGGTCAACCACTCGATCCCGGATGCGCTGGCGGTCTTCATCCGCACTGCAGGCGGCACCATCCTGCACACGGGTGACTTCAAGATGGACCAGCTGCCACTCGACGGCCGCATCACGGATCTGCGGGCCTTTGCCCGGTTCGGTGAGGAGGGCGTGGACCTGTTCATGACCGACTCCACCAACGCCGAGGTGCCAGGTTTCACGACCTCCGAACGCGAGCTCACCCCTGCCATCGAGGCTGTATTCCGCAACGCCAAGCGCCGGATCATCGTCGCCTGCTTCTCTTCCCACGTCCACCGCGTCCAACAGATGCTCGATGCGGCGCATGCCAACGGTCGCAAGGTAGCCATGGTCGGCCGATCGATGCTACGCAACATGGCCATCGCCGAGGAGCTCGGCTACCTCAAGGTGCCACCGGGCGTCGTGGTCGACCTCAAGAAGCTGACCGACTACCCGGACGACAAGATCGTCCTCATCTGCACTGGTTCCCAGGGTGAGCCGATGGCCGCGCTCTCGCGAATGGCCAACAGGGATCACAAGATCGAGGTCGGTGTTGGCGACACCGTCCTGCTCGCTTCCTCGCTGATCCCGGGCAACGAGAACGCCGTCTACCGCATCATCAACGGCCTCATGCGCCTAGGCGCCGACGTCGTGCACAAGGGAAACGCCAAGGTCCACGTCTCCGGCCACGCCAGCGCCGGAGAGCTTCTCTACTGCTACAACATCGTCAAACCGCGCAATGTCATGCCGGTGCATGGAGAGTGGCGTCACCTCGTGGCCAACGCCGAGCTGGCCGTCAAGACTGGCGTCCCGCGCGCCCGCGTCGTTCTTGCTGAGGACGGGGTGGTCGTCGACCTGGTCAAGGGGGTCGCGAACATCGTGGGTGCGGTGCCCTGCGGATACGTCTACGTCGACGGCTCGTCTGTGGGCGAGACCACCGAGGCGCTGCTCAAGGACCGTCGCATCCTGCGCGACGAGGGCTTCATCACGATCATCGTGGTGCGAGACGCGGCAACCGGGAAGATCGCCGCCGGGCCCGAGATCCAGGCGCGTGGCTTCGCCGAGGATCAGGACATCTTCGACCAGGTGCTGCCCAAGCTCGAGGAGGCTCTGGCCGATGCAGCCAGCAACGGCGTCACCGACTCCTTCCAGCTGCAGCAGATCATTCGCCGGACCGTCGGTTCGTGGGTGGGCGGCAGGTTGCGCCGTCGGCCGATGATCATCCCGATCGTCATCGACGCCTAGCCAGCGAGCCAGCGAGCCAGCGAGCCAGCAAGCCGGTATGCCGCGGCGTCGCCGGTTGCACCTGTTCGTGGGCGAGCTCTGGCTTGCACCGTCCCTAGGTTTTGTGGGTTCGGCCAGGCCCCGTCCCTATGTTTCGGGGTTGTCTGCCCGCACGGACCGTCGGCTTGGCTACCCGGGGCGGGCGGCGGAGCGGCCCCCCCGGTCTGCCACGCCGCCCTGCGCCTCCCATGTTTCCCCTTCACCCACTGCCGCGCACCCCACCGCTCGCGCGCGCCCCCGCC
>ERZ1739050.73-NODE-73-length-10940-cov-7.361966_pt1 | contig 10940 bp, 10 predicted proteins | sample MGYA00581759_ERZ1739050 | MGnify/ENA primary metagenome ERZ1739050 (study PRJEB42929, sample SAMN08275525) | rhizosphere metagenome | isolation source: Rhizospheric soil replicate 2 | host: Colobanthus quitensis and Deschampsia antarctica | place: Antarctica: Devils... | reverse complement strand
GGAGTCGGCCCAAAGCAGGAACTCGCCGGTGAAGTCGTTCAGGCCGGGGAATGCGACGGAAGAAAGCAGGGCGATTCTACAGCACGGGTCGCTGACCGGCATGGTCTGCGCCAGGCCACCGGAATCGGCGAGGAGTCGCGTGTGGCGGCGTTCGGAGATGACGCCGACGCAGAGGAAGAGGGCGCGGGTTGACAGTCCGTGATTGACCATCTGCAGGATCGAGCCTTCGATCGAGGTCTGGTTCAGCGCGAAGATTCCGAGAACGCAGAAGCCGAGGTGCGAGACCGAGGAGTAGGCCACGAGCTTCTTCATGTCCGGCTGGACCCAGGCGACGAGTGCGCCATAGACGATTCCGATCACCGCCAGCGCGATGAGCAGGCCAGCGTATTTGGCAGTGGCCTCGGGGAAGAACGGCAGGACGAAACGGAGGAAGCCGTAGGTACCCATCTTCAGCATGATGCCGGCGAGGATGATCGAGCCGCCGGTGGGCGCTTCGACGTGCGCGTCGGGCAGCCAGGTGTGCAGTGGGAAGAGCGGGACTTTGATGGCGAAGGCGAGCGCGAATGCGAAGAAGAGCAGCGTCTGCGCGTGCGGCGCGAGCGCGGTGCCGTAAAGCTCCGTGATGGTGAAGGTGATGACGCCGGTGTCGTGCATGTGCGCGAAGGCGAGATAGATGATGCCGAGCAGCATCAGCAGCGAACCGGCGATGGTGAAGAGGAAAAACTTGATCGCGGCGTAGATGCGGTTCGTGCCGCCCCAGACGCCGATGACGAGATACATCGGCAGTAGCGTCAGTTCGAAGAAGACGTAGAAGAGGAGCAGATCGGTAGCGACGAAGACGCCGATCATCGCTGCTTCCATGATCAGGAAGGCGATCACGTATTCCTTCGGATGCTTCCTGATCGTGTTCCACGACGAGAGGAAGACGACCGGCGTCAGGAGCGTCGTGAGCAGGACCAGCCAGAGCGAGATGCCGTCAACGCCGAGTCCGTAGCGGATTCCCCACTGCGGAATCCAGGCGAGCGACTCGGTGAGCTGGAAGCCGGGCACGCCTTCTTTGAATCCGTAGAGGATGCCGAGCGATGCAACGAACGTCGCCAGCGACGCGAGGAGGCCAAAGCCTTTGATGGCGTTAGCCGCCGTCTTCGGGAAGAAGGCGATGATCACTGCGGCAGTGATGGGGAGCCAGAGGGTGATGGAGAGGATGTTGGTCATTGGTTCCCCCCTGGGAGCGCGGGCATCTTGCCCGCTTGGTGACATCGGCAGACGTGCGTCGTCAGCAGCGGGCAAGATGCCCGCGTTCCCAGGCGTGTCATGCCAGCACCCAAATGAACACAATCACTCCCAGGAAAAACATCAGTGCGTAATTCCTCACGTTGCCGGTCTGGAAGAAGCGCAACAGGTCGCCGATGGCGGCGACGACGTAGCCGAGGAGCGCGAGGAGGCCGTCGATCAGGGCGTCGATGCCGCGCCAGAGGAATTGCGAGAAACCTTCGAGGGGACGGACGATCGTGGCGGCGTACAGCTCATCGACGTACCACTTGTTCTCCATCCCTCGAGCGACGGCCGGCATCTTTTCGGCGAACTGTTCGTCGGCAGCGAGGCCGCGTTTGTAGAAGCGGGCGTAGGCGGCCCAGATGCCGAGGGCCGCAATCGCTGTCGAAACGAACATCAATCCGTATTCGAGGTTCGGAGAAATCTCGTACTGCACTTCCGGAGCTCCGGCAATCGCGGGGAAGATCGGATGCAGCCACGCCGCGAGGAGGTGGCGGTGCGGCCAGCCGAGGATCGCGCCACCGACCGCGGAGAGAGTGGCCAGGACGATCAGCGGAAGCGTCATCGTCCACGGCGATTCGTGAAGGTGATGCTCCTGGTCGTGAGTGCCTCTGAAATCACCAAAGAACGTCAGGTAGAGGAGCCGGAACATGTAGAACGCGGTGCAGAACGCGGCCAGCGATCCGAGAATCCAGATCAGAACGTTGAACCACTGAGGGAAGTAGGGATTGACCAGCGCCGAGGCCAGGATCTCGTCTTTCGAAAAAAAGCCGGCCAGCGGCGGGATGCCGGCGATGGCGATCGTGGCGACGAGGAACGTCCAGTAGGTGATGGGGATCTTCGATTTGAGGCCGCCCATCTTGCGCATGTCCTGCTCGCCGCTCATGGCGTGGATCACCGAGCCCGATCCGAGGAAGAGACAGGCTTTGAAGAAGGCGTGCGTGATGAGGTGGAAGATGCCGGCGGTGAAGGCACCGACGCCGACGCCGATGAACATGAAGCCGAGCTGCGAGACGGTCGAGTAAGCCAGGACTTTTTTGATATCCCACTGCCGGATGCCGATCGTCGCTGCGAAGAGCGCGGTGAGCGCGCCGATCAGCGCGACCACCATCATCGCGCCGGGCGCCAATCGATAGAGCGCGTTCGAGCGGACCACCATGTAGACGCCGGCGGTGACCATCGTCGCGGCGTGAATGAGTGCGGAGACGGGCGTCGGTCCGGCCATGGCGTCGGGCAGCCAGACGTACAGCGGGATCTGCGCGCTCTTGCCGCACGCGCCGAGGAAGAGCAGGAGACAGATGGCGGTCAGCAGCCAATGCTCGATGCCGCCAGCGCTCGCGATTTGGGAGACCTTCGCGAAATCGACGCTCCCGAAGTAGGCGAACATCAGGAACATGGCGATGAGGAAGCCGAAGTCGCCGATGCGGTTGACCACGAAGGCTTTCTTGCCGGCGGCCGGAGCGTAATCAGTCTCGTAGTAGAAGCCGATCAGGAGGTAGGAGCAGAGTCCCACGCCTTCCCATCCGACAAACATCAGCAGGTAGCCCGAGGCCAGAATCAGCACGAGCATCTCGGACATGAACAGGTTCATGTAGGCGAAGTAGCGACCGTATCCGTGCTCGTGGGCCATGTAGCCGACGGAGTAGAGGTGGATCAGGAAGCCGACCCACGTCACGACCATCAGCATGACCACGCTGAGCGGATCGAGCTGGAAGGCGAGATCGGCGCTGATGTTGCCGGATGAGATCCAGTTGTAGACGAGGTCGACGTGCCGCTCACCGGACGGATACGCGGCGTGGTACTGGACGACGGCGATCGTCCCGGCGATGGCGGCGCCGAGCGACGCCAGCAACGCCACGGCGGTTACGAAGCCCTTGCCGAGCCGCTTGCCGAACAAGCCGTTCAGCAGAAAGCCGGCGAACGGCAGTAAGGGGATGAGCCAGAGTGTGTTGAGCATGTAGCGGTTCGTGAAGGAGTGGATTGCTTAGTCATCCTGAGCCGGCGGAGCGCGGCGAAGGATCTCAAGACTCGCGGTTCCAGCCGAGTAACTTGAGATCCTTCGTCGTCCTGCGCCGCTTCCGCCGCTGCGCGGCTACCCGGCTCCGGCGACTCAGGATGACAGCGTAATCCACTACTTCACATCAAATCTCCTCGCATCTTGCCGATGCGAGGAGACCCCGCATCAGCCCTGATCTTTCAACCGTTCCTTGTAGTCTTCGGAGGATGCCGGGTCCAGCTCCCAGCGGTGTTTGTCGCGCTCGCGTTCCTTCTCTCCGACTTTCAGTTCTTCGTCATCGGCGTACGAGATGCCCATCGCCGCCGCTGTTTCCTCGGTGTCATTCTGGCCGGGAGTTGACTGGCTCCCGGTCGCCGCCTCGTCGCCCTGCGACTCGGCCATCTCCCACTTGGCATCGATATCACCACCGGAGAGCGACGGATCGAGGCCGTTGTTTTCGCGCAGCCGTTCCACAAGCTGATGAGACGAGGCGCTGACGTCGTGTACCGGCGGCTCGATGCGGTCATCAATCCCATTGCGATTGCTGTCCTTCCGTTCGTTCTCTTCCCAGTCAATGAGCTTCTCGGTCTTGTCCATTTTCGTGCTCCTGTTGAGCCTGAAAATGCGACGTTCGTGCCGTGTCTTCGAGCTGTCAGCTCGTATCTGTTAGCTCTTAGGGAACCGAATTCGCGCCGTCCCTAAAGAGCTAACAGCTAAGAGCTCAGAGCTAACTACCACCTCATCAAATTCGCTTCATCCACATCGATCGTGTGCCGGTGATGAAAGAGGGAGATGAAGATGGCCAGGCCGACGGCAGCTTCCGCGGCGGCGATGGCCATGATGAAAAAAACGAAGATGAGTCCGTGGATTTGATGGAACTGGCGCGCGTAGGCGACGAACGTGAGGTTCACGGCGTTCACCATCAGCTCGATGCACATGAAGATGGTGATGCCGTTTCGCCGCGTCAGCACGCCGCAGACGCCGATGGTGAAGAGGATGGCGCTGAGGATCAGAAACCAATGGGTCGGGATCACCGGACCTCCTCGGAATGCGTTGACGCCGGGGTTGCCGGTGGCATTTTCGTCGACGGCACGGACGCCGACGGCGAGCCCTGGGTCGACGAAATCCCTGTGCGCCCGCTGAGGATCAAGGCTCCCACGATCGCCGCCAGCAACAGGATCGAGACCATTTCAAAGGGAAAGATGTATGCCTCGAACATCCGGATGCCGACGGTGCGCGCGTCCGCGACGAACACCCCTTCCGGCAGTTTCGTCACGCCGAACTTCGCCAGGTAATAGATGAGCGCCAGTCCGAACGCGGCGCTGGATGTGTATCCGAGGAACTGCTGGACCGGACGCGTGTGCGGCTCGGCTTGATGTTGCAGGTTGAGCAGCATGATCACGAAGAGGAACAGAACCATGATCGCGCCGGCGTAGACGATGACCTGCAACGCCGCGAGGAACGGCGCCTCGAGCAGGACGTACATCACCGCCAGCGCAAAGAACGACGCCACCAGCGACAGCGCGCCGACGACCGGATTGCGGTGCAGCACCACCATCGCCGCGAAGATCACGGCGACGGCTGCGAAGAAGAAAAAGATGATGAACGAAATCATCAGATCCACCTCTTCGCGATGAAGAGCGCCACGATCACGATGTTGATCACCGCAAGCGGGAGGAACACTTTCCAGCCGAGTTTCATCAGCAGGTCGTATTTCAGGCGCGGGACCGTCCAGCGCACCCAGACGAAGACGAAAAGCAGCACGCTCACTTTCGCAACGAACGCCAGCACCGAGAGCGCGAAGCCGAGGGCGTTGGGCGGCTCGTTGTACCAGGGGATGTCCCATCCGCCGAGGAAGAGTGTCGTGATCAACGCGGACATCGTGGCCATAGCCATGTACTCGGACATGAAGAAGAGCGCGAACTTCATCGACGAGTATTCGGTGTGATACCCCGCCACCAGCTCGGCGTCGGCTTCCGCGAAGTCGAACGGCAGCCGGTTCGTCTCGGCGAATGCGGAGACGAAGAAGACCACGAACGCGATCCACATCGCCGGCGAGAAGATGTTCCAGGCCGGTAATTTGATGGCATTGAAAAGGACGAACGAGCCGGTCTGCCGCCAGACGACGTCAACGAGCGACAGCGAGCCGGCCGACATCAGGACGCTGACCGCGGCCAGCGTGAGCGAGAGCTCGTACGAAATCATCTGCGCCGAGGCGCGGATGCCGCCGAGGAGCGAGTACTTGTTGGCGGAAGCCCATCCGGCCATCACGATGCCGTAGACGCCCATCGAGGCCAGCGCGAAGATCAGCAGGATTCCTATGTTGACGTTGGCGATGATCGGCTCGAACAGCCGTCCGCCCGGCAGCAGGAACGGCCGGCCCCACGGCACGACCGCGATCGTGGTCAGCGCCGGAATCAGACCGAACATCGGCGCGATCGTGTAGAGGACTTTGTTCGCCTTCGCCGGGAGCATGTCCTCTTTGAGGATGAACTTGAGCGCGTCGGCGAACGACTGGAAGAGGCCGAACGGGCCGACGCGATTCGGGCCGGGGCGATCCTGAATCAGCGCGCTGCCGCGCCGCTCCACCCACACCATGATCGGCGTGACGTTGAGCATCGCCCCGAGAACGACGGCGATCTTCAGTCCCGAGAGCCCGACGTCAACCCAATCGATCCCGTGCATGCGATCTACGCCTGCGCTCCCGCCGTTTCGGTAGCCGGCTCGAACTCGGGGATGTGATCGAAGCGGGCGTCCCCGTAGAGAATCGCTCCGATGCGGCGGTACAACTCGAGATCGGTGACCGCCTGCCCTTTCGGCGGATAGGCCTGATGGATGCGCTGCACGCGGCCCTGCAAATTCGTGAACGTCCCTTCCTTCTCGACATGAATCGTCGAAGGGAGCAGAACGTCGGCGACCTGGTTCAGCGGATGGTTCGCATCCCACGACATGACCACGAGGAACTTTGCTTTGCGCAGATTGGCGACGACGGCAGGATCCTTCGCGCGCTCGCTGAACATGGCGTCGGTGATGAAGAGGACATCGATACCGTCCGCTCCGTTCGTCAGCAACTCTTCGATCGATGACTCGCCCAGCGTCGCCGCGACGCCGCGGTAATTCGGCGCTGCCTGCGTGCCGAGGAGCCATTCCGTGCGCGACTTCATCTTGATCGGTCCGATCGGATCGACCATCACGCCTGCCGTCGCTCCCATCTTTCCGACGAAGAGCTCTTTCGCCAGCCACGCTTCTTCGTTGGTCATGTTCGCGGAGAAGATGGCCGCGCTTTTCGACGCGCTGTTGACGGCGTCGCCGACCGCTTCCAGCGCTTCGCTCCACGTGGAGATGCCGAGGTAGTCATCCTCGGTGCGAACTTTCGGAACGACGACCCGGTCGGTGTCGTAGCGCTCGTACGAGAACCGGCCGAAGTCGCACAGCCAGTGATCGTTGACTTCAGGATTGACGCGCGGACGGTAACGGAACACCTGTCCCTGCCGGAAGCCGACGAAGATGTTGCAGCCGACGTCGCAACCGTTGCAGACCGAATCGGCCGACTCGAGGTTCCACACGCGCGATTCGAATCGGAACTCACGCGTGGTGAGCGCGCCGGTCGGACAGACGTCGGTAACGCAGGCGGACATCCAGTTGTCGAGCGGCGTCCCCGGAAAGACACCAACCTCGGTCGACGCGCCCCGCTTGAAGAAGGCCAGCTCGCCCGTGCCGGTGATCTCGGAGGTGAACCGGATGCAGCGCGTGCAGTGAATGCAGCGGTTCATGTTCTGCACGACGTGAGGCCCGATCGGCGTCCGGTCCATGCCCGGATACGTGCGTTTGAATTCGCCGTAGCGCGAGTTCACGGTGCCGTAGTTGAAGGAGTAATCCTGCAGCGGGCACTCGCCGGCCTTGTCGCAGATCGGGCAGTCCAGCGGATGGTTGATGAGCAGAAACTCCATCTGCCCTTTGCGGGCTTCATCAACCTTTTCGTTCCAGACGTGGATCTTCATCCCGTCCTTGACGGTGGTCGAACACCCGGCCTGCAGCTTGGGCATTCCTTCGATCTCGACGAGGCACATGCGGCACTGCCCGACGACCGAGAGAGATGGGTGGTAACAGAAATGAGGGACGTGGATGTCGGCGGCTTTTGCCGCTTCGATGCAGTTGATCCCTTCCTGCACTTCGACTTCGACGCCGTCGATGGTGATCTTTGCCATAGAGGTTCTCGGGGCTCCGAAGCGGAATGCAGAATCAGCGCCGTGGACGTGACCGCTGGTGAAAGGTCACGGAGGAGAATCCGTGAAAGTTTTCACAAGCGCGGAGAATACTCGGCGGGTGTGAGCGCGTCAATCACTGTCACGCCACGCTGCGCGTTGTAGACTCTGACCAATTCATCGGCGCAATCCGCGTCCACATCAGCAGGAGCAAACTTGAGAAAAGACATCGTCATCGCCATCGCCGGCATCGCTATCGTTGCGGCGATCTGTTTTGGACTGGCCATCTGGAAATCGGACAGGAAGCCGTTCTCGTCGCTGCGTTCCGGCTCGACGACCAGCACGTCCGCGACCTCGACCACCACGGGACCCGACCACGTGATCATGCGCGTCAACGGCGACGCGGTTACGGAGAGCGAGTTCGCCGCCGCCTTCTCCCAACTTCCACAGGAGATGCAGCAGCAGTTCTCGTCGGAGCAGGGCAAGCAAGCCTTCGCCGAGCAGATGGTGCGCCTCAAAATCCTGGAGCAGGAAGGGCGCAAGATGGGCGTCGAGAAAGACCCGAAAGTGGCCGGGCAGCTCGCCGCCGATCACACGAACATCATCGCGGCCGCCACCGCGCAGAAGCTGCTCCCGCCGCCGAACGATGCGGCCGTGCAGAAGTTTTACGAAGAGAACAAGAAGAACTTCGAGGCGACGGAGCTCAGCCACATCCTGGTCGCCTACGAAGGGGGCGCGGTGCCGGCCCGCAATGGCAAACCGCTCAGCCAGCGCGACGCGCTGAAGAAGGCGCAATCGATCGCGCAGCAGGCCAGGGGCGGCGCCGATTTCGCCAAACTGGCGCGCGAGAACTCCGACGACGCGGCCTCCGCCGACAAGGGCGGCGTCCTCGGGCCGTTCAGCCCCGGCATGCTCCCGCCGGAGATCGAGTCGCACGTCACGCCGCTCCAGCCGGGCCAGGTCAGCGATCCCGTTCCGTCGCGCTTCGGCGTCCACGTTTTCAAGGTCGGTGCGCACACCTCGCAGCCGCTCGAGCAGCTCCGCCCGAGCATCAGCCGCCGCGTGCAGCAGCAGGCCACGCTGGAGAGGGTCGAGCAGATGCGCAAGGCCGCGAAGGTCGATTTCGATCCGAAGTTTTTCCCCGAGGCAGCGAAGGCGCCACCTCCGGCAGCGAAAAAACCGTGACGCCATGACCGACCGCCCCGCGCGCGTCCTCGTCGTCGAGGACAACGAAATGAACATGCAGCTCGTCGAGTACCTGCTCGAAGAGGGCGGCTACCAGATCGTAAAAGCCGCCAGCGGCGAGGACGCGCTCGCGATCGCCCGCGGCGGCGAACCGGTCGACCTGATCCTGATGGACATCCACCTCCCCGGCATCGACGGCCTGAGCGTGATCCGCGAAATGAAATCCGACCCGCAAACGGGATCGATCCCGATCCTGGCCCTCACCGCTCACGCCATGCGCGGCGACAAGGATCGTTTCCTCGACGCGGGCTGCGACGGATATATCTCGAAACCAATCGATGTGAAGACGTTTTTGACGTCGATCCGAGGGTATTTGCGCGCGTAGAACGGAGTATCGGCGGTTGCCGCGTCAGCGGCGCGAAAGACGCCGGAGGCGTCTCGTACTGTAGCCGGTGGTCCGAGCGAAGCGAGCGACCACCGGAACCACGAACGCGTTCGATTTTCCGACCGCAGCAGCGGTCGCGGAGGGATTCACGCCGCTTGGTATTTGATGCGCGACCCCGCCGGGGTCGATGACGCATCGCGAATTGAATCCCGGTGGTCGCTCGCTTCGCTCGGACCACCGGCTACCCTCCGAAACGCCTCCGGCGTTGGGATTCGCTACAACCCGTCGTACTTTGAATATCCGCGTTCGGCCCAGTAATCGCGCGGCTCGGCCGCCACGTATGCGATCTTCGTAATCGCCTTGATGTTCTTCAGGCCCAGCTTCATTGGGACGACTAACCGCAGCGGCGCGCCATGGTCGGTAGCGAGCGGATTGCCGTTCAGGTGCGTGGCCAGGAGCGTCTGCGGGTGGCGGGCGGTGGGGAGATCGATCGAGACGTAATACGGATCGGGGTTGCCGCGGCCGTCGAGGTTCACCGACGATTCGATGGCTGCCCACTTCGCGCCGTCCTCCGGCGGATAACCGCGCAGGAGGTCGGCGAAACGGACGCCGCTCCATCCGGCGATGGCGCTCCATCCTTCGACGCAGCACAGCCGCGTCACCTGCTCATGCTGTTCGTAAAACGACAGATCGGGCATGCGCAGGACGACGTCCTTGCCTGATGCAAGACCCGTCAGAGTAAGCGTCCAGGTGTCGAGGTATGCGGGCGACGGCGTCCGTCCTTCATAGTTGTTCCGCAGCGGTGTGACGTCGCGCTTCGAATACGTCCGCACGGTTCGATTCGGCGAGTACAACGCCTCGGCGATGTCGTCGTCGAACGTCAGCGCGCGATTCTGAAAGCGTTCGCTTCGCTCTTGCGTCGCACCAACGCGCGCCGCAATGGTGTCGAGAAGATCGGCCGCGTGCTCGCCGACGAGCCGCTTCTTCGACGACAGCGGCGCAATCCACCACATCCCTGCCATCGCTGCAAGCGTTCCCGCGCCGAAGAGAACGAAATCGCGGCGCGAGCGTTTGCGCAGCTTCGTTTCATCGATGTAGACCTGCGGCAGTTCGTCGCTCATTCGGCGCCTCCGAGTCTCGTCGACCACCCCACGATCATCGACCGCATCGTGTCCCAGCCGTCCACCAGCACGAGGATCAGATGCGGGATCAGGAAGAGGACGAAGTAGATCATCACGATGAAATGAACGATGCGCGCGCCGTCGTACGAGCCGAACATCCGTTCCAGCCACCAGAGCTGCACCGGCTTGTGCATCGCCCAGCCGCTCGCGATCGCCAGCGCGCCGGCGATCGGCATCGAGGCGTACGCGCCGCGCTGCAGCGCGTTGTATTTCGTGGTGATCTCGGGAGGCGGCCACGGACGCCTCGCGCTTTTCATCGGCACGACGCCGGCGACGCACCGGACCCTCCCCCCCCATCTGCCCAGCCTCGTTCCTCGCCGCCGCCGCGGCCGGTCACCGCCGCCCCGCGTGCGGCCCGGCAGGTCAGCGCGCACCTGGCGCTCGCCGCGGCTGACCACATCGCCAGCGGGATGTCACCCGACCAGGCACGCCCGACCGCTCTGCGACGCTTCGGCCGCGTCGCGCCGACCCCCGACGCCTTTCGTGACGGCTACCCCCTCCCGGCCCACGCACACGCCTGGCGGCTCCTGCGCTTCCCCTGTGGCCCGCCCACCCCCCCGCCCGCCGTCGCGCCGGGCGCTCCTCTGCCCCTCGACCGAGGGCGCGCCGGTGGCGCGGGGGCTCGCGTGGGTGGCACGTTGGACCTTCCGGTGAGACTATCCGGCGGTTGCGGAGATGTACAAGCTCAAGCTCGAGCTGGACGGCTACACCGT
>ERZ1739050.72-NODE-72-length-10945-cov-9.499174_pt1 | contig 10945 bp, 9 predicted proteins | sample MGYA00581759_ERZ1739050 | MGnify/ENA primary metagenome ERZ1739050 (study PRJEB42929, sample SAMN08275525) | rhizosphere metagenome | isolation source: Rhizospheric soil replicate 2 | host: Colobanthus quitensis and Deschampsia antarctica | place: Antarctica: Devils... | reverse complement strand
AGTTGGGGCTGGCATTCCGGATGACGGTGACCCCGTCGTGCCGAGCTGCGGCCATCAGCGCGTTCTCGGTGACGGTGTCCCCGCGCTCAGTCAGCACGATGGCCTCTTGAGGGATGACGGAATGGTCGACCTTGGCGTCGTAGAAGCCGGCCACGGCCGTGACGTTGAGGCCGAACGCGCGCAGGGCCTGCATGTGGGGTTCCACCGTGCGGTTGCCGAGGTCGCATCCCCCGACGTATGGCAGCCGGAACTCGTCGAGCTCGTGGAGCAACGGGCCGAGGAACATGATCACGGTGCGGGTTCGGCGCGCGGCCTCGAGATCCATCGCCGCGAGGTTGAGGTGGGCCGGGGGAGTGATCTCGAGGTCGTTGCTGTCCGGGAGCCATCGCGTTCTCACACCGATGCTGGTCAACACCTCGACGATCCGGTTGACCTCCTCGATGCGGGCCAGGTTGCGCAGGGTGGTGCGTCCCCGGTTGAGCAGCGAGGCGCACAACAGGGCAACGGCGGCGTTCTTGCTCGTCTTGATGTCGATCGTCCCGGTTAGCTTGGTGCCTCCGACGATGCGCAGGTGCTGAGGACCCGAGTGCCCGAGCGAGATGAACTCTGAGTCCAGCCTGCCTCCGATGCGAGCGAGCATATCAAGGCTGAGATTCTGCTTTCCCTGCTCAATGCGTGCGACAGCGCTCTGGCTGGTGCCCAACGCCTCGGCAAGATCGTTCTGGGTCAGGCCTTGATGACGCCGCGCCTCGCGAATCAGGGTGCCAATCCGCGCCAGGTAGTTGTCCTTCATGTCGGCGACTATAGATCACATATGAGATACCTGTGACCTTCGGGGCTTTGGGTGTGCGGCCATTCGGGTGTGCTAGTCAGTGCGTTGTCAGCACGCCGTGGGCTTCGATGGGGGAACAGGACAACCAGGGGTATTCGCGGGTGCTCGCCTCCGCATCGAAGCGCAGGTCGCAGGTGTCCATGGCCAGTGAGGCGCGCGCAAGTCTGGCCGTGGTCGGGTTGAACGGTCGTGCGATCGTGCCCATAGCCCGCAACGCCAGGCGCGGGACGTGGTGCAGGGTGCCGCTTGATCCCATCGATGTCTGCACCAGCCGGGCCAGCTGGTTGAGCGTGAGGTTGCCTGGTCCGCCCACCTCGATGACCTGCCCCCGCAACGTGGGGTCCACCGTCGCCCGGACGACGGCATCGGCAACGTCTCGAGCCGAGACGAAGTTGACCGGGTTCTCACCCCGGCCGAACACCCGTGGTCGACCTGACGTGCCCGCGGTCTCACGCAGGAGCTCGACCCACGTCTCGACCAACGCGTTGCTGCGCACGATGGTCCACGGCAGCCCACTGGCCCTGAGCTGTTCCTCCGCAGCCCACTTCATCCGGAACAGCTCCATAGGGTGGTCCGGGGAGGCGCCGACCGTCGAGACCAGGACCACCTCTGCGGGCGGCCTCGCGGCCCCGGCAGCATCGATCAGGTTGCGGTTGCCATCCCGGTCGACGCTCGCCGGCGTGACCCCACCCGAGCCGACCAACCCATGGACGGCGGACACGACGGTCGACACCCCCGACAAGGCGGACCCGAGCGTGGCTGGATCGCGAACGTCGCCGGGCACAAGCTCGACCCCCGCGTCGACGAGATCCATGGCAGCCGACGGGTCTCGGGTCAGCACCCGGACAGAGTTGCCCCCGTCGACCAGTCGTCTGACCAGTAGGCGTCCAAGCCGGCCCGTGCCGCCAGCGACGAGAATCATGGCCGTCCCGCAAGGTGGGAGACGACGGCTGCGTCGATGTTGCCGCCGTGGGTCTCAACCGGCTCGAGGTAGAACCGAACGGCGGTGACCTGGTCATCCCTGACCGTGAAGATCATGACGCCGCGCATCAGGTGTGGTGTGCCGTCGAGTCGGCTTCCGCTCATCTGCCACTCCGTCCACACGGTGCCTTCATTGTCGGCCGACCCCGTGATGTCGGCCAGCGCGACCACCTCGGCCACCAGGTCGGGAACCGCAGCAAAGATCTGTGTCCAGTTGCGGCGGACCTGTTCTCGTCCGGTGAAGCCCCTGAGTGGGTGGACGGGCGTCTCGTTGACGTAGTCCGGCGAGAAACAGTCGACGAGGTCATCCAGATCGTGGTTGTTGGTAGCCCTCAGCAGCCGGTCGATCACGGCTCGGGGTGACGAGGTCGGGGTTCCGGTGGAGCTCATGAGCACCTCTCGTGCAGTCGTCCGATGCAGCCCAGTCGGATCCCGAATAATCCGATACAGTGGACTGTATTCGATATAAGGAATGATGCACGTGACCCGAGCGACCGTCAAGAGCACCCGTCGTTACGACTCATCCCGGCGTCAGGGTGCGGCCGAGGCGCGCCGCAGGGCCGTGCTCGATGCGGCCGCCCGCCGTTTCCTGCGTGACGGGTATGCCGTGACAACACTCGCATCGATCGCCGGCGACGCCGGGGTCTCGGTCGAGACCCTGTACAAGGGCTTCGGCAGCAAGCCGGGCCTGGTTCGGGCGCTGTGGGACACAGGGCTGGCAGGCGACGGACCCATTCACGCAGAGGTCCGGTCCGATGAGGTCTCGGAGACCGAGACCAATGCCCATGTGATCGTTGAGAACTGGGCGAGGTTGAGCACCGAGGTGGCACCCCGTGCGGCTCCTGTCCTGCTGCTTGTCCGCAGTGCGGCGGCAACTGACCCCGAGATGGCCGCTCTGAAGGAGGAGCTGGACGCCCAGCGACTGGCGCGGATGACGCACAACGCCGAAGCCCTTGCCAGAGGTGGGCACCTGCGTGAGGGCGTCACGGCCGATCACGCGCGCGACGTCCTTTTCACCTATACGACTCCCGAGATCTATGAGCAGCTCGTGCTCCGCCAGGGTTGGTCGCCTGGCGACTTCGCGGAGTTTCTCCGCCAAGGCATCGCTGCCACCCTGCTCTGAGGATCGGATCAGCCTGGGACGCTGGCCACGCCGAGAGGCAGGAACCGCCTCCCGGTGACCTTCTCGGAGATGCCGGTGCGATCGAGCAGCGGGGTGAGCCCGCCGTTCCAGAAGGGGAACCCGGCGCCGGTGATCATGGCGAGGTCGATGTCCATCGGGGCCGCCACCACGCCTTCGTCGAGCATCAGCCTGGCTTCTTGGGCCAGCGCCGAAAGTACCTGTTCGCGGACCTGACCGGAGTCCAGGACGACCGGGTCTGCGGGGACCTCCATCAGGGAGGCGACCTCGGGGTCGAGAACCGGCTTGCCCTCGGGGTAGAGGTAGAACCCGCGCTTCCCGGCGGCAACCAGGCGGCGCAGGCTCTCCGAGACGTAGAACCGCTCGGGGAATGCGTCGTGGAGGCTCTGGTTGTTGTGCAGTGCGATCGCGGGGCCGACCAGACCGAGGAGGACAAACGGTGGCATCGGTGCGACCCCGGCGAACGCGCGATCGGCAACTTCCAGAGGGGTGCCCTCGTCGACGATGCGACCCACCTCGCCCATGAATCGTCCCAGCAGCCGGTTCGCGATAAAGGATGGGGAGTCGTTGACCAGGATTGTCGTCTTCTTCAGCAATGCGCCTGTCGCAAACGCGGTCGCGAGGCTGGCGTCGTCGGTCTTCGTGCCCTTGATGATCTCCAGCAACGGCATCACTGCAACAGGGTTGAAGAAGTGGAAGCCCACGACCCGTTCGGGGTGCTGGAGGTCGGCGGCCATCTCGGTGATCGAGAGGGAGGAGGTGTTGGTGGCCAGCACACAGTCGGCACCAACAACTGCCTCGATGTCCGCGAACACCTGCTTCTTGACCGTCATCTCCTCGAAGACTGCCTCGATGACGAAGTCGGCATCGGCGAACTCGCGCTTGTCGGTGGATCCGCTGACCAGTCCCTTGAGCCGGCTCGCCCGATCGGGCTTCAGCCGACCGCGAGCGAGCAGCTTGTCGATCTCGGCGCTGACGTAGCCCAGTCCCTGGTCGACCCGACCCTGCTCGAGATCTGTCATCACGATCGGGACCTCGAGCCGCTGGGCAAAGAGCAGGGCCAGCTGGCTTGCCATCAGACCCGCACCCACGATCCCGACCTTGGTAACCGGCCGGGCCAGCGATCGGTCGGGCGTCCCGGCGGGTCGTTTGGCCCGTTTCTGAACGAGGTCGAAGGAGTACAGGCTGCTGCGCAGCTCATCACCCATCAGCAGGTCCGCGAGGGCGTTGTCTTCACCGGAGTAGGCGGCTTCGCGCGTGGCGGTTCGAGCCGCGGATACGAGCTCGAGAGCTCGCAGCGGCGCGGGCGCAGCGCCACCGGTCTTGGCCCTGACCAGCCCCTTGGCCGACGCAACAGCGCCCTCCCAGCTGGCCTCGTCTCGGTCGATCACTTGGCGGTCGACCACGATGCTGCCGGTGATGATCGCGGCAGCCCAGGCCAGGGAGTCCTCCAGGAAGGTGGCCGGCTCGAAGAGCGCGTCGGCGATCCCGAGCTCGAAGGACTGGGGTCCCTTGAGCATCCGGTTGGTGTTCAGCGGGTTCTCGATGATGACCTTCAGTGCGTTCTGCACGCCGATGAGGTTCGGCAGCAGGTAGCAGCCGCCCCAGCCGGGCACCAGCCCGAGAAAACACTCCGGCAGCGCGAGGGCAGGCACACCGGCAGAGATGCTCCGGTACGTCGCGTTGAGCGCGATCTCGACGCCGCCACCCATGGCGGCCCCATTGATGAAGGCGAAGGTCGGCAGCGGGAGCGTGCGGAGCTGTTCGAAGGTTCGGTGCCCAAGCTGACCGATGGCCAGCGCTTGCTCGCGGGTGGTCAGCTTGGGGACCCCCGTGAGGTCAGCACCGACGGCGAAGATGAAAGGCTTGCCGGTCACCCCGACCCCGACGATCTCCCCGGCCTCCGCTCGTGTCCGAACCTTGCTGAGAACCTCGGAGAGACCAAGGAGAGTGGCTGGGCCAAAGGTGTTGGGCTTGGTGTGGTCAAAGCCGTTGTCCAACGTGATCAGGACGAACGTCCCAGCACGACCGGGCAGCTCGATGTCGCGTGCCAGCGTCCTGGTGATGACCTCATTGGTGAACGCGGCGGTCAGGTCGATGCTCATCAGGCCACAGCCTCCTTCGTCGTGTCGAGCCCATTCTTGGAGCCGGGCTCCTGGCCATAGTCGCGGTGGTGCGGGTTCTCCCAGATGACGGCCCCGCCCATGCCGATGCCAATGCACAGAGCGGTGAGGCCATAACGCACCTCCGGGTCCTCCTCGAACTGGCGGGCGAGCTGGGTCATCAGGCGGATGCCGGAGCTGGCCAGGGGGTGGCCGATGGCGATCGCGCCGCCGTACCTGTTCACCCTGGGGTCGTCGTCGGCAATACCGAAGTGATCCAGGAAAGCGAGAACCTGGACGGCGAATGCCTCGTTCAGCTCGAAGAGGCCGATGTCCTCGATGCTCAGACCGGCCTGCTTGAGTGCCTTCTCGGTTGCGGGCACCGGGCCGATGCCCATGACCTCGGGCTCAACCCCGACGAACGAGTAGGCCACCAGGCGCATCCGCACAGGGAGATCAAGCTCGGCGGCGGCAGCGGCGGAGGCCACGATGCACGCAGTCGCGCCATCGTTCAGCCCCGCGCTGTTGCCAGCGGTGACCTTGCCGTGGGCGCGGAACGGTGTCTTGAGCCCGGCCAGGTCCGCCATCGTCGTGCCCGGTCGTGGGGGCTCGTCCTTGGTCGCCAGCCCGTACCCGAGCTCTGTATGACGGGTCGCGACAGTGACCAGGTCGGGTGCGATCTTGTCGGCGGCCAAGGCCTGTGCGTACTTGCTCTGGCTCGCGACCGCATAGGCATCACAACGCTCCTTGGTCAGAGCTGGAAACCGGTCGTGCAGGTTCTCGGCCGTCGATCCCATCACGAGTGCCGACGGGTCCACGATTCGCTCGGACATGATCCGCGGGTTGGGATCGATACCCTCTCCCATCGGGTGACGGCCCATGTGTTCTACCCCGCCGGCAATGGCGATCTCGGCCGAGCCGAAGGCGATGGCCGAGGCGACGCTGGTCACCGCGGTCATGCCCCCGGCGCACATACGGTCGATGGAGTAGCCAGGGGTGCTGATCGGCAGGCCGGCGAGCAGACCCGCGACGCGACCCAGGGTCAGGCCTTGGTCGCCGATCTGCGTGGTGGCGGCAATGGCCACCTCCTCGACCCGCTCGGGAGGCAGCTCGGGGTGGCGGCGCAACAGCTCGCGGATGCAGTTGATGACGAGGTCATCGGCGCGCGTCTGGGTGTACATCCCCTTCTCGCCAGCCTTGCCGAACGGTGTACGGACGCCGTCGACGAACACGACATCGCGCAGAGCTCTGGTCACGTGGGCCTCCCTGGATGAGCGCTGTCCGCAGGCGTACGAGCGACTCAGATGGCGATTGAAGAGCTGATTGACGAGCTGAGGTCAAAGCGATGCTACTCGCCAGTAACCTGGCCATGCTACTGGTCAGTAACTTCAGTGGTCGACACGATGGGCCGGTTGATGGCTTCCTCGAGAATCGGGGAGACGATGTCGACCTGCCACTGACGGGCGCCCAACGCGATCAGGGCTTCGGTCACGGAGTCGATCGTCGAGTCCGATGGGGGAGACCACAGGACCCGGCGGATGGAGTCGGGGGACAGGATGTTCTCGATGGGGATGTTCCGGGCCAGAGCGAACTGCCCGAGAACCATGCGGGCGTGTGCGAGCCGGGCGGCGGCAACCGGGTCGCGATCGGCCCATGCTCGCGCTGGCGGTGGGCCGTCCGAGCGTGGGGTGAGGATGGGCAGATCAGTCTCAGGGAGCAGGCGTGCGCGCTCGAGGGCGTTGAGCCACTGTCGCTGATACCGGCGCACGGATCGCGCGCCGGGGCCGTCCTGGATGTCGGCCGCAGACCGGGGACCCTTGATGGCCAGATCGATCAGAGCCGCGTCCGGGAGAACCCGCCCCGGGGCAGTGTCGCGTTCGACGGCTATGGCGTCGCGTGTCTGCCACAGCTCGCGCACCATCGCAGCCCCACGGCGGTTGCGGACCTTGTGCATCCCCGAGGTGCGGCGCCAGGGCTCGACCCGGACCGGCGGACCGGTGAATCGGGTGAGCGAGTCGAACTCCTGCTCAGCCCAGGGCGTCTTGTCCTGTGTGGCCAGGTCGTCAGCCATGAGATCCCTCACCCGGCCGAGCACCTCGACGTCCAGGGCCGCGTAGCGCAACCAGGGCTCAGGCAGGGGCCTGGTCGACCAGTCCACCGCCGAGTGCTCCTTGGCGAGGTGAAGGCCGAGGTAGTGCTCCACTACCGCGGCGAGTCCCACTCGCGGGAGCCCGATCAGGCGTCCGGCGAGCTCTGTGTCGAATAGCTGCGTCGGGTGCAGACCGACCTCGGCCAGACAGGGTAGGTCCTGGGTCGCGGCATGCAGGATCCACTCGACGCCGGCGATCGCGTCGGAGATGGGTGAGAGATCGGGGCAGGCAATCGGGTCGACCAACCAGGTGCCCGAACCCTCGCGCCGCATCTGGATCAGATAGGCACGCTGCCCGTAGCGATAGCCGGACGCGCGCTCGGCGTCGATGGCGACCGGTCCGTTCCCCGCTGCGATGGCACGGGCTGCACGGATGAGGTCCCGCTCATCCATGACCACGTCCGGAACGCCATCGGCAGGCATATCCAGCAGGACCATGACCGGCGCAGCCGGCTCGATGTCGACCGCACCAGAGCTCTCTGACGAGACAAGGCGCTCTGGGGTCTCGCTGGATCCGATGGTCACGGGGTCAATCTAATTGACCGCGGGGTCACCGTGCCGGCCGGTAGTGCCCCAACGGTTTCACCGGCGTGGCCCTGGCAGAGCCACGACCCCCTCGGGCAGCGGTGGGAGACCGGCGATGGTGCACAGCAGATCAGCCCAGGCGAGGAGGTGGAGTGAAAGATCGGGCCCGGCGGGAGTCCAGGATGCCCGAATCTCCATCTCAACGGTGGCCTGACGATCACCCAGACTTGCGAAGGTCTCCGAGACGACCCGGGTGACCGTGCCCCCTTCGGCCACAAAGGGCGCGTCATGGTGGGCCAGGGCGTCCATCAACCATGACCAGCCCACAGCGCCCAGCATCGGGTCGTTGGCCAGCTCAGGTTCAAGCTCGGCGCGGGCAAAGGTGACGACGCGCCAGACTCCCTCCCACGGCTCGGGGGCTGCCGGGTCGTGAAGGAGCACGAAACGGCCAGAGGCGAGCTCGTCACCCTCATCGGCGACCCCGGCGGTCACGACCTCGGCTGACAGGGCAACGGCGTACGGGGCGATCCGGCTGGGGGCGGGCACCTCCGTCAGGCGGACCTCTGGACGCAGACGAGCCTTGCGCAGGTCCTCAACGACCTGGGCAAATTCGGCCGACTTCTCGCCGGGAACGCTACGGCTGCCCACCTTGGGAGCGTATGTCGACCTGTCGCCTGATGACGTCACGGCACGCCGGGATACGGTTCGGCGATGTTGGCACTGCTCGCCCTGGCCTCGAGCGCCGCCTGGGGGACCTCGGACTTCTTCGCTGGGCTCAAGGCGCGGACCATGGCTCCGGCAGCGGTGGTGGCCGTGACCCAGAGCGCCGCGCTGGTCGCGCTGAGTGCCATCCTGCTCATTCGGAATACCGGTCTCTCACCAGTCTTCACCGGAGGGGCACCCTTGTGGTCGATCGCTGCTGGGCTGTCTGGTTCGGCCGGACTGATCCTCTTCTACACGGCACTGGCCTCCGGAACGATGGGGGTGGTCGCGCCGATCTCGTCATTGGGGGCACTGGTCCCGGTGCTTCTCGGAATGCTCACCGGGGAGAAACCGAGCGCGGCTGCGTGGGTCGGCATGGCCATAGCGGTCACCGGTGCGGCCCTGGCCTCCGGGCCGGAGCTGAGCGGCGAGCTGCCGGCCCGGCCGGTGGTCCTGGCCGCGCTGGCCGCGTCGTGCTTCGGGATGGCGCTGTTCTGCATCTACAGGGGAGCACGGTTCGCCGTGCTGGAGACTCTGTGGACGATGCGGCTGACCAGCGTCGGACTGTTCCTGGTCGCGGGGCTGCTGGTCCGGTCGGCGGGCGGGACCCGGAGGCACGATCTGCCGGTGCTTGCGGTCATCGGGCTGGGCGACGTCACTGCGAACGCCCTGTTTGCAGTCTCTTCGTCGCGGGGCCTCGTGAGCGTGGCCAGCGTCCTCGGCTCCCTGTACCCGATGGCGACGGTCTTCTGGGCGCGATTGATCCTGGGCGAACGGCTCCGCCGTATTCAGGCGATCGGGGTCGGGCTGACCCTGATCGGAGTGGTCGCCATCGCGGTCTGATCGGTGGTCTCGCCCGTGGGAGGATCTGCACGTGAACTCCTCAACGAAGAGCCCCCGCGACAGCGCCCTGGTCCGGGCAGCCCTACGAAAGACCGTGCCGCATACGCCGGTCTGGTTCATGCGCCAGGCGGGCCGGTCCCTGCCCGAGTACCGCAAGGTGCGCGAGGGCGTGGGCATGCTCGACTCATGCCGCCGGCCAGAGCTGGTCGCCGAGATCACGATGCAGCCGGTACGCCGCCATGGCGTCGACGCCGCGATCTTGTTCAGCGACATCGTGGTGCCGCTGGCTGCCGTGGGCGTGGACCTTGACATCGTCCCCGGGGTGGGGCCCGTGATCGCCCAGCCCTTCCGCAGGCACGAAGACCTCGACCGCCTTCCAGAGCTGACGCCGGAGCACGTCCCTTACATCACGGAGGCGGTGGGGATGGTGCTCGCCGAGCTGGGCGCCACGCCGCTGATCGGTTTCGCCGGCGCACCATTTACTCTCGCGTCCTACCTCGTCGAGGGTGGCCCGTCCAAGAACCACGAACACACCAAGGCCATGATGCATGGCGACCCGGAGCTGTGGAACGAGCTGTGCGCGCGGCTGGCACAGATCGCCGGCGCGTTCCTCCGGGTTCAGGCGCAGGCAGGAGCATCGTTGGTGCAGCTGTTCGACTCCTGGGTGGGCGTGTTGTCACGCAAGGACTACGAGACCTACGTCCAGCCACACTCGCGCGTGGCCTTGTCGGCTGTGGCCGACCTTGACGTCCCGACGATCCACTTCGGCACGGGGACCGGCGAGCTGCTGGCCTCGATGGGGGCGGCCGGCGCCGATGTGGTGGGTGTGGACTTCCGGACCTCGTTGACCGATGCGCGTGCTCGCCTTGGCGACGGGTATGCCGTGCAGGGCAACCTGGACCCGGCGTTGCTGTTCGCTCCATGGTCGGCTCTGGAGACCGCCGTGCGCTCGATCGTTGCGGAGGGCGCTCAGTCGCCAGGCCACATCTTCAACCTGGGCCATGGAGTCCTGCCCGACACTGACCCAGAGATGCTGACCCGCGTCGTCGACCTCGTGCACGAGGCATCCGCCAACTGAGCTCAGGGGCCCTCAGGTTGCTGGGGCCTCTCGGGTTGAGGAGGGGCTCTTGCCCCTGCTCGCAGGCTCCCTGTACGGGGCTGCGAGCCACTCCTCAACCCTCGAAGGCTCCCTTGATGGGGCTGCGAGCCACTCCTCAACCCTCGAAGGCGAGCTTGCAGTTGACCTCAGGCGTTGGCCGCACTGGCGGAGGGTCGTTGGCTGCGCCGGCGTCGCCACCATGGCCAAAGCGGTGCAGCCAGCAAGGACATGAACAGCACGAAGGGAAGCAGCGCTCCGACGGCTTTGAACAGCCCACTTGCGGAGGCCGTAAAGGCGTCCCAGCCGGAGCGCAGACCCGCGAGGAAGGCATTGTCGGTCACTGGCTCGCTCCCAGCGGTGCTCAGTGACACCGTTAGCGTCGAGCGCTCGACGCTGTTCTTGAGGGCGTCCAGCTGCGATTCGAGAGACTCGATGTCAGACTCTCGCCGGCTCAGCTCACTCTCGAGGGCAACGACCTGACCCAGGTCCTTCGCCTGCGACATGAGGGCGCGGACACGTTCGACGCTGGCGCTCATGGTCTTGAGCCGGCTCTGGGTGTCGACGTACTGCG
>ERZ1739050.71-NODE-71-length-11028-cov-9.330630_pt1 | contig 11028 bp, 13 predicted proteins | sample MGYA00581759_ERZ1739050 | MGnify/ENA primary metagenome ERZ1739050 (study PRJEB42929, sample SAMN08275525) | rhizosphere metagenome | isolation source: Rhizospheric soil replicate 2 | host: Colobanthus quitensis and Deschampsia antarctica | place: Antarctica: Devils... | reverse complement strand
CCCCCGCGCGTGTCCCGCCCCGCGCGCGCGCTCGGGCCCCCACTGCCCCCGGGCGCGTCTCGCCAGCGTATCGGCGCCTCGGCCCAGCTCTGCCACGGGGGCCCGCCCGTTTCCGCCGCTGGCTCCGGGCACGCCGACTACGGGAGACATCTGTGCTCCTTCACTCTCGTTCAGCTCGGCTGTTTTGCACTGTCAGTCACCTGTATGCCCCAGCTCGCGATCGAGGTGTCGCCAGGTTCGAGCCGGATCACCTGGTCGCCGCTCTGGAAGGCGTTAGGTGGGCAGGTCATAGGTTCGGTACCCAGCCCGCCCCTGCGCCGGTCGGGGGCCAGGGTGTCGCCGGTGAAGATCTCGATGATGGGGTAGGCCTCGTCGACCCACAGCGAGGTGACTCGCTCGTCGGCGCTCTCGAGGCGCACCCAGGCGCGGCCCTGAGCGTCGCGGCGTAGGTCGGTGAAGGCGTCGTCGATAGCGAGTTCGTCGATCCTCTTACCCGATCGGAAGTCGTAGGCCGTTCCGGCGACGTCTTCGCGGCCGGTGGGCAGCTGCCGCTGCGGGTCGGTCAGGATGCGGGTGTCTGCCTGAAGCTTCAGGGTGCAGCCGTCGACGGTGCCCACCCCCGGCGAGAGGTAGGGATGCTGCCCGCATGCGTAGGGGGCAGGCTGGTCACCGAGGTTGGTGGCCATGGTCCTGACGCTCAGACCGTTCTCGTCGAGCCGGTAGCTGACGCGAACGTCCAGGGTGAACGGGTAGCCCTGCAGTGGGAACAGCGTGGTCGCCATCACCACGTGGCCCTCCTCGTGCGTCAGGCAGCGCCAGGGCCGCCAGCGCAGGAACCCGTGGATGGCGTTGCTTTTGTCCGGCTCCGTCAAGGCGACCTGGTGCTCTCTCCCGTCGAAGCGGTAACGGCCGTCGCCCAGCCGGTTGGGCCACGGGACCAGCGGCGCCCCGTGCGCACCGTCGCACATCTTGTCGACGGCATACGGTTGCAGCACTTCGCGACCGCCCACGTCGTACGCGCGGATGCCACCACCGACCTCGACAACGATCGCGTGCTGCTCCCCGTGGGTGATCTCGAACTGTGTGCCGGACGGTATGGCGGCCACCCTCGACCCCTTCCCTGTGAGGGTAGGACGGGCCCACCGGTGGTCGGTCGTCACGAGCTTCTCTGCTGCTTCGACGCAGCGAGCCGGGCCCCCAGCGGCCGCATCGCCAACGCGAGGGCGCCTCTCAGTACGGTGGGCCGTCGGGATCGGCGTCGGCCTGTCCTTCGATGTTCTCGTCGCACTCGGCGGCTCACGATCGACTCACCTGGTGCCTGGATTCTTCCCGACCCGCGACGTCATCATCCACTTCTTCAACCTCTTCTTCATGCTCATGCTTTTCCGTTCCGGCCTCGAGGTGCTTTCAGCCTGAGAAGCCGGGGCAGTCAGGTGCGCCAGGCCAGCTTCCAGGCCGACTCGGTGGGAGCCTCGCCGGCCGCCTGAGCGAAGGATCGCAGCGCACCGGACAGGGTGCGCCGACGCGAGTCGGATAGCCTCTCGAGGATTCTGACGACGGCGGCGCGGCGATGGTGGAGAACCTCATCGATGAGCGCGTACCCGTCGCCAGTCAGCTCGAGCACCAGGTTGCGACGATCGACGGTGGACTCCGTGCGCTGCAGCATCCTGGCGTCGACGAGACGGTCGCAGGCTCGGCTGGCATTGGAGGGGTGCACGCCCATCGCCTCTGCCAGCGCACCCAGGTTCAATCCGCCCCGTGACGCGACCAGGATGAGCACTCGCAGCTGCGGTAACGTGACCCGGTCCTCGACCTCGGCGACGCCTTGAGCGGCCACACCGACCAGGGCCTGCGCTGCGATCATGACGGCGTCCACCTGTTCAGGGGTGACCGATGAGCTTGTCGTGTCGCGCTTTGCCGTCTTCACGTGACCAGTATGACCTACGGTTGCGTCACCGCAAGCATTGACGATATTCTTGCGGTGACGCAACCAATGCATGCTGGAGGTCGGATCTTCGGGAGTCCCGGGAAGCCACCGTCAGCGAGGCACCGAGAGGGACCAGCAAATGACACCAACCCCAGGAACCGCCCTGACGAGTGGCCCGGTCGTGCACGGGATCGACCGCATGGTTCGCAACATCGAAACCGGCCGCTTCGAGCGCAGCCTGTCGGCCCTGACCGCGGCCGGCGCCCTTGTGGCGGCTGCCGAGATCTTCTTCGAGCACGACTCGGCGAGCTTCGGCAACAAGATGATGTGGCTGCCGGTCGCGATGGGCCCGGTCGGGGCGGCCGCCGGGGTCGCCGGGTTCTTCAGCCATCGGATGGCCAAGACGGCCCTGCCCATCGCGTCGGTTGCCATCTGTGCCAACGGCCTCCAGGGCTTCTACCTGCATGCCCGCGGTATCGCCCAGAAGCCGGGGGGATGGCGCAACGCTCGGTACAACATGGAGATGGGTCCACCGTTGCTGGCGCCGCTGCTGGTCACGATGGTGGGCGGCATGGGCCTGTTGGCCGCCGTCCTGCGCCGTGAGAAGTGACCCGCCAATTGAGATCAGCGACTCCCCAACCCACCCCGCCGTGGTCCGGTCGCTTCCCGGGCTTCGACGTGCTCGACCAGAGCAGCCACTGGGACCCAGTGACGACCGGGGTGGTCCTGGGCCGAGTCGGGATGGCTCCCGACATCAGGTTCTTCACCCCCACCCAGCAGGCCGTCGCCACCGCCTTGTGTGATGCCTTGCTCGGCCAGGACGATGATGCGACCCCCGCGTTCCGAGTTCCAATCGTGAACCTGATCGACGCCCGGTTGGCGGAGCAGCAGACCGACGGGTGGCACTATCACGACATGCCCGCGGATGGGCAGGCTTGGCGCGACACGCTGGCCGGGCTCGACGCCGACGCCACGGAACGCTTCGACTCCGGTTTCGCGGCCTGTTCCACCGGCCAGCAGGCCAGCCTGATCCAGGCCGTGCAGGACCGTGGGACCAGCCAGTGGCACAACCTGAACGCGAAGCACGTCTGGAGCCTGTGGACACGCTACGCGTGCACCGCCTTCTACTCCCACCCCTCGGCCTGGAACGAGATCGGCTTCTCGGGCCCGGCCTATCCCCGAGGGTACAAGAACGCGGGGGTCGACAAGCTCGAGCCGTTCGAGGTGCATGACGCGAGACCCTCCGACGACCCGCTGCGGGGGCAGCCATGAGTGCGGTGCGCGGCCGCAACGAATCCGCGTGGCTGCTGCCCGCCGACGGCAAACGGGTCAACCACCAGCTGCGCCAGGACATGCGCCGCTTCGACGACACCGACGCGGTCGATCTGGTCGTCGTCGGGTGCGGTGCCGGCGGCTCCACGATGATCCAGCGACTGGCCCGGGCCGGGTGGCGCGTTCTCGCCCTGGATGCCGGCCCGTTCTGGGACCCCGACACCGACTGGGTCAGCGACGAGGCAGGCTCACACCACCTCTACTGGACCGACCCCCGGGTGATCTCCGGATCCGACCCGGTGCCCTTGGGTTCGAACAACTCGGGCCGCGGCGTCGGCGGGTCGATGGTCCACTACGCCGGCTACACGCCACGCTTCCACCCCAGCGACTTCGAGACCTTCACCCGCGACGGGGTGGGCGCCGACTGGCCGATCGCCTACCGCGACCTGCGGCCCTACTACGAGGCGATCGAGGCCGAGCTGCCGGTCGCCGGCGAGAAGTGGCCCTGGGGTGATCCGCACTCCTACCCCTACCGCCCGCACCCGGTCGGCGGCAACGGAGAAATCTTCCTGCGCGGCGCTGACCGCTTGGGCCTGACCGCCAAGGTCGGCCCGGTCGCCATCGTCAACGGCCGCTTCGGCAACCGGGCGCACTGCATCTACCGCGGCTTCTGCCTGCAGGGCTGCAAGGTCAACGCCAAGGCCTCACCGCTGATCACCCACATTCCCGACGCCCTGGCCCACGGTGCCGAAGTGCGTGCGAACGCAATGGTGACCAGGGTCGAGGTCGACGAACGGACCGGGCGCGCCACCGGGGTGCACTACGTGCGCGACGGCGTCGCCCGGTTCCAGAGAGCCAACCTGGTCGCGATCGCCGGGTACTCCATCGAAACCCCGCGACTGCTGCTCAACTCAGCCTGCGACCGCTTTCCCGAGGGACTGTGCAACGACTTCGACCAGGTCGGGCGCTACCTCATGGTGCAAGGAGCCCCCCAGACCGCAGGCCGGTTCGACGCCGAGGTGCGCATGTTCAAGGCTCCCCCACCCGAGGTGAGCACCGAGGCGTACTACGAGACCGACCCGACCAAGGCGTACAAGCGGGGGTTCTCCATCCAGACGGTCTCACCCCTACCCATCACCTGGGCCGAGCACGTCGCAGCCCAGGGGCACTGGGGGTCCGACCTTCGCGAGTACATGAGCGACTACGTGCACTGGTCGTGTCTCGGGGCCCTGTGCGAGTTCCTGGCCCAGCCCGAGAACAGGGTGACCCTGTCGCAGGAGAAGGACCGGCACGGGCTTTCCGTGGCGAACTTCTCGTACTCCCAGTGCGACAACGACGCGGCCCTGATGAAGGCGGCCCAAGGCGTGATGGAGGACATCCTGCACGCGGCCGGGGCCGACGAAGTGATCACCATCGACCGCTTCGCCCACCTGGTCGGCGGGGCGCGGATGGCCGCCGACGAGCAGCACGGCGTCGTCGACTCGAACTGCCGCACCTTCGCGGTTCCCAACCTCTACGTCACCGACGGCAGCGTGCTGCCGACCCAGGGAAGTGCCAACCCGGCGCTGACCATCATGGCTGTCGCGGCCCGGGCCGCCGAACGGCTGGCCAGCCTCTCGCGCCACGGCCCCTGACTCGCGGGCGCACCCCTGCGCACTCCACCCCAGACCGAAAGTTGCACAACACCACCACCGAACCCGGCGGGGCTCACGGATCGAGGAGAAACCGATGGCAGCACAGAAGGTGTCCGACTACCTGTTGCAACGTCTGCGCGACTGGGGCGTCAATCACATCTTCGCGTTCCCAGGCGACGGCATCAACGGCATCCTCGCCGCGTGGGCCCGAGCGGACGACCACCCGATGTTCGTACAGTCCAGGCACGAGGAGATGAGCGCATTCGAGGCCGTCGGCTACGCCAAGTTCACCGGCCGTCTCGGGGTCTGCATGGCCACCTCCGGCCCGGGCGCCATCCACCTTCTCAACGGCCTCTACGACGCCAAGCTCGACCACGTGCCGGTGGTGGCGATCGTCGGGCAGACGAACCGCTCGGCCATGGGCGGCTCCTACCAGCAGGAGGTCGACCTGTTGACCTTGTTCAAGGACGTGGCGAGCGAGTACGTGCAGATGGTCACCGTCCCCGAGCAGCTGCCCAACGTGCTCGACCGCGCCATCCGCGTCGCCCTCGCCGAGCGGGCACCCACGGCCATCATCATCCCCGCCGACGTCCAGGAGCTCGACTACTCGGCCCCAACCCACGAGTTCAAGATGGTGCCCTCGAGCATCGGCGTCGACTGGCCCACCATCGCCCCCGACGACGAAGCCATCAAACGGGCCGCCGAGGTGCTCAACGCCGGCAGCAGGGTCGCCATCCTCGCCGGGTCGGGAGCACGCGGTGCCCGGGCCGAGCTGCAGGAGGTCGCCGAGCTGCTCGGCGCCGGGATCGCGAAGCCGTTGCTGGGCAAGGACGTTCTCTCCGACGAGCTGCCGTACGTTACGGGCTCCATCGGCCTGCTCGGCACCCGGCCCAGCTACGAGATGATGATGGACTGCGACACCCTGCTGACCGTCGGCTCCAGCTTCCCGTACACCCAGTTCCTGCCCGACTTCGACCAGGCCCGCGCCGTGCAGATCGACCTCGACGGCAAGTACATCGGGATGCGCTACCCCTACGAGGTCAACCTCGTCGGGGACGCCGCCACCACCCTCAAAGCGCTCATCCCACACCTGACCCGCAAGGACGACCGGGCCTGGCGCGAGAAGATCGAGTCCAACGTCTCACGCTGGTGGGAGGTCATGGAAGGCGAGGCGATGGTCTCGGCCGACCCGGTCAACCCCCAGCGCCTCTTCCACGAGCTCTCGTCCCGGCTGCCCGAGAACGCCATCGTCACCGCCGACTCCGGCTCCTCAGCCAACTGGTACGCCCGACAGCTGAAGTTCCACGGCGACATACGCGGGTCATTGTCCGGGAACCTGGCCACCATGGGCCCCGGGGTTCCCTACGGGATCGGCGCGAAGTTCGGCTGCTCCGATCGGCCCGTGATCGTCTTCGCCGGTGACGGCGCCATGCAGATGAACGGCATGGCCGAGCTGATCACCATCAAGCACTACTGGCAGCAGTGGAGCGACCCGCGGCTGATCGTCACGGTGCTGCACAACAACGACCTCAACCAGGTCACCTGGGAGCTGCGGGCGATGGAGGGCTCACCGAAGTTCACCAAGTCCCAGACCCTGCCCGACGTCGACTTCGCCGCGTTCGCCGCCAGCCTCGGCCTGCAGGCCATCACCGTTACCGACCCCGACGACCTCGGCTCCGCCTGGGACCGGGCACTGGCCGCCGACCGGCCCACCCTCATCGACGTGCACACCGACCCGAACGTGCCCCCCATCCCGCCGCACGCCACCCTCGAGCAGATGAAGGATGCCGCCCAATCAATCCTCAAGGGCGACGAGAACGCGTGGGGCGTCATCAAGGAAGGCGTCAAGACCAAGGTCCAAGAGTTCCTTCCCCAAGGCAAATCCTGACAGCTCCAAAGAGGCACCCGAAGGAGCTGGTGGTCATGAGTAGTTTCGTCTGCGACATGCGCCGCAGCGGAAACGGACTGCTGCTGCGGATCTGCGCTATAGCGGCCATCGGCGGAATGCTGTTCGGCTACGACACCGGCGTCATCTCTGGCGCCCTGCTGTTCATCAAGTCCGACCTGCACGCCGGTGACTTCTGACGACTAACCACCAAGGAGACCACATGACCGACGCCACCATCGACGCCAGGATCGACAACATCGAGGTCAGCGCCTACACCGTTCCCACCGACGCGCCGGAGGCCGACGGCACGATCAGCTGGGACTCCACCACCATGGTCCTGGTCCGCGCCCGTTCCGGTGATGTCGAGGGCATCGGTTGGACCTACGGGCCCACGGCCTGCTCCACCATGATCAAAGACAAGCTTGCCACCATTGTGAAACGTCGCGACGCGATGGACGTCGCAGGATCCTTCCAGTCCATGGTCAGGGCCGTGCGTAACGCGGGCCGCCCCGGCGTGGCCGGCTACGCCATCTCCTCCGTCGACGTCGCCCTGTGGGACCTCAAGGCCCGGCTGCTCGACCTCCCCCTGCACCACCTTCTTGGTGCCGTCGACACAAGGGTTCCCGTCTACGGCAGCGGAGGCTTCACCACCTACGACGAGCGACAGCTACGTCACCAGCTGGGCCACTGGGCACTGGAACAACACATCCCCCGCGTGAAGATCAAGATCGGCGAATCATGGGGCGCCGACCCTCGCCGCGACCTCGACCGGATGCGCCAAGCGCGAACAATCATCGGCGACGAGGTCGAACTGTTCGTCGACGCCAATGGCGGCTACTCCCGCAAACAAGCCATCCGGGTCATGGCCGCCGCGGCCGACCTGGACGTGCGCTGGTTCGAGGAACCGGTCTCCTCCGACGACCTGCAGGGTCTACGGGAGATCCGCGACGCCGTCTCCGCCGACGTCACAGCCGGTGAGTACGGGTACGACCTCTACTACTTCCGCCGGATGTGCGAAGCGGGTGCCGTCGACTGCCTCCAGGCCGACGTCTCCCGCTGCGGTGGCATCACCGAGTGGATGCGGGTGGCAGCCGTCGCGGCATCCTTCGGCCTGCAGATCTCAGGCCACTGCGGACCACACCTGCACGCCCACGTCGCCGCCGCGACGCCCAACCTGCGCCACCTCGAGTGGTTCCACGACCACGTTCGCATCGAAAACATGTTCTTCGACGGCACGCTCGACCCGACAGGAGGGGCCATCACCCCGGCCGCCGACGCGCCCGGAAACGGGCTCACTTTCAAGGCCGCCGATGCCGAATCTTACCGTGTCAGGTAGACCTGCAGAAGGGATCAGACATCCCACGAGAAGAACAGCCAGAGCCGGTCATCGTCATCCCTAGACGAAACGCCGCCCTGGGTCGAGACGTTGGGCCCGCTCTCGACGCCGGTCGGCGCTCTCGTAGAGCTGCCTTGCGACCTCGGCCAGTCGCTGACTCTCGACCACGTCGCCCCGATCAGCAAGAGTGCGCGCACGCGCCACAGCCTGAGCGGCCTCGCTCAGGTCGAGAACCCCCGCCTCATGCTCGAACCTGGCTTCGGCCATTGGGTTCGTGAGGTTCACCAGAGGTGCGAAAGGCTTCGGAATCTCAACGTCTGCATCATCCAACCATTCGTCAGAGCTCTCCATCTCAACTTTCCTTTCGTTCTCCAACCCTCCATACCCAAGTTTGCCCGCCCCACCCACTGCCAACACGGGGCTACGGCAGTGTGATGGACTTATGTGGTCAAATGGCTTCCACGTCTCTCGCTAATGACGCAACTGGCTGACCGTCCTGGTGCGCCCGGACGAGAACGAGGTGGCCGCCGGTGGGGACGGCTCGGCCCATGGTGGAGGACCGGCGGACAACCCGCTTCGCCGCTAGAAGCGAGCGATGAACTCGTCGAAGGCGCTCAGGTCGTGGATGTGACACCAGCGCTCCTTCTGGCGACCGTCGCTGAAATGTATGACCCAACTGGTGTCGAAGAACCGCTCCTCGCCATCGACCGTTGCGCCGAAGCGCTGGACACCGCTATCGGGATGGGGGCAACTGCTCCCCTCGCGCCGACCGTTCCGCAATCGGGAGGCACCCTGTGGCTCTGTGAGTGGAGATTTCCCTGGGCACCACCTTCAAGGGCGGTACCACGAAGCCACGCCGGCTTCGAAGTCGTGGACTTTGCCTGTGTGGGCGCATCGCAGCCCGTTGCCCAGAGCGATGCGCCGCGCGCGGCTGAGCGTGGCCGCAGGGCGGTGCGGAATGTCCTTGTTCCCCGGCGTGGACGGGTTTGTCTCTCTACCGCCAGCGAGCCAGAAGGCGCAGGCTAGTGGATGGAGGGACTCTCCTAGGGACCGCTCAAATCCGGGCGCTCAGAGTCGCTGAGGAGGGGTGCGATGAGCTGGTGGGTGTGGTTGATCGTGATCGTCGTGATAGCCACGGTTGTGGTCGTCGGGGTCCTGGCGGTGCAGACGCGCCGCCGCGGGGGCGGGGCGATCGTGAACCCGGCCCAGTCACCCCGCAACCGCAAGCGTGGGACTGGGCAATGAGTCGGCTGATGCGTACCTCGGAGGTCACGAAACGTCCGGTGGTCACGCTCGGCGGGAATGACGTCGCCCAGATCAAGGACGTCGTGTATTCCGCTGGTGGTGGCGCGGTCGACGGGTTCACCCTGGCTGGGCGGGGACTGTTTTCTGGTCCGTTGAATCAGGCGTTGCCCTGGGCGTCGGTGATGGCGTTGGGGCCCGATGCGGTGATGATCCTCAATGAGGACGTGTTGGAGCCCACCGCGACGGTACTGGATCCGTCCGCGTCCTCCGGCGGATCCGGCGGCGATGTCCTGGGTTCGCAGGTGCTGACCGCCAGCGGGACCGAGCTGGGCACGGTCGTGGACGTGATCCTCGAGATCTCCGATGCTGGCGGCGGGCAGTGTGACGTGGTCGGGTACGAGGTGGAGGCTTCGGAGGCGCTGGGCACTAAAGGCACCAAGGTGTTCATCCCGCTCCCGGACACTCTCGCCGTCTCCAGTGATCATCTGATGGTGCCGGAGAGTGCGACCGACTTCGTCGCCCACGACCTCGCCGGGTTCGGCGCTGCCGTGCAGGCCTTCCGCCAGCACCTGCAGGGACCACGCTGATGCTGTTTTCCGAGGCTTCTGGCCGCAAGGTCGTGAGCACCAGCACCGCCGAGACGCTGGGCCAGATCGCCGACTTCGTGATCGACCCGCAGACGCGCAGCCTGGTGGCGCTCACGGTGAAGAAGACTGATCACGGCGACACGCTGCTGTGGTCGCGCATCACCGCCTTCGGTTCCGACGCGGTCACCGTCCCGGCCGCGGAGGCGATCTTCGACGCCGATGATGCGGTCGCCGCGCTGTCCGGCAAGGATCATCACCCGATCGGCAAACGAGTCCTGACCACGGCCGGTGAAGACCTCGGATCGGTGGCCGACGTCGACTTCGACCCGGAGAATGGCAGGCTCATCACGCTGACCCTTGCCACCGGCGGCATCGCCGCTGAGCGCCTGATCGCGATCGGCTCCTACGCCGCCGTCGTACACCCCGACTCCTAGCCGCGGGGTGCCGGGCGCGAGTGTCGCACAGGTCAGAGCCGTTCTAGGCCCCGCATCGGCCCGGATGCGGGGCAGAAGGTGACCCTGGTCCACGGCCCGATTTGAGGCCGCCCTCGCCACCGGGTGGCATCCAGTCGTTGGGTGCCCGGGTCTAGCTATCGGTTCGTTCGAGCACCAGCAGCTCGCCCATCAGCACCGCAACCGCAGCCGCGATGACCAGAACGCCGCCGGCGACGAAAGCCGTTACCGCGCCGACCGTGCTGGTCCGCAATGGACTAATGAGCACCAACCCACACGCCAGGCAAAGTCCTACCCCGGCGGATCCGAGCGTCATCGCGATCAGCCACCGACGCCACGATCGGACGCCGACGCGGGGCTCGGGGACTCGTGCAGGGACCCTCTCGGCGGCAAGCACCGTCACGACGCCCGCGATGCCCGCCCACGCCCCGACCACGAGAAACGCCGCGATCGAGTCACCGGCCCGATGCCAACCCGCTGACATCGTGGCCAGTGACACCACCACCGCAGCCGCCCCTCCGGTGATCGCGACGGGGCGCCGTGCCCCCGCAGGCAAAACGACGCACAAGGCGACCACGACGGAGAACACCGCCGTCGTGTGCCCGCTAGGCAGGCTGTTGAGGGTCGCCGGTGTGATCTCGCGCAAGCCGAGATCGGGCCGGGTCAAGATATGGGACTTCAGCAGCC
>ERZ1739050.70-NODE-70-length-11092-cov-7.353357_pt1 | contig 11092 bp, 8 predicted proteins | sample MGYA00581759_ERZ1739050 | MGnify/ENA primary metagenome ERZ1739050 (study PRJEB42929, sample SAMN08275525) | rhizosphere metagenome | isolation source: Rhizospheric soil replicate 2 | host: Colobanthus quitensis and Deschampsia antarctica | place: Antarctica: Devils... | reverse complement strand
GGGGGGGGGAGGTGGGGGGGGGGCGGGGGGCGGGGGAGCAGGGGGGGGGCGGGGGGCTGCAGGCCGGCGGGACGCGGCGGCCCGGCCGGGAGGATGGGGGGAGGATGTCCCGCGCGGCCTGGCCTCCGACGGGTGCGGCGGCGCGCGGCGCGGAGCCACGAGCCGCGCAGCCGCCTTGGACGGCGTGAGCGGTCCCATCATCGGCTTCACCGGTACCTTACGGGACGAGATCGACGTGGCGATGCTGACCGAGGTCACGCGACTTGCACCGGAACTGAACTTTGTCTTCATCGGTCCGGTCGCGGCCGATGTAACCCGTCTTGCTGCTCACGCAAATGTCCGTTTTCTCGGTCCGGTTCCTCATGGCGACATCGTAAGGTACACCGCCAGTTTCGACGCCGGGATCCTCCCATACGTATTGACGGACTACACGGCTGACGTAATGCCGGTAAAGCTGAAGGAGTACCTCGCCGCCGGTCTGCCCGTGGTGGCGACACACCTCCCCGAGATCTGCCGGTTTGCGGACCAGCATCCCGGCACGATTTCATTCGCCGGCACGCCGGAAATGTTCGCCGCTGCTCTCCGCCTGGCGCTCGCTCAGGACACGGTCACTGCTGTCGAACGGCGGATCGAAATCGCCCGGCACTACGACTGGAAGGTGCAACTGTCGCGGATGAACGCGTGGATGGAGAGCGCGCTGGCCGCGCGTTAGCGGTCGCGCGGCGTCAACCAATGCGACAGGTCGCGCTCGATCAATTCTCCGGTGGCGATGATGTCGTCCCGATACTGATCGGTGAGCCGCTGCCAAAGCGCTGGCGGGATCGTATCCGGCCTGCGCAACAGCGGGCGGCGAAGCGGAGTGCCCAGTCCTGTCCCACTGACCCACGGAGCATTCCGCGCCACGGCTTTGGCCGTGGCATTGAACATCCGCGTGAGGCGCACGAATCGTGGGTACAGAGTGCGGTTGAAGCGGATGCTCGTATCGACGGCGAAATCGGGATCGATGCCCAGAAAACCGTACAGGCTCCGGACGATCTCCTGCGGCCTGGCAATCAGATCATCGAAGAGGATGACCTTGATCTGATCGCGTGGAAAGGTGTCGAAGTACCGGCGGAGCTTCGCATGATAACGCCCCGCTTCAAACTGGTAGTCTCCCGGCTGCAGCACCTCATCCGCGGAGCGCCACTCGCGGCTGTCCGTAAAGCGTTGGAGGTAGGCCGAATACCCTCGCTCGGCAGGCTGCCGCAACGTCGCAATGAGACGGACGCCCGGCAGATCGGCCTGAATGCGGCCGATGCCGCTGATCGCATTCAGGTACCTCGGCGTGGCCTCGCCAATGGCGCGTTCGCCATTGACCGCGGCGAACAATTGTTCGTATTCGCCGCGGGAACGGGTCGACCTCTTGCCGAAGAGCTGATCTTCATCGGTGTAGTAGTTCGGCTCTTTCATCGGACTCATGTAGATGTCCGGATGCTGCCGTAGATAGTGGTAGAGCGAAGTCGTACCGCCCTTCGCGGCGCCGATTACGAGGAAATTCGGAAGTGTCATAGGCGGGCGACATTCTCGTACAGCTCGGCGTATTGCGCGAGAGTCCAATCGGAATCGCGCCGGGAGCGGATCGTTCTACCCGCGCCGATGGAAACGACCACCGCGTTCGGCACGCCCGTCCGTACCGCTCTGATGCGCGGTCTGCGCCGGCGCTGCCCCCGCTGCGGCGAAGGCAAACTCTTCCAGCGTTTCACGGCTGGCTCAGCACCGCCTTCTTTTTCGGCGCCCTATCGCTCCCGCTCCTGGCGACGCTGCGCGAACGCCAGGGCCTGGCCCTCGCGCTCGATTACCTCCTCCGCCTCTACTTCCGCGACGACTCGGATGAACTGCACGGCGGACGTGAACCGGTCCCTTAAGCGAGATACAAAATATCGCCGATACGAACGGCGCCGGTCCGAATCGTCGTCGCGTACACCCCGGCGCAGTTCTGGTTGATCCGCACCGCGGCCTTGAGGAGGCGCGGATCAATGGCGCCGGTCTCAGGATCGAGGTTGAGCATTCCGCAGCGGACGTCGCGCGTGCAGATCGCGACGGCCGGCGCATCGTCTCCTTCGCCGATGCGGAGCCTCTGTCCAACCCAGACATCCTCGGGAAACGGCGCGCCGTCCGGCGTCTCGATCAGGAGATTGGGGCGAAAGCGTCGCGCGTCGGCGCCGACTCCTGCTTCACCGGTGACCGTGGCGATGGCGTTCGTGGTGATGATGGACAGCGCACCTTCATCGAAGATCCCGTTGTTGAGCTGCATCAATTCGACCGGCGCGCGGTGCGCGGCCGAGAGCTCGGCGCGCAACGCATCGCCGTGCATCTCCAGCTCCTCCCCGTTCGGCGTTCGCACCCGTGACGGAAGCGCATCCTCGGCGTCGCGCAACGGAACGTAGGTGACGAGCGATGGGAGCTTGCCGGCGGTGAGCCACGGCATCCCGGTCTGAACGCCGGAACGGCGGAAGGCAAACCTGCGATCGCCCTCGAGGCCATGCCATCCCAACTGAGCATCCGTAAGCGGTTCCCCGGCCATCGATTTCACGGGATAGCGATAGATGGCGCGTACGCGGCCTACTTCGGTCATCCTGTTTTTCCTTTTTCACGCGGAGACGCGGAGGCGCGGAGAGAGGCTTTTCCCCGCGTCTCTGCGTCTCCGCGTGAAAAACCTTTCGAGCTTACTTCGCCGCCTGAAGTTCCTTCGCTACCCTCTCCGCCTCCCCAAAGACGCGCATGAAGTTTTCGCCCATGATTTTCTTCACCTCGGTATCGCTGTAGCCGCGGCGTTTCAATTCCGCGGAGATCGCCGGGAGCTTGCTCACATCCTCCATGCCCCGGGGACGGGGGGGGCGGCCGGCAGATCGGGAGCCGGGGCCGACGGGGTCGCTGCCGGCTAATTTTACCGGGGGATCGATATGAGCGACGATCACCGGCCACGATACTGTCGGCAGCGCATTGGCTTCCATCAGTTTGCGGACACCCTCCTGATACTCGGTACCTTCGTGCGTATCCTTCGCTTTCAACGCGGCGATCTCCGGCTTCACCTTCTCGTCGCGCGCCTTCGACGCTTTTGCCACCTCGTCGGAGAGGAAGACGGGATAGAAGTTCACCATGGCCACGCCGCCGTTTTTCGCCAGAGCGATGAGCATGTCGTCGGTCATGTTGCGCGGCACGTTGGCGAGCGCGCGCGAGGACGAATGCGAGGCGATGACAGGCGCCTTCGACACCTCGATCGCGTCGTAGAAGGTCTTGTCGGAGACGTGGGAGATGTCGACAAGCATGCCGAGGCGGTTCATCTCGAGGACGACCTGCTTGCCGAAGGGGGTCAGGCCGTTGTGCTTCGCTTCATCCGTCGACGCATCGGCCCAATTGTTCGTATTCGTATGTGTCAGCGTCATGTAACGCGCGCCGAAACGGTAGAACGCGCGCAGCAGATCGAGCGAATCCTCGATGGCGTGGCCGCCTTCGATGCCGATGAGGATCGCGCGCCGATTCTGGGCGGCGGCAGCGCGGATGCCGGCGGTCGAGGTCGCGAAGCGGACCAACGTCGGATAGTTGTCGGCCATCTCATGGATGGTTTCCATGATCTTCATGCAGAACGCGGCCGCGCCTTTGTTCGCGTACCTGGCAGGAACGTACGCGGCGAAGAACTCAGCGTCGAGCCCGCCCGCCTTCATGCGCGGATAGTCGAAATGGCCGCGGGTGTTGAGCGCGCCGAGGTCGAAGGGATGATCGAGAAACTCGGTGGGAGTGTCGGCGTGCGTGTCAACGGTGACCGCGGGCGGCGCCGGCTTTGCGACCACCTTCGCTTTTCGTGCGGCGAAGAGCGGTGTGGCGAGCGCGAGAAGAAGGAGTGCTGATGCGATGCGTTTCTGCATCGGCGAAGAGTAGCAGCACCGTAGCGCCGTCGAGTCGACGGCGCTACGTCCGAACTTAGTTGTTCGCCGGGCCCTGGCTGATCTCTTCGATCGCCCGTCCCACTTTGTTGTCCTGGTTCGTTTCCGTGGAGATGTCGCCGATCGACACGATGCCGACCAGTTCGTCGCTGCTATTCACGACGGGCACGCGCCGGATCTGCGCGCTGCTCATCAGCGACAGTACCTCGGCGATCGGCGTGTCTTCCTTCACCGAGCGCACCGACTTCGTCATGCACTCGTTGACCTTCGCATTGGCCGTGTCCTTCCCCTCGGCCACGAAGCGGACGACGATGTCGCGATCCGTGACCATACCGACGACCTTGCGGCCATCGACGACCGGAACGACGCCGGTATCTTCGCTGGCCATGATCCGCGCCGCATCACGAATGCTGTCTTTCTCCGACACCGTGGCCGGATTGGGCGTCATGACATCGCGCGCACTGCGCGAGCCTCCGCCGGGCTTCTGATTCGGTTCCTGAGCCATGAATCCTCCTTATTTTTCAAGAGAAGGAGGGAGCAAGCCTCGTGCCCCGCGTCGAGGCCAGCGCCGTGCGGGCGTCTGAGTACGGATGCGTGCGCTCCCTACTCCCGCTCCAGCACCATCGCCACACCAATCCCGCCTGCTGCGCAGACGGTGACCAGTCCGTATTGCTGACCCGTGAGCTGAAGCTCGTTGCAAACGGTTGTGACGATGCGGGCGCCGGTCGCGCCGAAGGGATGTCCGAGGGCTATGGAGCCGCCGGTGCGGTTGATGGCAGTCGGATCGATCTCTCCGACCGGCTCATTGCGTCCGAGTTTCTCCTTCGCGATTTTCTTTGAGCCGATCCACTGGATGTTCGAGAGCACCTGCGCGGCGAAGGCTTCGTGCATCTCGATCACGCCGATGTCTTTCAGCGAAATCTTCGCGCGGTCGAGCGCGACCGGCAGCGCGAAGACGGGGCCTTGCAGCAACTGGTCGAAGGGATCGGTGGCCGCGTATGCGTAGCTTTTGATGAAGCCGATCGGCTTGATGCCGAGTTCTTTCGCTTTGTCTTCCGACATCAGCAGCACCGCCGCCGCGCCATCAGTCAGCGGCGAGGCATTGCCGGCCGTAATGGTTCCGAACTTGCGATCGAAGACCGGCCGCAGTTTGGCCATCGCCTCCGCGGTCGAATCGCCGCGAATGAGGTTGTCGGTTTCCACGACGTTGTCGTAGCCGGGCGGCACGACCACCGTCATCACTTCCTCTTTGAACCGTCCGTTCGCGGTCGCCTCGGCGGCGCGGTGATGGCTCTGCAGCGCGAATGCGTCCTGCGCCTCGCGCGTGATGCCGTTCTCCTTCGCCATCTTCTCCGCCGACTCGCCCATCGTCAGGCCGGTCGTCGATTCGGCGATCGCGGGCGCGTCCGGCGCGAGATCCTTCGGACGGATTTTGCTGAACGATCCCAGCTTGCCGCCCACACTCTTTTGCTTGCTCGCCCCCACCAGCGCCTCGGCGAAGTTCTTCGAGAAGAGAATGGGGATATCGGACAGTGATTCGCTTCCGCCGGCGACGACGATGTCGGCATAGCCGCGAAAGATCAGGTCCGCGGCCGAGGTGATGGCCTGATTCGACGATGCGCACGCCTCGCCGACCGTGAAGGCCGGAATCTTGCGCGGCAGTCCGGTGCCGAGGACGATCTCACGCGCGATGTTCGGCGCTTTGACCGAGGGGATCACGTTGCCGAAGACGACTTCCTGAATCGAGTTCGGATCGATGCCCGAGCGCTGCACGAGCTCCGCGACGACGAGCTTGCCGAGATCGAGCGCCGAAAGATGCGCGTAATGCGTCCCCGACTTCGCGAACGGCGTGCGAAGTCCGCGAACGACAGCAACGCGAGGGGTGTATTGCCACATGGCGCGCGCGAGAATAGCAGTTTGACCGATCAGCGGGGCGGTTCCTGCCGTCAACGACGGGGATACGGTTCACGCGGAGACGCGGAGATCTACCGCGGCTCCGCGTGAATGATTTTTCAGATGTCCATCAACTGCCGCAACACGAACGGCAGGATCCCTCCGTGCTCGTAGTAGTCGACTTCGATCGGCGTGTCGATGCGGACGATGAGCGGCACATTTTCCGTCGCACCATTCGCGCGATGGATGACCAGCGTCGCTTTCTGGCGCGGACGGAGATCGCCGGTGATGCCGGTGATGTCGAAGGTCTCGGTGCCGTCGAGGGCGAGCGTCTGCGCGTTCGTCGCCTCTTCGAATTGCAGCGGGAGGACGCCCATGCCGACGAGGTTAGAGCGATGGATGCGCTCGAAACTCTGCGTGATCACGGCGCGCACGCCGAGGAGTTTGGTGCCTTTCGCGGCCCAGTCGCGGGAGGAGCCGGTGCCGTACTCCTGACCGGCGATGACCACCAGCGGAGTGCCTTCGTTCTGATACTGCATGGCAGCGTCGTAGATCGACAGTTGCGCCGCGTCGGGCTGGTGTTTCGTCACGCCGCCTTCCACGCCTGGCACCATCTGGTTCTTGATGCGCACGTTCGCGAATGTGCCGCGCGTCATCACACGATCGTTGCCGCGGCGTGAGCCGTAGCTGTTGAAGTCTTCGACCGGAACGCCCTGCTCGATGAGGTACTTGCCGGCCGGCGAGTTCGCTTTGATCGAGCCGGCGGGGCTGATGTGATCCGTGGTCACCGAGTCGCCGAAAATCGCCAGCGCGCGCGCGCCGGTGATGTCGGCCGCTTTGCCCATCCCCTTGTCGACGGTGAAGAACGGCGGCTCCTGGATGTAGGTTGATTTCTCATCCCACGCGTAGAGCAGTCCGCCGGTGGTCGGAATCTCGTTCCAGAGCGGATTCTGATCGGCGAAATTCGCGTAGAGCGTGCGGAACGACTCCGCGTCGAGCGCGCTGGCCATGCATTCGCGGACCTCGTCCATCGTCGGCCAGATCTCGCGGAGATAGACATCCTCGCCATGCGCGCCGCGGCCGAGCGGCTCGTGGGCCATGTCGATGTCGATGCGGCCGGCCAGCGCGAACGCCACCACGAGCGGCGGCGACATCAGAAAGTTCGCGCGAATCGATTGATGCACGCGCGCTTCGAAATTTCGATTGCCGGAAAGGACGCTGACGCCGATGAGATCATGCTGCGTAATGGCTTCTTCGATGCGCGGATCGAGCGGGCCCGAGTTGCCGATGCAGGTCGTACATCCGTAGCCGACGGTGTAAAAGCCGAGCTGGTCGAGGTACGGCTGCAATCCGCTGCGATGGTAGTAATCGGTGACCACGCGCGAACCGGGAGCGAGCGAGGTCTTGACCACGCGCGGAACGCGCAGCCCTTTCTCGACCGCTTTTTTTGCTAACAATCCGGCCGCGAGCATCACCGATGGATTCGACGTGTTCGTGCATGAAGTGATCGCGGCGATGAGGACGTCGCCGTGATGCAGTTCGGCCACGGCCATCGGGAACTCGTCGGCGAGCGAGTCGGCGGCCACGCGGTCCGGCGTGGGCCGGTTGTTCACCATCTCTTCTTCCGTGACGATGCTGGTGTTCTTCTTCTCCGACGCCAACGCGTTCGGCGCCGTGCCGGAATCCTGTTCGCCGCCGCCGGTGATGGTGTGCTCCGGACCGGCGGACGTGATTCCGACGAGCATCGTTCCGTGATGACGATCGATCTCGCTCTGCGGCTTGCCGTAACCGGCCGGAGCTGCTGCTTTCAGCATCTCCTGAAATTCGCGCTGGATGTCATCGAGCTCGATGCGGTCCTGCGGACGTTTTGGTCCGGCCACGCTGGCAACGACGCTCTTCAGATCGAGATCCAGAACTGTCGTGTAGTCGATGTCGCCTGCCTTCGGCATCCCGAACAACCCCTGCGCCTGGAAGTAGCCGCGCAGCGCGTTGACCTGCTGCTCGCTGCGGCCGGTCATGAGCATGTAGCGGCAGGTTTCTTCGTCGACCGGGAAGTAGCCCATCGTCGCGCCGTACTCCGGCGCCATGTTGGCGATCGTGGCGCGGTCGGCCAGCGCCAGCGAGGCCGCGCCGTCTCCGAAGTATTCGACGAATTTCCCGACCACCTTGGCCTTGCGCAGCATCTCGGTGATGGTAAGCACGAGATCGGTGGCGGTGACGCCTTCGCGCAGCGATCCTTTCAAATGAACGCCGACGACGTCCGGCGTCAAAAAGTACACCGGTTGCCCGAGCATCCCCGCTTCGGCTTCAATTCCGCCGACGCCCCACGCCACGATGCCCAATCCGTTGATCATCGTCGTATGCGAGTCGGTGCCGACCAGCGTGTCGGGATACCAAACGCCATCCTTCTCCAGCACGCCGCGCGCGAGGTACTCGAGGTTGACCTGATGCACGATGCCGATGCCCGGCGGCACGACGCCAAATCCGTTGAAGGCCTGCATTCCCCACTTCAGAAACTGGTAGCGCTGCTGGTTGCGCTTGAACTCGACGTCCATGTTGAGCTGCAGCGCGTCGGGACGATTGGAGTAGTCGACCTGCACCGAGTGATCGACGACGAGGTCGACCGGCACGAGCGGCTCGATGATCTTCGGATCCGCGCCCATTCGTTTCGCAGCAGATCGCATCGCCGCGAGGTCGACCAGCAGCGGGACGCCGGTAAAGTCCTGCAGCAACACACGCGCGACCATGAACGGAATCTCATCCGTCCGTTCCGCGCGCGGCTGCCACTTCGCGAGCGTGCGCACATCGCGCTCGGCGATCTTTTTTCCGTCGACGTTGCGGAGCACCGACTCGAGCACGATGCGGATCGAGACCGGCAGCTTCGACACGTTGCCAACGCCGGCCGCTTCGAGCTTCGGGAGCGAGTAAAACTGGCCGCGGCGCCCGTCGCCGAGGGGGAAGGAATCGAGAGTATTGAAGGTGTTGTGAGGCATTTCCATCCTCTGATACGGAATGGCGCGTGAAGGAAATCGGCGCGCGGGCAGCGACTATATCAAAGCGTTCTTGATATAACGTCGCCCTGCAAACGGAGGACGATCATGACCATGCGCGGCAAGCAGGAGTTCCTGCAAACGTACGACGACGAACACGCCAGAACGATGCGCGTTCTGAAGGCGTATCCAACCGACAAACTCGATTTCCGTCCGCATCCGAAAGCGAAAACCGCGCGTGAGCTCGCCTTCGTTTTCACCCTCGAGCGTTACCTCGGCACGAAAGTCTGGAACGACGAGTTCGCGAAAAGCGCACCGTCCGGAACGCCGCCGGCGCCGCCCGAAAGTTGGGACGAGCTTCTGTCCGGCCTCGAGAAAGCGAGTCACGATTTCCGCGACCTCGTCAGCGGCGCCTCGGACGAGACGCTGTCCGCGAACGTCCACTTCTTCAAAGGCCCGAAGACCATGGGCGAGATCTCCCGCAAGGATTGGATCTGGTTCCTCCTCCACGACCAAATCCACCATCGTGGCCAGTTCTCGGTGTATTTGAGAATGGTGGACGGCAAGGTGCCGTCGATCTACGGACCCAGCGCCGACGAACCCTGGAATTGAGAGCCCTGGGAGCGCGGGCGTCCCGCCCGCTTTCGCAAGCACCCAGATCTTGCCAACCACGGCGGGCGAGACGCCCGCGCTCCCGGCTACTGAACCATCGCCGCCGCTTCCGCCAGCCGCGCTTCGCTCTCGCCGTGCGCGCGAAGGAATGTCGCCGGATCGCTGAGGACATTGCCCATGCGCATTCCCTTGCGGATGGCGGTGAACGTCACTTTGCGTGTGGCCAGGGCGGCGAGCAGGCCGAGGTGGGTTTTCATCCGGCCGTTGATCTGGTAGCGGACGTCGTTTGCGTGTTTCCAGAGGCCGGCGTATTCGCGATAGAACTCGTCGAGCGGCAGCTTCGTCGGCAGGACCGTGTGGGCGATGTCGAACAGCTCCCAGTCGCGCGTGTTGATCGTGTCCTCGGTCGCGTCCCAAAGATCGGTGCCGGGGAGCGGCGTGAGGACGGAGAAGCCGGAGTTGTAGGCGCCGGTCGCGTCGACCCACTGCTTCAGTTTTTCAAAGTCCGGCCGTTCCCAGGACGGATCGATGATGAAGTTCGGCGTGTAGCCGATGTCGAGATCCTGCAGGATCTTGATGGCGCGGTTGTTGTTGTCGGCGGTGTTTTTCTTGTTGACCGACTTCAGGCCCGCGTCATCGATCTTCTCCAGGCCGAGGAACACGGTCATGCGGCCGCACTCCTTCCATTGCTCGACCAGGTCGGGGAACTTGCAGATGATGTCGCTGCGGGTCTGGATCGTGTAGTGCTTCTTGATCCCCGAGGCGGCGATGGCCTTGCCCAGCTCGCGGCCGCGCTTCACGTTCATCCAGAAAATGTCGTCGGTGATGAAGACGTTCGGTGCGTCGATCTGCTCCAGCTCCTTGACGACGCGGTCCGGCGACTTCTCGCGGAACGTGCTCTCGTGAAACTTCCAGACCGAGCAGAAGTTGCACTTGAACGGACAGCCGCGGGCGGTTTCGAGGAGCGCCAGCGGGCGGCGGAAGTTGATGTAGTACTCGGAGGCGTACTCCTTGATGAGATGCCGCGCCGGCATCGGCAGGTTGTCGATGTTGCCGCGGGCGGGCGCGTGGCCCGTGTCAATCGGCCCACTCGGATTGTTGATGAGGAGACCGGGCACGGTGCGAAGATCGCCCTTCTCCGCCCAGGCGGCGACGAGCGGCGTCATCACTTCTTCGCCGTCGCCGACGACGACGATGTCGATGTTCGGCTTCAGGAACCACTTCGGATCGCGTGACGCATCGTGGCCACCGATGACGACGAGCACGTCCGGCATCTCATCCTTGACCTGCTTCGCCAGCCGTAGTGCGCGAAAGCGTTCCGTCGTGAAGTTGCACTGCAGACCGACGATGTCCGGTCCGAATGCGTGCATCTTGGCGAGGCCGTGCTTGATACCGTCGATGCGCATGTCGACGATCTGGCAGGTGTGACCTTCGAGCTCGAGACCGCCGGCGACGCACTCCATGCCGAGGGGCTCGACGAACGTGATCATCTCCAGGCCGATGATTCCGCCGATCGGGGCTTGAAGAAATGAGATCTTCATGCGTACCGGTCATCATACCCCAGCCGTCACACTGGTATCCTGCGCGCCTGCATCCCGTGCGCATTTTCGGATTCGTACTCGGCGCGATCGCGGCTCCAATCGCCTTCGCTCAGTCGATCTCCACCTACGCGGG
>ERZ1739050.69-NODE-69-length-11182-cov-8.460501_pt1 | contig 11182 bp, 12 predicted proteins | sample MGYA00581759_ERZ1739050 | MGnify/ENA primary metagenome ERZ1739050 (study PRJEB42929, sample SAMN08275525) | rhizosphere metagenome | isolation source: Rhizospheric soil replicate 2 | host: Colobanthus quitensis and Deschampsia antarctica | place: Antarctica: Devils... | reverse complement strand
GTGACAGCATGAACCGCAACGCCAAACTCTTTCGACGTCTGAAGGCGCTGCACCGCTGCGGACTGGTCGCATACGTCACCTGCGGCGATGGTCCAACGATCGACATCATCCGCGCGCTCGAAGATGCAGGCGCGGATGCGATCGAGCTCGGCGTCCCGTTTTCCGATCCGATTGCCGACGGTCCCGTCATTCAGGCTGCAGCGCAACGCGCGTTGCAGAATGGAACGAAGATCAGCGACATCTTCACGATTGCGCGCGGCATTCGCGAACAGAGCGAGATTCCGCTGATCGCGTTCTCGTACCTGAATCCCGTGTTGCGATACGGCATCGAGCGGTTTGCGAACGACACGAACGATGCCGGCATCGACTCGGTTCTACTGACCGACTTGCCTGCCGAAGCCTCGGCGGAAGTGAAGCCGGCGTTCAAGGCGAAACGATTGGGGTCGATTTTCCTGCTCGCGCCGACGTCGAGCGATGCGCGCATCGCCGCCGTCAGTCGTGTCAGCGACGACTTCGTCTACTACGTCTCCACCACCGGCGTCACCGGGGCGCGCAGCGAGCTCGATCCAGCATTGCTCGCTCGCTTGGACGAAGTGCGCACGCGGGTCACGAAGCCGCTCGCCGTCGGCTTCGGCATTTCGAAGCACGAGCACTACGAGGCGCTCAAGGATCGTTGCGACGCAATCGTCGTCGGTAGCGCGATCGTCCGCGCGGTCGGCGATGGCGACGCGTCAGGCGCGGCCAGTCGCGCCGCCGGCATCGTTCGCGAGGTCCTCGGGCGGTGACGGCGGCGACATTTCAGTGATATCTGCCTGCCGCTCCACGATCGCCCGTTGCACTTCGAGAGCGCGCGAGCAGATGCGGCCGTACACCTCGCGCGCGCGGCGCTTGCGGAAGGCGAAGCGCATCACCGCTTTCGAACGCCGGCCGAAGACACAGACGCGATCCGCACCGGCTGCACCGGCGCACACCTTCCGACACATCGACATGATTCCGGCAGATCATCGCAACCTCGGGATCCGTTGGATTTTGGATGAAGGCCGTCATCGTACCGGATGCGGGCGGATTCGGGCTGTTCAAAGACTTCGCGAAACGCGCTAAAGCAGCATCTTGTACACGTCGTTCTTCCGCAGCCCGAACTTCTCCGCGACCGCTTTTACCGCGTCGTTGCGGCGCATGCCGCTCGCGCGGAGGCGTTCGAACTCGTCGGCGATTTCCTCGGGCGATGCGACAGTGGCCGGCGCTTGTGCCGCGGCGAAGACGACCGTGATCTCGCCGTAGATCGATTGACGCGGGCGCAGTTCGGCGAGGACTTCGCTGATCGTGCCGCGCAGGAACTCCTCGTGCAGCTTGGTCATCTCGCGGGCGACGGTGACCTCGACGTCGCCGAGAACCGCCAGCGCGTCTTCGAGGGAGTCGATGACGCGCTCCGGCGACTCGTACGCGATCGCCGTGTGGCCGAGATCTGCGAGCGTGCGGTAGAAGTCCGTTCGTTCGCCGCGGCGGTGCGGAGTGAATCCGAGGAACGTGAAGGGAAGCGGGGCGATGCCGCTGGCGACGAGGGCGACGACGCCGGCGAAGGGGCCGGGAATCGGCTCGACCGTCAACCCGAGCTCGCGCGCGAGGCGGACGAGACGGAAGCCGGGATCGCTGATGACCGGCATGCCGGCGTCGGAGACGAGCGCAATCGTCTCGCCCCGCGCGATTCTGTCGGCGAATCCGCGCGCCTTTTCCTCCTCGGTGTGATCGTCGAAGCGATCGGTGGGGCGTTCGATGCCGAAGTGCGTCAGGAGCTTGCGCGTGTGGCGGGTGTCTTCGCAGAGGATCAGGTCCGCGGACTTCAGCGCCTCGATCGCCCGCGGCGGAAAATCGCCGAGGTTGCCGAGTGGCGTGCCGACGATGATGAGCTTGCCGGTCATCGGAGTTGGAAGCTCCGGGCAAGAAGGATGGCCGCCGACGACGCGACGTTGAGTGATTCGATCCGCGTCGACATGCGGATTGCGATCGTTCGCGCGACGGTCGCGAGCGCCGGTGAAAGGCCTGACCCTTCGCTGCCGAAGGCCAGAATTGCTTTTGCGAAAGGGGGATCGGCGATCTCGCCTCGGGCATCGGCGGCGATTACATCCCACCCTTGCGCGAGCAACTCATCAACGGAGCAATTCACCACCGGCACCGTCAGGATTGCGCCGGCCGAGGAGCGGATTGCCTTCGGGCCGAATGCGTCGGAGGAACCGGGGAGCAGCGCGACGCCGTTCGCGTCGAACGCTGTGGCCAATCGCACGATCGTGCCGACATTGCCGGGATCCTGCACGCCGTCCAACGCGATCACGATCGACGACTCGCGCGCGAACAACGCTCGCAAGTCAAATCCCGGCCGTTCGAAAAGCGCGATCACGTTCTGCGGCGACTTCGTTTCAGCGAGCGCATCGAAGATCGCGGATGAGAAATCGACGTCTCGCTCGATGACTTTGATCGGCTTCCATCCCGCGGCGATCGCGTCCGCGACTGCTTTCGGACCTTCGATGACGATTTCGCCGGCGTGATCGCGGATCGCTTCGCGGATTCGTTTGAACCAGGGGTTCTGCCGGCTGCTGATGGTCATCAATTAGAATGCGCGCTCCTGGCGGCCGATGATACTGAAACTCATCAAAGCGACGACCGCTGCCTCGGCCGCCGCGTGGTCCGCGCTCTGGACCTTCCCGAGCATCCTCCTGTCGGCGTTCATCATCGCGTGGGCTGCCGAAGCGGCGCAGTTCCTCATCGCGCAAGGATTGGCGCTGGCGATTCTGGCGTGGCTGCAGACGTTGCCGGAGTTCGCGGTCGAAGCGGTGATCGCATGGCAGGCCGGCAAAGATCCGAGCAAGACGCATCTCGCCATCGCCAACTTCACGGGAAGTCTGCGGCTGCTGGTGGGACTGGGATGGCCGATGATCTACTTCGTCGCCGCGGCATTCGGATGGAAGCGCGAGGGGAAGTTCATCAGCGTCCAGCTCGACGCCGAGCATTCCGTCGAAGTCTTCGGCCTCTTCCTGCCGATCGCGTACTTCACCTTCATCTGGTGGAAGGGGACGCTTTCGATCTGGGACGCGATTCCGCTGACCGCGTCGTACGTGCTCTACCTTTTCATCCTCTGGAAAATCCCGCCGCGCGATGACGAAGAAGAAGCGCTCGACGACCTCGGCATCATCCCGCGTACGATTCTGAAGATGCCGCCGAAGCGGCGCAACGCGTCGATCTGGATTCTTTTCCTTGCCGGAGGCGCCATCCTCTTTTTCGCCGCGCATCCGTTTCTGAATTCGATGCTGGCAATCGCCACCTCCCTCGGCGTCTCCACGTTCGTTTTCGTGCAGTGGGTGGCGCCGTTCCTCTCCGAGTTCCCGGAAAAACTGAGCGCGTTCTACTGGGCTCGCAAAGTGAAGACGGCGAACGTCGCTCTGATGAACATGGTCTCCTCGAACATCAATCAGTGGAGCATCCTCTCGGCGATGATCCCGATCCTGTTCGTGATCAGCGCGGGAGAATTGCGGCCGCTGATCTTCGACGCGCACCAGCGCGACGAAATCCTCCTCACGATTCTGCAGAGTCTTCTCGGATTCCTGTTGCTGCTGAACCTGCAACTCAAGATGCACGAGGCCTCGGTCCTCTTCGTCCTGTGGCTGGTGCAGTTCGCGGTGCCCGCATGGCGCGGGCCGATCATTTATGTGTATCTTGCGTGGTGCGTCGTTGAGTTGATCCGGCTGCTGATCAGCGGGCAGGCTCCGCCGGCCTGGCGCGCATTGCGCACGACGCTCCGGGAGCGCTTCGCCTGATGGGAACCGACGTCATCACCAAGCCCCGCATCCGGCTGACGCGGCGCGTCAACGAGATGCAGGTATCGCCAACGCTGGCGGTGATGAATCGCGCCCTGGAGTTGAAGGCGCAGGGCGTCGATGTCGTTGACCTCGGGCCGGGCGAGCCCGACTTTCCGACGCCCGAATCCGTCTGCGCCGCCGGCAAACGGGCCATCGATGAAGGGCTGACGAAGTACACCGCGGGCAACGGCACCAAGGCGCTGCGCGATGCGCTGGCCGACCGCTACAACCGCCGCTACGGAACCTCGATCAAGGCCGAAAACGTGATCGCCGGCACGGGCGGAAAGCAGGAGCTGTTCAACGTCACGCTGGCGCTGGTCGACGAAGGCGACGAAGTCATCATCCCGTCGCCGTACTGGGTGAGTTTTCCCGATCAGGTCCAATTCGCCGGAGGCACGCCTGTCTTCGCGCGCACCGATCCGCAGAACGAATTCCGGCCGACCTTCGCCGATATCGAAGCCGCGGCGACGGAGCACACGCGAGGAGTCATCATCAACTCGCCATGCAACCCGACCGGCGCGGTGATCGCCGAGAAAGAGCTGCATCGCATCGTCGAGTGGTGCGCCTCGCGCGATCTCTTCCTGATGTTCGACGAGACGTACGAGTTCTTCGTCTACGACGGCGCGAAGCATGTCTCCGCGGGCCGCTGGTTCGACGAGTATCCGGAGACGGTCGTCTGCATCAACTCGATGTCCAAGACGTTCGCGATGACCGGCTGGCGCCTCGGATACGCGATCGCGCACCGCGACGTGATCACCGCAGCCGGCAAGATTCAGAGCCATTCGACGTCCAATCCCAGCTCGATCTCCCAGGCCGCGGCGCTCGCGGCGCTCGGCGGCGGCGATGACGAAGTCGTTCGCATGTGGGAGGCGTATCGCGACCGGCGCACGTGGCTCATTCCCGCGATCAACGGCATCGACGGAATGTGCTGCGCGCATCCGGATGGCGCGTTCTACATCTTTCCGGACGTCAGCGCATTCTTCGGCCGCGGCGGCGTTCGCGACTCGCAGACGCTCGCCGACTATCTGCTCGACGAAGCGCGCGTGACGGTGATTCCCGGCTCCGCCTTCGGCAGCGACGATCACGTGCGCATCAGTTACGCCACGTCGATGGAACGGTTGCAGGAAGGCGTGCGGCGGATCGAATCGGCGCTGAAGAAACTACGCTGAGTCCGCCGCGCAACCGGCCGTGCCGGCTGGAATCAAGCCTCGGTACCCCCCGTTACGAACGAACCGCTGTCCAAATAAAGCACGTCCCAACGTACAAGGAGAACTTGTGAAGAAAGCAACCATTGTCATCGCACTTGCGCTCGCCGCTCCGGCGGTGTTCGCACAGAGCAAGCCTGCCGCGCAACCCGCGCCCGCAGCGACCACGGCGACGGCCAAAGACGCCGATCCCGTCATCATGACCGCCGGCACCGTCACAGTCCGCAAGTCGGAATTCGAAGCGGCGCTCAAGACGCTTCCGGCCGAATACCAGAGCATGTTGCAGCAGCCTGCTGGCCGTAAGCAGTTCGCGGACGATTTCATCCGCATGCGCCTGCTCGCCAGCGCAGGCGCGAAGGCCGGTCTGCAAAACGATCCCGAGGTCATCAACCAGCTCAACCTGATGCGCGAGAACCTCGTCGCGACGGCCGAGTTGAAGAAGATCGACAGCGGCATCACCGTCAGCGACGCCGAGGTGCAGAAGGCGTACGCCGACAATGCCAAGGATTACGAACAGGTCAAAGCCCGCCACATCCTGATCGCGCCGAAGGGCAGCCCCGCGGCGCAACCCGGAAAAGACCTCACCGACGAGCAGGCCAAGGCGAAGGCTGAAGATCTTCGCAAGCAGATCGTGGCCGGCGCGAACTTCGATGAGCTGGCGAAGAAAGAGTCCGACGACACCGGTTCCGGCGCCCGCGGCGGCGACCTCGGCTCATTCGGCCGCGGCCAGATGGTGCCGGAGTTCGACCAGGCCGCGTTCAGCGCCAAGGTCGGCGAACTGACGCCGGTCGTGAAGACGCAGTTCGGCTATCACATCATCAAAGTCGAAGCGCACGACAACACGCCTCTCGATCAGGTCCGTCCGACGATCGAGAAGAACCTCAAGCAGGCCAAGCTGCACGCGGCGCTCGATGTGATGAAAGAGAACGCGCATCCGACGTTCGATGAAGCGTACTTCGGGCCTCCGCCGGCGCCCGCCGCCGTGGCCGTGGTGCCGGGTCCGCCGAAAGGCGACGTGAAGAAGACTCCGGCGACGAAGAAGCCGTAATTCAATCTCAGCGAATTGAAAAGGGACGGCGCAATGCCGTCCCTTTTTTTGCTTGGGTGGCACAGACACTCTTGTCTGTGCTGGTGAGGCTCGGAATGGCTGAGAGCTTCAGTCCCTGCACTTGCCCAAGCACAGACAAGAGTGTCTGCGCCACACCGCCTACCGCTCCACTTCGAAATCCGACGCATTCGCCGGCAGCGCGTCGTTGAAGATGATCGCGGTCTCGGCGATCGGAAAGAGCACCACGTGGTTGCGGCCCTGGAAATCCATCACGATCTCGTAGTAGCCGATGTCGTTGATCGCGATCAACGTGCCCGGCTTGCCCTTCAGCTCCAGCGAGCGGCTGAAGATCGAAACCTTCGATGGGATTTCCATGCCGCGTAAGCGTAGCAGAAGCCGCTACGTGTCGTGGCGCTTGCCGAAGAGGAATGCCACGCCGACGCCCAGAAAGTAGAGCGCGATCATCGGGAGAGCGAGCATCGACTGGTTCACCATGTCCGGCGACGGCGTCAGGACCGCGGCGATGACGAACGCCAGCACGATCGCCCACTTCGATTTCTGCAGCAGAAACGCCGGCGTCACGATGCCGAGGCGGGCCAGGAAGAAAATCAGGATCGGCGTTTCGAACACCACGCCCGCGGACAGGATCAGCGTGTTCGCGAAGGAGAAGTACTCATCCACCTTGATCATCTGCTTGAACGGCTTGCCGGTCTGGACGAAAAACGCGCAGGCGCCCGGCAGAATGACGCGGTAGCCGAAGTAGCCGCCCATCACAAAGAACAGCGTGGCCAGAATGATGAACGGCGCGGCGTAGCGGCGCTCGCGTTTGTAGAGGCCGGGCGAGATGAAGCGCCACACCTGCCACATGATGATCGGCGACGCCACAAAGATGGCGGCGAAGAACGCCACCTTCATGTAGAGCATGAACGGCTCGGTAAGATGCGTGTAAGCGAGCTTCTGGTCGCCAGGATCGAGGAACCTCGTGAGTGGCGCCTGGATCCAGGCGAAGATCTTGTCCGCGTAGTTCCAGCAGACCAGGAAGGCCACGAAGATGGCGATGATCGAGACGATCAGCCGTTTGCGCAATTCCTCGAGGTGATCGAGGAACGACATCTTCGGAAGGCCGGCGTCAGGCGACTCTTCGTCGGCCGGCGATGCGATGTCTGCGGCGTCCGTCATCAGTTAGGAATCGTGCCTGGTGACGGTCTCGGGCGTGAGATCGGCGATCTGCTGCGGCGGCTCGGCAGGAAGGCCGGTCGCCGTCGGCGCGACTGGCGCGGACCTTGATATCGACTCGTGCACGGGGTTGATCGTCGTCGAGGCCAGTTGCTTCAGCTCTTCGACCTGCACCTCGCGTTCGATGGTGTTCTTGAAATCGTCCGTCGCCTTCTTGAATTCGCCCATCGCCTTGCCGAGCGTTTTGCCGATCTCGGGCAGGCGCTTGGGGCCGAAGACGATCAGCGCAACAACAAAAATGAGGAGCAACTCCGGGATGCCGAGCGAACCGAACATGACCACTTCTCCTTGACTGATACGGCCGCGTGAACATCGCCGGGCTGTCGAATACTCCGCGCCTATAATGAGTTCTTCCCTGGAAATCAGGTGACTAAAAACATGGTCAAACTACAACAGACAAAGACGTGGACCTTCTCGTTGACACTGGCCGTCGCGATCATCGGCGCGACGCTTTTCGGCGGATTCTACGGCAACCGCCTTTTCGGCGCGCCGGTGCAGAGCGAGGTGCAGAAGCGCCTCAAAGAGTACACGGATCTTCTCGCCGCCGTGACCGCGAATGCGCCCGATGACGTCGGCTCCGACAAGTTCGTCTACTCCTCGATCGACGGCATGCTGCGCACGCTCGATCCGCACACTTCCTTCCTCGAGCCGAAAGAGTATGCGGACATGCAGGATCGCCAGAAGGGATCGTTCTACGGCCTCGGCATCCTAGTCACCAAGCGCAATGATCAGGTCACGGTCATCACGCCGCTCGAAGGCACGCCCGCCGCACGCCTCGGCATCCGCGCCGGCGACGTCATCTCTGAAGTTGAAGGCGTCTCCACCGAGGACCTCCCGCTCGACGACGTCGTCAAGCGCCTCAAAGGTCCGAAAGGGACCACGGTCCACATCAAGATCGTCCGCGTCGGGATGAAGGAACCGATCCCGCTCTCGATCGTGCGCGCCGCGATTCCTACCAACTCGATTTCCAACGTGCTGATGCTCAAGCCCGGCATCGGCTACATCCGCATCAAAGACTTCACCGCCACGACCGTCCGCGAGCTCGATGAAGCGATCGACAAACTCAAAGGGCAGGGGATGCAGAGGCTCGTCCTCGACCTTCGCCAGAACCCCGGCGGCCTGCTCGATGCCGCGGTCGGCGTTTCCGATCACTTCCTCGACAAGGGCCAGATGATCGTCTACACGAAGGGCCGCACGCCGGATTCGGCGCAGGACTACCTCGCGCCGGGCAAGCATCAGCATCTCGACATGCCGATGGTCGTCGTCGTGAATCGCGGCAGCGCCTCGGCATCCGAAATCGTGGCCGGCGCGCTGCAGGATCACGATCGCGCCATCATCGTCGGCGAAACGAGCTGGGGCAAAGGTCTCGTGCAGAGCGTCTACACGCTGCAGTACGGCGCCGGCCTCGCCCTCACGACTTCCAAGTACTACACGCCCTCGGGACGAAACATCCAGCGCGACTACAGCTCGTTCTACGATTACTACGTCGCCGACGAAAGCGATGACGGCAGCGCCTCGGAGATGCCGCTCAAGGACCGCAAGAAATTCACGACAGCGACTGGCCGCGTCGTCTACGGCGGCGGCGGAATCACGCCCGACATCTTCGTCAAGCCGGCGCCGTTGTCGCGCACCACGCAGCTTCTCGAAGTGCGCAGCGCGATCTTCAACTACGGCGTCGACTACGTCGCCAAGCACCCCGACGTAACCGAGGACGTGGCCATCACGCCCGCGGTCATGGAGGATTTCGTCGGGTTCGCGAGCGAAAAGGACATCGCGCCGGTCGCCGACATTCGCGAAGCGCTGCAAAAGCCCAACGACCGCAGCTTCATCGAGCGCGCGCTGAAGGCGGAGATCATCGCCGCCAAATTCGGCTTCGACGCGTCCTATCCGTATCGTCTCCAGGGCGACAATCAGATCGCCAAGGCCATCGAAGTGCTGCCCGATTCGCAGAAGCTGGCCGAGAAAGCGGCCGCGCTTCACAGTGCTCCGGGCGCGAATTCGTCCGACGCCGGCACGCGCGCCGCGCAGGCATTGCCCCACGGAAAGTAATCAAATACAAACGCAACTACGGAACGGCGAGCAGAGTAACTGCTCGCCGTTTTTCATCTGCGCTCGCTACTTGCTACACATCAGTCGCGGTGCTACCGTGTCGCCGCTTTTGCGCTGGGAGATTTTCTAGTTATGCCTGATCTTGGAAAGAAGTACACCTGCTATAGCTGTCATACGAAGTTTTACGACCTCGGCAAGGCGATTCCGAACTGTCCGAAGTGCGGCGCGGACCAGCGCGATGCCGATGAAGCGCCGTCGGTGCCCGCATCGCGCAGCCGTGCGCGCGCGGTTGTCGCGCCGTTGCCCGTAGTCGAGGAAGCAGCCGACGAAGAGTTTGGCGCGGAAGGCGAAGTTGTTGCGCCCGCCGGCGACGAGGATGAGGAAATCATCCCCGAAGCCGACCGCGACGACCAGCCTGCCGACGAAGAAGAAGACGAAGATTACTAGCGGTTCAGAAAGAGGGATCTCAATGGGTAGACTTGGTCTGCTTGGTTGTCTCGGAGCGCTGGTTCTCATTCTGCTGATCGGCGGCGGCTGGTACGTCGGCGTCCGCAATCATCTCGTCGAGCTCGATCAGCAGGTACAGGCGCAGTGGGCGCAGGTCGAGAACGATTATCAGCGCCGCTTCGATCTGATCCCGAACCTCGTGCGCACCGTCCAGGGTGCCGCGAACTTCGAGAAATCGACGCTGGAAGCGGTCATCAACGCCCGCTCGCGCGTCGGACAGGTCCAGGCGCCGGCCGGCGGTCCTCCCGGCACGCAGTCGAATCTGCCAAACGACGCGAACGCAATGGCGCAATTCGCGGGCGCGCAGGAGAACCTCTCCGGCGCGCTGTCACGCCTGCTCGTCGTCGTCGAGCGCTATCCCGATCTGAAGTCGAATCAGAACTTCCTCGAGTTGCAATCGCAGCTCGAAGGAACGGAGAACCGCATCGCCGTCGAGCGCCGGCGTTACAACGAAGTGGCGCAGACGTTCAACTCGTCCGTGCTCAAGTTCCCGGCGAACCTCGTCGCGAACATGAGCGGCTTCAAGCCGAAGGCGTACTTCAAAGGCGCGGCCGGATCGCAGAACGCGCCTGAGGTGAACTTCAACTTCGGAACGACAGCCCCGGCCACGGGAACTCGATGAACGTCCGCCGCAGCGCGATCGCGCTCGTCGCGATCGCGCTCCTCGCCTCGGCCGCGCTGGCGCTGGACATCCCGCCCAAGCCCACGCAGTGGGTGAACGACTACAACGCGAACCTGCTCAACGCGTCGCAGATTCAGCAACTGAACGAGAAGCTGGAGGCGTTCTACAAGCAGAGCGGCGTTCAGTTCCTGATCATGATCTTCCCTTCCCTCGAAGGCGAAGACGACCTCGGCTACGCGAACAAGGTCGCGAATGTCTGGAAGGTCAAAGACGACAAGGCAGTGATGTTTTTCGTCTTCGTGAAAGAACACAAGACGCGGATTCAGACCGGCTACAGCCTCGAGCCGGTCATCACCGACGCGTTCTCATCCGACGTTCTGCACAACACCGTTCCGACGTACTTTCGCGCCAACGATTACGCGGGCGGACTGAATGCCGCGATCGATCAGATCGCGAAAAAAATTGATCCCACGTTCGTGAGCACGAGTGCGGCGCCCGCGGCCACACCGCGGCCGGCACGATCGTCGAAAGGGGGAGGAGCCGACATGTTCTTTCCCTCGATCTTTTTCCTCTTCGTGATCCTGGTGCTCATTCCGCTGCTCCTGCGCGGACGGCGGCGCGGCGGATGCGGCGGTTGCAGCGGCTGCATCTGGCCGATGTTCCT
>ERZ1739050.68-NODE-68-length-11195-cov-6.765260_pt1 | contig 11195 bp, 9 predicted proteins | sample MGYA00581759_ERZ1739050 | MGnify/ENA primary metagenome ERZ1739050 (study PRJEB42929, sample SAMN08275525) | rhizosphere metagenome | isolation source: Rhizospheric soil replicate 2 | host: Colobanthus quitensis and Deschampsia antarctica | place: Antarctica: Devils... | reverse complement strand
CCGCAGCAAGATTCTGGCGGGCCAGCCGAAGCGACCACCACGACCATCACCCCGGCCTACGACCTGCACCAGGACCCGCATCGCCACCACGGCCACCGTCTCCAGCCCCACCACGCCCGATCCAAGCGCCGCAACCAACAGCTCCACCGCCACCACCGCCTGCGGTGCGGCGAGCGCCGACCTCGCGGTGACGAAGACCGTACCGTCTACCGACGCGACGGGCACCACCGCCGCCTACACCATCTCCGTCACCAACAACGGTCCCGCTACCGCGACGAACGTCGTCCTCAACGATCCGACGCCGGCCGGACTCGCCTTCACGTCCGCCACGAACCCTTGCCTCACCGGCTTCCCCTGCTCGCTCGGCACCCTCACCGCCGGACAGACCGTCACGATCACCGCGTCGTACACCGTGACCGCCACCTCCGGCTCCGTGACCAACAGCGCCTTCGTCAGCGGAACAAATTTCGATCCGATCTCCTCCAACGACAGCTCCAGCGTGACCACCACCATCGGCGCGAGCACGTGCGGCGCGCAGCCGCCCACGCTCACCGCGCCGGCCAACGGCGACACCATCACCTCGCCGGTAACCTTCTCCTGGACCAGCGTCGCCGGCGCCACCAGCTACAAAGTCTTCGCCTCGATCGGCGGCGCGTCGACGCAGGAGATCGGCTCGACCGGCAACACGACCATCACCCTTCCGGTCGCCGGCGGCAACGTGAGCTGGTTCGTGCAGGCGCTCGGCATCGACAACTGCAGCCAGCTCGTCTCCGCCACGCGCACCTTCACCGTCTGCAGCGCCGGAGTCGCGCCGCTCCTTTCCGTCGTCGGCACCTCCAGTTCCGGCCAGAGCTACACCGTGCAATGGACGGACGTCGCCGGCGTGGCCACGTACGAACTGCAGGAATCCGCCACCGACACATTCGACAATCCGACGTCGTTCCAGGTGAGCGGCACCTCGCGCGCCTTCACAAAGTCCGCGGCCGCCCCGACCGCATTCTTCTACCGAGTCCGCGCTCTCTCCGCCTGCGGACAAGGACCCGGTCCCTTCTCGACGCCGCAACGCGTGGTCGTCGTCCCGGTCGCGCCGCCGATCAACGGCCAAAGCCCCAGCGCCACCGTCGACATCAACAACAAGCACGTCGTCGTGCAGACCGTCTTCATCCCCGGTCAGGGAACGGCGCTCGCGTTCACAGCATCGACCGATGAACCGTGGCTGACCGTCACTCCGTCCAGCGGCATCCTTCCCGCCGCCGGACTTACGCTCAGCGTCTCGGCCGATCCGGCCGATCTCCCCAACGGCACCTTCACCGCCACCATCATCGTCACCTTCCCCGGTTCGCCGGCGAAGAGCGGCGCGCTCGGCGACAAACCGCCCGTCACCGTCCCCGTCTCCATCAGCGTCGTCACGCCCGTTTCGCCGGCGAGCATTTCGACCCCGTCCGCGAACTCGCTGATCATCCCCTCGGTCGGCCATCTCGACGGCATCGACTCGCAGTGGCGTTCCGACGTCCGCATCACGAACACCACCGCGCTCAAAATCAACTACCTGCTCCGCTTCACGCCCGCCGGCGGCGATCCGAATTCCGTCAAACAGACGCAGATCTCGATCGCCGCGAACGACACCATGGCCCTCGACGACATCGTCAAGAATTGGTACGGCGTCGGCGCGCTAGGCGATGCCGCCAACGGCGTCCTCGAAGTCCGTCCGCTCAACACCAGCGGCAAGGGAACGCCGGTGCCCGAGGATGTGAACGTGTCGTTTGCGACCGTGGTGTCGAGCAGGACGTTCAATCAATCCGCCGGCGGAACCCTCGGCCAGTACATCCCGGCCATCCCCTTCGCCAACTTCGTCGGCAAAGTCAGCAGCGACGCGCGCGCCGGCATTCTCAGCCTCCAGCAGATCGCGCAATCGCCCGCCTACCGCACCAACCTCGGCATCGTCGAAGCGGCGGGCAAGTCCGCGTCCGTCCTTGTCAGCGTCTTCAACGCCGCGGGCAAGAACCTGCTCGACCTTCCCATCGACTTAAAAGCCGGCGAGCAGCAGCAGCTCAACTCATTTCTTGCAGCCAGGAACATCACCCTCACCGATGGCCGCGTGGAAGTTAAAGTCACCGGCGGCGACGGCAAAGTCACCGCCTACGCCTCGGTCGTCGACAACAAGACCACCGATCCGCTGCTCGTCAGCGGCGTCCCGCTCGTGCAGACGCCCGCGCGCTCCTTCGTCATGCCGGGTGTGGCCGACATCAGCAACGGCCTGGCGAACTGGCGCACCGACCTGCGCATCTTCAACGCCGGCGCCGATCCGCAATACGTGACCATGACGCTCTACCCGCTCAACGACGCCAGCGGCGCCACCATCGGGCGCTCGCTCACCGTCAATCCCGGCGAAGTCACCATCCTCGATAACGTCCTGGCCTCGCGCTTTGGCGCCACCAACATCGGCGGCGCGATGCATGTCGACACGCTGACCGACGCGAACCTCGTCGTCACCGGCCGCACCTACAACCAGGTCGACGGCGGCGGCACCTACGGCCAGTTCATCGCCGCCGTCACGCCTGCCGACGCGACGGGCAAAGGCAGCCGCACGCTCAACATCCTGCAGGTCGAGGACTCCAGCCGCTACCGCACCAACCTCGGTATCGCCGAAGTCAGCGGCAAACCGGTCACCGTCGAAGTCTCCGTCTTCCTCCCCGACGCCAAAGTCGCGCCGAAGGTCACCATCCCGCTCGCCGCGAACGAATACCGCCAGTTCCGCGTCCTTCAGCAACTCGGCGTCGGCACCGCCTACAACGCGCGCATCACCATCAAAGTCATCGACGGCGACGGCCGGATTACTGCCTACGGCTCCGTCATCGACATGCAGACCCAGGACCCGACCTACGTTCCCGCGCAATGAGGCAGTGGATTCGTCGATTTCGTCGATAGTCGGATAGTAGATAGTCGAGGTGGTAAGTGGGGCAGGAACGGTAGCCCTCGTCTTCCTAATCTACTAACCCCACTAATCAACTGACCCACTTCGACAGAGCGACCCTTTATTCCAGCGGAACCCCTTCAAACTGCTGAGTTTAACGGCATCGTTCTCGCAATATCCGCGGGGTGGAGGTAACCACATGGCAAGCAAGAAAATCCAAGCCGCACTGTTGAGCGTTTCGCTCCTTTTGCCGGCCGGAAGCGCATTCGCGATGACGCATCACACCTACCGCCACGTCCATCATCGCCACCACTACAGCCAGACGCGCGGAGCTGTCATCGGCGCCGTGGCAGGCGCGGCCATCGATCATCATCAGCCGATCAAAGGCGCGATCGTCGGAGCAGCGGTCGGCGAAGGCGTCCAGATCTTCCGCAACCACAAAGCCCACTGATCTTTCACAGACGAAATCACCACAGAGACACAGAGAGCACCAGCGAAAGCTCTCTGTGTCTTCTGTGCCTCAGTGGTAAAAAGCCTGAGAACTTCCGCTTGCAGAATTTGTGGGATGGGATTGATGTGTATGTCGCGCTGTTTGAGGGGTTGAGGTGACGACCAACCACGACGAGATCGCGGAGCCGCTTCAATCCGGGGTGCTCACCTCACCGGCGGACGGCATGCTGAGCCGGGCCATCGCACAGACGCTTGAAGCTCCTCCCATCGACCGTGCGGAACTCTTCGCCCGTCTCGTTCGCGACATCGAAGACTTCATGACGCAACATCCTCAGGAACGGCCGTGGACATGCCGCCTCTATATCGGCACCGACGGCTCCTCGATCTTCCGCGGCGGCGTCGGTCACTCCCTCGTCATCGACTCCGCCGGCCGCCTCTGGCGCGCCCGCAGCTACGAAGATTTCGAGACGACGTACAGGTTCACCTCTGTGTCCTGCGAGATCGACACGCTGACGCCTCTATACGCGAATATGTTCGAATATCGTCGGAGGTGATTGGGCCTTCGTTTTGGCGATCGAGGAACTGCTGGGTTGATCAATAACGCCAAACGCGCGTCACGTCCGCGGCACTTTCACGCTGAGCGACTGCGGGACGATGGTGATGACGAGCGGGCTGTTCATCGTCACCACTTCGCCGTCGATGCCGAGGTGGAGGCGGCGTTTGGAGGATTGGATTTTTACGCGGGAGGTGCGGAAGGAGCGGAAGCCGGGGGCTTCGCGGACTCTTCCGGCCAGGTAGTGGGCGACGAAGCTCGTGAGCGCGAGGCGCGGGACGTGCGGGAGCCAGTAGACGGAGAGGCGGCCTTCTTCGAGGACCTTGCGCGGAGCTTCGATGCCGAGGCGGGAGAGGTCGTACGTGTTGTTCGAGATCATCAGGACGTGCGTGCGGATGACTTCGTGGTGGTGCTCGGTGTCGAGCGTCACAGCCACATGCGGATACTTCTGCAGCGTCGCGTAGGCGGCGTAGAGGCGCGCCTTCCAGCGCGGGTAGTCGCGTCCTTTTTCTTCGCGTCGCGCGACGAGCTCCGGATACAGGCCCATCGAGATGTTGTTGACGAAGAATCGTTCGTTGAGGCGCGCGGCGTCGATCGGTTTCGTCTCGCCGCTCATGACGACTTCGAGCGCTTCGCGCCAGGCCAGCGGGATGCCGAGGTCCTTCGCGAAATGGTTGTAGGTGCCGACCGGGATCACGCCGAGGATCGCCTCGGTGTTGATCAGCGGCTGAATGACGGTGTTGATGGTGCCGTCGCCGCCGGCAGCGACGAAGAGGCGTCGTCCTTCGTTGAGGCGGTCGCGGATCAGCGAGGCGCAATCGATCTCACGCGTGACGCGGACAACTTCGAGTCCGGCCTCCGAGGCCGATTGCTCGATCGCCGACAACTCGGACGGCGGGAGCTTTACGCCCGATGAAGGATTGAAAAACATGACCCCTTTGGTTTTTCGCTCGGGCAATTTCGGCTCCGGAAGAGGCGTTTGCAAAACGTCAATGAAACGGATCGCCTTCCTTCTCGCTCTGCAAGTTTTCGTCCTCCCGCTCGCCGCCGCTGAACCGCCGAAAGAATGCGCGCTCTGCGCGGGTGCGGTTTCCGACCTCCAGGTCGCGTCGGCGGCGCCCGTTCCGCTGCTGGTGAAGCTGCGGCAGGAGGACCTCGCCGCGGCCGGAACCGCGCTCGATGCGATGCCTCCCGCGGTGCGCGCCAGGATCAGCGTCCTCGTCACCTACGCCGCCGAATCGGGCAAGGATCCGATGGCCGAGGTCGAGACGCACACGCAGGCGATCGTCGATTGGGCGAAGCAGCACGGTCCGTTCGAAGGACTCGGCGTCGCCGTGGCGAATGTCGATGCGGCCGTTGGCGGCTACGCGATCAAGCGGCTCGCGGTGACCGCGCAGGGACAGAATGCGGCGTCGCGAATGATCCTGCCGCCGGCGACGACGGAGATGCTCGCAAAACTCTACGAGACCGGCGCGCAGGCGTATGTCGATGTTCTTCTCACCGATTCGAGCGACGTGAAAGCGACTGCCGCGTGGGTTCTCGAAAGAGATCCGGCCAAGAAAATCTGGGCGATCGTGAATCCGCAATCGCCGAATGTGTTCTTCGATGTCGCACGCGCGTTTGCTGACGGCGCGACGCGTGGATACGTCAACGCTCCGGCGACCGCGGACTTGCTGGCATCGTTGGCGAGTTTCGATCGCGCGCTCATCGGCGACTACGCGTACGACGCTACCGCTCGCATCGACATGCTCGACGCGAAAGGCAACAGGATCGACGAGCCGGTCATCGCGTTCGTTCGCGGCGAAGATCTGCGCACGGTGCTTGTGCCGCGCGGCGATGCGGCGGCGTCGACGATCGCGTCGCTGGCCGGCGATTACTACAAAGGTCCGCGCCGCTATGACGCGGCCGGAGAAAAAGCGGTTACCGACGTCGGCTCGAAGGGCGGACGTTTTCTCATCGGCATGCCGCCGGTGAAGCAGCCGTTCGTCTTCACGGTCGAGCACAACGACGCGCCGCGCGCCAACGTGACGAAGGAAGCGCTCAACATCAGCGGCCAGCGCGGCATCACGGTCGAAGAGATCATCCGCAATCATCAGGCGTACAAGTCGTATCAGGAGTCGGTTCAGCCGCGCTACGTGGCGCGCGATGCGACGAAGCTGCGCTTCACGATGACCGGCGGCGAGGCGATCGAGGCCACCATCGCCGGCGATTACTTTTCAGATCCAAAAGGCCGGGCCGACTGGGTCTGGCAGGATTTCTACCTCAACGGTGTGAAGTGGAAGTACGGAAAAATCCCGGAGCTGCCGCTCATCCAGCCGGAAAAGGTGACGCAGCTTCCGCTCGATATCCACCTCACGAACGAGTACCGCTACGAATTGATCCGCGAGTCGGACCTTCTCGGCTACCACACGTACGAAGTCCGCTTCCAGCCGCCGCCGAATGCCGCCGCCGATCTGCCGCTGTATCGCGGAACGGTGTGGATCGATTCGAAGACGTGGGCGCGAATCCGCCTTTCGATGGTGCAGCTCAATCTGAAGGGCGAGATTCTTTCGAATGAGGAACGCGTCGACTTTCAGCCGTTCGCGCGCTCTACGCATACGCCGCTGACGTCCGCCGACGTTGCGAAGACCGACGCTCGCGAAATCGTCTGGCTTCCGCAGACGGTCAGCGCGCAACAGGTGGTGTCAGCAGCAGGACACGGAACGGTCGTCCTGCGGCAAACGGACTTTACGAACTTCCGCATCGAGCCCGCCGACTACGAAACGAGCCTCGCCGAGGCGGAGAAGTCGGACGCGCGGATGGTGCGCGAGACGAAGGCGGGGCTGCGTTACCTCGACCGCACCGCCGCGGGCACGCGCGTGGTCCAGGAGGGTTTCAACTCCGCACGCACGTTCCTCCTCGGCGGCATCCATCACGACGCCGGCCTGCAATACCCGGTCGTCCCGCTCGGCGGCATCGATTACTTCAATTTCGATCTGTTCCACAAAGGCATTCAGGCGAATGTGTTTTTCGCGGGCGTCGTCATTGCGGCGAATGCGACGAATCCGAATGTGGCGAACACGCGCACGAACGTCGGCGTCGACTTTTTCGGGATCGCGGTGCCGACGACGCAGTCGCTGTATCGCAACGGACGCGAACAGCTCGGCGAGGAAGTGAAGCAACTGCCGACGCGCTTCTCGATCCGCGCGGGACATCCGTTCCTCCAGTTCGGCAAGATCGATTTCACGCTCGGCTTCGAACACGACACGTACATGCGCAGCGACAACACGGCGCCGTCGTTTCTCGTGCCGGCCGATACGTTCGTAATCTCGCCAGGAATCTCCGGACAGTACGCGCGGTGGGGCACGACGGTCACCGGCTTCTACGACTACAACACGCGCACGAAATGGCAACCGTGGGGCAACCTGGCGGAGTACGACCCGAAGCAGAAGACCTTCACCGATTTCGGCGGCTCGCTGGCGAAAAGTTTCTACCTGCCGAAGTTCCAGCGCATCGGCGTCGAAGTCGATTACATGGACGGCGCGCGCCTCGACCGCTTTTCGCAATACGGCTTCGGTTTCTTCGGCGCGCAGCGGATTCACGGCATCAAGTCCGGATCGCTGCTCGCCGACCGCGCGATTCTCGCCCACCTCTCCTACGGTTTCGTTTTCTCCGAACAATTTCGGCTGGAAGCGTTCTACGACCACGGCCTGATCGACAACAAGCTGGCCGGATACAACCGCGAACCGTTCCAGGGCATCGGCATCGCCGGGCAAACCGTCGGTCCGTACGGGACGCTGCTGCGTCTCGACATCGGCAAGACGATCGGACGCAATGCGCAGCCGGGGTTTGTGGCGGATGTGGTGTTTCTGAAGTTGTTTTGATCCTTGTAGCGGCCGCCTCCGCGACCGCGGATTCCGTGGGACGTATGAACCCCGCGCAGAGCGCGGGGCTGGACTGTGAGGCGCGCCTCCTCGCGCAACGAATGCACGTTCGCGTGAGCAGTACATCATGCGCATGATCCGCTGCGTTCGCAGTCGTCGTTGCTTGGCGAAACGGACCTCGTTACGCGCGCGGCGGCGCGCGTAACAATCCAACCCCGCGCTTTGCGCGGGGTGCGCGGGCGATCGGAATTCGCGGGCCGCGGAGGCGGCCGCCACAAAATGTAACTTAGGCAGTCCGCTTCGCGATCAGGATCGCACCTTCGATACCGCCGTGGTTGGTGGGGATGATGCGCGGGTCGTCGCCGCCGTGGCGGCGCATGATGGCGAGGACGCGATCGAGGTCGTACTCGTTCATCTGCATGTACGGCATCGGGCGTTCGCCGCGGATTCGTTGGGTGATGCGATGAACGAGCGGGATCCGCGCGCGGATGCCGCGCGCTACGCGGCGGAGAAGTGACCCGGGACGGCGAAATGTGAAATGGATTGCCGCGACACCGTCGAGGTGACTGAGCAACTCATCGAGCAGCGCTTCGCCGCGGCGGACGGGGATGTGCTGAAAGACGAGTAACGAGACGATGAGATCGAATCGCTCGTTCGGAATCGTCGTCGAGAACGTCGCATTCGGGACGTTCTCGCGCGCGAGGCGCAGCATGCTTTCCGCGGCATCGACGCCGGCGATGCGATCGACGCGCCTGGCCAGCGCGCGGGTGAGACGGCCAACCCCGCAGCCGAAATCGAGCGCGGATTTCGGGGCGAAATCGATCAGCTCGAAGATCTGCGCGATGTCGGCTTCGCCGTATCCGAAGAATGCTTCGCGATCCGCATCCGACATTCGCTCGCGAAGAAAACGATCATCAGTAAGGACGGCGAAGAACGGCTCGGTCTCACCGAGGGTGTTCCAGTCACGCGTCGCCCGGTCGATCATGAAACCACGTTGAGCAGCTCCCGCAGATCGCGGATTGTCGCGTGCGGGACGATGTCCAATCCGTGGTCCACGGGCGGCGCGATGGCGGTGCCGCGCGTGGGAGGATCGAAGTGGACGCCGGTGATGCCGAGGCGTTGGGCGCCGTGGACGTCGACGTAGAGATTGTCGCCGATGAACATCATCTCGTCGTAATTGACGTCGAGCGCATCGCGCAACGTTTCGAAGATCGACGGCTGCGGTTTGCAGGCACCGTGTTCGTTCGAGAAAACCATCGCGTCGATCGAAGAGGCGAGGCCGAGGCGATCGAGGATTTCGCGGAGTGCGTAGCCGGGAGTGCGGCCGGTGTTGCTGATCAAACCGATACGGAATCCGCGATGGCGAAGTTCGGCGAGGACGTCGTGCGCGCCGGGGACGACGGATGGCAACACCTCGATCGCGGCATTCGCATAAACATCTTCGAGCGCGGCGAGCGATGGTTCGTCGAACGTGGCCGGATCGAGATCGAGCGCCTCGAGGAAATGTTCGATCTGCACGCGGCAGGCGATGTCCTCATCGCGCGACCAGTACAACTCGAGGCAGCGGTGCCAGAGGCTGCGATACGCCTGTTCGATACGCTCTGCCGTCTGCGGAAATCCGCGCTCGACGAGGACGCGCTCGATGCGATCGAGCCGCAGCCGCTCCTGACGCCGCGACAGTTCCGGCGTGTCGGTGAGCAGCGTTTCCCAGAGGTCGAAAGAGACAGATCGAATCATGTTCTAGTGGATTAGTGGTCAGTGGTCAGTAATCAAAATCTTAAGGTTTCCTAATCGACTAATCACTAATCTAATCTACTAACCACTGCCTCACTGCAGCTTTACTCTCGCGCCGAATCCTTCGTCGTATCCGTGGAAGTGTTGCAACGACGGTTCGGGATGCTGCCAGCAGTAGTAGCCGCTGCCATTGTCGAAATCGATCAGCCAGACGCCTTTGACGTCGATGCCGAGCTCGATGATGGCACCAGCCCAGTCGGTGATGATGCGCTCGGATTCCGCGGCCGCTTCCTCGTTCTCCGGCAGCGAATCCACCTCGGCCACTGCCGCGGCCGTAATGCGCCGTGCCTCGGGCAGCAGCGCGGCCGCCTCTTCGTAGGTGAAGATTTTGCGGTCGTTCAGCGCTTCACTTCGTCGAGCCATTTTTCGAATTTCTCCTTCACCTTGCGCGCTTCCTCGGTCTTGTTCGAGCGGCGCAGATCGTCTTCGATCTTCGTCACGCGCGACTTCATCTCGCCCAGCCGGTGATCGAGCGCGCCGGCACCCTCGGCTTTCCAATCGGGAACTTTTTCTTTCAACTTCGCCAGCTCGGCGTCGAGATGCTTCTCGTCGAGCTTCTCGATCTCGCTGTCCGCGGCGCGTTTCATTCTTGCGATGAGCGGCTGAACGGCCGAGGCGTGCTTCGCCAGCCACGCGCTGACGCCGTCGTTGCGGGCGCGAAGGACCGCGCCGTCGGCGATCGGCGAACCGACTGCGAATGAATTCGTGACCAGGAGCCGATGCCGATCGATGGCGAAGAGCGAGTCGCTCACGATGTCGCGGCGATGGTCGCGATCGATGCGAATTGAGACTGCATCGTCACCGTCGAGATGCGTCACCTTCGTCACGACGCCGATCTGCGCGCCGTCAGAAACGACGGGATCGCCGTGGCTCAGATCGCGCGCGTGGTGGAAAACGACAGTCGCCTTCACCTCGCCGCGATGGACGAGCGCCCGTGCGCCGAACCACACCGCGGCTCCGATCAGCAGCAGGAGGAAGAGTTTTCGCATCATCGTTGCACTGTGAACTCGCGATTGACGATTCGCATTCTGCATTCGTTTGTTTTTGTGCTAAAAAACGCCGTGCATTCCCCCCCACCCAGGTGGAATTGAGGAGGAGAAACCGATGTCCGTTGAGGATCGTGTCAAATCAATCATCGTCGAGCAGCTCGGTGTCGACGCCGAAGAGGTGACCCCCGAGGCGTCGTTCGTCGAAGACCTCGGAGCGGACTCGCTCGATACGGTCGAGCTGATCATGGCCTTCGAGGAGGAGTTCGGCGTCGAGATTTCCGACGACGAGGCCGAGAAGATCAAGAAGGTCAAGGACGCTGTCGAATACATCGACAAGCGCGCCAAACCTACTTCGTAAGCGCGCCCCACCCGGCACGGACCTGCGGTCCGTGCCGTTCGCGGGATGGCGTTCGCGCCGCCTGCCTCCGCTAATTCAGAACTCTCATGACCAAACGCCGCGTCGCCGTCACCGGCACCGGCAGTATCTCTCCGCACGGCGTCGGCAATGAGCCGACCTGGCAGGGGCTCGACACAGGCACACCCGGCGTAGGCCCGATCCCGAAGTTCGCCCCCGGCCCAACCGCCTCACCGCCCAGCGTCGCGGCTGACGGGCCACCGCCCGCAGCGGGGGG
>ERZ1739050.67-NODE-67-length-11247-cov-8.379825_pt1 | contig 11247 bp, 9 predicted proteins | sample MGYA00581759_ERZ1739050 | MGnify/ENA primary metagenome ERZ1739050 (study PRJEB42929, sample SAMN08275525) | rhizosphere metagenome | isolation source: Rhizospheric soil replicate 2 | host: Colobanthus quitensis and Deschampsia antarctica | place: Antarctica: Devils... | reverse complement strand
CCGTCTAGATCCACGACAAAGACCGCGACCGGCATCTGATCGATGGATGGATCGACGATCATAGTCACGGTGCTTCCTCCTCGGCCGATCGGTTGGAAGTGCTGAGTCGAGTACTGCGTGTTACCTCTATGATACGGCCACGCCTCCGCAATCACCTCGCCGCACATTAGAATCCCCCTCCCATGCCGCCCTCCCCCACCCTGACCGCCCGCGTACGCGCGGAGTTGGCGCGCAGCAAGGCGTTGAAAGCGATCGGCAAGCGGGTCGAGGAGGGGCGCGTCGATGTCACTGGCGCGGCGGTCGACGCGCGGGCGTTGTGTCTGGCTACGTTGCAGGACGCGACGAAAAAGCGGATCGCGATCGTTGTTCCGGGCGATGCGGCGATTGATGATTTTGAGGCTTCGCTGAGGCTGTTCCACCACGAGGCGCGGTGTGTGTCGGCGTATCCGTCGCCTTCGTTGTCGCCATATCAGGATTTGGCGCCGTCGCTGGGGGTGGTGCGGAACGAGATTCGGGCGCTGGGGATGTTGATCGACCGCAGCGTCGAGATTCTGATCGTGCCGGCGCGGGCGTTGTTCTCGCGGTTGCCGCGGCCGGAGGAGTTTGCGTCGCGAGTCGTGAGGCTGGCCGAGGGCGATGAGTTGGAGATGCGGGAGTTGCTGGAGCGGATGGTCGAGAACGGGTTCGTGCGGACGGATCTGGTCGGGGAAGCGGGCGAGTTCGCGTTTCGCGGGGGGATTCTCGATCTCTTTCCGCCGAATACGGCCAAGCCGGTTCGGGTGGAGCTGTTTGGGGACACCATCGATTCGTTGAAGTGGTTCGATGTTGAGACGCAGCGGTCGGAAGAAGAATCCGGACCGGTCTCCATCCTGCCGATGTCGCAGTTTGCGGTGACGAAGGCGATGCGGTCGGCGCTGGCGCGACGGCTGTCGCTCGATTTTATGGATCCGCTGTTCAAGCGCGATGTGTCGGACAAGATCGACCGGCTGAACGAGAACGGGACGTTTCCGGGGATCGAGCATTACGTGCCGGTGGCGGCGGAGACGGTGTCGTTTCTGGAGTACCTCGATCCGGCGGAGTGGATGTTTGCGCTGATCGAGCCGGACCAGATCACGACGAATGTGGCCAAGTTCGAGTCGGTGCTGCGGATGGAGTACGACGCGGCGGCGGAGAAGGGGCGGGCGGTGTATCCGCCGGAGAAGTTGACGACGGCGGGGACCGCGGTGCTCGCGTTTTTGGATTCGGCACGGCTGGCGTTTAGCGAGGTGCATGTGGGGGGGCCTTCGGCGGCCAGCCGAATCTCCAAGGAAGAGGGGTCGGCCAATCGATCTCCTTCGCCCCGCTTGCGGGGAGAAGGTGGCCGAAGGCCGGATGAGGGGCTTGGGGATTCGACGGGCGACGCCCCTCACCCGCACTCCGCTTCGCTCCGTGTCTCCCTCTCCCCGCAAGCGGGGCGAGGGACATCGATGGGGGGAGAAGGTGCGGGGGGCGAAAGGGAGACGGCGGGCGGGACGCCCGCGGTCCCAGTGGGAACGGGTGGCCGGCGGGATGCCGGCGGGACGCCGGCGCTCCTTGGCGCGTTCGAGGAGTTTCGGTTGCGGGCGCCGCAGGTGGATCGGTATACGAATCGGTTGCCGGAGTTCACGTCTGATGTGAAGCGCGGGCATGAGAGCGGGCGGCGGCAAGTGTTCTTTGCTGCGACGAAGGGCGGGCACGAGAAGGTCGAGCGGCTGTTGAAAGAGTTCGACGTTCCGTTTGTCGCATCGAGCGATGCGCTGCAAGCCGAAATCGTCATCGCATCTGGCGCGCTTCCTCGGGGATTCGATTTCGAGGAGTTGAACCTCACCGTTTACTCGGAGTGGGATCTGTTCGAGCCGCCGACTTCCACGCGCGTGGGCGGGCGGAAGCGGGCTTCTGAGGCGTTCGTCACGGATCTGCGCGATTTGAAAGTGGGCGACTACATCGTCCACGTCGATCACGGCGTCGGACGCTTTCATGGACTGCAGCGCATTCCGTTCGGACCGACGGAGCGCGAAGTGATGGAGATCGAGTACTCCGGCGGCGGCAAGTTGCTGATGCCGATGGAGAACCTCAACCTCATCCAGAAATACTCGGGTGGGGCGGACTCGCAGCCGAAGCTGGACAAGCTCGGCGGCACGGCCTGGGCGCGCACGAAGGACTCGGTCAAGAAGGCGATGCGCGACATGGCGGACGAGCTGCTCAAGCTCTACGCCACGCGGCAGATGGTGCAGGGGCACGCGTTCTCCAAAGACTCGCCGTGGCAGTTCGAGTTCGAGGATGCGTTCGAGTTCGAGGAGACCGAGGATCAGGAATCGGCGATCGACGACGTGAAGTCGGATATGGAGTCGCGCAAGCCGATGGACCGGCTGCTGTGCGGCGACGTCGGATACGGCAAGACAGAAGTGGCCATGCGCGCGGCGTTCAAATCGGTGATGGATGGGAAGCAGGTGGTCGTCCTCGCGCCAACGACCGTGCTCGCGTATCAGCACTACCGGACGTTCCTGCGGCGCTTCGCGTCGTTCCCGGTCACGATCGAACTGATGTCGCGCTACTACTCGGCGAAGGAGCAGAAGGCGATTCTCGCCAAGCTGGAGACGGGCGAGATCGATGTGCTCATCGGCACGCATCGGGTTCTGTCGAAGGACATCAAGTTCAAGGACATCGGCCTCCTGGTCATCGACGAAGAGCAACGCTTCGGTGTGGGGCAGAAGGAAAAACTGAAGCAGATCAAGAAAGCGGTGGACGTGTTGGCCATGTCGGCCACGCCGATTCCGCGTACGTTGCACATGTCGCTGGTGGGCATCCGCGACATCTCCGTGATCGAGACGCCGCCGAAGGACCGGCTGGCCATTCAGACGGCCGTCGTGCCGTTCACCGACGACTTCATTCGCGAGGCGCTGGAGTTCGAAGTCGGACGCGGCGGGCAGATTTTCTTCGTTCACAACCGCGTCGAATCGATTTACGTGATGAAGGAGTATCTGGAGAAGCTGGTACCCGGAATCAAGGTCATCGTCGGGCACGGGCAGATGGAGGAGCGCGAGCTGGAGCGGGCCATGCTCGCCTTCATCCAGCGCGAGTACGACGTGCTGCTGGCGACGACGATCATCGAGAACGGCATCGACATCCCGGCCTGCAACACGATCCTCATCAATCACGCCGAGCGATTCGGACTCTCGCAGCTTTACCAACTCCGAGGACGCGTTGGGCGCAGCGACCGGCTGGCGTTCTGCTACCTGCTGGTGCCGAGCGACAAGATCCTGACCTCCGACGCGCGCAAGCGCCTGGCCGCGATCCAGGAGTTCTCCGACCTCGGCGCGGGCTTCCGCATCGCCGCGAAAGACCTCGAGATCCGCGGCTCCGGCAACATCCTCGGCGGCGAGCAGTCCGGCCAGATCGCCGCGGTCGGCTTCGAGATGTACACACGCCTGCTCGAGGAGACGATCCGCGAGATGAAGGGCGAGCGCATCGAAGAGGAAGTCGAAACGTCGATGAACCTCGGCGTCGACATCTACATCCCCAAGAACTACATCAGCGAAGAAAACCTGCGCATGACGTTCTACAAGAAGATCGCCTCGGCATCGACCGACGATCGATTGGAGGAGATCCGCAACGAGCTGCGCGACAGGTTTGGCGCTCTGCCGCAAAACGTGGAGAACCTGATCCGCTTCGTGCAGGTGAAACGCTTCGCGCAGCACATGGGCGTGGTCTCGATCGTGCGCGAAGGCGCGCGCGCGGTGATCAAACTGACGGCGCAAGCGAAAGTCGATCCGAACAAGCTGCTGGTATTAATCCAGGAAGATCCGCACGTGAAGTTCTCGCCGAACGGCGTGCTGACGTTCCCGCTGAAAGTGCAGGGGCCGGAAGTGATCGACGCGATCGAAGCGACGCTGCGAGGGTTGGCGGCGTAGCCAGCGCTTGTTGTGGCCGCCTCCGCGGCCACGTGACCTTCGTCGCCGTTGTGACCCCGCGCAAAGCGCGGGGCTACATTATTCAGCGCGCCTTCGCGCGCGAGCGGGCGCGCTACGCCGCTACACGAAGAAGACCGCGGTGCGCGGAGGCGTGCAAACAATCCAGCCCCACGCTCGGCGTGGGGTTTTCGGCGCGCGAGCCAAAACGCGGCCACGGAGGCGCGCATCACAATTCCGGAACCGTCATCAATATCCGATCAAATCCAACTCGCCTGGAGACATATCCGCCGCGCCAGCGACACCCATCCGTCGCCGGTGGTGTTGCCGGTACTGCTCGCGTAGCCGGGGAGGAGCGAGAAAAGCAGGGGCTTTTTTCTCATGTCGTTTCAGTCTCCAGTTGGACGGCGTTCTGTTTTGATGTCGAAAGCGGCGCAATCACCAATCGGCTACACTTCGCGCGCCCTGTGCGCCGCCTCGCCCTCGCCTTTGCGGCCGTATTGATCGCGGCCGCCGCCTGCCATCGAAAACCGTCGGTTCCGCCCGACGTCGTCGCCCGCGTCGGCGAGCGCATGGTCACGCTCGGCGATTTCAAGCGCTACCTCGACCGCAATACCGGCACCGACCTCGCGCAACTCGGTCCGGAAGTGGCCAGCGCCATGGTCGATCAGTATCTCGAGGAAGTGATCCTCTCCGAGTACGCCGCCGGGCACGGCGTCGAGATTCCGGCGGAACAGATCGCGTCCGCGGTCCGCAACGATGCGGGTGTCACCGTGATCGAGAAACGCGACGAGATGCGCCGGCAGAAACTGATCGGCGATCAATCCGAAAACGTCCCCGCGCCGCCCGACGCCGACATTCGCGCCTACTACGAGCAGCATCCGGCCGAATTCCGCAGCGGCGAGGAACTGCACGTCAAACAGATCCTCGTGCACGACGAAGCCGTTGCGAACGACATCGTCGCGAAGCTGAAGGGCGGGACGCCGTTCGAAGAATTGTCGAGCGAGTTCTCGCTCGCGCCGAACGCGAAGAAGGGCGGCGAGATCGGCTACGTAAGCCGCGGCGAGCTGCCGAAAATGTTCGAGGACGAGATCTTCGCTCTGAAGCCCGGAAGCGTCAGCGGCATCATCCGCACCGACGCCAGCTTCCACATTTTCAAGGTCCAGGATCGCCGTCCGCCCGGCGTCATCGATCTGCAAACGGCCGCGCCGGTCATCCGCGAGCGCCTCAAGGACGACGCCATCCGCGGCCGGATGGCGCAGCTCGTGGCCAAAGTCCGCTCGGAGCTTCAGGTGGCCGTTCTCACCAAGCGCCTGCCGTTCAAGTACACCGGCGGCTTCCCGAAGTCCGAAAACGAATAAATCTCCTCGGCAACGCCGTTCTCGGTCCGTACAGCAACCGCAGCCCCTACTTCCACGTCAAAGAAAAACACGCATGAAGAAAACGATTCTCGCACTCGTCCTCACCGCCAGCGCGGCCACACTCACGGCCGCCCAACTCGTCGAAGCAATCGTCGTCCGCGTCGGCGACCGCGTCATCACCCGCACGCAGTATGCGCGCCGCCTCCACGACGGTTTCACGGAGATCGAACAGACTTCCACGTCGCCTGCCGAAGCGACGACGAAAAAAGAGGAGTTGCGGAAGAACCTTTCCACCGATCTCATCGCCGAACTCCTCATCAAGGACCGCGCGGACCGGCTCGGCCTCACCGTCTCCGCCGAAGAGTTGAAAGACGCGATGACGCGCCTGAAAGAGCAGTACGGGATCAAAACCGACGCGGATTTCGACGAGTCGCTGCGCAAGTCCGGCATGGCCCGCTCCGACATGGAAGCGCGCCTCCACGACACGATCCTGATGAACAAGGTTTTCGCCCGCGAGCTGCGCCAGCGGGATGAGCTGGCCGACAAAGAGTTGCGCGAGCGCTACGACCGCGAGAAGGAACGTTACCGCCTTCCCGAGCGCGCCCGCCTGCGCGAGATCATCGTCGTCAAGCCCGACGATCCGTCGAAAGTCGAGGCCGCCCGTCAGCGTGCGAACGGTCTGGCTGCCGAGGCCCGCACCGGCGACTTCGCGAAACTGGCCACTACCTCCTCCGACGCCGGCACCAAGGCCAAAGGCGGCGACCTGGGCGAAGTGGCCCGCGGCGAGCTCCTCCCCGACCTCGACAAGGCAGTTTTCAACGCCACGGCCGGAACTGTCATCGGCCCGATCGAGACCAAGTCCGGCTGGCACATCCTGAAGGTGGAGACGCGCCTGCCATCCGAAGTGCCGGCCTTCGAATCGGTCAAGGATCGCCTGCGCAAAGATGCGAGCGAAGACGCCTGGCAGCGCGACTACAAGGCTTACATCGATCGCCTGCGCAAAGATGCGTTCATCCAGATCAACGAGCAGAACGTCCCGAGCACGTAGCCGGCACGGCCGGCGGCGTTGGTTGCCAAAGGCTCGGCCGCCATCGCATCAAGCACCACGGAGCGGGTCTACACGCGGTAGCCGAGTGCACAAGAGTTGGTGCGCTCGGCTGCCGTTTTCCTTCCATCAGTGGAATTTGGCGCGGATACGAGTCACCGCGTCTAACCTCTTCGCATGCACGAATTGATCGCTGATATGCCGATGGACGAGCGTCCCCGCGAGCGGATGCTCAAGCACGGAGCAACAAGCCTCTCGGACGCCGAACTGCTGGCGGTTGTGCTGGGCTCCGGCATCCCTGGCAAGAACGCCATTGAGCTCGCCCGCGATCTGCTGCGCGAAGGCTTCTCCGCGCTCGCGCAATGCGATGCCGAGCAGCTTGCGAAACGAGCGGGGATGGGGATGGCGAAAGCGACACGAATCATCGCGACATTCGAAATCGCGCGCCGCCTCGCCAAAGACAAACCCGGCGATCCGCCCCATTTCGACGTGAACACGTTCAGCCGCGGCTTCATCGCACGCAGCCGCTCCATGACCCAGGAGCACCTCGGCGCGCTCTTCCTCGACTCACGCAGCCGCGTCCTGCGCGAACGCGAAATCTACGTCGGCACCGCGTTCAAGGCATTCGTATCCACGCGCGAAGTCATGCGCTACGCGCTCGACGCAAACGCCACTGGCGTCGTGCTGTACCACAACCACCCGTCGGGCGATCCATCGCCATCCGAGGAGGATCTCAAGTACACGAGAAAAATGGATCGGTCGCTACGCCTGGTCGATATTCGCCTGATCGATCACATCATCGCCGGCGCCCACGGATTCACATCGCTCAGCACCCGCGGCTTCAAGTGACGATCGCTACCCCGCCACGAGTGCCGGCTTGCGCAGCGTTTCGGTTCGTTCGGCGTAGACGGGCGTGAACCAGTGATAGCGATCGGGGATGACGCCGGCGATGTAGTCGAAGAACTCTTTCTGGATCCGCTCCGTGATCGGTCCGCGGCGGCCGTTGCCGACCGGCACCCGATCAATGCTCCGAATCGGCGTGACCTCGGCTGCGGTACCGGTGAAGAAGACTTCGTCGGCGACGTACAGTAACTCACGAGGAATGAGAGTCTCGACGACTTCGAACCCCAGCTCGCGCGCGATCGTGACGACGCTGGCCCGCGTGATGCCGGCCAGGATCGACGCGCCGAGCGGCGGCGTCATCACCTTGCCGTCGCGAACCACAAAAACGTTCTCGCCGGAACCTTCGCTGACGTATCCATTGACGTCGAGCGCGATGCCTTCCGCGTAACCGTCCGCCGCCGCTTCCTGGCGGATCAGGATCGAGTTCATGTAGTTGCCGGTCGCTTTCGCCAGCGCCGGAAAGGTGTTCGGCGCCATCCGATTCCATGACGAGACGCGCACATCAACGCCCTGCTCGATGGCCTCGGGGCCGAGATACTTGCCCCAGTGCCACGCGCCAACGACGACATCGACCGGGCAGGCGGCGGGAAAAACGCCGAGGGAATGGAAACCGCGATAGACCACGGGGCGGAGATAGCAATCGTCGAAATCATTCGCGGAGACGACGTCGATGCAGACCTTCTTGAATTCGTCGGGCGTGTACGGAATCTCCATCCGATAAATGCGGCAACTGTCGTACAGCCGGCGGATGTGATCGTCGAGCCGGAAGATGGCCGGTCCCTGGTTGCGCGTGTCGTAGCAGCGGATGCCTTCGAAGAGGCCTGAGCCGTAGTGGAGGGCGTGCGTGAATACGTGAATCTTCGCGTCGGCAAAATCGACGAGGCGCCCGTTCATCCAGACTTTTTTTACTTCCTCGAACGGCATCGGAGCCTCCTGATCGGTGGGCAGCGGTGGACGGGCAACATCGGCGCGCCGGGGCTAAAAGTTGCCGGAGTATAGGGTCCGGTGTTTCGGCAAGTCAATGCGGCGGGCACGGCCATTTTCGCCGCTGAAATGGATCGCGCAGTCAGGCGAAAACCAGCAACGCCATCATGACGACCAGGTAAATGTTCGACGCCATGAACAGCCGCCGCGCGCGCACCGGCGTGCGGGACTCCAGGAAGGCGAAACTGGCAAAGGTCAGAAGCGAACCCGCGACTAAGGCCCCGGCAAGATAGATGTAGGTGGCAAGGCCGAAAAATGACGGAAGCGCGCTGACGATGAGAAGGGCAAAGCTGTAGAACACCGCATGCCCGGCCGTGGCCACGCCGTCGTCATCACGCACGGCCAGCATCGCGAAACCTCCGCGGGCGTAGTCGTCGCGATACATCCAACTGATGGCCATGAAGTGCGGGAGCTGCCAGAAAAAGAGGATCGCGAAAATGATCCAGCCACCGGTGCCGAGGGCGCCGGTCGCCGCGGTCCATCCCATCAGCGGCGGAATGGCGCCGGGGATCGCACCGATCAGCGTACAGATCGTCGACACGCGTTTCAGCGGCGTGTAAATGAAGATGTAGGTGATCAGCGTGAACGCACCGAGAGCGGCGGTCAGCCAGTTCACGGCGAGACCGAGATAGAGCGTGCCGAGAATCGCGATGGCGACGGAGAACACAAGCGCCGCGCGCGGCGAGATGCGGCCATCCGGCAGCGGACGAAGCCGCGTCCGGCGCATCTTCGCGTCGTGATCGCGTTCGATGTACTGATTGAGGGCGTTCGTTCCGGCTGCCACGAGCCCGGTACCAAGCAGCGTGTTCAGGAGCAGCATCCAATCGACGCGTTGCGCGCCAAAAAGGTAGCCGGCCGCGGTCGTGATCAACACCATCATCACGATGCGCGACTTCGACAGCGCGAGGTAGTCGCGCGTGACGCTGCCGAATCCCGCCGGCCGCTCCAACGCCAACACGTCGCTCATACCGCAACCTCGGTTGCGAGAATTGCTCCAGCGCGCTGACGGCGCATCCGCCAGCCGATCGTTCGCGCTGTCAGCGCCATGATGAGCGAGAGGCCCAGCGTCGCCGCACCCGTCATCACATGAACGCTCGTGATGACCGGCTGCTTGCCGCTCCAGACCACGTAACCGCCGAGCGCGATCTGAATCAGCACGACGGTGACGAGTAGATTCGAAAGCTGCCGCAGCGGATGCAGCGATTCGAAGCGCCGCAGCCGGACGGCGAGGTAGATCACCAGCGCGCCGACGCACACACCGCCCACGCGATGAGCGAAGTTGACGGCGATTGCGAGCGTTGTGAACTGCGGCACGAGACGGCCAAACGACAGCGGGAAGTCAGGAATTGCCAGCCCCGCGCCGAGGTGCCGCATCGTCGCGCCGACGAGGATTTGCGCGTAGGCGGCGAGGACAAGCGACGTCGTCAGCCCGATCGGAGCATCCCCTTTTTCCATCATGCGCGACGATCGGAACCAGTTCGAGGTGAAGAATGCGATCGAGGCGTTGAGGCAGAAAAAGATTTCCGCGAGCCCCGCGTGCGCGATCGAAACCGAGTGCGGCAGGAGCAGGAGAACGGTCACGCCACCGAGCACTCCCTGCGCGATCACGGCGCCGACGGAGCACCAGCCGAGAATCCGCGTGAAACGTTTCGGCTCGCGCAGTTGCAGCCAGATTGCCTGGATCACCGTCAGCAGCCCGACGGCCGCGGCAATCATGCGGTGGCCGTGCTCGTAGAAGATCCCGCCGATCATCGGCGGCATCACCATTCCATACGAAAGCGGCCAGTCGGGAACGGCCAGGCCGGAGCCGGTTGAGGTCACCATCGCACCGGCGAAAATCAGGAAGAGCGTCATGCCGGCGACCAACTTCGTGTAGCGGCGCAGCCAGACCGGGGTGACTTCGGAATACCGCAATGCAGCGGGCGCAGCGCCGAGGGAAGGTTTCATTGACTATGAGCCGCCGATACTCGTCTGCGCCGGCGGCGCGGCCGCCAGCCATTGCTTGAAGTGCTCTTTGGAGTGAACGAACATCTGGCCGCGCATCCGGTAATGACCGAGCCCGCAGAGCTGCGCACAGGCGATCTCCCACTTGTCCCGCTCTGCTTTCGTCTCGTTCGTCATTACAGGCGTGAAATGAATGGCGATCTCCATTCCTGGAATTGCATCCGTCTCGACGCGCATGACAGGGAGTTTGAAACTGTGGATGACGTCCTTCGAACTGACGTGAATGATCACCGGGCGATTGACCTCGAGGTGCAGATCATTGAGCGTAACGATGTCGTCCTTCGCGTTCGGATCCCTGAGATCGAGTCCGAGAGGGTTCGAAGAAGTGACCAGTTTGACGTCGCGCTTCCCGAAAACGCCGTCCGGTCCCGGGTATTGAATGTTCCAGGCGAACTGCTCCGCCACAACGCGCATCTCGATCGGATTCGACGAAGGCGGAGGAACGTGCGTCCACCGGTACCACATCGGAATCGAAAATCCGACCAGGAGAATCACTTCGACGACTGCAACCCCGGCCTCCGTGTAGCTGGAAAAATGACTCCTTACACCGTGATAGTCAGCTTTCGGATTCCGCTTGGCGTTGAATCGCCACAGTGCATAAACGAAATACAGACCCCATCCGACGAACAGAAGGAGCATCAGCCAGTGCACGTTCGCGCTGAGACGGTCGAGGTAAGGGCCGTGCTCCGAGGCGTCGACCGGCATCCACTGCGCTAAGAATTTTTCCATTGACGCTACCCTTCCCGGCGCTATAGCGCCGCTCCCCCGTCCAGAACATGGAACGATTCCCGCCGGCGGCGCAACTCCTTCGCGCGCCGCCAGAAGCGCCAGAACACCGCAATGAAACCAACCTGCACGACTCCAACGACGCCGAGAAGACACATGATGGCGTGGTTGGAACTCTTCGTCGTCGGCGACTTCGGCGCGCCCAAACAGACCGGGCCCCACGCAAGGAGCGGAGACACCGCCACAAACCACCACCCAGCCCACACCAACCGCACCCCCGCAGCACGTCGAACACCGC
>ERZ1739050.65-NODE-65-length-11449-cov-7.293576_pt1 | contig 11449 bp, 9 predicted proteins | sample MGYA00581759_ERZ1739050 | MGnify/ENA primary metagenome ERZ1739050 (study PRJEB42929, sample SAMN08275525) | rhizosphere metagenome | isolation source: Rhizospheric soil replicate 2 | host: Colobanthus quitensis and Deschampsia antarctica | place: Antarctica: Devils... | reverse complement strand
GTCGGCGTCGGCGATGGTAGCGTGTGCGTGGTCGCGTCCGGCCGGCCGTCACGAGCGGGAAGCCTGTGCCCGTCCGCGGCGCGCTGGGCGGCCGCGACGTAGTTGGTCGTCGCGTAGGCCTGGTTGAACTCGCGCTACTACTTGATGTTCGCTACGAGTTCCGCAGGCATCGGTTCGCCGGTCTGATAGTGCTTCGCGTAGTTCGCGAACACCTTCGGATCGAGCGACCAATGCTCGTTGAACTGCGACGGGAACTCGACGAAATCGCGCGGCACGTTGGTGCCGGCCAGCGTCGGGTACTTCACATTCGAGAGCATGCCGTGCAGCGCGTGGCCGAACTCGTGGAAGATCGCGGTGACGTTGTCGAACGTCAGCAGCGCCGGCTGGCCGGGTGCGGGCTTGGTGAAATTGGTGACGTTGAAGACGGCCGGCTTCGTGCCCATGAGGCCCGACTGATCGACGAAGCTGTCCATCCACGCGCCGCCGCTCTTGTTCGGACGCGAGAAATAGTCGCCGTAGTAAAGCGCCAGCGATTTTCCGTCGGCATCGAAGACTTCGAACACGCGCACGTCCGGCTGGTAGACCGGGATGTCGTGGCGCTCCTTGAACGTGAGGCCGTAGAGCTGATTCGCGGCGTAGAAGACGCCGTTCTGCAGCACGTTGTTCAGCTCGAAGTACGGCCGCACCTGCGCTTCATCGAGGTCGTACTCGGCCTTGCGGACTTTTTCGGAGTAAAGCTCCCAATCCTGCGGTCCGAGCTGGAAGCCGCCCTTCTCTGCATCGATGATGGCCTGCATCTTCGCGACCTCGGCATGCGCTTTCGCGGTCGACGCGGGAACGAGGCCGGTCAGCAGTTTGATCGCGTTCTCGGGCGTCGACGCCATCTGATCGTCGAGGGAAAACGCGGCGTAGGTCGGGTAGCCGAGGAGTTTGGCCTTCTGCGCGCGGAGCTGCGCGAGGCGCGTGACGATGGCCTTCGTGTCGTTCGGGCCGCCGTGATTGCCGCGCTGGATCGACGCGTTGAAGAGCCGCTCGCGAAGCGCGCGGTTCTGCAGGTAGGTGAGCGCCGGCTGCTGCGTCGTGTTCTGCAGCGTGAGGACGTACTTGCCGGTCAGCTTGCGCTCTTTGGCGGCGTCGGCCGCGGCGGCGATGTCGGAGTCCGGCAATCCCGCCAGCTCCTCCTTTGTGTCGACGACAATCGCCGCGGCGGCGGTATCGGCCAGAACGTGCTCGCGGAACTTGGTCGTCAAGGTCGACTCTTCCTGATTCAGCGCGCGCAATGTCTTCTGATCGGCGTCATTGAGCTGCGCGCCGGCGCGGACGAAGAACTTCAGATAGCGCTCGATGAGGTACTGCGACTCCGCATCGAGTCCGCTGCTGGCGCGCTTGTCGTAGAGCGTTTTCACGCGCGCGTACAGCTTCGGATTCATGAAGATGGCGTCGTTGTGCGCCGCCAGTTTCGGCGACTCCTCGGCTTCGATCTTCTGGAACGTGTCATTCGTATTCGACTGCGTGAGATTGAAGAAGATCTTGGACGCGCGCGTCAGCAGCGCTCCCGACTTCTCCATCGCCTCGATCGTATTCGCGAAGGTTGGCGCCGCTTTCTGATCAGCGATGACCTTCATCTCGGCGAGCTGCTGCTTCATGCCTGCTTCGATGGCCGGCTTGTAGTCGGCGGTCCTGATCTTGTTGAAGGGCGGCGCGTGGAACGGCAGCGTGCTGGCCTTGAGCAGCGGATTCTGACGGGCGGTGGTGGTCTTAGCCTGCATTGCGAACGCGGTCAGGACGATGGCTGCCGCGAAAAGGGTCGTATGCATCGTTTTCATGACGATGCGCAACACAGGAGTCAGGCGCCGTCATCCCGACGCGGAAACGAGTGATTTGATGGCGTCGCGGATCACCGCCGCCACCTCGTCATCGACATTCTCATCGCGTACTTTCTTCGGCATCGACCACGTCCCCGTCACCCGCCAGTTCATCGTCCTCAGCGTCTCGACGAGCGAGTCCCGCGCGAACTCTCCACCGACCGGCGAGGCGTTGATCAGAGCGACCGGTTTGTCGACCAGCGCGCCGTCCGACACCAGCCAATCGAGCGCGTTCTTCAGCGATCCCGGCACACCATGCGCGTACTCGGGCGAGGAGATGAGGATCCCGTCCGCCTCCGCGAGCATCGCGCGGAGTTCAGCGACGGCGGCCGGCGGTGTCGCGCCTTCGACGTCGTCATCAGGATTGAAGTGGGGGAGGCTTGCCAAGCCCTCGTAGATTTCAACCTCGGCCGCGATCGTCGCCGCCGCGCGCAGCAGCGCGAGATTCGACGATTGCGCGCGGAGGCTGCCGCAGATGGCGATGATTTTCATCTAAAGCCGCTCGTACGCCTTGTTCCGGTGACGAACGGTCGTTATGTTGACCAACTTCTGAAAACGGTCGACCGAATAGATGACGCGATAATCGCCGATGCGAATGCGCCAGAGCTGAAAGAGTCCCTGCAGCTTTTTCGAACCATGGGGATATGGGTCGCGGGCAAGTTCATCGATCTTCGCGAAAACTCGCGCAACGACCGAAGCTGGCAGTTGCGCGAGCGCCTTCGATGCGGGCCGGCTGAAGGTAACTTTGTACTCAGCCACGAAGCTTGCCTTGAGCAACAAGGCGCTTCTTCACGGTCGCGAGCGACTCGCGCTTCTCACCGCTCTGCTGTTGAGCGGTCAACTGATCGTAGAAATCCTCCCAAAGATCACCGTAGCGCGCGAGGTCGATTTGAACGGCAACCTTTTCACCTTTCTCATCAGTAACGAAACGAATTCCTTCCATGGTTTGCCTCACGTCCGTCATCATCGCATGCCTGCAGCGATGCCGCCCTACCTCCCCGTAAGCCCTCGCTCCTCCAGCAGCGGCTGCACTTTGGGATCGCGTCCGCGGAAGGCGCGGTACATCGCGGCCGGATCCTCGGTACCGCCGCGCGAGAGGATCATCTTGCGGAACTTGTCGCCGTTCGCGCGGGTCATGCCGCCGTTTTCTTTGAACCAGTAGTAGGCGTCGTCGTCGAGCACTTCGCTCCAGAGGTAGGCGTAGTAGCCGGCCGCGTAGCCGCCGCCCCAGATGTGCGAAAAGTATGTCGACTTGTAGCGCGGCGGGACCTCGTCGAGAGAGACGTTGTAGCGCTTCAGCGACTCCGCTTCGAACGCGTTCGCATCGAACAGCGGCGCATCGGCGGGAATCGTGTGCCAGGCCATGTCCAGCAGCGCCGCGCCGAGGTATTCGGTCGTAGCGAAGCCTTGATTGAACGTGTCCGACTTCTTGAGTTTCGCCACCAGCTCCTTCGGCATGGGCGCGCCGCTTTTGTAGTCCTTCGCATAGTTCGCGAAGACGGTCGGCTCCGTCGCCCAGTGCTCGTTGAACTGCGACGGGAACTCGACGAAATCGCGCGGCACCGCGGAACCGCCGAACGACGGGTACGTCACGTTCGAGAACATCCCGTGCAGCGCGTGGCCGAACTCGTGGAACATCGTCGTCACTTCGGTGAACGTCAGCAGCGCGGGCTGGCCGGCGGCGGGCTTCGTGAAGTTCTCCGTGTTCGTCACCACCGGCTTCGTGCCGAGGAGTTTGTTCTGGCCGACGAAGCTGCTGGTCCAGGCGCCGCCGGCTTTGTTCGGACGCGAGAACGCATCGAAGTAGAAAAGCGCCAGCGGCTTGCCGTCCGAGTCGATGACGTCGAAGACGCGCACGTCCGGCTGATAGACGGGGATGTCGTGGCGCTCCTTGAACGTGATGCCATAGAGCTTCGTCGCGGCGTAGAAGACGCCGTTCTGCAGGACGTTGTTAATCTCGAAGTACGGCCGGACCTGCCCTTCGTCGAGATCGAATTCCTTCTTACGAACCTGCTCCGCGTAGAACTGCCAGTCGTAGGGCTGGAGCGTGAAGCCGCCTTTCTGTTCATCGATCAGCTTCTGCATCATGGCCGCCTCGGCGCGCGCTTTCGACGTCGCGGCGGGGACCATGTCGGTCATCAGCTTGATCGCATTCGCCGGCGTCTTCGACATCTCGTCCGCGAGGTTGTAGTCGGCGTAGGCCGGGAAGCCGAGGAGTTTGACGCGCTGGGCGCGGAGCTGCGCGAGACGGGTGATGATCGCCTTCGTATCGTTGTCGCCGCCGTGATTGCCGCGCGCGACCGAGGCCTCGTACAAGCGCTTGCGAAGGCCTCGATTTTTCAGATAGGTCTGCGGCGGTTGCTGCGTCGTATTCTGCAACGTGAGCAGCCACTTCCCTTCCATGCCGCGACCTTTCGCGCGTTCGGCGGCGGCGGCGATGTCGGATTCCGGCAGCCCGTCGAGGAGCGACTTGTCGTCGATGACGATGGCCGAAGCGTTCGTGTCGGCGAGGACGCGATCGCGGAACTGCGTGGTGAGCTTCGACTGCTCCTGATTCAACGCCCGCAGCGCGGTCTTGTCCGTTTCGTTGAGCTGCGCGCCGGAGCGGACGAAGTTTTTGTAGTAGCGCTCGACGAGGAACTTCTGCTCGGCGTCGAGACCGGATTTGTCCCGGCTGTCATAGATCGCCTTGATGCGCGCGAAGAGTTTCGGATCGAGATTGATGGCGTCGCGATGCGCGGCCTGCTTCGGCGCGACGGCGGACTGAATCTTCTGTAGCGTCGGATTGGTGTTCGACTGCGTCATCCCGCCAAACACGCGCTGCACGCGCCGCAGCAGCGCGCCCGTTTTCTCCATCGCCTCGATGGTGTTCGCGAACGTCGGCGGGTCAGGATTGTTCGCGATGCCCTGGATCTCGGCCAGCTCGCGCTTCATCCCTTCCTCGATGGCCGGCTGGTAATCGCTGTCCTTGATCCGATCGAACGGCGGCGCCTCGAACGGGAGCGGACTCTTCTCGTGGAAGCGGTCTGTTACCGGGGGCTGGCCGGCGCAGGGGGCTGCGGGCCGGGGCAAAAGGCCGGCGGCGAAGGCGGGTCGCAGTTTCATGGCGCCGTTGTAATGGACGTGGGCGGTGCGACTCGTAACAAAACGCTATCTCGCTGACGCGGCACACTCCGGCCACGACATCGCCATCCCGAACCCGTCCACGTCGGACGCGATCTCGTCCGCGTACGCGCAGACCACATCCTCCAGCTCGCGAGTCAGTACATCATCGACCGAGGTCTGGTTTCGGCGGGCCAGCCACTGCAGCATCTCTTTCTGATACCGCGGCACTCTGGCTCGCAGCTCCACGAGCCGGATGGCCTCGGGCATCACCCGCGCCGCGTCGTCGCCGAGCGCCTCCTCGATCACCGCCTGAGGCCACGTCCGCATCGCCGCCGCGATCATCTCTTCCTTCGACACCCGCATCCCCCACCTGGTCGAAACCGCTACAATCGTCCCCTCGGCGATCTCGGCCTTCAACTCCAGAAACGAGATCCCCAACCGATCAGCAGCCGTCATGTACGCCACATTGGGACGAGGAGTGAGAAAGATACGGCGGATGGAAATGCGGGTGAGTTTGTCCATGCTACCTCCTGACGTTATATACATCATAGTGTATGTTCGTCAAGACAGTTTGTCAATGGGTATTCGATGATTTCTGTTCGTCGAGAGGGCGAAGCGTTCGGCAAGCAACTGCGAGCAATGCGTCTCAAGCGCGGGCTGAGTCAGCAGACCGTCGCCGATCGATGCGGCTCGAACTACCCATACATCAGCGAACTGGAACGCGGACTGAAGGTCCCGACATTGACCATGATTCTGCGCCTAGCCTCAGCGCTGGACTGCCGGGTGCGGGACCTCGTCGGCGTCTTCGACACCGCTTCGCCGGATTCGTTTCTTGGGCAGTAGCGCGCCGGTTCGGTGCTACTGACTCCAAAAGCCGCGCTTGTTAGCTCGATCTTTCGCCAGCAGGGTTCCTATGAGCGCGCCGAAAAACAATGCCGGCGCTACTGTCGTCCCGATGATCAAAGCACCTGCGGTGCCTACCACCGCGCCGAGTGCCGCTCCGCCAGGATGCTTCGGGATCTCTTGAACGATATGAGCCACCACATGCTTTGCTACGCTCATGCTCTCCTCCAGTGAGCACAACATGCAATGATGATATCGTTTTTGCCACGGAATTATGGAAACAGTCGGATCACGTTGACGGATCCTAGCCAATCATTCGAAGTGCGCCTTCAATAACGCCATCCGACAGCCACATTCCTGCCGCTCGGAGATCGAGGAGTACTCGACGCGGATTCTCGATTTGACCTTGCCGATACGCACCGATGACTACGCCGATTGTCCCCATTACATCGAGTCCAAGAGCGAGTGCGCATCTTCTCCCGGCCTGATCATCAATGACTGGCCGTGCTCCGGTGATCCCAAGAGCAACGGCAATGACCGCGGATTCGCCTGCACCAAGGTCCCACTCGGTGATCGTTGGCGGCATATGGATGGAAGCAACCCGTTCGATCCAGTCTGACTCCTCCAATGCGCGAGCCGCATGATCGTCGTGTCGTGTTGCAGTCACCTCGTCGAATACTGCTTGCGGCACGATGATGCGGGAGGCACCGGTCGCGCGGAGAAGATCAAGGCGACCGGCGTTGCCGAGGAAGATCAATGGCGACGCGTTGACGACCAGCGTGTCAGACACTTCGCAATTCCCTGGCGAGGTCCTCCTCGTCGACGACAAATACGTCGACGCGGCGTCGCGCCAGTTCGGCAAGGAACTCCGGACGGGTCATGCCTGCGACTTCGGCGGCACGCTCCATCGAGATGACGCTCTGCTGATACCAGTGGATCGAGGCGGCGATCCGCATCTCGCGCGATAGCTCGTGCGGTGCTTTGCGCAGCGCGGCGAAGAGGCTGTCGGGAAGCATGATCTCTACGCTGGTCATGTCGCTCTCCTGTTTCGACACCGAACATCATCTCGTGCCTATACGTTCCTCAGCGAGCAGTTCCTTCACCTTTACCGGGTGGACTGTTGGCAGCCGGCAGAGGTGATTCGTGCAGACGTACGCGGTCGGTTTGCCACCGATGGCGCGCTGCTCTTTTGTGAACGGTGCGATCGACGCGATATCCACGCCGCCGTGCAGTACAACCTTGTTCGGAACGAATGACGAGAACACCGCGCGCTGAAGCGCATGCACATCCGCGCCCGCGAGGACGATTTCGAATGATGGCCCGAGGAGGAAATCGAGTCCGCTCATGAGATGGGCGGAGGCGGAGGGGATGAGGGTGACATCGTCGGCGCTGGTGCGGAGGAGATCGTTGGCGGCTTTTTCGTAGAGCGAATCGCCGGTGATGCGGGAGAGGCGAACGAGGTTCGTGAGTTGGACGGAGTTTCCTGACGGGAGCGCGCCGTCGCTGGTTTCGCGGGGGCGGATGAGGAGCGTCGCGGCGTCGGATGGCGTCAGGTAGAAACGGCCGGTCGCGTCGCGGAAGCGGGTCAGCGATTCGCGTTCGAGGGCGATGGCTTTCTGGAGGTAGCGGACTTTGAACGTCGCTTCGTAGAGGTTGAGCAGGCCCCAGGTCAGGAAGGTGTAGTCGTCGAGGAAGACGGCGTGTTGTTTGTCGGAGTGTTGGAGGTGCGATCGGGCGAGGAGAACGTCCGCGGCGCGGCGGGCGGCGGTTGCGTAGGACGGGGCGTCGAGGACGGCGGCGCCTTGCGAGAGCGCGGCGATCATCAGGCCGTTCCAGTCGGTGAGGATTTTTTCGTCGCGGACGGTGCGATTGTCGGAATCGTTGGCGGCGTAGAAGGTTCCGTTCGGGGCGCGCAGGTCGCGCAGGACGTACGCGAAGATCGCTCTCGCGGTGGCGGCGTACTCCGGTTTGTGCGTGGCTTGAAATGCTTCGAGATAGGCCATCGCGATCAGAGCCTGATCGCAGAGCATCTTTTCGTAGTGCGGCTGTTTCCATTCGGCGTCGACGGCGTAGCGGTGGAAGCCGCCGCGTTTCGAATCCCAGATCGCGCCGGCTCGCATTTTTTGCAGCGTCGTCTCGACCATCTCCAGCGCGTGTGGCTCGCCGGTGCGGCGCCAGTAGCGGAGCAGGAACATGAGCTGATGTGCGGCCGGAAGTTTCGGCGGAGGGTTGAATCCGCCGTTCACTGCATCGAAACGATCGGCGAATTGCTGATACGTCTTCGTCAGCATCTCGGCGCCGGGGATTTCGGAGAATGCGTTTTCCGGCGCGAGCGACTGCATGACCATCGATGCGGTCGATGCGATCTGTTCGGGGTGCTCTTTCCAGGTTTTGCCAAGGTTCGTGAGGAGTGACGCGAGGCGAGTTTTATCTATGTACGCTGCGGCGAAGAACGGCTTGCCGTCGGGGGTGAGGATCACGTTCAGCGGCCAGCCGGGGTCGGACATCAGCTTTCTGGCGACGGCCATGTAGGTGCTGTCGACGTCGGGGCGTTCCTCGCGATCGACTTTGATGGCGATGAAGCTGGCGTTCATCAGCGCGCCGATTTCTTCGTTCGAAAACGACTCGGTGTTCATGACGTGACACCAGTGGCAGGTGGAGTAGCCGATGGAGAGGAAGATTGGTTTGTTTTGGTCTCTTGCTTTTTTTAGCGCCTCGGCGCCCCACGGGTACCAGTTGATGGGGTTTTTGGCGTGTTGTTTCAGGTAGGGGGAGGATTCGTGATTTAGATGGTTTTGATAAGAAGGCTTTTCACGCGGAGACGCGGGGGCGCGGAGAGAGTCAAACCCCTCCGCGCCTCCGCGGCTCCGCGTGAAAACGTCTCCCTGTAGCGAAGACGCGAGAATGAGCGCGGCGAGGATCACTTTTGGTTGATTCGGTAGGTGTGATCCGCTGCGAGATTTTTCAACGTCTGGCGGTCGCCATTGGGCCAGATCACCGTCACGTCGGCTCTTGTGTCCGTGCCGAGGCCGAGGTGTTGTTCTTTTGGGGGTGAGGTGAGGTAGCCGATGGTGCTGAAGACTTCGCGCCAGAGGTTTTTCTGGTGTGGGGTGTCGACGAGGATTTTGGCGCCGATGGCGTCTCTCGTTACGCCTTTGGAGGGATTGCCGGTCAGGTGGATCTTGATCCAGTGATTACCGCTCGTGCCGTTGTTACGATAGAGCATCGCCGGGCCGTTGAAGTTGTTGACCATCATGTCGAGGGCGCCGTCGCCGTCCATGTCGAACATCACGACGGCGCGGGCGTTGCCGGCGGGGTCGGCGCCGCTTTGGGACGATTGCTCTTCCAGCATTCCCGCGCGGTTCACGAAAAAGACCGGCGCTTCTTTCTCGGCGACCGGAACGATCGTCTGCTGTTGTTGCCCCGAGGAGTTGGTGAAGTAGGGGTTGACGCTGGAGTAGACCGCGTATTCGTTCATGCCGTTGACGAGGTAGAGATCGTCGTCGCCGTCGTTGTCGTAGTCGAAAAAGTTCGCGCCCCACGACCAGCCGGTGGACTTGTAGCCGCGGCCTACGGCTTGGGATTGCTCATAAGAAACCAACTTCCCATCCTTCGCGGTCGATGTCCAGAGATCATTCGCCTCGACTACGCGCATGTTGGCCATCTTCTGCGGATTGAACTTGAGGCGCGTCTTGGCGTCGGGGAGGACGTATTTTTCGTCCTTGTTCATCGTGACGATGTTGGAGATGTAGACGTCGGGGAAGCCGTCGCGATTGAGGTCGGTGATGCCGATGTTCATCGTGTAGCTCGGCTTGTCGGTGCCGAGTTTCGACGACACCTCCTCAAACTTTCCGTTGCCGAGGTTGCGGTACCAGGCGTTCGCGCCGAAGTCGTTGCCGCAGATCAGGTCTTCCCAGCCGTCGCCGTCGAAATCGAGGTGGTTGATGGCCTGGGCCCAGCCGGTGTTGCCGACGCCGCTGCCGGCGGTGACGTCCTCGAAGACGAAGTTGCCTTTGTTGCGAAAGAGCTTGTTGGGGAGGCCGTTCGTGTTGCGACGCGCGAACGTCGGCAGGACGCCGTGGACGTAATCGCCGAAGTAGCCGATGTAGAGATCGAGCAGGCCGTCTTTGTCGAAATCGAGCGCGGTGGCGGGACCGCCGACGAGTCCTTTGCCGCCGAGGTTCGTGCGGGCAGTGACGTCCTCGAATTTCGCGTTACCGAGGTTGCGGTAGAGGCGGTGATCGTCGCCGGCGTAGGTGATGAGGATGTCGGGGAGGCCGTCGTTGTCGAAGTCGGCGATGATCGGCTGGCGGGGCTCGCCCGGGCGTCCGTCGGTGCGCTTCCAGTTCAGACCCGCCGATTCGGTGACGTCGGTAAAGTGACCGCTGCCATCGCCGAGATAGAGCGCGTTGCCGGAGCCACTGAGGACGAGGACGTCGATGTTGCCATCGCCATTCACATCCTCGGCGGCGATGCCCGAGCCGCCGAACGCAGGCGGGACGGCCAGCACGGTCTCGGTTTCTTTTACCGAGTAGCTGCGGATGAGGCGAGCCAGCCAGTCGGACATGCGGTGCTCGAATTTGATGCCGCTGTTCGCGGTGACGTCGGTGAAGAACTTGCCTTTCGTCGAAGGCTTCGACGGCGCCGAGGCGATGGTGGTCGTGATCTTTTTCGTCGGAGGAAGTACGGCGTTTTTGTCGAGCAGCGTCTGGATGTTCTTGACCGACTTGGTCAGGTCCGTTCGATCGAGACGGTCCCGGTTCTCGGCTGTGGCGATCTTCCCCGCCACGCGCAGGATCAACGTTCCCATCTGCGCGCCGCCCTCGGTGAGCAACTCGGCAGCAAACGGATCGGGCTCCAGCGACCCTTTGTATTTCGGATCGTTGAGCACCTCGTTCAGATACATCCAATGCAGGCCGGGATCGCGGAAGGCGTCTAAGTCATACGCCTCGATGACGAGCTGATCGGACTTCGGTAGCCGAGGAAAGTAGATGCAGTCCTCGTATTCATTGAGAACGTGCGGCTCGTACATCTGCACGGCGTCATGCACATCGTCGATGCGGATCAGCGGATGTCCGCGCTTCTTTGCGCGCTTCTCCGCTTCGAGCATGACGTCGCCGGTCCACGCCACCATGGTCTCCGTGAATTGTTTCTTGAACGCCGTCCCATCCTCGGCATCGCTCGGCCACATATGCCTGGCCATGTAGACCTGCACGTTGCGCGAGAAAACGGCGTTGGAGAGGTCGTTGTATTTTTCGAACGCCGCGAGCTTCTCGGCGACGATTGCTTTGATCGTGGCGAATTTTTCGTCCGGTTTCGTTGGATTTGCATGCGACGCAACCACCGGTTTGCTCGATCCGACGATGCCAGCCCACGCGGCCTTCATCTCCGCGCCATTGATCTGATGTTCGTTCTTTTTCCGCGTATCGCGGTCGGCGTGTTGCAGCGCGGCGAGCGTGATGAGATCGACCGATTCCTTGAACAACTCCACGGCCTTTTCATCGAGCGGGAGAAGATTTGTTCCATCGACGAAGGCATCCTGCTGGACGGAAAGAATCGCGCGCAGCGCATAGGCAACCGCTCCGTACTGGCGTTTGTCGCGCGCGGTGACCTCGGTTCGGCGCGGGTCGTCGGGA
>ERZ1739050.63-NODE-63-length-11581-cov-9.988721_pt1 | contig 11581 bp, 12 predicted proteins | sample MGYA00581759_ERZ1739050 | MGnify/ENA primary metagenome ERZ1739050 (study PRJEB42929, sample SAMN08275525) | rhizosphere metagenome | isolation source: Rhizospheric soil replicate 2 | host: Colobanthus quitensis and Deschampsia antarctica | place: Antarctica: Devils... | reverse complement strand
GCCGCGTTCGCCGGTTGCGGGTCGCTTACGAAGGTCGCCACCGGTTGGGTGCCATATGTCACTTGCGGGTAGCGATCCGGCATCGCGCCTGCCCTACCAACGCCAGGTAGATGCCCACCGAGGCGCCCGAGTCCGAGCGGCGCGCCCCGAACGGACCGCCCACACGCGCGGCGCGTGAACCAGGCAGCCCGTTGAAATGCTCCCGAATGATCAAGGCGGTAGCTGTGGATCGGCTGTCAACCTCGCAGAACGCAGGTTGAAGCGAATCGGCTCCGGCGCCACGAGCAGTCAACCACGTACAAGCCCAGGTGGGAGGCCTGTGAGTGCAACAACCAGATCCACCGGTAGGTTCTCGTGGCTCAGGCCTCCCAATGCGGAATGGTGACCGGAGCAGCCTCTGCACCAGGGAACATTCTTCCTGGCAGTCCTGCAAGGGATGGGTCAGCGGACAAGTCGCCGTCCCGCTCACCGATCGCATACGGACGCGGTGTGTCCCGTAGGCGACGCGTTTGCGGACACTGATTATCGGCCGCTCGGTACCTTCCGTCGTGGTCGTAGGCCGTTCCTCAGTCGGGTCGAAGGGACGACGTCAGCGCCAGATGGTCGTTGCTCGACGAGCTGCTGATCTTTCGAGATCAGGCAGATTCATCCTCGTAGGGTGCGCCGACTACCCAGCCGCCCACGCGCGTTGGGCTTTCGCGAGAGGAGACGATTCGGACTGCGTCGCCGACGTGGACTTCGCCCGGGCTGATGACCCAGGAGTTCAAGGCAATCTGGCCCCCGAAGACATCCTGAATGCGTCTGAGGACTTCGAGGTCCTGTTCGCCCGAGTCTGGATCGATGGTGGTCACGATGCATCTTTGGCGCACGGAGTGGACGCCGATGAGTGCTTCACCGACGGCCAACGCCTGGCCGGGTAGCCGCGCCTCCATCTCGGCGGGCAATCCGGACAAGACGATGTTGGGCCGCAGACGGCGAACGTCATGACCGAGGTGTTCGACAGCGCCGTCGGTCGCCACCAGCAAGTTCAGGATGTCGAAGCGCTCGGGTGTCACATCTGCAACCAGCCGTGCGTCCTGACCTGCCTGCTCTCGTACGGCTTCAGCTGCCTCAGGTGAGTCCCATCGGTGGCCCTGAACCGTTGGTACTCCGTCCGGGTCGGTGAGAGCGGGAAGCGTGAGCAGCCCATGCCGGGTACGGCCCGTAAGGGGGCCGCGTCGGCCGGCGACGTGGACGATGCGATCGCCTTCTACGCCGTCAAGAGTGAGGATCGCGGAGTTCAGCCGCTCACCTTTGAGTGACTTCACCGGGTAGCGCCACAGCTGAGCTACGCGGACTTCCTCCACCACTGGCCTTCGTCGCCTCAGTGGTGGGCGAGGTGCGGGTTGTCTGGCCAGATCCCGTCGCCCGGCATCTCGAGACGGTCGGTCATGGGCACGCGCCACTCCGGCGTCGGAGTTGGCTCGCCCCAGTAATCGGTCACCCGAATGGCCCTACCGTCCTGCAGCTCACCGATCGTGACGTTGCGATACAGGCGTCCATCGCCGTAGTTGCACGTCCACTCGACGACGACGACGTCGCCAAGGTGATGACGCCTCCCAACCTCGAGAGTGAGCTCAGGGAAGTTGCCTTCGACATCGGCGATTAGTCGGCTCGTGCGGACGATCTCCTGCATCTGCGGCCATTGCCGGACGACCTCCGGGGCTAGGGGCACGCCCAGAATGTACGCAACTCGGGTCGCGCCATCGGAGTCCTGCTGTGCTTGTGTCATTCGACTCGCCTTTCTCGGTGGGGCGGTGAGGGTCGGCGCTCGACCAGGGAGGCCGAGCGCCGCCCCTGCTAGCTGGATGTGGACGATGGAGCGTGCACCCTGGAGTCGTAGAAGCGCGCAATGTTGTCGGCGATCGTCTCGAGGTTGTCCTCGACGGCGAAGTGCCCAGAGTCCAAACGGATGAGCTCGGCGTCGGGCAGGTCGCGTAAGTAGGCCTCCCCGCCGGCAGGGGCAAAGAAGATGTCTCCCTGGCCCCAGAAGATCAACGTGAGCGGCTGCCGTTCGCGCAGCGACGCCTGCCATGTGTCATATAGCGCCGCGTTGGTCCGATAGTCGTAGAACAGGTCCAGCTGTACCCGGTGAGCATGCGGACGTGAAAGGAAGAAGAGGTCGGTGGTCCAGTTGTCCGGGCTGATCTTGCTGGGGTCAGGGTGCCCCGTGGTGTAGATCGCCTTAACGGTCTCCGGCTGCAGGAAGGCCTCGAGCGCGGCCTCGTTCGCGGGGCTGCGATCAGTCCACAGCGCGTGGCGAATGCCGTCCCAGGCTTCGGTGAAACCCTCCTCGTAGGAGTTGGCGTTCTGGATGACTTGCCACTGCAGCCAGTCCGGGTGTTGGGAGATCAGCCTGTTGCCGATGGGGCCGCCATAGTCCTGCATGAAGACGCCCATCGGTCCGGTAAAGCCCACCGCGTCCAAGAGCCCCTCGACGATCTCCGCGAGGTGATCGAACGTGTAGTCCCACGTTGCAGGATCCGGCATCTCGGTGTTGCCGAAGCCAGGGTAGTCCGGGGAGAGGACGTGAAACTTCTCCGAGAGCGCTGGGATGAGGTTGCGGAACTGGTGCGACGACGCCGGGAACCCGCCAAGCAGCAGGAGCTTGGGGTTCCCTGGGTCTCCAGCCTCACGGTAGAACACGTCCAAGGACTGGACCTTGGCAGAGCGGTATGTCGTCATGCGATCCTCCAAATGTTGGGGAAGCGGGTTACCCGCTCGAGGGGTGGAAAATGTGTTGCATGTTTGGTGTCGAGCCGCGCTGGAGTCTTACCTCGTGCAACGGCGCAGTCTTGGCTCGGTTGCGAACTGTCGCAAGTGGGCGCTCAAGACCCGAGTCGACCGCAGCTTGTGGACGTTCGGCCGAATGACTCTTGAGAGGTCAGCGTCATTGGGCTCGTCCCACCAGCAAGCGCTGCTCCGTAGGGACACCCATACGACTGACTGCGTTAAGGGCAGGGCAGGGAAGCTACTTGACGGTGGGGTCGGCGTCGCCGAACGCCTCGGCCACCTCGATCAGTCCGAGGTAATCTTCACGACAGGCGGGGCAGCTGTTGAGGTGGGCTGCGAGGCCGGGGTGCGAGCGCTGCGACTGGCCACCGGACAGCTCCTCGTCGACGTAGCGGTGGAGCACCTCGAATCCGGCGGCGCAGCCAGCGTCCACGGGCTCTGCGGCGAGCAGAGCATCAATGTCGCGGTCCTGGCTCATCCTGAGCTCGTTGCGACGCGCAGTAGGACCGCCTGCTGGACAGACACACAGCCCTCGCGACGCCGGCCGGATGCCCGCAGACCTTCGACCCATCGCCCGGAGACCTCGACAAGCTCCGCGCCATCACCTGGGCCGAGAGCCGGTCCGATGGGGACCTCGACGGGCACTGCCAACCAACTCTCGTGAAGTCGATGAAGAACGGCGGCGGGTCGAACTGGCAACGCCATTCCAGTCAAGCCACTCTTCGCGGCCGGAAGTCCGGAAGTGCTGACTTTGCCCAGGTCAGGGGTCATGCAGCCCTCGGCTAGTTGAAGAAGTGGGTCTTGGGCCGGTCAAGCCTGGTGCCATCAAGAACGATGTCCACCTTCTCGTTGTAGAAGGCGATCATCCCGGCGACCGGGGAGAGCTGACGAGTTGGGAAGTCGTACGACCACGCCAGATCGTTGTAGACCGCCTCGCCGACCTGGATGGACCAGTAGCCTGAGGTGGTCCCCTTGTAGGGACACTCGGTGATCGTCCCGGTCTCGACCAGGTACTCGAAGTTCACCTCGGTGCGAGCGATGTAGTAGCGGGTCGGGAGACCGGTCTCGAAGACCATCACGGGGGATGCAGACTGCGCCAACACGACGCCATCCAGCTCGACCCGGACCGGTCGCGTGGACCGGAGCGCATCGACGCGGACATACGGGTTCCTGGGATGGACGAAGACCTCTTCGTCCTCCTCAAACCAGCGGTCCAAGCCAGTCCACTCCAAACGAACCATGCCGGTCAGGCCCTCGACCGGCGAATCGGTGAGGACACGAGCTGAGCGATCGCGTCGGATACCTCTCGCCTCCACGCTGTGCAGCCTGACAGGTCCCCGCCTGGTCTGCTGGACGTGTTCCTCATCGACGAGAGCCCCTGGACGGATGTCCTCAAACGGGATGTAGTACTGCGGGTAGTTGGCCCATTCCCACACATACAACGCGCGAACGGTGTCGACGATGAGCTCATCCGCGAGGAACCCGCGGATGCGCCGGGGAACGGGCTCCACCTGGTTGACGCGCGCGACCATCGCCGGATAGCGGGCCGGGTCTGCCGCGTCGTGAGGTCGAGGGACGGTGCTTTCCAAAGGGGTCATGTGTGTTTAGTGTCCTGATCCAGCCGGTTCTTACCGGCGTCTTTCCAGGAGTCGCCGCTGGATACGTGTCTTGGTCAGCAACCCACCCGCGTACTTCGCTCCCGGAGTGGAAGGGACCCAGGCCTCGCGCCTCACTGGCGAGGTCACGAGGCGCGGAGGCCCCGCTCCTTCATCACATCAGGTGGCGTCGATGGACAGCTCGTAGACGTCCGAGCGGATGAAGGTTGGCAGTGCCATTCCGGTCGGGTTCATGTCCGGGTCCGATTCACCAGCCAGAGCCCGGTCGTTCGCCTTATCGACAGACTCCCTGCAGGCACAGGTGCCGAGCACCGTCACCGTCTCATGCACCGCCGCCAAGGGTTTCAGGCGAGGGGTCACCACAAACGTACCGGCGCCTGCGGTAGGGGGATTGGGGATGCGAGTGAACATCTGGAACTGCGGCCAGAGGGCGCGAACGTCGCCGAGGACATGGCCAAATAGCGGCTGCCCACTCATTCAGAGGGACCCCTTGGTGTGTCATTCTGAAACAGTTCCGGGCCCGCGCGGGTGGCATGCTTGAGCCACGACAGCAAAACCTGAGAATCGAGGTGGCACGGTGCCCAAGGCCCAGTTGACACACACACCCGGTGACCTCTTGCGTCTGGCGCGGCTCGCACTTCACGACGGCTCCGACTTTCCGCCCGACTTGCGACGTACGGTCAGCCAGTCGTGGGCACGCAGCCGACTCGCGGCCGTGCGACCGGACAAGATGGACGTTCCCTATCAGCCGGACGTCGGGATCGGCGAACGCCTGCTGCAGGCGGCGCGACCAGTCCTCGAGCGATTCGCTGAGCAGCTTGACGGCACCAGGGTGACCGTCGTGTTAGCAGACCCTGAGGCCCGCGTCGTCGGTCGATGGGCCGGGGACCACTCGGCTCTGGACCAGATGTCAACCGTCTCCATCGAAGTCGGTTTTCTCCTGAGTGAGGACACGGTCGGAACCAACGGTGTAGGCACTGTCCTGGAGGATCTCGCCCCGTTGGTGATCCACGGTGGTGAGCACTATGCGGAACCCCTTGAGGGCTTGGTCTGCGTCGGAGTGCCTATCCGCAACCCGATCACCAGGCGACTTGAAGGGGTGCTCGACCTCGCCTGCCCGACCGACATGGCGAGCGGCCTGCTGCTGCCAACGGCGCTCAGCCTCGGCGCGCAGATCGAGAGTGAGCTAGCGTCCCGCATGTCGCGACGGGAGACCGCCGTCTTCACGGAGTTCTTGGCGCGCAACCGGGAGACCGCCGTCCCGTTGATTGCGCTGGGGGAGCAATTCATGCTCACCAACGCTGCGGCGGCCAACTTCCTTGAGCCAAGCGACCAAGCACTGTTCTGGGACCAAGCAGGAGAGGCTTTCGGTGACGGGCCTTCGGTAACTCAGCAGTTCCGACTCGGGTCTGGGGTCGAGGTGCGTGCTCTCTGCAAGCCCATTCGCATCGGTGAGGTCTCCGTCGGGGCCATGATCGAAGTGGCCTCACCTATACGCCCGGAGGTTGCCCGACTCGCCGCTGAACTGACCGGCATGGATCACGTCCGTAGCCAGATTGCCACGGCATTGCACCGCCCGATGTCTGATGAAGCCGGGTCGCCAGCCGTGCGCGTGCGAGTCGAGGGTGAAGTGGGCACCGGGAAGTTCTCCCTCGTGGAGGAGCTGGCGATCGCGGCAGATCGGAACGGACCACTGACCGTCCTCCGCTGCACGTCAGCCCGGGCTGAGGGTCCCGATGCTTGGCTGTCCGCGTTCTCGCAGCGGCTCATCGACCCCACGGGCACCCTCGTATTGCGCAACCTGGATCAGTTGCCCGTCGGTATCGCCGACACGGTCGTCGGCCTCTTGGACGACTGCAAGGATCCGCCGGCGACGATCACCACAGTCACTCTCGCGCCGAGTCAGCCAGCGGTCGTGGGCGTCGAGCGGTTCCGAGGTGTCGTCATTCGGGTGCCCGCTCTGCGAGAGCGCCGCGAGGACATCCCAGGGTTGGTCTCACAGCTCCTCCGGGGACGCGAAGCACTCGGTGTGCGGGTGTCACAACGTGCCTTGACGGCGCTCGTCGGCTACAGCTGGCCGGGCAACCTGCGCCAGCTGGCCGCGACGTTGGAGGACTCGGCGTCACGGACGAACTCGTCGACCATCGAGTTGGAGCACCTTCCCGTCGAGGTGACAAAGGGCTCCCGACGTCGACGCCCGTTGAGCCGCATCCAGGCAGTGGAACGCGACGCGATCGAGCAGGGGCTGAAGGAGAGCCTGGGCAACAAGATCCAGGCTGCAGAGGCATTGGGGATGAGTCGTTCGACGCTGTACCGGAGGCTGCGCTACTTCGGGCTGGACGTCGACCGGGCCGTGCTCTAGCGGTGGTGGCGTCAACAACATCAGCACTGCAACAGCACGATCTCCTGCTGCGCCCACCTGCGACAGGTGGGGTCACATCGGTTGCACCTTCTGGTGCTAGCCAGGCTTCGAAGCTTGTGGAGAAAGGGATCCCATGTCTCTTCCCGTTGCGCGTTTCACTCCGCCAACGACCGACCGAGGTCAGTTCTTGAGCGTACGTGATACGACCCGATCCGGCATGGGCCACGCGCGCCCGCGATCAGCACGATGACCAGGGCCAGGGCGCGACTCTCAGTCGAGGCGCAACGCGACGACGCCTCGATCGCGTGGGTCAACGGACTTCAGGCGACTGGCAGCGCCCACGAAGAGTGCGTTGTCGCTCTGCATGCGTTGTTACTGAGGGTCGCGCGACATGAGGTGGCTCGCCGCGCAGGCTCGCTTCAGCTGGGCGGCCCAGAGCTCGAGGACGTGGCCCAGCAGGCGACGGATGACGCCATCATGGCGATCAGGAGAAGGGTCACCGAGTTCCGTGGCGAAAGTCGGTTCACGACATGGGCTTTCCGATTCGTGATCTTCGAAGTCTCAACGAAGATGGGCCGCCACTTCTGGCGAGAGAGACGGGCGGTCTGGGATGAGGACGCGTGGGAGCGTCTGCCGTCCGGGCTCGCCGACTCACCGGAATTGCGCGTTGAACAACGCGAGCTGTTCTCTACGCTCAGGCGAGCTATCGACGTTGACCTGACCCCTTTGCAGCGTCGCGTGTTCGTGGCCATTGCCCTGAACGAAGTCCCGATGGATGCGTTCGCTCGCGAACTCGGAGTCAACCGGAATGCCCTCTACAAGACACTTTTCGACGCACGACGAAAGCTCCGGACCAGCCTTCTCGCGGCCGGTCACTCGCGGCCGTACCCCATCTCCGCCACACGATGACTGACGAGTGGAACCCGAATGTTGAGTTGGCAGCGTCGCCGAACGATCCAGGCTGCGAGGCCGTGTTCAGGCAGCAGCACGAGTATGTCGACGCGCTGCTCGCTAGTGCAGAACCGAGTCAGGTGTACCCGGGCGTGGAAAGTCATCTCCTCAGCTGTCCGGCTTGCCGCGAGGACTACCTCGGGCTGATCGACGCGGCCGAGCGGTTCGCGCCTGCGCATCCAGCCGACTCCTTCGCCGACCCCGACCCCTAGCCATTCTCCAAGCTACAGGCCAGGCCCGCGCCGGCCGCGGCAACGAGGACGCATCGTCGATTCAGCGATGCGTCGCACGCCTCGCCCTCGCACCAACAGATCTGCGCCCGAGAAGAAATGGCCCAGCCGCTGATCGGCATCATCCAGCGCGGACATCAGACCCGCGTGGTCAGTTGTGGGCGAGAGTCGGGCCACCGGGAGGCGAGTGACAGTCGGGCAAGGGAGGTGCCAGATTGTGTGCGTAGAGAGTGCGACATTGATTTGAAGGAGTCTTATGGTGTGCGTGACCGATGAACACAAGTCGGGACTCGCCTTCGCCTGCTCAACGGAGCCGGCCAGAGCCCGTGATGCGCTCAACACGATAATCCGTACCGGATCGGTTCATCTCGCTCCTGGCCTTCCCCGAGCCAGTGCGCAAGATCATTTACACCACCAACGCGATCGAGTCGCTGAACTACCAGCTGCGCAAGATCATCAGGAACCGCGGACAATTCTCCAACGACACCGCGGTGGTCAAACTACGGGTGACGGTCACCGACCGGCAGGTCTGCCCCGTATGCCTGACCGAGACCGAGGCCGAGGCTCGCGAACGCGGCCTCGACGTGCGCACGCTCACCTACACTCGTTCCCCACCATCAGCGAAGTGTGGCTACGCCCTCTCGAGCAGCACGGCTTCTAAGGACCTCACATGCCTAACGTCGCATTCACCAACCTGTTCGTCGTCTGCCTGGTCGGGGCACTCGCCCCGCTCGCGCTGGGCTTCGCTCCCCGGCTTCGGTTCCCCTCGGTCGTGCTCGAGATCGTCGCCGGGATCGTGCTGGGCCCCTCGGTGCTGGGCTGGGTGGAGGTCGACCTGCCGGTGCAGGTGCTGTCCCTGATCGGGTTGGCGTTCCTTCTCTTCCTGTCCGGGCTGGAGATCGACCCGCGCCGGCTGAGCGGACCCGTGCTACGAGTGGCGCTGCTGGGCTACCTGATCACCTTGGCTCTGGGCGTGCCGATCGGCCTAGGGCTGAAAGCCGCCGGCTGGGTCAGCAGCCCGCTCCTGCTGGTGATCGCGCTGTCCGCGACGTCGCTGGGCCTGGTGGTGCCGGTACTCAAGGACGCCGGGCGCACGGAGGGAGAGGTCGGCCAGAGGGTCATCGTGGCCGCAACCGTCGCCGACTTCACCGCGATCGTCCTTCTGTCGCTGCTGTTCTCGGCGTCAGGCGGCAGCACAGGCAGCCGCCTGATCCTGGTGGGAGTCTTCGCCATGCTGGTGCTCGCCACCGCTCTGGTGGTCGGCCGGGCCGGCATGTCCATGGGCCTCGGCGACGTGCTTCGGCGGCTCCAGGACACGACGGCCGAGATCAGGGTGCGCTTCGCCGTCGTCCTCCTGATTGCCTTCACCGCCCTGGCCGAACGCTTCGGCCTGGAGAGTATTCTCGGCGCCTTCCTTGCCGGCGTGGTGGTGAGCGTGGTCGACCGCGACTCGGCGAGTCATCCGCACTTCCGCACCAAGCTCGAGGCCATCGGATTCGGTTTCGTCATACCCATCTTCTTCATCAGCAGCGGCGTTCAGCTGGACCTCCAGGGTCTGTTCCACAGTCCCTCGGCGCTGCTGCGGGTGCCAGTCTTCCTGGCGGCGCTGCTGGTCATGCGCGGGGTGCCCGCCCTGCTCTATGTCCGGACGCTGGGTCGACGCCCCGCGTTCGCTGCCGCTCTACTACAGGCGACGTCCCTGCCGTTCATCGTCGCCGCGTCCCAGATCGGCGTCGAGCTGGGACGCATCTCATCCGTGACCGGGGCTGCTCTGGTCAGCGCGGGTTTGCTCTCGGTGCTCATCTTCCCTGCCATCTCGTTGGGGCTGCTGCGGGAGAAGACCGCCACGCCCCTGCCCGAGCAGGCACAGCAGGAGCCCACAACCGACCGATCGGGGGAGGCGACGGCACGATCGGGGGAGGCGACGGCACGATCGGGGGAGGGTGACCGCCTTGCATAACGGCTCAGGCGCGCGCTGCCTACTTTTGCGTTGCCACGCGCACGAGGCATGCCCACCTGTGGCTGAGATACCTGCCGGGCCGCTCGAGCCTCGGCTGGGGTCGGGTCGAAGTCGGCCTGGGCCCGCCGGAAGAGGTACTACCCGTGTTCCAGGACGCACTCGACCAGTACTTCCATGGGGAGTCCGACGGCGCCACCACCCTCTGCCTCTGAGCCGAACATAGGCGACGGGGGCGGGCGCCTTGCACACTGCGCTCCCGGACTCGATGGCCCCGCTGCCTGTCCCAATCACCGATCCCAGATCCTCTACTGGGCTCCCGGCCCGCCTTGGTTCGTCACCAGTTTGGGATGGTCAATCGGGCTTTGCGCCCACGCTCTGCGCCAGGCGACGACTTCACGAGCCTTGCCACTTGCAGGTTCGGTCTGTGTCTGGCTCAAAGAGCTCGCCCGTGGGAGAACCGACCGCCAAGTCATCGCCAACCTGCGTGAGCCGCAATTGGCAATTCCGGTTGCCGCCTACTCGCGAAGTCATGGACCGGATTGAACCCGGCAGTGGCCCGGCTCGTATCTAAGGCAACCAACACGGTAGCGAATGGCGCTTTCTACCAGTGGTACCGGCCCCCGCACTCCTGCGGGGGCCGGGTGCGCGAAGGAAGAGATCCGTCAACTGAAAGGTGCAAGAATATGAGAGTTCGCTCCGCATTTTCCGGGGTCATTGCAGCCGCACTGATCCTGCCAGGAGCCATTTTCGGACCGCATGCCTCAGCTGCTGACGGAGGCGGAGAGGTGTTCGTCCCCAGTGCGGTGGTCAATGGTGACCACACCGTCACTCTGCCGCTGCATCACGGACGCTCCGGCAGTCAGGACGTCTGGTTCATCGTGACCGAGGCCTCCGACTCCGGTCACGCTGACATCTGGCGCACCTCGGTGTCCCAGAAACTGGCCAACACCAAGGGCACCGCAGCGGTCGAGAAAGTCACCCAAACCGCCGATGGCACCATCGTGTTCCCGGCGACCGTCGACTTCTCCCCGACCCACGTGATCACCCCAGGACCCACCGGCTTCCCACCGACCGCGGCAGCCCCCGGCGCCGTGGGGAACCCTGGATACAGCCCGCTGATCCAGCTGCCCGACGGCGCCGTCCTCAACGCACCGCAATTGGCCAACGACAGCGGCGCCGCCGACAAGGCCGTGACGATCGACCGGGTCCACATGAGCGTGCGGTACAGGCTGACGGACGGGTTCGCCCGCGGCAATGCGGTGGTCTACATCTCCACCGAAGCATCGGACCCCGGCGCGGCAGCCATCGAGGACGTCACCTTCGCGCCCGCGCTGAACGCGGCACCATTCGCAGGCGGCGACGGCACCGACTCGGCCCGCGCCACCCTGGCGGCGTTCACCAATGGGCCCACCGGCGCGACCAACCCCCAGCGACAGGGCCTTAACTCCGCCCTGCTCGGCCAAGGTGACCCCCTCAACGTCCTGGCCTGGAAGCCAAACCAAGGCCGATACAGCCCACTGTGGGATGTCCATCTGTCCACCTGGGCCCCCGGCCAGACGCCCACGCGCCAGACCGAGGTCTCCAAGATCGCCGACCTGGCAGCAGCCGGCAAGATCACCGGCTTCCCCACCGGGCCATGGGGCGCCAGCGGCTTCATCGTCGACTGCCCGATCATCGCCCAGCTCTGAGC
>ERZ1739050.62-NODE-62-length-11622-cov-6.359990_pt1 | contig 11622 bp, 14 predicted proteins | sample MGYA00581759_ERZ1739050 | MGnify/ENA primary metagenome ERZ1739050 (study PRJEB42929, sample SAMN08275525) | rhizosphere metagenome | isolation source: Rhizospheric soil replicate 2 | host: Colobanthus quitensis and Deschampsia antarctica | place: Antarctica: Devils... | reverse complement strand
GTGGGGGAAACACCCTTGGTCCCTCGCTAGCGGGGCAGAGCGGCGTGGGTCCCGGGGTTGGGAACGGGCGCTGAGCGTCGGTGCCGGACTCCGCGCCGGCTGCGCGGCTGGGCAGTGACAAGTGGCCTACGGCGCGAGCGGCGCCATCCCCAGCTCCTTCCAGAGAAACGCAAACATGTCCGTCCGCCCCGCGATCACCTCGGAGAGCGCGCTGCCCATCCCGTGTCCGGCGCCCGACGTCGTGTGCAGAAGAATCGGACGCGACGAACCTGTGGCCGCCTGAAGCCGCGCCACGAACTTGCGGGAGTTCATCGGATCGACGCGGCCGTCGTTGTCGCCGGTGAGGAAAAGCGCGGCCGGATACGCCGTTCCGTCGACTTCGTGATGGTACGGCGAATACGCGAGCATCGATCGCAGCTGCTGCGGTTTGTCAGGCGATCCGTTTTCGGTCGTGTTGAACACTCCGTTCGGCGTTCGCAGAAATCGCGGCATGTCGTACAGACCGACGTGCGACACGACCGCACGCATCAGGTGCGGATGCTGCGTCATCACCGCGCCCATCAGCAGTCCGCCGTTGCTTCCCCCGCGAATCGGCAGCTTCGCTGCGGTTGTGTAATTCCTCGCGATGAGGTGCTCGGCGCAGGCGGTGAAGTCAGTGAACGTGTTCGTCTTGTGAAGGAGCTTGCCCTCCTCGTACCACCGGCGGCCGAGCTCGCCGCCTCCGCGCACGTGGGCGATCGCGAACACCACGCCGCGGTCGAGGAGGCTCACGCGCGACGCAGAAAAGGTCGGGTCGATCGACACCTCGTACGAGCCGTAGCCGTAGAGCAGCATCGGGCTCGGGCCGTCGGTGCGGGGGGCGCGCGCTTCGGCTTGGTCATCTTCGGCGGGTCGACGCCGATGGGGTGGTGATCGTGAAGCTGAACCGGCGGCTTGCGTCCAGCCGCGGGCCACGACGCGGCGTCGCCGAGGTCGTCTTCGGTGATTTCGACCTGCTCGAAGGTTTCGGTGTTCATGAAGTGATGCGCATGGCCGTCGGAGTAGAGGTACTCCATCTCGTGCTGATTGATGTAGGCCTGCGTGATTTCGTCCTGCGAGCGGAAGCGGTGCTCGAACTGGTTGCCGGTGCGCATGTTCCGCAGCTTGGCCTGCACCATGGCGCGGAGGTTTCCGGGGGTGTGGTGATTGAACTCCATCACCTTGCAAAGATCGCCGTTGAAGACGATGACGATCCCTCGCCGAATGTCGTTGGCCTGCATGAAGTTGTGAATCCTTTCGCTGGTAAACTCCCGGCCCTCATGACCAAAATGAAGATCCGGACGATTACGATTTTCGTGTGTGTTGCGACGGTCCTCGGCCTGAGCTGCCGTCCCCGTGCCGAACGACAAACTGCCGCCGCTGCGAGTGATATTCCAGTGGGCGTCTACGCCGCGACCAGCGGTTCCGAGGCCGCATTCGGCCAGGCCACGGTGCAGGGCGAGAAACTCGCCGCCGAGGAGATCAACAACAACGGCGGCATCCTCGGCCAGAAGATTCGACTCATCATCGAAGACGATCAGGGCAAAGCGGAGGAAGCGGCGTCCGTCGTCACGAAGCTCATCACGCACGACAACGTGATCGCCGTCCTCGGCGAGAACTCGTCGAATCAGTCGCTGGCCGCCGCGCCGATCTGCCAGGCCTCGAAGGTGCCGATGATCTCGGCGTCGTCGACCAATCCTGCGGTGACGAAGAAGGGCGACTACATCTTCCGCGTCTGCTTCACCGATCCGTATCAGGGCAAGGCGCTGGCGATGTTCGTCCGCACGAATCTACATGCGACGACGGCGGCGATTCTCCGCGACGTCAAGAACGACTACTCGGTGGGGCTGGCTGAGTACTTCCGCAAGGAGTTCACGTCCCTCGGTGGAAAGATTCTTGCGGAACAGAGTTACAGCGGCGGCGACAGCGATTTCCGTCCGCAGCTCACCGCGATCAAAGGGACGAAGCCGGATGTGCTGTTCATCCCGGGCTTCTATACCGAGGTGGGACAGATCGCGATTCAGGCCCGCGACCTCGGCATCACCATTCCGATGGTGGGCGGCGACGGCTGGGACTCGCCGACGGTGATCCAGATCGGCGGCAAGTCGGTCGATGGTTCCTACTTCTCCGATCACTACTTCATGGGCGAGCCGCGTCCTGCGGTGAAACGTTTCGTGGCGGAGATCAACAAACGCTCCGGCAAGAATCCCGACGCGAACTCCGCCCTCGGCTACGACGCGGTCTACGTTCTCGCGAACGCCATCAAACGCGCCGGGTCACTCGACCGCAAAGCCATCCGCGACCAGATCGCCGCGACGAAGAATTATCAGGGCGTCTCCGGCGTGATCACCATGGGACCGGATCGCGATCCGATCAAGCCGGTGGCGATGATCAAGATCGACGGCGGGACCACGCATTTTGCGGGTTGGATTCAACCCTAAAACTGCGCGCCTGCGGGGACGTGTTGTGTTAACGCCAGCCGCTCAAACTGGAATGTCTCTCCCGAACGCTTCGCGAACGGCTCGCGCCAAGTCGCGTCCTCCTTCCTCGCTGACCGTGGGCCAGTCGCCACGCTCGGGTGCGACGGTCCCGTCGAGGATGACGCGCACGATCTCATGTTTACGCACGCCGGTGAGCGGTTCGGTGAGCTTGAGGACCTTCTCTTCGGCGATGTATTCGGCTTCGATCGTTCTGCTCATGTGGATAGGATAACGATGTGAGGCGAAAGAGCGTTGTTGTTTCCTATGGCTTGGGGTCTGACTCCGACCGCGCTGCTTCGGCGATCGCAGTGAGCAGCGCGTCCAACGTCAACGAATCGAAGAGCTCGTGGCGCTCCTTTGAATAGTCGCCGTAACCGGGGTCGTACTGCATCATGAACCTCATTGCTCCCGATGGGCCGAGGCGTTCGGTGAGCGCTTTCCAGCCTTCCATTCTGATTTGGTACAGAGACATTGAGGATGAGCTGCTCACTGGGTTACTCCTGTGGTCTCAAGTTGAAAGTCATCGGGCTTCACAATTTCGAATCGAAGTAGATCAGGAAGAGACAGAGCCCGCTTCAGCAGACGGTCGTCAGTAGTCACGAACCATCCTGCCGCTGCTTCCTCCGCGAACGCAAGGTGCAGTGCATCGAGAGCGCCGAATCCAAGAGCCTCGAGGTTCTTTGCGCGATCCGTGACGCGGCTGCTGGTTGCCACGCGGAGACGCGCTGTTTCGAGCCAAAGGCGTGTCGCCAAGCGCCGGTCTTCCCGCGGATTTCGCTCGTTCTCAAAGTCGTGAGCCGGCGAATGAACAAGCTGAATCGTTCCCGCCTTCACCGCATCCAGAATCGCAGCCACGGCTTCGGCTTCTCTCCGAATCCTTTCGACCGCCGCATCGTCGAAAGGACGTTTGAAACAGCAGAGGTCGAGGTAGACGATCTCGCTCACGTGGTCATGGTACGCGGGAACCCTGGGCGAGCAACGTGTGATGGCCACGACAACGATTCTGAGCCTTGGGGCACTCAACGCGCTGGGCCGGCCCGCTACATCTCGATCTGCGCGCCGAGCTCGATGATCTGGTTCGTCGGGAGTGAGAAATACTGCGCGGCGCTGGACGAGTTGCGCATCATCGAGGCGAAGAGTTTCTCGCGCCAGAGGGCCATGCCGGGACGCTTCGTTGCGACCAGCGTTTCGCGTCCGAGGAAGTAGCTGGTGGTCATGGCGTTGAAGGAACCGATTCGCGGCGAGAGGCGCTCGAGGATGACGGGAAGGTCGGGATCCTCTATGAAGCCCAGGCGGAGGACCAGGCGCGAAACCCCCTGACCGAGGTCCTGATATTCGAAGCGTTCCTCGTCGCCGAGGTGCGGCGCTTCCTCGACATTGACACTGAGGAGGATCACGCGTTGATGGACCACCTTGTTGTGCTTGAGATTGTGCAGAAGCGTGGTCGGAACGCCTGTGGATTCGCGCGAGAGAAAAATCGCGGTCCCCGGTACGCGATGAATTCGTCCACCGGCGAGATCGCGCAGCAGGTCGTCAGTCGAGATCGTCGTTTCTTTCAAACGCTCGGCGAGGATCTGCCGGCCGCGCGCCCACGTCGTCATCGCGGTGAAGACGAGCGCGCCGATGGCCAGCGGGAACCAGCCGCCCTCTTCGACTTTGATGATGTTCGCGCCGAAGAAGGCCAGGTCGATGGCGAGGATGGGGATGGTCAAGCTCAGGATGGCAATGAGCGACCAGTGCCACCGTTCGCGCTCTACGATTGCCAATAGCGCCGTGGTGATGCCCATCGTCGCCGTGACCGCCACGCCGTACGCGGCGGCCAGTGCGCTCGATCCTTTGAACGCGAGCACGAGGCCGATCGCGGCGATCATCAGCAGCCAGTTGATCGAGGGGATATAGATCTGTCCGATCTCGCGCGCCGAGGTGTGGCGGATCTGGATGCGGGGAACGTAGCCAAGCTGCACGGCCTGGCGCGTCAAGGAAAATGCCCCGGAGATCACAGCTTGCGACGCGATGACCGCCGCGACCGTCGCCAGAATCACGAGCGGATATTTGGCCCAATCCGGAGCCATGTGAAAGAACGGGTTCGGTACCGCCGACTGGTCGTGCAACAGCAGCGCGCCCTGTCCGAAGTAATTGATCAGCAGCGAAGGGAAGACGCAGACGAACCACGCCAGCCGGATCGGCCGCGCGCCGAAGTGTCCCATGTCCGCGTAGAGCGCCTCGCCGCCGGTCACGGCCAGAAAGACCGCGCCGAGGACGAGGAAGCCATGCATGCGATTGACGATGAAGAAGTGCACGGCGTGTGTCGGCAGAATCGCCAGCAGCACCCGCGGCGCGGTGATGATCCAGCGGATGCCGAGAATGGTGATGACCGCAAACCAGACCAGCATCACCGGTCCGAAAAACGCGCCCACTTTCGCCGTGCCCGCGCGCTGAACGGCGAAGAGGATGATCAGCACGACTACGGTGATGATCACGACATACGGTCCGAAAACGGGCGTGGCCACTTCCAACCCCTCGATCGCGCTGAGCACGGAGATGGCGGGCGTGATCATGCCATCGCCGTAGAGCAGCGCCGATCCGAACAGACCGAGCGCGATGAGCACGGCCCGCCGCGTCGACTGCGACTCACGCGTGCGCGCAAGCGACATCAGCGCGAGGATGCCGCCCTCCCCGCGGTTGTCGGCGCGCATGACGAAGACGAGGTACTTGAGCGAGATGACGATGATCAGCGACCAGCAGATCAGCGAGAGGATGCCGATGATGTTGTCCGGCGTGGCCGCGACGCCGTGCTTGAGGTGAAAGCATTCGCGCAGCGCGTAAAGAGGACTGGTGCCGATGTCGCCGTACACGACGCCGAGCGCACCCAGCGAGAGGACGGCCAGGTACCGTCCGCTGATCTTCTTCTCCGGAGACGCATCCATCGGGCGCGCGCGAAGGTAACACAGGCTTTCTATCTGCGTACATCTGCGTAATCTGCGGATGAGCTTTGTCCGCAGATTACGCAGATGTACGCAGATGCTAGTGGCGGAAGTGGCGTTCGCCAGTGAAGACCATCGCCACGTTCCGATCGTTCGCGGACGCGATGACCTCGGCGTCGCGGACGGAGCCGCCCGGTTGGATGACGGCGGTGATGCCGGCGTCGGCGAGGAGATCGAGGCCGTCGCGGAACGGGAAGAAGGCGTCGGAGGCGGCGTACGTGCCGGCGGTGGGGAGGATCGATTTCATGATCGCCACATTGGCGGCGTCGACGCGGCTCATTTGTCCGGCGCCGATGCCGACTGTCTGCGAGTGACTGGTGAGAACGATCGCGTTCGATTTCACGTGGGCGCAGACGATCCAGGCGAATTCGAGTGCTCGTAAATCCTCGGCGGTGGGCTGCCGTTTGGTCACTGCCTTCCAAGCCTCCCAGCGCACAGACAAGAGTGTCTGTGCCACATTGTTTTCCGCCTGTGGCGAGTGTGGCACTGACACTCTTGTCTGTGCGTTGGACTTTACGACATCAGAACCTTGAGCGAGGATTCCTCCGGCCGCACTCCGATATTCGGTCCCCACAGCAGGTTTCGGCGCGACGATCAGCCGCAGATTCTTCTTCTTCGCGAGCACTTCGCACGCTTCGTCGCTGAATGACGGCGCGACGATCACTTCGAGAAACATCGGCTCGACGATGCGGGCGCAGTCGGCGTCGAAGTCGCGATTCACTCCGATGATCCCGCCGAACGCGGAGACGGGATCCGATTCGATTGCCGCGCGGAGCGCCTCGGACGCCGACTCGCGCCGCGCCACACCGCACGGATTCGTGTGTTTGATGACCGCGGCCGCAGGTTCGTCGAACGCGTACGCGAGGCGCATTGCGGAGTCGAGGTCGAGCAGGTTGTTGTAGGAGAGTTCCTTTCCTTGAATCTGCTCGAACGGTTTTGCACCGTGCGGGACGTAGAACGCCGCGGATTGCTGCGGGTTTTCGCCGTAGCGGAGGTCCTGGAACTTTGTGAATTGGAGAGTCAGACCGCCGCCATCGCCGAGGAAGTTGGCGATCATCTCGTCGTACTTGCTCGTCTTGCGGAAGACCTCGACGGCGCAGCGGTGGCGGAACTCCTCACTGATGTCGCCGGACTCGAACTCGCGCAGGAAATCGGCGTAGAGCGACGGATCGCAGAGCGGGAGGACGGACCGATGATTCTTCGCCGCGGCGCGCAGCATCGAGGGGCCGCCGACGTCGATCTGTTCGATTGCCTCGTCCACCGTCACCCCTTCCTTCGCGATCGTCGCTTCGAAGGGATACAAGTTGACGACGACGAGATCGATCGGCGGGATGCCGAGGCGGTCGACGTCGGCGCGATGGGAATCGTTGGCGCGGTCGAAGAGGATCGCGCCGAAGACTCGCGGCGTCAGTGTCTTCACACGGCCGCCGAGGATTTCCGGCGCGCCGGACCACTGCGCGATCGAGGTCACCTCGATGCCGTTATCCGCCAGGTGCTTCGCCGTTCCGCCGGTGGAGAGGATCTCGACTTCCTTCGCACGCAGCGCGCGCGCGAGCTCGACGATGCCCGTCTTGTCGGAGACGGAGAGGATGGCGCGCTCAATTCGCATGCGGTGCGTTCGGCGAGCGCACGCTGCCGCCCGCCGTTTTCCAGATGAAGTAGTAGAAGTTGACCGTGTCCGTGATCGCGTGGGAGTAGCAGACCGAGGCGACGCCAAACGCCGTCGACCGATCGTCGAACGTTGCGCCGTTTCCGCGGCCATACTCCTCGGCCATCAGCGGCGTATAGCCGGTCGTGCGTGCGAAGACTTTGTCGAGGTACGCGCTCAAGACGAAATTGCGGTCGAGGCCGTAGAACATCGGCGCGAAGCGCGCCAGCCGGCGCTCGAAATACTGCTCGAAATCGACGCGCTCCTCAGCATCGTCATCACCGATGTGAAATGGATTGTTGGCGTCGCCGATGAGATGACTGAGCACGCCGAGCTGCCGCACGACGCCGCTCATCGGCTGGTTGCCGCGGATCATCGTGATGACCGTGTGCGTCTGCTCCACGATCCGTTCGCGCAGTTTGCGGCGGTGAATGTCCGTCCCCTCGGTGGCCAGCGCGTCATCGATGCCGCGCAGGTATTCGTCATTGAACTTCTTGATGATGAGCCGCAAATCCTCGGGTGCGAGCGCGGCACTCTTCGCTGCGATGCGCTGGTCGGCAGCGCGCGTCCACGCGATTCCCGGCAACGCGATCGAGAGGAAGAGCAGTGCGACCGCGGCGCGTTTCATGGGCGGACGCGATGGTACAACACGCTTCTTTCACGAAACACATCGAGCTGCTGACCGCTTGCGCGGCCTGTCCGAACGTTCTCGGACGGCCGGTGGTCGGAGCCGTTCCCGGCGCGCAAGTGGTGCTGGTCGGTCAGGCGCCGGGACCGCATGAGGCCGATTCGCGGCGGCCGTTTGCCTACACCGCCGGCCGGCGTCTTTTCAGTTGGATGTCGGACCTCGGCATCGATGAAGCGACGTTCCGCGAGCGCGTACACATCGCGGCCGTGATCCGCTGCTTTCCCGGCAAGGATGCCAAGAGCGGCGGAGACCGCGTTCCGGATGATGACGAGATCGCGCGCTGCGGCGCGCACCTCGATCGCGAGATCACGATTCTGAAACCGAAGCTCATGATCGCCGTGGGGACACTGGCGTCGCAGCAGTTGATCGGAATCGCGCAACTTAAGGAGGCCGTCGGACGGATGCATCGCGCGAAACGCGCAGGACGCTCTTTCGACGTGATCGTGCTCCCGCATCCGTCCGGACGTTCGACGTGGTTGAACAAGCCGGAAAACGCGGCGTTGATGCGCGCGTCGCTGCGATTGATCGCCGCGCATCCGGCGTTCGTGGCGACGTTCGCGTCTACTCGTCCAGCAACTTCGCGCTGAACATTGGCTGATCTCCGAGGGCGGTGCGGAAGGCGAAGGCGGTGAGGAGGGCGACGAAGACGACCGGCGCGATCGTTGAGGGCAGCATCCATGACGGAGCATCGATCGCGATCGGTAGGAAAAACGCAACACCGAAGATGGTCTGAGCGGTAGCGATGCCGAGAAGGCCGACGCGAACGGTGACGGCAGTCCAGATCGCAGCGATCACGACGCCCGCCGCAAAGACGTATGGGTTGCCGTTCGAGGCGACAGCGAAGACCGCCAGTTGCACGAGAAAGAGCCCCGCGACGGCGAGGCTCCGCCGCCGTAGAACGATGGCGAAACCGACGAGAAGCACGACGAGTACGAGACCGGTGATGATCCCGCTGCTGATGGCCGCCGTGATCAACGCCATCGCGTGGCGCGGTCCGAGCAGCGCCTCCAGATGCCGGCCATTCGGTGCTCCCGGCAGCGTCCTGCCGAGGCGTCCCGGAAGCCAGTTGGACGACGAGGCGAGCGTGACATGAGCGAGGCCGGCCGCGATCCCGACGAGCAAGTCGCGGCCGACGAGCGGGTCGCGTACGTTGCCGGCCAGCAACCGTGACCAGCCGACGAGGCGTTCCGGCCAGCGGCGGCGGACATAGGGCTCGAGCGCGCCTCCGCGCGCGACCGTAATCACGCCGTGATCGCTGCCTCGGGTATTCGTCTGAACCTTCCAGGATGACAGATCGCCAATCGCACATTTCTTCAAATCCTCTCAGGGTAACAATCGGATTCCTCACACTTTCGCTCACGCATCGAGGATCGCCTTCCACGCCGCGACGGCTTCCGGCATTGCTGGCGACTGCATCGACGGCATCCCGGCCAGTTCGAGCAACTCGAGGGTCCTGACGTTGCCGGACTTGCCGCGCAACAGGCCGCGGACATATGCCTGCGCCGCCACTTCGCCGCGGCGCGCGAGGACGTGCTCGAAGTAGAGCCACTTCTCGTCCCAGCAGACGATGCGGGAGCGGACGGTGAAACGCTCGAACGGCAGCAGCGACTTTTTGTAGCGAATGAACGTCGCCGCGACCATCGGCCGCCAGCCGCGCTTCAGCACCGGCCGCAGCATGCGCGTGCGCGCCAGGATTTCGACGCGTCCGATGTCCATCATGCTCAGGTAGCGGCCGCTGTTCATGTGCATGTTCAGATCGAGATCGTTCGGCCAGACGCGCATGGCGATGACGCAGTCGTCGAGGATGCCCAGCCGCCGGCGGAAGCGGCTCTTGAAGATGGCGAAGAAGAAGCGGAAGAGGACGACCATCAGTGGATCAGTAGATTAATGGATTCGTGATCAGTGGGGAGGAGCGGGTCTTGCGTCCGTGCAGGGCTGGTCGTTGAAACGCAAGTTCTCTGGTCCGCGCGCGGAGGCGCGCCAAACAAGCCAGCCCCCGGCTCGGCCGGGGGTTGATGGAGCCGGATTGGTTCGTGGCCGCGGAGGCGGCCACTCCAGAATTGTGGCGGCCCGCCTCCGCGACCGCAAATCCCAACCGCCAATTCCCCCCGGCAAAGCCGGGGGCTGGCTTGTCCCGCGCGCCTGCGCGCGCGACGGCCGTCTAATTCAAATCGAACAGCAGCGCTTCCCCATCTCCCGCGATCGTCACCTGCGATTCCTTCTCGATCGCGGCGCCGTCGCCCGCCCGCAGTTCTTCGCCGTTGAGCGTCATGGCGCCGCGCGCGACCTGCAGCCAGCCGTAGCGGTTCGGACGGAAATCGAACGTCACGCTGCCGTCGCGCAGCGTGGTCGTGTAGAGATCGGCGTCCTGATGGATCGTCAGCGATCCCTCGCGGCCGTCGTGCGACGCCACCAGGCGCAGGCGATTCTCGCGTTCGGACGCGGGGAACGCCTTCTGTTCGTACGACGGTGTAATGCCCTTGCGCTCCGGCAGAATCCAGATCTGGAGAAAGTGCACCGGCATCGCCGACGCATTTTTCTCGCTGTGCTCCACGCCGGTGCCCGCGCTCATCCGCTGCACCTCGCCGGGACGGATCACCGAGCCGGTTCCCATCGAGTCGCCGTGTCCGAGCTCGCCTTCGAGCACGTACGAGATGATTTCCATGTCGCGATGGCCGTGCGTGCCGAAGCCGCGTCCCGCTTCGACGCGATCCTCATTGATCACGCGCAGCGAACGGAAGCCCATGAAGTCGGGGTCGTGGTAGTCGGCAAATGAAAACGTGTGGTACGTGTTGAGCCAGCCGTGGTCGAAATGGCCGCGCTCCTCTGCTCTGCGCACTCGGATCATCGAAGGCCTCCTGCCGAGGAAAACAGAATCGTATTCCGTGCTACAAACGTACCGATGCTCGATGATGCACCGCGGCGCAAGATGAGCGAACGCACCGGCCGTCACCTCTGCGTGCGCTGTCTGGCCGAGGTGGCGAAGGAGCAGTACCTGCGCAACGACCATCTGTGCGACAAGTGCGCCGCCGATGGCGACTATCCGCTGGCCTCGACGCCGGAACCGAAGCGGAAGAAGAATGCCCGGTAGCGTTGCCGTCATCCACGACTGGCTGACCGGAATGCGCGGCGGCGAGCAGGTGCTCGAAGCGATCCTCGATCTGGTTCCGGACGCGGAGCTCTTCACGCTGTTCCATTTTCCGGGCAGCGTTTCGAAGACCATCGAGTCGCACACCATTCACACCTCGCGCTTGCAATCGCTGGCGATGCGCGTCCGCGACTACCGCACGCTTCTGCCGCTCTTTCCGCGCGCGGTGCGGCAGTGGGATTTGAGCCGATTCGATCTCGTCATCAGCTCCAGCCACGCCGTCGCGAAAGGCGTCAATGCGCGGGGCAAGACGCAACTCTGCTACTGCCACACGCCGATCCGCCACAACTGGGACCGTCTCGAACGCAACGTTCCGCGACCGCCGAGCACGCGGCCCGCCGACCCCGACCCCGCCGCGTTCCCGCGGAGGTAGGTGGCCGCCAGCACGCCGCCGGCCAGGCACCAGGCGCCGGCGACGAGGGTGGCTGTGCGGAAGCCGGCGGCCAGTTGCCCCGGATGGAGATAGGCGCTGCCCGAGATCCCGCTGATGGCGGGAAGCGCGGCCACGGCGATCAGGCCACCCACCCGGGCGACATCGTTGTTGACGGCGGATGCCAGCCCGGCGTGCTCGACCGGTGCCGACGCCAGGGCGGTGGCGGTCAACGGCGCCACGGTGATGGCGATCGGCGACGACGGCAGCGTGTGGTCGTACGACG
>ERZ1739050.61-NODE-61-length-11770-cov-6.992318_pt1 | contig 11770 bp, 12 predicted proteins | sample MGYA00581759_ERZ1739050 | MGnify/ENA primary metagenome ERZ1739050 (study PRJEB42929, sample SAMN08275525) | rhizosphere metagenome | isolation source: Rhizospheric soil replicate 2 | host: Colobanthus quitensis and Deschampsia antarctica | place: Antarctica: Devils... | reverse complement strand
GGTCGAGCGCGATGACTGCCGCGCCGAGCGGCTGCTGGCCGGCATTTACCCCGCCACCGGAAACGCGCGCATCGTCGGCATCACCGGCTCGCCCGGCGCGGGCAAGTCGACGCTCGTCGGGGCGCTGGCGAAGTACTACCGCGCTCAGGAGAAAAAGGTCGGCATCATCGCCGTCGATCCGACATCGCCCTTCACCGGCGGCGCGATCCTCGGCGACCGCATTCGCATGGCCGATCTCTACACCGACCGCGGCGTTTTCATCCGCTCCATGGCCACGCGCGGATTTCTCGGCGGACTGGCGCGTGCGACGAACGACGTCGTCGATCTCCTCGACGCGGCCGGATTCGACATCATCCTCGTCGAGACCGTTGGCGTCGGTCAGGACGAAGTCGAGATCATGCGCACCGTGCAGACGAACGTGGTCGTGCTCGTGCCGGGCATGGGCGACGACATCCAGGCCATCAAAGCCGGCATCATGGAAATCGGCGACGTCTTCGTCGTCAACAAAGCTGATCGCCCCGGCGCGGACCGTACCGTGACGGAAATCACGATGATGATGTCGCTGGTCGAAGAGCACGGTGATTGGATTCCGCCGATCGTCAAGACCGTCGCGTCGACGAATCAGGGCACCGGCGATCTCGACGCCGCGATCGCGAAGCACTTTGAGCATCTGCAATCGTCCGGTGAGCTCGACCGCCGCAATCGCGAGCGAGTGCGCATCCGCATCGAGACGATGCTGAAGGAAAAGTTGATGGATCACCTGATCGGGAAGACAATCACGCGCGACGATTACGAACAGCTTCTCGACGACGTGCTCCACCAGAAAGGCAATCCGCACGATGCCGCGGAAGGCCTGCTTGCGCGCGTTTCATTCGGCCGATAGCGCGTTGCAGGCTCGGTTACAATCGCCGCCCCGATGAAGTTCTCCCGCCAGTGGCTCAACGACTACGTCGATCTTTACGATCTCAGCGATGACCACCTCGGCGTCCGCCTGACGGAAATCGGCCACGCCGTCGAGGCCACGGAGCAGCACGGCGACGACACGGTTTTCGATCTCGAGATCACGACCAATCGCGTCGACGCCATGTCGCATATCGGCATGGCGCGCGAGTTAGCCGCGGCGCTCGGGCGATCGACGAAAGAACCCTCGGCATCCGTATTCGGGGCCACGTCATCCGCACCGCCGGCGATTCGCATCGAAGCGCCGGAGATGTGCGCGCGCTACACGGCGCTGGTCATCCGCAACATCGCCGTGAAGCCGTCGTCGCCGCTCGTCGCACGACGATTGGAGGAAGTCGGCCTTCGTCCGATCAACAACATCGTTGACATCACTAACTACGTGATGCTCGCGCTCGGCCATCCGCTGCACGCGTTCGATCTCGATCGCGTCGGCGGCCAGACGATCATCGTTCGCCGCGGCAAGGCGGGCGAGACGGTGAAGAGCCTGGATGGCGAGATACGCAAGATCGACTCCGACACGGTCGTCATCGCCGATGCGCAACGGCCCGTCGGACTCGGCGGAATCATCGGCGGGTTCGAATCGGAGATCACGCCGGCGACCAAGAACGTGCTGCTCGAATGCGCATGGTTCGACCCATCCACGATCCGCCGTACCGCACGGCGCCTCGGGCTGAAAACGGACGCCTCCTACCGTTTCGAACGCCGCGTCGATCCGAACGACACGCTCGCCGTCATCACCGAAGCCGCGCGGATGATCGTCGAAAGCTGCGGCGGCATCGCCGAGGCGCCGATCGACGTCGTTGCGTCCGAGATGAAACCGAAAACGATTCGACTGCGAACGGACAAACTGCATGAAGCCTCCGCCGGCTCCGTCGGAATCGGCTACGCGCTCGATCTTTTCCGCCGCCTCGGTTTCGCGGCCGAGCAGGTCCACGACGGCTTGCTCGTCACCGTTCCAACCTACCGCGGCGACATCTTCGAAGAGATGGATCTGATCGAGGAAGTGCTCCGCTTTTTCGGTCTCAACAACGTTCCCGGGATGCTCCCGCGCGTCACGACGGGCGATGTTCGGCGGGAAGCGACCGACGTCGCCGAGGATGCCATTCGCGACGTGCTGGTCGGATGCGGATTGTCCGAGGTCATCAACTACTCGTTCATTCGCCCCGAATGGAACGCGCTCGTGTCGGATGAACAGCCGATCGCGATCGCGAATGCGCTCTCCGAGGCGATCGCGGCAATGCGTCTGTCTCTGCTGCCGGGAATGCTCGACACCGTCGTCTTCAATCGCTCGTACGGAACGCGCGACGGCGCGCTGTTCGAGGTAGGTCGCACGTATCACCGCGACGGCGAGAAAGTCCGCGAGCATCATCGCGTTGCCATCGTTCTTTACGGATCGATCGGAACGTTCTGGGGCGATGCGAAACGTCCAGCCGATTTCTTCGACATCAAAGGCATCGTCGCGCAGATCGCCGCGAAGATGCACGTCGATGTCACCTTCGCCGCCTCCGATCAGCGCTGGCTGCGCAGCGGCAAGCGCGCGATTGCCTGGCACGGCGATCGCCAAATCGCGAGCGTCGGATTCCTCGCCGCGGACGTGATGCAGTCGTTCGGAATCAAAGGCGATGTGGCGGTCGCCGACATCGATGTCGAAGCGATCATCGCCTCATCGAATACCGAGTGGAAGATGGCCCCCGTCGCGCGCTTCCCCGGCGTGCCGATGATCCTCGCGCTCACGCACGGACGCGACCTTGAATATCAGCGCATCGTCGATGCGATCCGTTCGTTCGATGTGCCGTATCTCCACGAAGTCGGATTGCGCGACCGATTCGTTCCCGCGCAATCCGACGACATCATCAAGACCACGCTTGGCATGTGGTACCAAGCATTCGACCGCTCGCTCACGCAGGACGAGATTGCCGCACATCATCATCAGCTCGCAACGCACCTGGCAGCTATGCTGCCGGTGAAACTACTCTGAGGAAGAATCGAACGTGAAGAAGACCCGCGAAAACGACCAGCTCACCCTTGCCGGCACCGAGGAAGAAGAAATCCTGGGGCGCCTCAACGACCGCGTAGAAAAAGCGATCGCAACGATTCAGGAACTGCGCAAAGAGCGCGACACGCTCCGCCGTCAGCTCGACGACGCGACCGCGCGTTTGCAGGAGCATGGCGACGCCGCCGAACGAGCGTCGACACTCGAAGAAGACAACGAGCGATTCAAGCGCGAGCGCGGCGAGATCCGCGACCGGATCGAATCGATTCTTACCAATCTCGAGGCGCTCGAAGAGGCGTAAGGCATTTTCACCACAAAGGCTTTTACCCCCGCAGAACTCCGCGCGAGAACTTGATGAAGTAGTCGATGCCCGAGACGAGCGCGAAGAGCATCACCACCCACAGCGCCAGCTCGCCAATGAAGCGGAACTCGCCGAGCTCGTAGCCGACGATCAGCAATCCGATCGCGAAGACCTGGGCCACCATCTTCGTCTTGCCGAGCGGCGAGGCGGCGATGGTGACGCCGTGCTGCGCGGCGATCGAGCGCAGTCCGGAAACCGCGAACTCGCGGCCGATGATGATCACGATCATCCAGGCGCGGGCGAGCCCAAGCTCGACCAGCGAGATGAACGCGGCCGACATCAGCAGCTTGTCGGCGATCGGATCGAGCAGCGCGCCGAGCCGCGTCATCTTGTTGTACTTGCGCGCGAAGTAGCCGTCGAAGTAATCGGTGGTCGCGGCGACGAAGAAGATGCCCAGGCCGAGGTAGTTCGAGTACTTCGTGAGAAGCACGGCCACCATGAAGGGGACGAGGAAGATGCGCAGGAGTGTCAGCGAGTTCGGGAGGTTCCAGATCTCGGTAGCGACGTCTTCCGGCGGCGGGACGGCGGTAGGTTTGGCGCGCTCCAGCACCGCGGGCGCGGCTTCGTTCGGCTGCATGGAAGTTCTCGAAAGGTGTTCTCCACGTGAGGATAGCCGCTTTGCACGGCCCCGCAAAGGAATACCAAATAGCCGATTGACATTCCACAACGCGCAACCGAGAATCTCGATCCCCGCTCGAACGCGAAAGTGGCGGAATTGGTAGACGCGCAGGTCTCAGAAGCCTGTGGTCATCAGACCATGGGGGTTCGATTCCCCCCTTTCGCACCAACCACCCTCCGAGCATCGGCCGCCTTCCTGGCAACCTCACCCTACCGTCAGGTAGACTCTCGCTCTCTGTCGTCTCCTTTCACGAGAACTTGCCCAGGGTTCCAACAGGAGAAAAACAATGAAATCGAGCGTCCGCATCGCCGTCGTTCTCAGTCTCCTTTTCGCAAGCGCGTCGTACGCCCAGCAGGTGCTGGTAGGTCAGATAAATCCGAGCGTCGAAATATTCTTTACCCCATCGACCGCGGGAACGCTCATCGACGTCAACAATCCTGCGAATGCCGCCGGCGTACTCACCACGGCAACCGTGCAATGGACGACGAACGTCCCACCCTGCTCGACAACATTCAGAATCCGCTTTTACCGGTATCTCACTGCCGGCAACCTGACTATGGTCGCCGAACGCGGCCCGTTTACAGCCGCGACGGGACTCCCAATGTCGATTCCGCTCACGCCATCGGTGAGCGTTAACGGCGGTGATCTGATTGGTGTAGCCATGTCCGGCGATGTGAATTGCGGCGTGGGGGCGGCGCAGAGCGTTGGAAACCAGACCTTCTTCACCATTCAAGGCGACTTCACCGGCGGATCGATTGCAACCGCCTCGCCCAGGTTTGGTTCCGTGCTTTCGCTGCGCGCCAGCTCGAGCGATCCCGTGCTTGTCGGTGTCATCCCCGCGGTCGGCTCCGTTCAGGGCGTCGGCGGAGCCGCGTTCCGAACAACGTTTCAGTCGACGAACGAAGGCGAGGCTCCGTTAAAGGTCATCTACAGGTACCATCCCTCCAAAACTTCGGGAAGCGCGTCGGATCCCTCCACAACCCTGGTCATTCCGCCTCACGCAACCGACTCCACCGACATCCTCTCAGCCATTGGTGTAACTGGCCTGGGCAGCCTCGATGTCCTTTCCACGACCTGGTCACCGTTGGTCACAGCGCATGTCTTCAACGACACCGCCAATGGGACGAATGGATTCATCGAACCGATGAACTTCGTGAGGGAGGCGATCCGTTCGGGCGCGACTTTCCGCCTGGTCATCCCGACCGACACCGCGAACTACCGAACGAACATCGGCTCGCGTTCACTTACCAGCGCGATGACAGTGGGATGCTTCCTTTACGATGCTGCCGGTCAGAGAGCCGGGAGCGTCTCGAAGTCTTACCCGGCAAACTATTTTGAACAGGTGACGCTACAGGAGTTCATCGGCGCCTCGGTGGCCATACCACCGGCAGGCACCCTCGATTGCCAGGCATTCGGCGGCGATTTGATCATTTACAGCTCGATCACGGACAACAAGACAAACGACAGCGCGATCTACGTGGCCCTGCGACGCTGAGATGGAAGTGTGCCGCGTGCTGCGCTGGAACTACAAGATCGATCCGACGCCAGCCGGAGGCGCGAAGTTGACGGTGACCGTGAAGCGGAGCGGCGTGCGCGACGACCTCATGATGGTTGCGCGGGTAAAGATCGAGTTCGACGACGGCCGCGCCGGCATTTTCTTCAGGGCCATCCGCAAGAACGAGGAGACCGTGTCACAGGAGTTGCCTTCCGTCCCGCGCAAAGTACTCTTCGCGCCCGATCATTCATTGCTCGCCAATATCCGGCGGGAGTAACCTGTTGCGTCCGCGAGAAATCCCTATGCGCTTTTCCTCAATCGCTGCAGTTGTGATCATCGCCGCTACGCCGCTCGCCGCGGCCGTGCGGCTGCCGCGCGAGATGCGGCAATCCGCCTCGCCATCCGTTCCGAGAACCGGCGTGCGCGCCGAGCTGCTTCACGACCTCGACGACATGCAGAAGAAGATCCTCTCGCTGGCCATGGCGGTGCCGGCCGAGAGGTACTCATGGCGTCCGATGCGTGGCGTCCGCTCCGTGAGCGAGGTCTACATGCACATCGCGGGAGGCAATTACACGCTGGTCAGCTTCGTCGGCGACAAGACCATGGTCGACACGCGCTCGTTCGAACGGCTCACCGACAAGACGCGCGTGCTCGAAGAGTTGCGGCGCTCTTTCGACTATCTTCGCGATTCGATCGTTGGTACGAGCGACGCCGATCTCGACAAGCCTATCCGAATGTTTGGCAACGACAGCACCGAGCGCGCCGCCTTCATGATGGCCCTCAACCATCTCCACGAGCACCTCGGCCAATCGGTCGCCTACGCGCGCATGAACGGCGTGGTGCCGCCGTGGAGCACGGAGTAATCAGCGTTTGTAGCGCGTGGCGTACTCCGGCGCCGTCACGCCGGTGGCGAGCCGCGCATCATCGATCGGCGCCGACGGTGTAAGCGACATCGGAATGATGCCGGCCCAGATCGGCAACCCGTAGTCGTCATCATCATCGATCGGCGGACCGGTGCGGATTTTCGCGCTCGCCTCGGCCAGCGGAATCGCGAGAACAAGCGTCTGCCGCAGTTCGGATTCGTTCGGCGCACGGACGTCGCGCACACGCCCGGCGCAGACGTGTTCGACGAGTGCGTCGAGCACGCGCAGCTTCTCGTCGCGGTCGACAACCTCGCGCCCTTTGCCGAGGACGACGACGGAGCGGTAGTTCATGGAGTGGTGGAAGGCGGAGCGGGCCATGACCAGGCCGTCGAGGATCGTGACGGTCACGCACGCGTCGACACCGTCGCGCAGCGAGCGGAGCATGCGGCTGGCGGCGGAACCGTGAAAGTAGAGCGTGTCGCCGAGGCGCGTGTGGATCGTGGGGATCACCACCGGCGCGCCGTCGACGACGAAGCCGACGTGGCAGATCAGCGCCTCATCGATGATGGCGTTGATGGTGTTGCGATCGTAGTCGCCACGCGTGGCCAGGCGCCTGACCGTCGTTCGCGGCGATTGCAGCGAGGCATTTTGTTCTAGTACAATATCGTTCATATGGTAGTACAAACGTACCTCAGCGGAACGACCGCCGTCAAGATCGCCGCGAGCGTCGAAGCCGCCGTGGCGGCGGGAACGATTGCCGCCGGCGATCGCCTGCCTCCCGTCCGTGATCTCGCGCAGCACCTGGGCGTCAGCCCGGCCACCGTTGCCGCCTCCTATCGAATCCTGCACGAGCGCGGCATCGCCTTTGCGGAAGGGCGGCGCGGCACGATCATCCGTCCCGCTTCCCCCTCCTCGCCGCCGGTTCCCATCCCGCTTCCGCCGAACGTTCGCGACCTCGCCTCCGGCAATCCCGCGGCCGATCTGCTGCCGAATCTCGCTCCGTTTCTTCGCAAGCTGGACGGAAGTCCGCGGCTCTACCGCGATGAACTGAACGATCCCGAGTTGGTGGCGCTGGCGCGCAAACAGTTTGACGCGGATGGCGTGCCATCCAGCTCCGTCGCCGTCGTCAGCGGCGCGCTGGACGGCATCGAACGTGTGCTGCGCGAGCAGCTCCGTTCCGGGGACCGCGTCCTGGTCGAAGACCCCTGCTTCACCGGTGTCGCCGATCTCCTCCACGCACTGGCGCTCGTCCCGGTGCCGGTATCGGTAGACGACGAAGGGCTAATACCGGCTGCTGTCCAACGCGCTTCCTCGGCAGCCGCGATCATTGTCACGCCGCGCGCGCAAAACCCCACGGGCGCCGCGTTCACCGAACGGCGCGGCCGTCAGCTTCGCGCGATTCTGAGGCAGCGTCCCGAGTTGCTGATCATCGAAGACGATCACGCGGGACCCATCGCCGGCGCGCCGTACGTGACGCTCGTCGACGGCTCCCGCGAACGGTGGGCCGTCGTCCGCTCCGTTTCGAAATCGCTCGGACCGGATCTTCGGGTCGCGATCATGGCCGGCGACGCGCGCACCATCGCCCGCGTCGAAGGGCGCCAGACCCTCGGCATCCGCTGGGTCAGCCACATCCTGCAACGCCTCATCGTCGCGCTGTGGCGCGACAAGAACGTACACAAACAACTGGCCCGCGCCGACCGGACGTACACGCAACGCCGCGACGCGCTCATCGACGCGCTGCGAACGCACAACATCACCGCGCACGGCTCCTCGGGATTGAACGTCTGGATTCCGCTCCCCGAGGAGAGCGCGGTCATTCAATCGCTCTTCCAGCGCGGCTGGGCGGTGGCCGCGGGAGAACGCTACCGAATGAAGACGGGGCCGGCCATCCGCGTCACGACTGCTTCGCTCGATGACGCTGACGCTCATAAGTTCGCAGACGATCTCGCCCAGGTGCTCCGACCGTCACAAAGGCAGGCGTCGGGAAGTTGAAGATGCACAGAAGCAGTTCTACGATGGCGTCATGACCATTCAAATCGACGTCGCGCAACTCGGGCCGGGACTGGTTGAGGACTTGTCGCAAAACGGCGGCGAGATCACGCTGACGCGCGACGGGAAGCCCATCGCGAAGTTGGTGCGGGTGGAAACACCTAACGATGGGCCCCTGGCCGGCAGCATCCTCTACGAAGGTGACATCATCAGTCCCGTGATTTGTGCCAGCTCCGATGCGCCTCCAGAGAACGAACGCGTACTTTACGACGGTCGGTGGATGATTCCTGCTGCGGCGGAGCGTGAACGTTCGATCGAACACCTCCGAGGATCCGGCCGAATCCTGGTCGACATCGTTTCTCCAATCGATGACGTGGAGTGGGACACCTTCGAGTGATTGTCCTTGATACTCATGCGTTGATTTGGTGGGTCCTGGAACCGGAAAAGCTTTCGTCCGGTGCGCGAGCGGCGATCGATTCATCGGAAACACTCGGATTCGCCGCTATTTCTTGCTGGGAAGTCGGGATGCTTTCGCATCGTGGTCGGATCGACCTCGACGTTGAGCCTGCGCTCTGGCTTCACAACATCATCGAAGCCCACAAGGTATCGGTGCTCGCGCTCACAATTGATGTCGGCGTCGTCGCAGCCGAGCTTCATAACATTCTGCGCAATCCCGCCGACTGCCTCATCGCCGCCACCGCCCTCACCCATGGCGTCCCGCTCGTCACGAAGGACGAGCGCATTCAGCGCAGAGGCGTTGTCGCCACGATCTGGTAACTACGCCCTGACCAACTGCTTCGTGAACATCCCAGGCGTGTACGCCGTGACGTGGCCGGTGAATGCCGAGGCGGCGACCGTGAGCGGAGACGCCAGCCAGAGTTTGCCGGGGCCGCTGCGGCCTTTGTAGTGGCGATTGATCGCGCTGATGGTGACTTGTTCGGAATCGTCGGAGACGCCGGGACCGCAGCCGATACAGGCGCCGCAGCCGGGATTGAGGACGACGGCGCCGGCGCGTTCGAACGTGTCGAGCAATCCGTTCTCGCGCGCGAACGTCTCGACGGCCTGCGAACCGAACTGGATGTAAAACTTCACGCCATCCGCGACTTTCAGCCCGGCGTCGACCGCTTCCTTCGCCACTTGGTGGTAGAAGAGAAAGTCGTCGATCTTGCCGGCGGTGCATGAGCCGGCGTAGGCGATGTCGATCTTTGTGTTTTCGAACTCCTGAACGAAGGCTCCATTTGTCGGGTCGGACGGAATGCCGCGGTCGGGATCACCGGGATGCGCCACCATCGGCTGGATCGCACCGAGGTCGATGGTGTGGATGCCGCCGGCGTATTCGGCATCGGGATCGGGAGCGACCGCGCGCGACTTCAGCGATTCGACGTCGATGTCCGGACGCATCGCCGCGATCCATGCGAACGTCTTCTCATCCGCTTCGATAATCGCCGTGCGCGCCGCGCATTCGGTGGCCATATTCGCCAGCGTGGCGCGTTCGTCCATCGACAGCGAGCGCAGGCCTGGGCCGGTTAACTCCATGATGCGGTCGAGCGTCATCTGCGGTTTTGCATAGTGCAGCAGGATGTAGAGCATCACGTCCTTCGCCGTGACGTTCTCGCGCAGCGTGCCGGTCAGCTCGAAACGGATCGACTCCGACACCTCCACCTGCGTGAAACCGGAGTGCACCAGGTTCGCGTACTCGGTCGCGCCGACACCCCAGGCCAGCGCGTTGTTCACGCCGCCCATGCACGTGTGGCTGTCGGTGGCCTGAATAAAATCGCCCGGATCGATGATGAACTCGCGCGCGACTTCGTGGCAGATCCCGGGGGAAATGTTGTCGGTGGCGGAGAAATCACGGCAGCGGGTATGCTGCTGAAAGTCGCGCTGCAGATCGCGGAGCGTCTGGATCTTGCCCATGAATGGACGCATGCGCGCGACGTCGTCGGCGTAAATGAGGTGATCCTCGAAGACCGCGAATTTCTGCGGATTCCTGATCGTGTAGTCCGGTCCGTACTCCTGATCGAGGAAGTAGTGCACCTGCGCGGTGGTGAATTCGTGCGTGTATCCGCCGTCGACTTCGACGACGACGGCATCGCCGGGTTTGACGTACGCCTCGTCACCGCAATTCGTTCCGACCAGATGCCGCGCCAGAATTTTCTCCCCCATCGTCATCGGCCGTTGCGGCGTGTTCGGAACCGGCACTTGGAGTTCGCCACGTTTGACGGCCTTCGCGAATGGAAAGAGCCCGCCTTCTTTGATGATCAGTTGCGTGATGGCGTCGTACCCTTTGCAGAATTCGTCAATGTCCAGACCTTCACCGGCCTGTAGCCGCTCAAGCATGGCGTGGTTCGCCATCAGCAAGCCTTGATTGATGTTGTTGCCAGCGTGAATCGGCGCAAACGAGGCCGCCACCGCGATGCGGATGCCGCTCCAGACCTCGCACTGCGTGGCTGTCTCGCGCGAGCTGCCAACGCCTTTGCGGTAGCCGCTGACGATGACTTCGAAGTTGCCGTTGATCAGCGCGTCGTGCTCGAAGAGCCGCTTGCCGTCGACGATCAGACCCGCGTACGCATCGCGGGCGATGTCCTCGGGCTTGTGGCTGAAGCAGACCCAGGCCGGGGTCATGGCGTCGGTGTTGATGTCGTCGAGCAGATCGTCGACCGAGAGTTCCTTCATCTGCAGGTCGATCTCGCCGCGCAGTTGCTTGCGGATCAGCTCCGGCTCTTTGGTGAGGAAGAGGACGCGCTTGCCGGGCGTCAGGCGGAGGGTCGGTTCAGGGTTCATGCGCTAGTAGATTAGTGGATTGGTAGATCAGATGGTTAGCAGGTCAGTGAAAGTCCTGCATGAAACGCGCTCACGCCCCTAATCGACTAATCCCCTGATCTACTAATCCACTGATTTCTGACATGATTCGCGCCCATGCTTGCTCCGGGCACGCTGCTCGGCCCCTACAAAATCCTCATGGCCATCGGCGCGGGCGGCATGGGCGAGGTGTACCGCGCGCAGGACACGCGCCTGCAACGCGACGTGGCGCTGAAGATTCTTCCCATCGCGGTTGCCAACGATCCCGATCGCACGCGCCGTTTCGAGCAGGAGGCTTTGGCGGCGGGCATGCTCAATCATCCAAACGTTCTCGCCGTACTACATGTCGGGCCGCACGACGGCGTGCCGTCCACCGTCCCCGAGCTGCCCTACGTGGCGCACCGCCGCGCTCACCCCGACCCCGCCAGCCCCCCGAAGCCACGCTGGACGTAGCCCTCGCCGCACTAGGTTGCTGGGGTCTTTCGTGTCGTGGCGGTCCCGGTCTTGGTGTCTTGCCGTCGGAGAATTGTCCTATTGCGTTGGGGCTGACGCCGATGCAGGCGGACATGTTCGTGTCCACGACCCAGTTCTGTGAGCCTCGGCTCGCGGAGGGGTCGATCTTCGGGTTGCTGCATCGGGAGTGTCACCGGTTGTTCCCTGATGAGATGTTCGCGGACTTGTTCACCGATGT
>ERZ1739050.60-NODE-60-length-11786-cov-7.269031_pt1 | contig 11786 bp, 10 predicted proteins | sample MGYA00581759_ERZ1739050 | MGnify/ENA primary metagenome ERZ1739050 (study PRJEB42929, sample SAMN08275525) | rhizosphere metagenome | isolation source: Rhizospheric soil replicate 2 | host: Colobanthus quitensis and Deschampsia antarctica | place: Antarctica: Devils... | reverse complement strand
GACGACCGACCCCGCAGGTGGGCGGGAGGTGCGGCAACGGCGCCGCCTGCGGCGAGAGTGTAGTCCCGGGCCGCGCGGTGGAAGGGACCGCGGGCGTGGGGAGCGCGGGCAAGGACAGCGGCGCGGAGGCGGGGGGGGTCTTCGCGTGGTGGATCAGTCCGGGGCGGACGTCGAGGTTGGCCATCCACTGGCCGGTTTTGATGATCACGTCGACGATCTGGTAGTTGAGGAACGAGGACTTTGCCAGGCGCGCCACCTCATCGACGGTGAGACGCGGGTTGCGGAGAACCGAGAGGAGCACGCGCGGATCGTTGTCCTGCAGGAGCAACGTGCGTTCGGTCCGATCGGCTTTGACTGCCAGCAGAAGTTTCTCCATCTGGGAGAGCGCGCGGACGCGGTCCCAGATATTTTGTTTCTCCGGGCCGGACATCCGTCCGCGGACACGTTCCGCGAAATAGCGTCCTTCCGCGGTGCTGTTAGAGCGCGCGTGCCGCGAACAATCCTTGCTATCTCCGTCGCCCTCGCCACCATCGTCTCCGCGGCCGCGTCCGCGGCCGCTGGCCCGGCCAACACCATGCCGTTCTCGCAAGTCCGCAAGGGCATGCACGGATACGGCGAGACCGTTTTCGACGGTACCAAACTGGAGCGGTTCGACGTCGAGATCACCGGCGTGCTGCAGAACATCGGGCCGGGACAGGATCTGATCCTCGCCAAAGTCTCCGGTCCGGTAGTCGATCGTGCCGGCGTGATCGCCGGGATGAGCGGATCGCCGATCTACATCGACGGCAAGGTCATCGGCGCGCTGGCGTACTCGTGGCAGTTTTCGAAGGAGGCCATCGCAGGCATTACGCCGATCGACGAGATGCTGAAGATCGCGCAAGTGGACGTGAAGGCCGCGGGCGGCTTCGTCGCCGCCACGCCGCGGATGACCGGCGGCGAGTTCCTCAAAGCGATCATCGAGCACAAGACCAGCGAGAAATTCGAGTCGATGATGTCGAGCATGACCGGCGCCACGCCGGCGTCCTCGATCGCCGGCGCGCGGCCAATCGCCGTGCCGCTCTCGATGTCGAGCTTCGCGCCCGACACGCTCGGCCGTTTCGGCAAGTACCTCGACCCGCTCGGTTTCATGCCCGTTCCGAGCGGAGCGTCGTCGACTTCGACCAGCTCGACGACCGATACAAAGAAACAGTTCGCGGCCGGCGACGCCATCGGTGCAGTCCTGCTGCGCGGCGACTTCAACGTCGCCGCCACCGGCACCGTCACCTACGTCGACGGCGATCGTGTCTACGCCTTCGGCCATCCGTTCCTCGACATGGGCGAGGTGGCGTTCCCGATGGCCAGGTCGGAGATCGTCGGTGTGCTGCCGAGTCTGGCCAGCTCCTTCAAATTCTCCAACACCGGTGCCGTCGTCGGCGCGTTCCGGCAGGATCGCGCGGTCGGCATCATGGGGATGATGGGCGAGAAGGCCGACATGATCCCGGTCGACCTCGAGGTGGAAGGGAGCGGACCGGCGCAGAAGTACCACGTCGACGTCCTCCGCCACTCCCAGCTCACGCCGCTGATCCTGGCCATGGCCGCCGACACCGTCGTCGCAGGCGCGCAGCGCGCCGCCGGCGAACGGACGGTTCTCCTCGATTCGGAGATCAAACTCAAAGGCTTCAGCGAACCGATCATTTTACATGAAGGGTGGGCTGGTGCGCAGGCGCGGCAGGCCATTCCGTCATACCTCGCCGTCGTAGCCGGCTACGTGATGTCGAACGAGTTCCGCAGCGCCGACATCGAGTCGGTGAAGATTCACTTCCGCCATACAGACGATCTCAAGATCGCCAAGATTGTCGAAGCGTCATTGGAGATGCCGTCGAAAGGGCGCGTCCACGCCGGCGACGTCGTCAAAGTCCGCGCCGTGCTGAAGCCGTTTCGTGGAGATGCATTCACCGACACATTTGACGTAACCATTCCCGACGACCAGCCGGCGGGCACCGCCTACCTTCTGGTCGGCAGCGGGTCTGTGCTGAACCAGGTCGACTTCATGCTCGTCCCGCCCGATCCGCGCAGTCTCGATCAGGTCATCGCCGTTCTTCGCCGCCTCCGTCCTTCGACCGAACTGACGCTCGGGCTCTACGAACCGACCGATGGCGCCGTCACCGCGGGCGTCTATCTGCCCAACCTGCCGCCGACGATGCGCGCCATCGTCAGCAGCGACACGAGCAACGGTCCGCAGGCGCCGGTCCGCTACCATGCCTCGCAACATCTCGCGCATCCGCTCGGCTACATCGTCGACGGCGTCGTGAAGATCGATCTCGACGTCAAGCCGGCGATTTAAGTGGTCAGTGGTTAGTGGCCAGTGGTCAGCATCAACATGAAAGCCGGCTTTTTTTCTCTGACCACTAACCACTGACCACTTCTCTGACCACTGGCCACTGCTACTCCCGCTTCGAAAGGAACTCTCTCCATGCGCCGTGTTGCCGCGCTCGCAGTTACGCTGTTCGTCGCATCGAATGCATTCGCCGTCGCGCCGCAGTTCTGGCGCGTGCGGAACACCGAAGATTTTCTGGCCGGCGACATCGAAGGCTTCGCCGTCACCTCGCGCGGCGAGCTGCGGCCCGGGCCATCGCTCAAGAAAGCCGGCAGCTTCACCGATCCCTTCGTTCTGGCGCAGGCAGCCGCGCCGAACGGCGATCACTTTTTCGGCACCGGCAACGAGGGGAAGGTCTACCGTTTGCGCGGCACCGCTCTGAAAGCGATCTACACCGCGCCGGAGCCGGAGATTTACGCCGTCGCCTTCCACGATGGCGCGCTCTACGCCGGCACCTCGCCGAACGGCAAGGTCTACCGCATCGATCCGAACGATGGCAGAGCGACACTCTTTTACGATCCCAAACAGGCCTACATCTGGGCGTTGGCGTTTCTGCCGAATGGTGATCTCGCAATCGCCACCGGCGTCGACGGAAAGCTTTTTCGCGTCACGCCGAAAGGGGCGGGGAAGCTCCTCTTCGACTCCCCCGAAACGCATCTCCGATCCCTCGGCGTGAAGAACGACGGCACCATCCTGGCCGGCGGCTCCGCGAAGGGCCGCATCTATGAAATCCGTCCCGACGGCGCCGCGCACGCGCTCTACGATTCGCCGCTATCGGAGATCTCCGCCATCTACGTTGACGCCAACGGCGTCGGCTGGGCCGCGGCGGCGAGCAACGTTCTGCCTTCGACCGCGCCGGTGAAAGCGAGCGCGAAACCTGCCGCGCAATCGGCTTCCGCGGCGACCACGACCACTCCCTCGGCGAACGAGCAGAAGAAAGAGGATGCCGGCAGCGTCGAAGTCAGCGTCTCCTTCGAAGACGGAAGCGGTTCCGGCTCTTCGCCGGCGGGCGGAGGCAGCGGCGAGATCTATCGCATCAATCCCGACGGCTTCGTCGAAGTGGTCCGCAAGTTCGAACACGAGATGGCCTACGGCATCACCGGCGGCTCGAACGGATCGATCCTCCTCTCCACCGGTCCGCAAGGCCGCATCTACGAGATGAAAGACGGCGACGTCTCCCTCCTCGGCAGCGTCCCCGAAAAACAGGTTGTCTCGATTTCGCGAGTCGGCAATGAGACGCTCGTCACGACCACCAACAGCGGCGCCGTCTACCGTCTCGACTCCGCGCCGTCGGCGACGGCGGAGTTCCGCTCGGCCGCGAAGGACGTGGAGCGCTTCTCCCGTTTCGGCAACTACCGCATCGAAGGGGAGAACGTCGGCGACGGCCATCTCGCCATCGCCTTCCGTTCCGGCAACACGCGCACGCCCGACGCCACCTGGAGCCCGTGGAGCGCCGCCTCGATCGCGAGCGACGGCTCCATCAGCGCGCCGCCGGGACGCTACATCCAGTGGAAGATGACCACACCCAAGCCGGCCGCAAACGTGTCTGTGGACGCCGTCACCGTCGCCTTCGTCAACCGCAACGTCGCGCCGGTCATCGACAACGTCACCGTCCAGGATCCGGCCGTCGTCTACATCACCGGCAGCTATCCGCAATCGCCGCAGGTGGTCGAGGCCACGAATCCCGACGAATACGGCATCTTCACCAGCCTCGACACACCGCGCGACAAGAACGATCCCGGCAAGAAGGTCTACCGCAAAGGGTTCCGCACCGTGACCTGGCGCGCGCACGACGACAACAGCGACTCGCTGCGCTACACGCTCTCGTTCCGCCGCAGGGGGAGCGAGTCGTGGCTGCGCCTGCGCGACAACGTGGAAGAGACGTCGATGAACTTCGACACCTCGCAGCTTCCCGACGGGACGTACGAATTGCGGCTTTCGGTTTCGGATGCCCAGGACAATCCCGACACGCCGCTCACCGATTCGAAAGAGGGCATCGACTTCCGCGTCGACAATACCCCGCCGTCGATCGCGTTCGTGGCGGAGGGCGACGACGTCGTCATCCGCATCACCGACAAGCTCTCGCCGATCGGCAAAGTCGAATACTCCGCCGACGCGCAGAAGTGGATTCGTATCAATCCGATCGACGGCATCAGCGACTCGCCGAGCGAGACGTACCGCATCAAGCGCAGCGCGGTGGCGGGCAAATTCGTGATCGTGCGCGCGGTGGATGCGTTCTACAACGTGGCCACGGAATCGATCACGCTGCCGTAGTAAGCCCGCAAACCCCGAGATGCCTCCGGCGTCTATACTTGGCGGCGTGAACCGTATCCGTGTCGCCTTCGCTCTCAGCCTGCTGCTTCTTGGCGCGTGTTCGAAGGAGCGGCCGGTCCAGCCGCTGGCGCCCGTCGTCGATGACACGACCCCCGTCGACGGCGGCACCGTCATTCGCAGGCTGGAAGGCGACGTCAAGACGTTGAACCCCGTTCTCATCGACAGCAAATACGATCACTACGTCGCGTCCTACCTCTTCACTCCGCTGCTGCAACTCGACGCCGACCTTCTCCCGACGACGACAGGCTCGCTGACCGACAAATACGAAGTTTCGGCGGATGGGAAGGAGTACACCTTCCATCTGAATCCGAAGGCCACGTTCTCTGACGGAACGCCGGTCCGCGCCAGCGACGTGGTATTCACCATCGCCAAGATCGTCGACCCGAGGTCGGAGTCTGCACAGTTCGCCAGTGCGTTCGAATTGTGGGATCCGGCAAAGACGCACGCCGATGATGCAAACAACAGCGTCGTCATCGCCTTCAAGGACGTCCTCGCGCCGCAGCTCACATCCTTCACGATGGTCCGCCCCATCCCGCAGCACGTCTACTCGCAGGGCGACTTCAAGACCGCGTACGCCATGACCGCCGTCGGCTCCGGCCCGTTCAAGCTTGTCCGGCGCGTGCCCGGTAAAGAGATTCTCCTCGAGCGCCGCGCCGATTTCTGGGGAGTGAAGCCGCACTTTCAGAACGTCCTTTTCAAAGTCATTACCGATGACAACACCGCCTGGCAGGCCGTCAAACGCGGCGACATCGACGAAACGATCATCAACTCCGACATCTGGATGAACGAAAGCCACCGTCCGGAACTACAGAAGACCCTCGACTTCCGGCGGTTTTACACGCTCAACTACAACTTCATCGGCTGGAATCAGCACGATCCGATTCTCGCCGACAGGCGCGTTCGCCGGGCGCTGGCGGCGTGCGTCGATCTGCAGTCGATCATCACGAATCTCTACCACGGCACCGCCCGCGCCATGAACGGACCGTTTACGCCCGACCAGTGGGCGTACAACCCCGAAGTGCCGGTGATCCAGTACGACCCGGCCGAGACGAAGAGAGTGCTCAACTCCCTCGGTTGGGTGGATACCGACGGCGACGGCATTCTCGACAAGAACAAGAAACCGTTCACTCTGGACATGATCATCGTCGGCGGTAACGGACCCTCCGGGCCGTTCGCCCAGCTCTTCCAGTCGGAATTGAAGAACATCGGCGTCGAGCTGAAGATCACCACCCTCGATGCCAGTGCCTTCATCGAGCGCTTCATGGCCGGCAACTTCCAGACCTGCTATCTCTCCTGGGATCTCGATCCGGATCCCGATCCGCGGGCGATCTTTCATTCATCACAGTTCCCGCCGAATGGACAGAACGTCGTCTTCTACAACAATCCGGCCGCCGACGCGCTGATGGATCAGGGCCGCCGCGAGCTCGATCACACCAAACGAATCGCCATCTACCACCGGCTTCACGCTCTCCTCGCCGACGACCAGCCCTACACCTGGACCATACAGGTCTCGCTCAAATGGGCCGTCTCCAAGCGGATCCGCAACGTGAAGGAGAGCAAGGGCTGGGGCCTCTACCTCTGGTATCCCGGCGAGTTCGATTGGTGGATTCCGAAGGCGCAGCAGAAGAAGTGACGCGGGGAGCGGCAAAAGGGTTAGCAGGCGCAGCCTCTGAATCTTGCTGGTGAGGCTCGGTATGGCTGAGAAAGAAACGCGGAGCGCCTTTCTCCGCCCCTCCGCGTTCTCCGCGTGAACCCGTCCCCCTGTAAATCCCGCTAAACTCCCTCCAATGCTCACCTACGTCGTTCGCCGGCTGCTGTATGGCGTCCTGACGTTCTTTGGAATCACCATCGCGATCTTCGTGCTCGTGCACAGCGTTCCCGGCGATCCGATCTCGTTTTACATCGGCAGCCACGGCGCGCAGTCGCTGTCGCGCACCGTGCTCGATGAGATCCGGCCCGCACATCATCTCGACGAGCCGATCCTGCGGCAGTACGGCTGGTGGCTGCGCGGCATCGTCACCTTCGACTTCGGCACCTCGTGCATCGATCATCGGCCGGTCACGCAGCGGATTGCCGAGCGGCTGCCGAATACGCTCATCCTGAATGTGATCGCGTTCGTCCTCGCTGCCGCCATCGGCGTTCCGATCGGATTGTGGAGCGCGGCGCGATCCGGCCGGCCGATCGAGCGCGCGTCCGCGGTCACGTTTTTTCTTCTCTATTCGCTGCCGAGTTTCTGGGTGGCGCTGCTGCTGATGCAGCTCTTCGCCGTCCGGCTCAATCTCCTGCCCCTCTTCGGAATGACCTCGGACGAGTACCTCGACCTCGGCAGCATCATGAAACTTGCCGATCGCGCCAAACACCTCATCCTCCCCGTCGTGACGCTCGCCTATGCGCAGCTCGCGCTCTTCGCGCGCTTCTCGAAATCGGCGCTGACGGAAGTGATCCGGCAGGACTACATCACGACGGCGCGCGCAAAAGGGGCGACGAATGGCGCCGTCCTCTGGCGCCACGGCTTTCGCAACGCGCTCATCCCGCTCATCACGCTCCTCGGCATCACGCTGCCGTACCTGATCTCGGGAAGCGTCATCGTCGAGCAGATTTTTCAATGGGACGGCATTGGCCGTTTGTACTTCGAAGCCATTCTTACGCGCGACTATCCGACCATCCTCGGACTCTCTGTCGCCACCGCAGTCGCCACGCTCGTGGCCAGTTTGCTCGCCGATCTTCTCTACATCGCCGCCGATCCGCGCGTCCGGCTGGAGGCGAAGTGAGCGAGATTCGCGGCGGCATGTGGGCGCTGACGTGGCGGCGCTTCCGGCGCAGCAAGCTCGCCGTGATCGCGCTTGTCTACGTAGTCTTCATCGGCGTGCTGGCGATCGCCGCGCCGCTGCTCGCGAGCTCGAAATCGACGCCGATTCCGTTCGGACCGAACGACGTCGACGTCGCCAACCGTCTACATCCGCCCGATGCGCAACATCGTTTCGGCACCGACGAACTGGGACGCGATGTGCTCGCGCGAATGATCCATGGCGCGCGCGTTTCGCTGACTGTCGGACTGCTCGCGACCGTAATGGCGCTCATCGTCGGCTGCTTTCTCGGCGCGATGGCCGGCTACTATGGAGGCATCGCCGACTGGCTGGTCTCGCGACTGATCGAAGTCGTGCTCTGTTTCCCGCTGCTGTTTCTCGCGCTGGCGATCGTCGCATTTTTCGGTCCGTCGATCTGGACGATCATGATCGCCCTCGGACTGACCACATGGACCAGCGAGGCGCGCTACGTTCGCGGCGAGTTCCTGCGCATCCGGGAGATGGAGTTCGCGTACGCGGCGCGGGCGAGCGGCGCGCGCGACGCGCGCATCATTTTCCGCCATCTCCTGCCGAACGCGCTCGCCCCCGTGCTCGTGTCGGCGAGTTTCGGCGTCGCCTACGCCATCCTCACGGAATCCGCCCTCTCCTTCCTCGGTCTCGGCGTCCCGCTTCCGACCGCAACCTGGGGCAGCATCCTCGCCGAGGCCAAGCAGTTCATCGAATACGCCTGGTGGCTGGTCGTCTTTCCCGGCGTCGCGATTTTTCTGACGGTGGCCGCCTTCAACATCATCGGCGACCGATTCCGCGACGCGTTGGATCCGCGTAGCGAGTAACGCTGGGAGACCGTGAGATCAACGCGCAAGCGTGCTAACCGACCGTGACCGTCAGCCGCGCCTTGAGCGACTCGAGCACGGTTGGCGGGACGAGGCGCGCGATATCGCCGCCGAGGCGGAAGACTTCCTTGACGAGACGCGAGGAGACGTACGTGTATTCGACCGCGGGCAGCATGAAGATCGTCTCGATCTGCGGATGCAGTTCGCGATTCATCAGAGCCATCTGCAGCTCGTATTCGTAATCCGATACGGCGCGGATGCCGCGCACGACGACATTTGCATCGACGCGGCGCATGAAGTCGACGAGGAGACCGGAGAACGAGTGTACCTCGACGTTCGGCATGTCCGAGGTGCAGCGCGCGATGAGATCCATCCGCTCGCTGACGCTGAAGAGGGGAGCCTTCCCTTCGTTCTCCAGCACCGCCACGAGGAAGCGGTCGAAGAGCCGCGTGCCGCGCCGGATGATGTCGAGATGTCCGTTCGTCAGCGGATCGAAGGAGCCGGGGTAGACGGCGGTGTGCATCGAGCGGGACGGTAGGAGGATGCGCGTTCGGCGATGTCCAGCGAAGGGTCAATGTATGAACGAGCGTCCTCATCGCACTGAACATGAACGGAAAGAGAGTGGAAACGGAAACGGGAGGGGGAGAGGGGAGGGACAAGGGGGAGGGATCAAATGCTCGGATGCCCACAGCAACAACCGGCTCCTCTCCACGATCCGCAACTACCTGCCCGGAGCCTGGATCGCACCGAAGAACAATGAGCTGATCACGTTGTACCGGTTGCGGTACCGCATGGCGCTGGAAGAGTTGAAGTACGACGCCGCGCTGATCTTCCTCAACAAGATCCTCGAGCTCGATCCGCAAAACGCGGAGGCCAAGCTGTGCAAGGGGGAGATCTACCACCGCTGCCTGCAGGACTACGCGCGCGCCGTCGAGCAGTACAACAAAGTGCTGCGCATCACTGGCGACAAGGGGAGCGAAGCGATCCACTTGCGCGCCCGCACTGCCATGGCCGAGATCATGGAGCTGCTCTCGTAAGTACTTTGCATTGCAAAGCTACCAGACGACCGAGCCGCGGCGCCGGCACGCGGCACCTGGCAATCCAGTCAGCGGTCTCGTTCCAGGACGAAGTCGAGCGCGAGCTCCAGCGCCTCTTTCGCCGGTGAGTCGGCGAATGGCTCAAGGGCGGCGCGGGCGCGGTTGGCGTAGTCGCGGGCGATGGCGCGCGTCTCGTCGAGCGTCTCGTACTTGCGCACCAGCGCCAGCATTTCGGCGGGATCGATCCCGTCGAACGACTTCACCGCGGCGATGAGCGCGATCTTCTCGCGCTCAGCCGGCGTGGCGCGCGGCATGGCCAGGATCAGCGGCAGAGTGAGTTTGCCTTCCTTCAGATCCGACAGCGCGGGCTTGCCGAGGACTTCCGTGCTGGAGGTGAAGTCGAGGATGTCGTCGATGAGCTGGAAACAGATGCCGAGGTTCACGCCGTAGTCGAACAGCGACTGGCCGATTGCCGCGGGCTGGTCTACCAAATATGCCGGAATCTGGCAGCAGGCGCCGAAGAGCAGCGCCGTCTTGCGCTCGACGATGCTGAAGTAGTCGTCGACGGAGAGGTTGGCGCGGCCGTTCTGCTCCAGCGCCAGGATCTCGCCTTCGATCATCTTGATGGTCGTCGTCGACAGCAGCCGCAGCACGTCAAGGTTCCCCTCGGCAAGCGCCATCGACATCGAGTGCATGAAGATGTAGTCGCCGACGAGCACCGTGAGGTTGTTGCCCCATCGGTAATTGATCGATGTCCTGCCGCGCCGGACTTCCGCCTCATCGATGATGTCGTCGTGAACGAGCGTGGCGTTGTGGATGAACTCGACCACGGCGGCGTAGGTGACGTCGCGATGCCCTTCGTAGCGCAGCATCCTGGATACGAGCAAAAGCAGGGCAGGGCGGAGGCGCTTCCCGCCGCCGGCCAGGATGTGGTCGCCCACGTCCTTGATGGTCTTGATGCTCGATTCAAAATTGCGAGCCAGCTCCGTCTCAACGAGCTGCAGCTTGGGCGCGACCAGGTCGAGGAGGCGCTCGGCGCGCGAGAGCTGTTCGATGGGCGCGCTGCTGGGCGAGGGAGACGTCACGGCGCACAGAATAATCGAATGATGGGGAACCCTCAACCGCGGTAGTTCGTGAACTGCAGCGGGATTCCGTAGTCGTGTCCCTTCACGATCGTCATCGCTTTCTGCAGGTCGTCCTTCGCGCGGCCGGTCACGCGGACCTGATCGCTCTGAATGGACGCCTGCACTTTCAGCTTCGCTTCTTTGATCGCTTTGACGATCGCTTTTGCTTTCTCGATCTCGATGCCCTGAACGATTTTCGCCTTCTGCCGCACTGTGCCGCCGGCGGCTTGTTCGAGCGTGGCGTAATCGACGGCTTTCAATGACACGCCGCGCTTGACGAGCTTCGTCTCGAGGATGTCTTTGACACTGCGTAGTTTTCCTTCGTCGTCGCTGACCAGCACGATCTCCTCGGCGGTCAACTCGATGGAGCTCTTGCTCCCCTTGAAATCGAAGCGCTGGGCCAGCTCCTTCTGCGCCTGCTGGATCGCGTTCGTGACTTCCTGCATCTCGGTCTTCGAGACGATGTCGAATGAGAAATCCTGGGCCATTGGTGCACCTCCGACTCAGTCTTCGACGAGCACGACGCCGGGCGGCGGCGTAAAGTGGAAGAAATCAGCCGCTACGCTGCGCTTCGTGAACCCGGAAAAGTCGAAGACGGTCTCGTTGCCTTCGCGATCGCCATATACGAGCCGCTGGATGGTATGCGTAGCCGCATCGATGGTGATGGTGACGTGGCGGATCATTCCCGAGAAGGCTCGAGGTTGGAGCGTAGTCACAACGGTACCGCCCCGCATCTTCTCGTGAACGACGAAATGACGGTCGCGTGCGGCGGGATCGGCGATCATGAGAAAAGGAAGTTCGCTGCGCTGGTGCTCGCTAAGAGTGGTTTGGGTCACCTGCTTTTCCGATGCGATGTACAGCCAGGAGTTATCGCCGTCAAAAACAAAAACCTTCTGCTCAGGCGAGAGATAGCTCCAGCGCATTTTTGGTAAGGCTCCGAAAACCACCGTCCCGCTTTCGACCTGGCTATTCTTGAATCCCTTCGGGGTAAAGCGCTGGCTGAAGTGTGCTTCTGTATCCGGCAGCGCGGCGGCCATGCGATCGATCTCCGCGGAGATCGCAGCGCTGGCGAAGAGAGTAGTGGTGAGAAAAAGGATTGTGGTTTTCATGATCAGGTGTTGCCACTTGCAACTCAGAAGCCGCCCGAAGCGCTACAACTTTTCGACTTCGATCGAAACGATGGCCGAGTTGACAACAAAGATGCGTTCGTTTTTGCTCCGATCGAGCGGGAACAGGAAGAAGCCGTTGCGCTCGGGGTTGTACTGGGCCACGCCACGAATGACCTCGCCGTCCGC
>ERZ1739050.58-NODE-58-length-12155-cov-6.282645_pt1 | contig 12155 bp, 11 predicted proteins | sample MGYA00581759_ERZ1739050 | MGnify/ENA primary metagenome ERZ1739050 (study PRJEB42929, sample SAMN08275525) | rhizosphere metagenome | isolation source: Rhizospheric soil replicate 2 | host: Colobanthus quitensis and Deschampsia antarctica | place: Antarctica: Devils... | reverse complement strand
GCTCCTTTTTCGGTCTCGGCGCACCTGCCTCGGTCGGCTCGCGGTCCAGCCCCGTGGCCCGGGCCTGCTGCTGCCCTCCCACATGGCCAGCTTCGCGCTCTGGGTCGCCGCGCTGACCCTGCACGTCCTCGGACACCTGCTGGGCGGGGCCATGACTTACTGGAGTGAGCTCCGCGGGTCCTCTGACGGCTCTGCACCTCGGGGGCGGGGGTTGCGCCTCACGCTCATTGCTCTCGCCCTCGTTACTGGCATCGCAACCGCCACCGTGCTGCTGCCGACCGCCTCGCCATGGACAACACGGACGTCCGCCAGCAACGATCGATGAGGGTGGGGCCGCTAGCCCGGCGGAGGCACTGCTGTTGTCCCGCGGACCGCGAGCTGGACCCCTAGAAGGGTCTGAACTGCCCCTGCCTTCTGGGGCCCACCCTCAATCTCGGCCAGAAGCATGCGTGCTGACAGCTCCCCTATCTGCTGCAGCGGAAGCCGAACCGTCGTGAGAGGGGGAGTGAGCCGGTCCACCATGGCCATGTTGTTGAACCCGACCACGGACATGTCGTCGGGACACCTGATCCCGGCTTCGGCGAGGACCGACAGCGCGCCCAAGGCGATGAGGTCATTCGCGCAGACGATCGCGGTGATGCCATGCGTCGACTCGAGCAGCGCTCGCGCGGCTTCGGCGCCTGCGGCTTCGGTGTAGGACCTGCAGGACCTGACCCGACTCAGGCTCGCGTCCAGCCCGAGACCATCCACCGCCTGTCGGAACGCCGAGGCGCGATCCCTTCCTGTCGAGGTGTCCTGAGGTCCGCGGAGGTGGACGATCTGCTGGTGGCCCAGCTCGGCGAGATGCTCGACCGCCAGCTGCATTCCCGTGCGGTCGTCCCCGCCGACGTACGGAAGCCGACGGCTCGCCGTGTTCCTGTTCACGAGCACGGCGGGGACCCCGTGGTCGGCGATCTCCTCCAGGAGAGGGTCCTGCCACCGTGCGGTTGCGATGATGAAGCCATCGGTGCCGCGCGCGCGAAGCTGTTCCACCTGCCGTCTCTCGGTGGTGGAGTCGTTGTCGGTGTCGGTCAGAACCAGCGTGTAGCCGGCAAGGCTGAGCACCTGTTCGGCCGCGCGCACCATCGGGGGGTAGAGGGGGTTGGTGATGTCGGGGACCACCATCGCGACGACGAACGACTTGGACGTACGCAGGCCTCGGGCGATGGTGTTCGGGACGTAGCCCAGTCGCTGCGCCACTCTCAGGATCCGCCGCGAGGTCTCCGGGCTCACCCGATCCCGAGTGGCGGGGTTGAGGGCTCGGCTGGCCGTCCCGGGATGCACCCCTGCCTCAAGGGCGACATCTACCAGCTTCACCCTCTGCACGCCGGCCATGTTCGGCTCCTTTGGGCGATTATGAATGCAATCGGTTGCATTTCGTTTCTCTGGGAAACCCACGTGCTTGAGAAGTGGCCAGCGTATCCCACCAGGAGGCCTCTTGACAGTCAAGCAGATGCGGTAGCACCATATGGCAATCGTTCGCATTCCTGTGCGGTCGGATGGGCATCAACTGGGGTTGTCCCACCTCTCTCGATGGAGGATCGGCAATGGATCAGAGCATTCGTTCGTGGCGCAAGGGCGGTGTCGTCGTCGCAGCTGCCTCCATGGCACTGGCGCTTGGCGCCTGCGCGTCGAGCAGCAACAACTCAGGGGCCTCGGCCACAACCAGCGCCGGAGCGCCCCTGGTGATCGGTGCTTCCATCTCGTTGACGGGCGACTTCGCCGACTCCGGCAAGGCCGTCCAGCGCGGCTATCAGCTGTGGGCCAGCCAGGTCAACGCCAAGGGCGGGATCCTCGGTCGCAAGGTGACGATGAAGCTCGTCGACGATGCGTCCAGCCCCACCCAGGTCGTGTCGAACTACCAGAACCTGATCAACCGCGACAAGGTCAACCTGGTCTTCGGGCCGTTCTCGAGTCTGCTCACAGTTCCGGCGTCACAGGTTGCCAAGAGGTATGGGTACTCGTTCCTCGAGCCGGCCGGTGGTGGTCCCAAGGTCTTCGCGCAGAACCTCAACAACCTGTTCTTCGTCCAGCCTGCTCCCGTCGTGAAGTCCGGCGACGTGTTTGCCGACTGGGTCCTCTCGTTGCCGGCCGCCCAGCGTCCCAAGACCGCCGCGTACACCGAGCTCGACGACCCCTTCGCATCACCGATTGCCGAGAACGTCAGGGCCCGCTTCGAGGCGGCTGGGATCAAGACCGTCTACAAGGAGATCTACCCGGCCGAGACCCAGGACTTCTCGGCCATCATGGCCAAGGTCGTTTCCGCCAACCCCGACGTGCTCGTCGGCGGAACGCAGAACGAGGACGCCTACGCCCAGGTCAAGACCCTCGTTCAGCTGAAGTTCAGCCCCAAGTTCATGTTCCTGTCCAACGGCGCCAACTCACCTTTGGAGTTCCCGAGCAAGGCCGGCACCAAGAACACGCCGGGCATCATGTCGGCCGGTGACTGGTTCCCGGGGTCGACCGCTCCCGGCAGTGCCGACTTCACCGCCGCCTACATCAAGGCGAACGGCGGAACCGCAGACACGATCGACAACTCCAGTGCCGAGGCCTATGCCTGCGGACAGGTCCTGGAGGCCGTGGCCGCCAAGACCGGAAAGATCGACAACGCCACCATCATCAGCACCTTGCACCAGGGCAGCTGGCCAACCCTGCTCGGCAACCTGACCTGGGGACCCGACGGAGCACCATCAGGCAGCTTCAACCTGATCCAGTGGCAGGGCGGCAAGCTCGTCCCCGTATTCCCGGACGCGACCGCCAAGGCAAAGCCGATCTACCCCAAGCCCAGCTGGGGAGGGTGACGGATCGGTGCACGCGCTTGTCCAAGGCGTGATTCTCGGGATTCTGACCGGAGGCGTCTATGCGCTCATGGCCTCCGGTCAGACCCTGATCTTCGGAATCATGAAGGTGGTCAACCTGGCTCAGGGAGCCATGGTGATCATGGCCGCCTACCTCGCCTACGGGTTGTTCACCAGGTTCGGCCTCGACCCTTTCCTGGCCATCCCCATCACGACCGTCATCATGTTCGGGCTCGGAGTCGGTGTCGAGCTGCTGTTCCTGCGCCCACTGCGTCGAGAGGACAAGTCCGAGCTCAGCCTGCTGGTGACCTTCGCCGTCGCCCTCCTCATCGAGGGGGTCCTGAGCGTGACGTGGGGGACCACGTACCGCAGCATCAACGCCAGCTATGCCAACTCGAGCTGGACGGTGGGCAGCTACCAGATCACGGTCGTCCGGTTCTGGGCATTCGTGCTCTCGCTGGTGGCGCTCGGTCTTCTGTTCTGGCTGCTCAACCGCACCCGATTCGGTCGGGCGGTCCGGGCCACGGTCCAGAACCCGGAGTCGGCGCGGCTCCTGGGTGTCGAGGCGCAATGGGTCTCTGCGCTGGGCTTTGGGCTCGGCGCCGCGACAGCGGCGGCCGCCGGGTCGGTATACGGGCTTCTCTACCCGTTCTACTCAGGTAGCCACTACGACCTCATCTCGAGGTTGCTCTCGATCGTCGTCCTCGGGGGGCTGGGCAGCGTCGGCGGAGCCGTCATCGCGGCCGTGATCGTGTCCACGTCATCAGCGATCGTGGCGGCGACGATATCCCCGGCGTGGTCCGAGATGACCTTCTTCGTCATCCTCATCCTCGTTCTGCTCATCCGCCCGCGAGGTCTGTTCGGCAGCGTCAACCGAGGGGCCATATGAGCATCCCCTCGGTGCTGCGCGGAGGCATCTTCGTCGCGGCACTTGTGACACTGCCGTTGCTGGGCCTTCAGCACTGGTTCCTGAACCTGCTGGTCTTCGTTCTCATCTATGCCACGTTGTCCAGCTCGTGGAACCTGGTCGGAGGCTTTGCCGGCTACCCCTCGCTCGGCCACGCCGGATTCTTCGGAATCGGCGCCTACACCCTGGCTCTCATCTTCAGGGACCACGTGCTGGCGACGGGCTACGAACCATTTGTGCTTCTGCCCGTCGTCGGTCTGATCGGCGCCCTGATCGGTTGGCCCATCGCGCTGATAGCCATGCGAACGCGTGCCGATGTCTTCGCCATCGTGACGATCACGTTCCTGTTCGTGGTGCAGACCCTCGCCTTCAACCTGCACGACCTCACCGGCGGGTCCCAGGGAACGGCGCTGCCCATCCCCCCGTTCAACGCGGACCACTACGAAGTGCCGTTCTACTACGTGCTGGTCGCCCTGCTGCTCTTCACGATGGGGCTGACCTTTGCGACGATGCGCAGCAAGGTGGGGTTGTCCCTGGTCTCCATCCGGGCCGACGAGGACAAGGCTCGTGGCGTCGGTGTACGCGTCATCGGTGTGAAGGTTCTGGCGTTCTCGGTCAGCGTGGGTATCACCGCGATGGTCGGGGCCGTCTGGGCCTACTACGAAAGCTTCATCTACCCGCAGTTCGCGGTCGATCCGCTGATCACCATCGCCATGGTGCTGATGACCTTCCTGGGTGGGCGCGGCACGCTCTGGGGTCCAGTACTGGGCGCCGTCATCCTGGAGTCCGGGCAGCAGGTCCTTACCTACCAGCTTGGCGCAGTCCAGCTGTACCTGATCGTCTACGCGCTGATCTTCCTGGTGATCATCCTGCTCCTCCCGCGCGGCATTCTCCCGACCATCGAGGACCGGCTGCGGCTGTACCGGCGACGGCGCCGGACCGATGCAGCACCCGACGACTGGCCCGGCGACCTCGCAGCCCCCTCGAGCGAGGCAGACACGGCAACCTTGCTCGGCGGAGGTGCGACATGACCGACCTGCTGGCCGTGCACGACGTGACCAAGGTGTTCGGCGGGGTGCGTGCCGTCGACAATGCGTCCTTGAGCGTCAAGGAGGGGACGGTTACCGCCCTCATCGGCCCGAACGGCTCAGGGAAGACCACGCTCTTCAACATCATCACCGGCTATCTCAAGGCCGATGCGGGCCGCGTGGAGTTCGATGGACGAGACGTCACAGGATCGGATCCCGGACGACTGTATCGGCAGGGCCTTTCGCGCACCTTCCAGCAGGCCCGCATCTTCCCGCAGCTCACCGTGCAGGAGAACCTCGTCGTGGCGGGCGGGTATGGATGGCGAAAGCTGTTCACCAGCAGGGTTGGACGGGCGGACCGCGAGCGCGCTGCGTCGCTGCTCGAGGAGTTCCGGCTGGCCCGGATCTCCGACCTGTTCGCCTCGGAGCTGTCGTACGGCCAGCGCAAGCTGCTGGAGTTCGCCGCTGTCCTGATGAGCGAGCCACGGCTGGTGCTGCTCGACGAACCCACCGCCGGCGTGAACCCCGTCCTGATCGAGACGATGGAGCGGCACGTCCGTGAGCGAAACGCGGCAGGCATCACCTTCCTGATCGTCGAGCACGACATGACCTTCGTGATGCGGCTGTGCGACCCGGTCATCGTTCTGGACGCTGGCAGACCGATCTTCACCGGCGAGCCGTTGGTCGTGCAGAACAACCCACTGGTCCTCGACGCCTACCTGGGGAGCTAGCCGTGGCGCCGATGCTTGTTCTGGACTCAGTGGTCGCCGGCTACGGCGCCGGCGACATCCTCAAGGGGGTCAGCCTCAGCGTCGAGGTCGGCACGGTGACCTGCCTGATCGGCCCCAACGGCTCCGGCAAGTCGACCGTGCTCAAGACTGTGAGCGGCTTGCTCCGGCCCAAGCGGGGCACCGTGACCTTCCTCGACCAGGAGATCAACCGGCTCAGCCCCAGGGCCCGGCTGCGGCTGGGCATCGTGCACGTGCCACAGGACCGCAGTCTGTTCCCCGCCATGAGCGTCTGGGACAACCTCCTGATGGGCGGCTACCTGCTCAGGGACCAGAAGCTGTTGCAGGAGCGGCTGGACCATGCGGTCGAGGCGTTTCCGATCTGCAAGACCCGGGCCAAGGAGCACGCCGGCTCGCTGTCGGGTGGGGAGCAGAAGCAGGTCGAGCTCGCACGAACCCTGGTGCTGGACCCGACCCTGATCCTGCTGGACGAACCGTCGATCGGTCTGGACCCCAAGTCGCGGCAGCTCGTCTTCGCCAGCATCCGGGCGCTGTCCGAGAGCGGCCGGACGGTGCTGCTCGTGGAGCAGAACGCCCGCTCCGGGCTGGCCGCATCGGACATGGGCGCGGTCCTGGAGTCCGGCGTGGTACGGCTTGTGGCCAGCGGTGCCAGCCTGCTGGAAGACCCCCAGGTTGCGCGGCTGTACCTCGGGGCGGCCTCACCGGGCCGAGTGCAGACACCGGCGACGCCGGTGAAGCACGTGAAGCCGTGAGTAACACTCGACCACGAAAGAGGAGTTGTCGATGAGCAGCACAGAGCTCCGCGTCGGTTGGATCGGGACCGGGCGGATGGGATTCGCCCTGGCGCAACGCCTGAGCCAGGCCGGGGTCGATGTCGCAGTGTGGAACCGCACCCGCGCCAAGGCCGAGCCCCTGACCGCGTTCAGCGTCACCGTGGTCGATGACCCGTCGGACCTCGCCGACCGTGACGTCGTGTTCACCATGGTCTCGACGTCGGCCGACCTCGACCAGGTGCTTGACCGGCTGCTCGCCAACCCCGACCGGGCACCCCGACATGTCGTGGACTGTTCCACGGTGTCCTCGGAGGCTTCCGCGTCGGCGCGTCAGCGGCTGGCCGATCGAGGCGTCAGCTTCATCGCCGCCCCGGTGAGCGGCAACGGCAAGGTGGTCAGGGCCGGGATGCTGTCCCTGGTCTGCTCCGGACCGGCGCAGTCGTATGCCGAGGTCCTGCCGCTGCTGGAACGCCTCGGACGGCACGTCACCTATGTCGGCGAGGGCGAGCACGCTCGCCTGGTGAAGATCTGCCACAACCTGTTGCTGGGGGTCGTGACGCAGAACCTTGCCGAGATCACCGTTCTCGCGGAGAAGGGCGGCGTACCGCGAGCAGCGTTCCTGGACTTCATCAACAACAGCGTCATGGGGTCGGTCTTCACCCGTTACAAGACGCCTGCTCTGGTCAACCTCGACTTCACCCCGACCTTCACACCGATCCTGCTCCGCAAGGACTTCGACCTCGGACTTGCCGCAGCACATGCGCTGGACGTGCCCATGCCGGTGGCTGCCATCACAGCGCAGCTCGTACAGGCCAGCGTGAGCAGCGGTCGTGTCGCAGAGGACTTCGCCATCCTGCTCGACCTACAGGCCGCGAGCTCCGGCCTGGAGCTCAAGTCCGAGAACGTCGAGGTCGACGACGGTCTCGGAGGAGGCGACGCGGCATGAGCGCACAGACGGGACCACTTCCTGCCCCGGGGCACATGGGGGTCGACTACGAGGAACGGGTCAGCTTCGACCGGCTCCGCAAGTACCGTCTGGCCAGGGCCATGGCATCGCTGGAGTCCAGCGAGTGCGGAGCGTTCCTGCTCTTCGACTTCTACAACATCCGCTACACCACCCAGACGTGGATCGGTGGCGCGCTCGGCGACAAGATGACCCGATACGCGTTGCTGACCCGCGACCATGGTCCGCGGTTGTGGGACTTCGGCTCGGCCGCACGACACCACCGCCTGCATTCCCCCTGGCTCGATCCCGAGGACTGTCACGCGGGGATGTTGGGACTGCGCGGCGCCATCGCGCCGACGGCGGGGCTGATGGAGTCGGCCGTTCGCGAGATCAAGGGGATGCTCGAGGACGCCGGGGTTGCCGATGCACCGGTCGGCGTCGACATCATCGAACCGCCGTTCCTGTTCGAGATGCAGCGACAGGGTCTGCGGGTGGTCGACGCCCAGCAGCTCATGCTCGACGCCCGCCAGATCAAGTCGAGCGACGAGATCATGCTGCTGAACCAGGCGGCCGCGATGGTCGACGGCGTCTACCAGGACATCGTCGAGGAGCTGAAACCGGGCATCCGCGAGAACGAGATTGTCGCGCTGGCCAACAAGAGGCTCTACGAGATGGGCTCCGACCAGGTCGAGGCGATCAACGCGGTGTCGGGCGAGCGATGCAACCCCCACCCACACAACTTCTCGGACCGCATCATCCGCCCCGGCGACCAGGCGTTCTTCGACATCATTCACTCCTTCAACGGCTACCGCACCTGCTACTACCGCACCTTCAGCGTCGGCAGCGCGACCCCCAGCCAGCGCGACGCCTACGACAAGGCGCGCGGGTGGATGGACGCATCGATCAGCAAGGTCATGCCCGGTGTGGGCACCGACGAGGTCGCATCCGTCTGGCCCAAGGCCACCGACTTCGGTTTCGAGAACGAGATGGCAGCGTTCGGCCTGCAGTTCGGGCACGGCCTCGGCCTGGGGCTGCACGAGCGACCGATCATCTCGAGGCTGAACAGCATGAAGGAGCCGGTCGAGCTCCAGGCCGGCATGGTCTTCGCACTCGAGACGTACTGCCCGGCCAGTGACGGGTTCTCGGCAGCGCGGATCGAGGAGGAGGTCGTCGTCACCCCCGAAGGCCCCCGCATCCTCACTCTGTTCCCCGCGCAGGAGCTCTTCATAGCCAACCCGTACTGACGCAGCCAGCTCTTGTGGAAAGGCTCCGACACCCATGAGCGACAGGAACGACAAGAACGCTGACCTGCTCAACGGCCTGCTGACTGACCTCTTCATCGGGGGCGAGGCAGTGCCGGCTGAAGGCGGTCGACGATTCGACGTGGTGGACCCGGCGACCGGGCAGACGATCACCACGGTTGCCGACGCCAGTGTCCAGGACGCGATCGCCGCGATCGACGCTGCCGGCAAAGCGGCCCCGGACTGGGCTGCCACCGCACCCAGGCAGCGGGCCGAGATCCTGCGCCGCGCGTTCGAGCTGATGATGGGTCGCGCCGAGGACCTGGCGCGTCTGATCTCCCTCGAGAACGGCAAGGCGCTGCGGGACGCGCGAGGTGAGGTGGCCTACGCGGCCGAGTTCTTCCGCTGGTACTCCGAGGAGGCCGTTCGCGGCTCCGGCTCGGTCATGACCGCACCGTCCGGGGCCAACAAGATCCTCGTCCTGCAGCAGCCGGTCGGGATCTGCGTCCTGGTCACCCCGTGGAACTTCCCGGCGGCGATGGCGACGCGCAAGATCGCACCAGCACTCGCGGCCGGATGCACCGTTGTTCTCAAGCCGGCCAGCGACACGCCCCTGACTGCGCTTGCGATGGCGTTGATCCTGACGGAGGCAGGGGTTCCGCCGGGCGTCGTCAATGTCCTGCCTGCCCGCAGATCCGGCGAGGTCGTCTCCGCCATGCTCCATGACCCGCGGGTGCGCAAGCTGTCCTTCACGGGGTCCACCGAGGTCGGCCGCATCCTGCTCGCCGAGGCCGCCGACCAGGTTGTCAACACCTCGATGGAGCTCGGTGGCAACGCCCCGTTCCTGGTATTCGCGGATGCGAACCTTGATGACGCCATCGAGGGGGCGATGGTGGCCAAGATGCGCAATGCGGGGGAGGCATGCACTGCGGCGAACAGGTTCTACGTCGAGGCACCCGTCGCCGACGAGTTCAGCCGACGTCTGGCTGAACGGATGTCGGCCCTGAACGTCGGATCGGGCACCGACGAGACCACTGAGGTCGGCCCGCTTGTCAACGAGGATGGCGTCTCGAAGGTGGACCAGCTGGTGCGCAGCGCTCTGGAGGAGGGAGCGAGGGCCGTCGTAGGCGGCATACGACCGGAGGGTGAGGGCTACTTCTACGATCCGACCGTACTGGTGAACGTCCACCCGGATGCCGCCATCCTGCGGGAGGAGATCTTCGGCCCGGTGGCTCCGATCGTGACCTTCCAGGACGAGGCGCAGGCCGTCGCCCTCGCCAACTCGACCGAGCACGGGCTCGTTGCCTACGTCTACACCGGCGACCTGGCCCGAGGGTTGCGCGTCAGCGAGGCGCTCGAGTTCGGCATGGTCGGTCTGAACCGTGGCCTCGTCAGCGACCCTGCGGCCCCCTTCGGTGGCACGAAGCAGAGCGGGATCGGCCGTGAGGGGGGACACGACGGCATGCTCGACTACCTCGAGTCCAAGTACATCGCCGTCCAGTGGTGAGCAGGGGCGGTCAGGTCGGCGCGCCACCAACGATCTCGGGATGCCTGCCGAGCTCGACGCGGGTCCGCCGGATGTGCCCGCTGAGGTAGCGCTCCGCGTCTGTCGTGTCGCGGCGTTCGATCGCGTCGAGCAACAGGCGGTGCTCGGCGTTGATCACCCACATCCGGCCTGGTCCGCTGTTGGAGACGAAGGCTCGCCGGTAGTACTGGGTCGAGTTCCAGAGCCGAGTGACCATCGCGCTCAGCTGCTCGGTGTGGCATCCGGAGTAGGTGAGCAGATGCAGCTCGCGGTCCAGCTCAAGGAAGCGAGCGACATCGGAGCTCGTCTCGATCTGGGTCTGAAGGTGGTCCAGGCGACTCAGGTCGACCGCGGTGAGATACGGGATGCTCTCGCTGAGTGCCAGCGGCTCGAGGCGTTCGCGCATCTGATAGATGACGTCGACCTCGTGCATGTCCAGCCGGGGCACGCGCGCGCCCTTGTTCGTCTCGTGCTCGATCAGGCCTTCAGCCTCAAGCATCCGAAGGGCCTCGCGCACAGGAAGCCGGCTGGCACCGAAGCGTTCGGCCACGTCCTCCTGCCGGACCCGCTCACCGGGCCCGATCTGACCGCCGAGGATCGCGTCGCGCAGGTAGTCGGCGACACGCTGGCTTGCGGGGGCTGACGCTGCCGCAGTCGGGGCGGTAGGTGATCCGATGGTCACGAGGGCCTCACCCCGGCCTGCTGCTGACGGTCGAACGCCTTCCCGTTCGGGTAGGACACGAGCTCGAGCTGCAGACCCCAGGGCGCCAAGAAGTACACCCACCGCTGCCCCTCGTTGTGCCCCTTGCTCGCGGTCGGGTTGCCCAGAACCCGCACGCCTCGGTTCCTGAGGTAGTCCACCGCGGAGTCGAGGTCCTCGACATACAGGGCGATGTGGTGCCCGCCGACGTCGCTGTTCTTCGGGACGGACGTGACCTGGTCCGGAGCGGTGTACTGGAACACCTCGAAAACCGACTGCCCGCCGCAACGAAAGAAACGGTTCTCCGGCACGGTCGCGCGGGGGTGCACACCCAGGTGCTCGCTCATCCAGTCGCCGTCGTCCTGGAATGGACCCAGGGAATAGAGGTACTCGCAGCCGAGCACGTCCACGAAGAACCGCGTCGCCTCCTCGAGGTCAGGCACGGTGACTCCGATGTGGTCCAGGCGGCGTAGTCCGGGGAGCCCCATCTTGACCTCCAAATGTGAGAGATGGATCCAATGCATCATAGATTGCGGGCCAGGTCGGCGTCTATCACCTCAGGTTGTCGCGCCCATACTAGTGATTGGATCCTATTACGTGGCATGCTGGGTGCCAGCAACCAAGCTGAGGGAGCAGTTATGACCGAACACAGACCACTCACCGCGGCATCTCCCTGGGTCGAGCTCGTCGCCAGCACCGCTGACTGGGACGACGCTGACCCTGCGCTGCTCACGGCGATGCTGAGCCAGCTGGTGCTGATCCGGACGTTCGAGGAGTACGTCCTCGAGCTCTCCTCGGCGGGGCTGGTCCACGGCCCGGCGCACTCGAGCATCGGCCAGGAAGGCGGCGCGGTCGGCTCGATCCTGCCGCTCACCAGCGCGGATGCCGTCACTGGCTCGCACAGGGGCCACCACCAGTTCCTTGCCAAGGCCCTCTCGCACGTCGCACCCAAGGGCCTTGACCTGACCCGCGAGCTCCCGGACGACGTTCGGACCGTCCTGCTGCGAACCCTCGCCGAGATCTGCGGACTGTCCCGGGGCTACGGCCACGGCCGTGGGGGGTCCATGCACCTGCAGTGGAAGGAAGCGGGCGCGATGGGCACGAACGCGATCGTCGGGGGTGGGGTCCCGACGGCAGCAGGCTATGCATGGGCGAACCGGACGGCCGGGACGGATGCCGTGTCGGTGACCTATTTCGGGGACGGGGCCATCAACATCGGCTCGACCCTGGAGACGTTCAACCTGGCCTCAGCCTGGCACCTGCCGATCTGCTTCTTCATCGAGAACAACCAGTACGCCGTGTCGACCAGTGTTGCCGAGGCAACGGGGGAGCCGCGCCTGTCTGCTCGCGTCCTCGGGTTCGGCATACCCAGCTGGAAGGTCGACGGCATGGAGCCGCGGGCCGTCTACCTAGCCATGCAGGAGGGGTTGCCGAACGTGCGTGCACGGG